>Ga0194121_10001933_pt1 | contig 33846 bp, 31 predicted proteins | sample TA2MahCa50mmetaG_FD_148609 | JGI IMG/M metagenome (GOLD analysis project Ga0194121, IMG submission 148609) | Freshwater microbial communities from Lake Tanganyika, Tanzania - TA2015020 Mahale Deep Cast 50m | ecosystem: Environmental > Aquatic > Freshwater > Lake | place: Tanzania: Lake...
CTCGGCGACCGTCGCCTCTTCCCGCAGCGCTTCCAAGGCGATCTTCGCCTTGAATGCCGCATCAAACTTCCGTCTTGTCTTCGCCATCGCTCCCTCCGTCACAATGACGGATCAGAACGCGGCTCCACTCAAGCCCCTGGTCCCAAAACCGGGGTCCACTTCTCAAGTCGCTGCATCGGAGTGACCGCCACGCTAGGCGCAGACCTGATATCCACGGCCCGCCGGCTCACCGACAGTGGCCGGGGCAAACCGCGACAGACGGACCTGCGGCGAGCGATCAGCACAGCGTATTACGCGCTGTTTCACACGTTGGCTCAAATGTGCGCCGATGTGGTTGTCGGCCGTTCACAAGGGTACAGCGAAGCCGCATGGGTGCAAGTCTACAGGGCCTTAGATCACGGCACGATCAAGGCGGCGTGCGAGCAGGCGAAGAGCCTAGGTTTCCCGACTGACGTCGTTGGGTTCGCAACTACTTTTCTCCGGCTGCGCAACGAGCGGCACAAGGCGGACTACGACCCCAGCCAGCGGTTCAGCCGTATGGACGCACTCGACTTATCGCGGACGCAGAGAAGGCTGCCCATGCGTTGAAACACGCTAACAGGTCAGATCGCCGCGCATTCGCCGCCTTGGTGCTCTGAGAAGGCGTTAAGCGTTCTCCCGCTCAATCCGCGAAGGGATCGCGGATGAAGATGGTGTCGTCGCGTTCGGGGCTGGTGGAGAGCAGCGCCACGCGCGCGCCGATCAGTTCCTCGATCGCCACGATATAGCGGATGGCGTTGGCCGGCAGATCCTTGTAGCGCCGGGCGCCGCGCGTGCTCTCGCTCCAGCCGGCGAGCGTCTCGTAGACCGGCTCCAGCCGGTGCTGCTTCTCGCTTTCGGCGGGGAAGTAGTCGAGCGGCCGACCGTCGAGCCTGTAGCCGACGCCGATCCTCAGTTCTTCAAGGCCGTCCAGTACGTCAAGCTTGGTGAGCGCGATGCCGGAGATGCCGCCGACGCGCACCGCCTGGCGCACCATCGTGGCATCGAACCAGCCGCAGCGCCGGGGCCGGCCGGTGACCACGCCGAATTCGTGGCCGCGCTCGCCCAGCCGCTTGCCGACGGCGTCCTGCAGTTCGGTTGGAAACGGCCCGTTGCCAACCCGCGTCGTATAGGCCTTGGTGATGCCGAGCACGTAGCTGACCGCGTCCGGCCCGACGCCCGAGCCGACCGCCGCCTGTCCCGCCACGGTGTTGGACGAGGTGACGTAGGGATAGGTGCCGTGATCGACATCCAGCATGGCGCCCTGCGCGCCCTCGAACAGGATGCGCCGGCCGGCCCGGCGCGCCTCCTCGATATCGCGCCAGATCACCTGCGAATAGGGCGCGATGCGGGGCGCCACCTCGCGCAATTCGCCGAGCAGCTTGGCGCGGTCGGCCTCCGGCTTGCCGAGACCGCGGCGCAGCGCGTTGTGGTGCACCAGCAGGTTGTCGATCTTGGGGTCGAGCGTCGCGGCATCGACCAGGTCGCAGACCCGGATGGCGCGGCGGCCGACCTTGTCCTCGTAAGCCGGCCCGATGCCCCGGCGCGTGGTGCCAATGGCGCGGCCGCCCGGCGCCTCCTCGCGCCAGCCGTCGAGCTCACGGTGCAGCGGCAGGATGAGGCAGGCATTGTGCGCAAGTCGCAGGCTGTCGGGCGTCACCGTGATGCCGCGCTGGCGGATCGCGTCGATCTCGGCCAGCAGCGCCCAGGGATCGACCACCACGCCGTTGCCGATGATCGAGAGGCGATCCTTGCGCACGATGCCGCTGGGCAGCAGGCTGAGCTTGTAGGTCTCGTTGTCGATAACGAGCGTATGCCCGGCGTTGTGACCGCCCTGGAAGCGCACCACCACCGCGGCGCGTTCGGACAGCCAATCCACTATCTTGCCCTTGCCTTCGTCGCCCCATTGGGCGCCGACCACCGCGACATTCGCCATGACCTGCCTCAGGAAAGCGCGACCGGGATGCCGTCGCGCAAGAGATGGGTGCAGTTCAGCCTGCGTGCCTCCGCTTCGGCCGGGCCGGCGGCGAACCCCGCCAGCAGCCGCCAGCCGGCGCCGCGCAGCCGTGCCTGTTCCGCCCGGGGCACACCGGGCGGCAGGTAAACAAGCGGCCGCGCCGCGGCTTCCGGTATCGCCCGCATCAGGCTGTCCAGATAGAGCGAGAATCCGGTGGCGCCTTCGCCGCCCGACAGAGCGTAGCGCCCGCCGCGGCCGAGCTCGCCGCGCACGCCCCTGGCGAACAGCGTGAAGCTGACCCCGCTTTCGTACTGGAAGCCGCGGCTCTCGGCCGGGTCGACGGTTGCGACCAGTTCAGGAGCCTGCGCCCGCAGCAGCCGCACGAGTTCCGCCAGCCGCATCACTACCGTTGACATCTCGCCCGTCATGACCAGCCGATCCAGCACCGGCAGCGCCGTCTCCGCCGGCCCGGTCGCCTGCAGCAGGCCCAAGAAGATTTGGCGCTGCTCGGCCGGCAGCTCGGCCAACGAAGCGCGGTCTTTCTGATCGAGGGCAAGCCGCACCCGCTCGGCAAGGCTTGCCGACAGGCCTAGCGATTGGCAGACCCCGGTGACCAAGCTGGGTACGGTCAAGTCAACCGACAAGCCGCAGATGCCGACCGCCGCGGCCGCATCGGCCGCCAGCATCACCACCTCGGCATCGGCCGCCAGGCAATCGGCGCCGATCAGTTCGGCCCCGGCTTGCGCGAACTGCCGCTCGGGCCTGAGCTGCGTGCCGCGCACGCGCAGCACCTGGCCGGCATAGCACAGCCGCAACGGGCGCGGCCGGCCCGCCAGGCGCGTCGCGGCGATGCGTGCCACCTGTGTCGTCAGGTCGGCGCGCACGCACATCATGCGCTGCGAGATCGGGTCCATCAGCCGGAACATGTGCCGCGACACGCCGGCGCCGGGACCGGCGAGCAGGCTTTCCTCGAACTCGACGAGCGGCGGCTCGACCAGGTCATAGCCATGCCCGTCGAACACCGCCGTCAGGCGGGCAATGCTGTCGGCCTGCTGCTGCGCCCGCGGCGGCAGTTCGTCGTGCAGCCCCTCGGGCAGCAGGGCAAGGTCAGCGAAATCGGTCATGCGAGCGTGGAGTATAGCGCAGACGGCTAGAAACTCAGCGCCCTGGCCTGCGCAACGCTGGGCAAGGCCCGCACCTTGGCCAGCACGTCCTCGCTCACCAGCTGGTCGGTCTCGATCAGCGCAATGGCATCGCCGCCCGCCGAGGCGCGGCCCAGGTGGAAGGACGCGATGTTGATGCCCGCGCCGCCCAACAGGCTGCCCAGCCGGCCGATGTGACCGGGCCGGTCTTGGTTGGTGACATAGAGCATGTAGCGGCCGAGTTCGCCTTCCAGCTTGATCCCCTTGACCTGCACCAGGCGGGGATGCTGGCCGGCGAACAATGTCCCGGCGACATCGCGGGTGTAGCGCTCGGTCCGCACCGTCAGGCGGATCAGCGTCTGGTAGTCGCCGGCCCGGTCGGTACGCGTATCGCGCACCTCGATATTGCGTTCGCGGGCGATGACCGGGGCGTTCACCATGTTCACGCTGTCGACTAGCGGGTGCAGCAGCCCCTCCAGCGCCACCGCGGTCAGCGGCCGGGTATTGAGCCCGGCGACATGGCCTTCGTATTCCAGATGCACCGCCTGGACGGCGGTGTCGGTGAGCTGGCCTGCGAAACTGCCGAGCAGGCGGGCTAGCCGGATATACGGGCTCAGTTTCGGCGCTTCCTCGGCGGTGACCGAGGGCATGTTGATGGCATTGGCGACGGCTCCCTGCAGCAGGAACGCCGCCATCTGCTCGGCGATCTGCACCGCGACATTCTCCTGCGCCTCGGCGGTGGCCGCGCCCAGATGCGGCGTCGCCACCAGGTTGTCGAGGCCGAATAGCACGTTCTGCCGGGCGGGTTCGACCGCGAACACATCGATCGCGGCCGCCGCCACCCGACCGCTTGCCAGCGCCGCGCGCAGATCCTCCTCCACCACCAGATCGCCCCGCGCGCAATTGATCAGGCGCACCCCGGCCTTCATCTTGGCAATGTTGGCGGCATTGATCAGTCCGCGGGTCTGGTCGGTCAGCGGCGTATGCAAGGTGATGAAATCGGCCCGCTCGAACAGTTCGTCGAGTTCGACCCGCTCGACGCCCAGATCCCTGGCGCGCTCCTCCGACAGGAAGGGGTCGAAGGCCAGCACCTTCATTTTCAGGCCCTGCGCCCGGTCGGCGACGATCGAACCGATATTGCCGCAACCGACGATGCCAAGCGTCTTGCCATAGAGTTCGACGCCCATGAAACGGTTCTTCTCCCATTTCCCGGCTTGGGTCGAACGGTCGGCCAGCGGAATCTGCCGCGCCATCGCCAGCAGCATGGCGATGGTGTGTTCGGCGGTGGTAATGGAATTGCCGAACGGCGTGTTCATCACGCAGATGCCGCGCTGGGTGGCGGCGGCAACGTCGATATTGTCGACGCCAATTCCCGCGCGGCCCACCACTTTCAATCGCTTGCCGGCCTCCAGCACAGTTGGGGTGACCTTGGTGGCGGAGCGCACCGCGAGGCCGTCGTAGTCGCCGATCGCCTCGATCAGCGCCTCCGGTTTCAGGCCGACCTTGTGTTCCGCCAGTACGCCCCATTCGCAGAACTTGTCGGCGGCGCGGGGGCTCAAGTCATCGGCAATCAGCACTTTCACCATGTCGCGATCCTTCAGGCGACCTTCTGCGCCGCGGCCTTGGTTTCGCCATAGGCCCAGTCGAGCCAGGGCAGGAGGGCGGCCAGGTCCGCCGCCTGCACCGTGGCGCCGCACCACAGCCTGAGTCCCGGCGGCGCGTCGCGATAGCTGCCGATATCGTAGGCAACCCCCTCCTTCTCCAGGCTGGCCACCAATCGTTTGGCGGTCTCTGCCTGAGCCGGCGCGGAGAGCGATCGGAACCAGGGATCGGCGAAGGCAAGGCAAACCGAGGTGCAGGACCGAATGGCAGGCCGGCGCGCCAGAAAGGCGACCCAGGGCGTGCGTTCCACCCAGTCCGCCACCACCGCCAGGTTGGCTTCCGAGCGGGCGATCAGCGCCGGCAACCCGCCAACGCTTTCGGCCCAGCGCAGCGCGTCCAGATAGTCCTCGACGCACAGCATCGACGGCGTGTTGATAGTATCGCCCTTGAAGATCGCCTCGTCCAGCTTGCCGTTCTTGGTCAGGCGGAACAGCTTGGGCATCGGCCAGGGCGGGCTGTGGTTTTCCAGGCGCTGCACGGCGCGCGGGCCCAACAGCAGCATGCCGTGCTGCGCCTCGCCCCCCAGCGCCTTCTGCCAGGAAAACGTGACGACATCGAGCCTGTCCCAGGGCAGCGGCATGGCGAAAGCGGCAGAGGTGGCGTCGGCGATGACCAGGCCCTGGCGGTCGGCCGCGATCCACGCTCCGTCGGGCACGCGCACGCCCGACGTCGTGCCATTCCAGCACAGCACGACGTCGCGGCGGAAATCCACCGCTGCCAAGTCCGGCAGTTCGCCGTAAGGCGCCTCCAGCAGCCCCACGTCCTTCAGGCGCAATTGCTTCAACACGTCGGTCGCCCAGCCCTGGCCAAAGCTCTCCCAGGCCAGCAGGTCGACGCCCAGCGGTCCAAGCAAGCTCCACAGGGCCATTTCCACCGCGCCGGTGTCGGAGCCTGGCACGATGGCGATGCGCCAACCGACCGGCACGCCCAGCAGGCGGCGGGTGCCTTCGATGGCCGCGTGCAGCTTGGCCTTGGCGGCGCCAGCCCGGTGCGAGCGGCCGAGCAGCGCGCCGGCCAGCGCATCCGGCGTCCAGCCCGGCCGCTTGGCACAGGGGCCGGAAGAGAAATTGGCCACCTTCGGGCGCAAGGTTGGCTGCATGCCGCCCTCCTGTCGCGGCCGGCCAGACACCCCGGCCGGCAAGGCCGGCGATCAATCGTCGCCCCTCGGCCGGCTGTCAATCCCTTCATTTGTCGCATTGCAGCATCAGACCGATGGTTGACTTGTCCGGCGCCACCCCTGACATGAACGGCGGCTCCAGCCGGGAGGACGGCCAATGATCCTATGCCAGCGCCACCTGTTCGACCTGCCGGAGGAGGTGGCCTATTTCAACTGCGCCTACATGTCGCCGCTGCTGAACAGCGCGGTCGCCGCCGGCCGCGAGGCGGCGGCGCGCAAGGCGCAGCCCTGGCGGATCACGACACCGGACTTCTTTTCCGGCCCCGAGCGTGCCCGAGAGCTGTTTGCCCGGCTGATCGGCGCCGCGGCGGGCGATATCGCGCTGGTTCCCGCGGCCAGCTATGGCCTCTCGGTCGCGGCCGCGAACCTGAAGCCGCCCGCCGGCAGCCGAATCCTGTTGCTGCAGGACCAGTTCCCCTCCAACGTCTATGTCTGGCGCAAGCTGGCGACCGAGCGGGCGGCGGATCTGCTGACGGTGGCCCGGCCGCCCGACGGCGACTGGACCCAGGCGATCTTGGCGGCGCTGGACGACAGCGTTTCGTTGCTCGCTCTGCCGCACTGCCACTGGACCGATGGCGGGCTGATCGACCTCGCGCGGATCGGCGGCCGCGCCCGCGAGGTCGGTGCCGAACTGGTGCTCGACCTGACTCAGTCGGCGGGCGCCCTGCCGTTTGATGTGCGGGACGTGCAACCGGCCTTCGCCGTCGCCGCCACCTACAAGTGGCTGCTTGGCCCTTATTACTGCGGCTTCCTCTATGTCAGCCCGCGCTACCAGGACGGGCGGCCCATCGAGTTCAACTGGATCGCGCGCGCCGGCAGCCAGGATTTCGCGCGCCTGGTCGACTACCGCGAGGACTTGCAGCCGGGTGCTCGGCGCTTCGATGTGGGCGAGGGCGCCAATTTCGGCCTGTTGCCGGTCGCGACGGTGGCGTTGGAGCAGCTCAACGCCTGGGGTGTGCCGGCGATCCAGGCGAGCCTGCGGGGGTTGACGGACCGCATCGCCGAGCGGGCCCAGGAATTGCAATTGCGGGCGGCACCGCGTGACTTGCGGGCCGGCCACTTTCTCGGGCTGCGCCTGCCGCAAGGCGGTGCCAGCGACCTGGCCCGTCGGCTCGCGGCGGAGAACGTGCATGTCAGCGTGCGCGGCGACGCCATGCGGGTTACCCCGCATCTTTACAACAACGACGCCGATATCGACCGGCTGTTCGGCGCGCTGCATCGGGCGCTTTGAGCCGGCGATGACCGCGAACCTCGATCTCGCCCGTGCGCGGGCCGAAACGCCAGGTGTCGGCCACGTCGTGCACCTCAACAATTGCGGCGCTGGGCTGATGCCCGAGCCGGTGCTGCGTGCCCTGACCGAGCACTTGCGCCTGGAAGCCGAGATCGGCGGCTACGAGGCGGCGGAACGGCGCGAGGACGCGGTCGAGGCCACCTACGACGCCCTCGCGCGCCTGCTCAATTGCCGGCCCGAGGAGATCGCGGTGGTCGAGAATGCCACGGTCGCCTGGGACATGGCGTTCTACGGCCAGCGTTTCCGCGCCGGCGACCGCATTCTGACCGCGATGGCGGAATACGCCTCCAACTATATTGCTTTCCTGCAGATGGCGGAACGCACGGGCGTCGAAGTCGTCGTCGTGCCGAACGACGAAAGCGGGCAATTGGATGTGGCGGCGCTCGCCAACCTGCTGGATGCGCGCACGAAGCTGATCGCCGTCACCCATGTGCCGACCAACGGCGGGCTGGTCAATCCAGCGGCCGCGATCGGCCGCTTGGCGCGGGCCGCCGGCGTGCCCTTCCTGCTGGATGCCTGCCAGTCGGTCGGCCAGATGCCGATCGACGTCGAGGCGATCGGCTGCGACATGCTGTCGGCCACGGCGCGGAAGTTCCTGCGCGGTCCGCGCGGCGTCGGTTTCCTCTACGTGCGCCACGCCATGCTGGATCGCCTGTCGCCGCCCTTCCTCGATCTGCATGCCGCCACCTGGACCGCGCGCCATCGCTACACGCTGCGGCCCGACGCGCGGCGCTTCGAGAACTGGGAGAACTACATCGCCGGAAAGCTCGCGCTGGGTGTGGCGGCCGACTACGCGCTCGGCTGGGGTCTGCCGGCGATCTGGTCTCGCGTGCACGCCCTGGCGGAAGACTTGCGCCAACGGCTCGCCGGCTTGCCCGGCGTGACGGTGCGCGATCTGGGCCGCCTGCGCTCCGGCATCGTCAGCTTCCAGGCGGCGGGCCGGGATCCGCTGGCGCTGAAGGCGGCGCTCGCCAAGGAAGGCATCAACATCTCCACCACCTCGGTCGCTTCGACCCGGCTCGACATGGAGGCCCGCAGCATACCCCTGATGAACCGGCTGGGCGTGCATTACTACAACAGCGAAGACGAACTGGAGCGGTTTGTCGGCGCCCTGCAACGGCAGCTCTGAACAGGCTTGACCTGGACGCCGGCGCGCGGGAACGTCGGCCAAGAGTGGCAAGGAGGCGGCGATGCCGCGATTCAACGACTTCCAGCCACGCGGCGTGATACCTGCCACGCTGCTGGCGCTGCACGACGATTTCTCGATCGACGAGGTCAGCAGCCGCGCGCATCTGGCCGAGGTTTGCGCGACGCCTGGCCTCGCCGCCGTCACGGTGAACGGCCATGCCTCGGAAGTGCATGCCTGCGGCTTCGCGGAGCAGCGGCGCATCCTGGACTTCTCGCTGGCGGAAGTGGGCGACCGGCTGCCGGTGATCAACGGCATCTACGCCGACGGCAGCCTGGAGGCGGCCCGGCTGGCCCGCATGGCGGACGCGGCCGGGGCCTCGGCCCTGCTCTGCTTCCCGCCCAACAGCATGAGCATGGGCGGGCAACTCCGGCCGGAAATGGCCCTGGCGCATTTCGCCACCATCGCCGATGCCAGCAGCCTGCCGCTCATCGTCTTCCAGTATCCGGCGGCAAGCGGCCTGGGCTACCCGTTCGATACCCTGCTGAAGCTGTTCGATCGGGTGCCGAGCATCCGTGCCATCAAGGACTGGTCGGCGGACCCCATGCTGCACGAACGGCAGATCCGCGCGTTTCAGGCGCTCAGCCGGCCGGTCAGTGTGCTGACCACGCATTCGGCTTGGCTGATGGCCTCGCTGGTGATGGGCGCGGACGGCTTGTTGTCAGGGGCCGGCAGCGTCATTCCCGACCTGCAGACCCAGCTCTTCCAGGCGGTCAAGGCCAAGGACCTGGCCGCCGCGCAGGCGCTCAACGAGCGCATCTATCCCCTGGCGCAGGCGTTTTACGCGGCCCCCTTCCTTGACATGCACAACCGCATGAAGGAGTGCCTGGTGCTGCTGGGCCGCCTGCCCAAGGCCGTGGTCCGCCCGCCGCTGGTCAAGCTGCCGGCCGCCGAGATCGCGCGTCTGGCCGAGGCGCTGCGCCAAGTCGGCCTTACGCCCAAGGCGGCATTGCGCGCCGCCGAATAGGCCTCAACCCCGGCCAAGCTCGGCCAGCACGGCATCGGTCATAGCGCGCGTGCCGTCCCGCCCGCCGGCATCGAAGGGCCGCGCCCGGCCGCCGGCGAACACGGCGCCGACCGCCTTCTCGATCAGTCTCGCGGCCTGGGCGGCGGCAGCGACGTTCTTCCGCTCGGCCAACCAGTCGAGCATCATCGCCGCCGACAGCAGCGCGGCGGTCGGATTGGCCTTGCCTTGGCCGGCGATGTCGGGTGCCGTGCCGTGCGCCGGTTGGAACACCGCGTTGGCATCGCCGATGTCCGCGGAAGCGGCGAAGCCCATGCCGCCCACCAGGCCCGCCGCCAGGTCGGACAGGATGTCGCCGAACATGTTCTCGGTCACCAGCACGTCGAACTCCCAGGGCCGGCGCACCAGGTCGAGCGCGCAGGCATCGACGTAGAGCCGCTCGGCGGCGATGCCCGGAAAGCGGGCTGCGCGCTCGTCGAACACCTTGCGGAAGAACGCGAAGGAGCGAAACACGTTGGCCTTGTCGACCAGCGTCACCTTGCCGGGGCGGCCCTGCGTCTTGCGGCGTTCGGCCAGGCCGAAAGCGAAGTCGAATAGTCGTTCCGAAGTGGCGCGCGTGATCACTTGCGTGTCGCGTGCCTCGCGATCGTCGATCAGCTCGCCCTTGCCCCGGCTGGCGAACAGACCCTCCGTGCTCTCGCGGATCAGCACGAAATCGATCTCGGCCGCGCGCGGATGGCGCAGCGCCAAGGGCCCACCCGACAACGCCCGGCACGGCCTGACGCCGGCATAGAGGCCGTAGCGAAAGCGCAAGTCGAGCTGCGGCGCGATCTCCGTGCCATCGGCGTTGCGGATCTCCGGCTGGCCCATGGCGCCCAGCAGGATGGCATCGGCCCGGTCGGCTGCGGCCTGCGTGGCGGCCGGCAGCGCCTCGCCCGTGTCGCGATGGCAGAAGGCGCCGGCCGGATGGTTGGTCAGCTGCAATCGAAAGCCGCCGACCTTGGCTTCGACCGCGCGCAACACTTCCAGCGCCGCTTCTGTCACCTCGACGCCGATGCCGTCGCCCGGCAGCACGCAGACCTCGAAGGCGACCTCGTTCGTCAAAAGCGAATTTCCCAATGCGACGGCTTCAGGCCGGCGACCGGCGCGCGGAAGGCATAGACGCGGGCGTCCTGCAGGTTGCCCATATAGCCGATGCGCCGGTCGGGGCCGCCGAAATTGATCGAGGCGATGTTCTTCGCCACCTGGAACTTCATCTCGCTCATCGCGGTCGGCCGCATCGCGTTCGCCTGATAGGACGCCTCGATCGCCGCCACGTCTGCCGCATCGCTCTCCTCATAGACGACCGTCTGCCGGCCGTTCGGCGCGATGTGGATCAGCCTGTTGGAGACGACGCTGGTCTGCCAGATGCCGCCTTCCTCGTCGAATGCCAAGCCGTCGGGAAAGGTGCCGGGGCCGTATTCAGCGATCACTTCGCGCTGCCGCAGGCCGCCGTCGGCGGCGATGCGGTAGCGCGAGGTGCGCCGCCCGAAGGTCTCGTTGACATAGAGGTACTCGCCGCTCGGGTCGGGGATCGCCTCGTTGGTATAGCCGATGCCGTCGGCGACGATGCGGGCGCCCTTGCGATCGACCAGCACGATAAAGCCGCTGGCCACATCCTTGCGATAGGCCTGCTGGCGCGGGCTCATGCGGGTGCTGACGGTGATGTAGCAGCGTGCCAGGTGGTCGACCATGCAGAAGTTGCAGGAGTCGAGCAGAATGCCATCGGCCTCCAGGCAGACCGGATATTGCTGGCCCTGCCGCGTGACGCGCCAGACGCCGCCCGGCGGCTCCAGATTGGCGCACAGAAAGTCGCCTTCGGGTGAGATGGCGAAGCCGTTGGTACGGATGGTCGGGTTGCCCGGTCCCAGATAGTCGGTCTGCCGGCCGTTCGGCTCGATGCGGGTGACGCCGCCCTCCCAATGCGAGACGAAGATGTCGCCGGCCGCGGTGCACAACACGCATTCCGGCCGCTTCAGCCCCTGACCGACAAACCGCAGATCGGCCGCGTTCAGGCGAAAGCCGCTCAAATCCGTCGCCATCCCGTCTCTCCCTCGGCAGGCGGACCCATTATGCCTGCGGCGGAGCGCGAAGCCTATGCCTCCGCCCGAAGGCAGCTTAAGCGCAATCGCGCCTTGACGGTTGCGCGACCGACTCCGCCTTATGGCGGCGAATACCCACCGGACCGTTCCGCATGCGCCAAGTCCTCTGGCCGCTCTTCGCCACCACACTGATCCAGTCGCTGGTCGCCATGGCGCAGCTGGTGGTGCCGGTGCTGGCGCCCGCCATCGCGCCCGACATCGGCGTGTCGACCGAGGACGTCGGCCTTTACTCGGGCGTCATGTTCCTCGCCACCACGCTGTTCTCGCTGATCACCGGCAGCCTGGTGCTGCGGTTCGGCGGGGTGCGACTGGGGCAGTTCGGCCTTTTGCTGTCGGTGGTGGCCTTGCTGGCCTCGGCCAGTGGACAGCTGCCGCTGCTGGCGGCGGGCGCGGTGCTGATCGGCCTCGGCTATGGCCCATCCACGCCGGCCGGCAGCCATATCCTGGCGCGCTTCTCGCCGCCGCATCTGCGCAACGTGGTGTTCTCGATCAAGCAGGCCGGCTCGCCCTTGGGCGGGCTGCTGGCCGGCGCCGTGCTGCCGACCCTGGCCATCGCATACGGCTGGCGGGCGGCGATGCTGCTCGCGGCGCTCGCCTGCCTGCTTGCGCTGATCGCCGTGCAGCCGTTGCGCCGGCACCTCGACGATGACCGAAGGCCCGACCGGCGGATCCTGGCGGACGGCCTGTTCGCCGGGTTGCGGGTCCTGCGCGAGGCGCCCGCGTTGCAGCGCATGTGCTTCTGCACCTTCTGGTACGCGGTCATGCAGATGGCGATCTGGACCTACCTGACCGTTATCCTGGTGGAACGCGTCGGGCTGAGCCTGGTGCAGGCCGGACTCGCCTTTTCCTGCATGCAGGTGTCCGGCGTCAGCGCCCGCATCCTGTGGGGCTGGGTGGCCGACCGGCTGGGGCGCGGTCGCCAAGTGATCGGCTGGCTGGGCCTCGTCACCGCGCTCGGCGGCCTGGTGGCGGCGGAACTGGACGCCCGCTGGAGTTTCGTCGCGGTCATCGCCTTCATCATTCCCTACGGCGCCTGTTCCAGCGGCTGGAACGGCGTGTTCCTGGCCGAGATCGCCCGCCTGGCGCCGCCCGGCCGCATTGGCCCCGCGACGTCGGGCGTGATCTTCTTTACCTATCTGGGCGTGTTTGCCGGCCCGTTATTGTTCCATGCCATCGTCAGCGGAAGCGGCGGCTATTCCGCGGGCTTCTATGCACTGGCGGCGATGACGGCGCTGGCGGCATTGACGCTGCTGCGACTACCGGAGAAACCGGCATGAGCGCGCGAACGATCCGCATCTATGACACGAGCTTGCGCGACGGCCTGCGCAATTCCGGCCTGACCATGGAACTCGACGACAAGCTGCGCTTCGTCCGGCAACTCGAGCGGCTGAAGGTGGATGCCATCGAGCTGGGCTTCGGCGGGCCCTCGCAGGTCGAGACCATGGAGCGCCTGGCCCAAGCCGTAACCGGGCCGGTGCTCTATGGCCTGTCGCGGGTCAACCGGCCGGACGTGGAACGCGTGCTGGTCGCACTCGCCAAGGCGAAGCGGCGCGGCGTCACCATCTTCCATCCGGCGTCGCCACGCTTCCTGGAACATGTCGGTCGCACGCCCGGGCAGGCGCTGGCCGCCACGGTCAAGGCCATCGCCCTGGCGCGCGGCCAGGTGAGCGAGATCGCCTTCAATGCGCAGGACGCGACGCATGCCGAGCCCGCCTTCCTCGCCGAACTCGTCGCCGCAGCCATCGAAGCAGGCGCTGGATGCATCTCGCTGGCCGACACCACCAGCCAGGCGCTGCCGACGGAGTTCGGCCGGCTCGTGGCCGGCTTGCGGCAGGCGGTGCCGGGCGGCGCGGCGGCGCGCTGGAGCGTGCATTGCCACAACGACCTGGGCCTGGCGGTGGCCAATTGCCTCGCGGCCATCTCCGCCGGCGCCGACCAAGTGGAGTGTACCGTGGGTGGTATCGGCGAACGCGCCGGCAACACCGCGCTGGAACTGATTGCCCGCGCCCTGGCGGTGCGGGGGCCGGACCTGGGCGGCATCGCAACCGGCCTGGATGCGGCTGAACTCGAGCCGACCCGGCGGCTGCTGGCGGAACTCGCGCGTCCCGCCGCGGCCGATCAGAAGTCCGACGTGGTCGACCTGTTGCGGCGCTGGCGGCCGAGTGCCGCGTGAGGCGTCAGAGGAAAGTGTAGGGATCGACGTCGACCTGCACGCGCACGCCGCCCGGCGGCCGCCCCGCCGCCAGCCAGCGCCGGGTCAATTCAGAGGCATTGGTCTGGCGGGGCGTTTTCAGCAGCAGACGGAAGCGGAAACGGCCGCGCAGCAGGCTGAGCGGGGCCGGCGCCGGCCCCAGCACCACGATGCCAGGTCCCCCGGGCGCGGCTGCCACCAAGGCGCGCGCGGCCCGCGCGGCGGCCGCTTCATCGGCGCTGGAGACGATCAGCGCCACCAGCCGGCCGAAGGGCGGCATACCCGCTGTCCGGCGGGCGGCCTTCTCGCGCGCAACGAAGCCGTCGCGGTCGCCGGCGATCAGCGCCTGCATCACCGGGTGTTCCGGCATGTAGGTCTGCAGCAGCACACGGCCCGGTCGGGCCTCGCGTCCGGCACGGCCGGCCACCTGGTGCAGCAATTGATAGGTGCGTTCGGTCGCTCGCAGATCGCCGCCGGCCAGTCCCAGATCGCCGTCCACCACGCCGACCAGCGTCAGGCGCGGAAAGTGATGGCCCTTGGCCACCATTTGCGTGCCGACAATGACGTCGATCTCCTGGCGCTCGACCCGACCGACCAGTTGGGCGATCGCCTCGGGCCCGGCCATCGTGTCGCTCGCCACCACCTCGGCGCGCGCTGCGGGGAAGAGCGCCCGCACTTCTTCCAGCAGCCGTTCGACGCCAGGGCCGCAGGCGGCGAAACGGTCCTCCGCGCCGCAGGCGGGGCACGCCGCCGGCAATCGCGTGTCGTAGCCGCAATGGTGGCACATGAGCCGGCCGTGGAAACGATGCTCGACCAGCCAGGCCGAGCAGTTCGGGCATTGCAGGCGATGGCCGCAGGCCCGACACAAGGTGAGAGGCGCATAGCCGCGGCGATTGAGGAACAGCAGCGCCTGTTCGTTGGCCTGAAGCGTCGCCGCCAGCGCCTCGACCAGCCGCTTCGACAGCCACGCTCCGCGCGGCGGCGGCTCGCGGCGCAAGTCGATCGCCTCGACGCCGGGCAGGCCGGCGCCGCCGAAGCGCTCCGGCAGGTGCAGCCGGGCGTAGCGGTCGGCGTCGACATTGACCAGCGTCTCCAGGCTGGGCGTGGCCGAGACCAGCACGACCGGCAGTGCGGCCAGTTGCGCCCGCACGATCGCCATGTCGCGAGCATGATAGGCAACGCCGTCGTCCTGCTTGTAGGCATGCTCGTGCTCCTCGTCGACGACGACGAGGCCGAGTTTTGGAAAAGGCAAGAACAGGGCCGAGCGCGCGCCCACCACGACCCGCGCCTCGCCCTCCGCCACCCAGCGCCAGGCGCGCCGCCGCTCGGCCGTCTTCAACTCCGAATGCCAGGCGATGGGGGCGACACCGAAACGCGCCGCGAAGCGCTGCAAGAAACCCGCCGTCAAGGCGATCTCCGGCAACAGCACGAGCGCCTGCCGTCCCGCCGCCAGCGCCGCGGCGACGGCCTCGAAATAGACCTCGGTCTTGCCCGAGCCGGTGACGCCGTCCAGCAGCGCGACGCTGAAGCCGCCGGTCCGCACCCGCTCGGCAAGCGCGGTCGCGGCCGCTTGCTGCGCCGGTTCCAGCCGCGCGCCCGGCCGTTGCCAGTCCGGCCTGGGCGGCAGCGGCAGCGGCAGCGGCACGACGTCCAAGGCACCGCAATCCCGCAAGCCGTGCACCACGGACGGCCCGACATCGGCCAGCTCGGCCAATTCGGACGCCGTGCGCGCCAGGCCATCGGCGGCGATTCGCAACACCCGCTCGCGCGCCGGCGTCAGCCGGGCGGGCGCGCCGGAAGCCGGCCGCAGCCCCAGGCGCGCCGTCTCGGGCTCGAGCGCCGCATTGACCCTGAGGCACATCCGCAGGACGGCGCCGGGCGCGCTGACAGTATAGGCCGCCATCCAGTCCACGAAGCGGCGCATCGCCGTCGGCATCGGCGGGATGTCGAACTTTCGCAGCACCGCCTTCAGCTTCTCGCGCGCCACTGCGGGTGCGGCACCTGGCGACGCGTCCCAGACGACGCCCGGCACCGCGCGGCCCGCCAGCGGCACGGCGACATGTTCGCCCGGCATCAGCGCCATGCCCGCTGGCACCAAGTAGTCGAAGGCGCCATGCAGCGGATAGGGCAGCAGCACCGCGACGCGCCCGGTCGCGGCAGGCTGCGAACTGGCGCGTTCATTCCCCATCGGCTAGATTGCCTTGCGCCGCTTGGCATGCGCCGTGGCGGGCAGGCGCAGTGGGAATCATGAAGTTCTTCGTCGACACCGCGGACGTCACTGAGATCAGGGATCTTGTGGCAACGGGACTGATCGATGGTGTGACCACCAATCCCTCGCTGGTGGCCAAGACCGGGCGCGATTTCTTCGAAGTGCTGAAAGAGATCTGCGGCCTGGTGGACGGACCGGTCAGTGCCGAGGTGACGGCAGTCGAATTCCAGCGCATGGTCGACGAAGGGCGCAAGCTGGCGGAACTCAGCGAGAATATTGCGGTCAAGGTACCGCTCACCTGGGATGGCCTGAAAGCCTGCCGCACGCTGAGCCAAGCTGGCACCATGGTCAACGTCACCTTGTGCTTTTCCGCCAACCAGGCGCTGCTGGCGGCCAAGGCCGGGGCCAGCTTCGTCTCGCCGTTCATCGGCCGGCTCGACGACCAGGGCCATGACGGCTTGCAGCTGATCGAGGATATCCTGGAGATCTACGACAACTACGAGGATATCCGCACCGAGGTTCTGGTCGCCTCGGTCCGCCATGTCACGCATGTGCTGCAAGCGGCCAAGCTGGGGGCCGACATCTGCACGATCCCACCCAGCGTGCTGCGCCAGTTGGCGCAGCATGTTCTGACGGACAGGGGCCTGGCCGCTTTCCTGGCCGATTGGGAGAAAACCGGCCAAACCATTCTGGACCGGAAGAACGGCTGATGGCCGGCCCCTCGCCGCAGCCGGAAGGGGCGGGCCAAGCGCCGGCGCCGGCCGACCCGCAACCGGAGGCGGTGCGGGCGTTCCTGGCGCGGCATCCGGAGTTTCTTGCCCAGCATCCCGATCTGCTGCTGGCGCAGGACCCGCCGACGCGCTTTGCCGCCGGGAATGTGCACGACCTGCAGGCGGCGATGCTGCGTCGGCTGCAGGCCGCACTCGGCGAACTGACGCGACAGCGTGGTGAGCTGATCGCCGCCGGACGGCACAACATGGCGGTGCAGACGCAAGTGCACGAGGCGGTGCTGGCCATGCTGGAGGCCACCAGTTTCGAGCACTTGATCCACATCGTCACCAACGACTTGCGCGACACGCTGCTGCTCGATGCGGTGACGCTGGGCGTGGAAGCGCAACAGGGCGAGGCGGCGCGGCGGGCCAAGACACCGGGCGTCTTCGTGCTGGCGGCCGGTGGCATCGACCTGCTGCTCGGCCGTGGCGAAGTCTTGCTGGCGCAACCCGGCAAGGGCGATGCCGCGATCTTCGGGCCGGCCGCCAAGCTGGTTGCCAGCCAGGCGCTGGTTCGGCTGAGCGCCAGCCGGCTGGCGCCGGTTGGTTTGCTGGCGCTGGGCAGCCGCGATCCCGAACGCTTTCATCCAGGCCAGGGAACGGAACTGCTGCAGTTCCTGGCGCATGTGCTGGCCCGGCTGATCCGCGGATGGCTGCACCTGCCCCGCTGACCGGCGCTTCGGCCGATGTGGCGGCGCTGGCAGAGCGTTTTTTCGCCTGGCTCGCCGGCGAGCGGCGCGTCTCGCGGCACACATTGCTCGCCTATCGCCGCGACCTTTCCGGCTTTATCGCCTTCCTGTCCGAGCATCTGGCGGGGCCGGTCGACGTGGCCGGCCTGAGGCGGCTGGGCCCGGCCGAACTCAGGGCGTGGCTCGCCGCCCGCCGCCGGGCCGGCCTCGCGCCCGCCTCGACCCAGCGTGCGCTGGCGGCGGTGCGTGGCTTTTTCCGCCATGCCGAGCGACAGGGCTGGTTCGCCAATGCCGCCGTCGCCGCGCAGCGCGGCCCCAAGCTGCCTCCGGGTCTGCCCAAGCCGCTCGCCATCGCCGAGGCCAAGCGGACTGTGAGCGGCGTCGACTGCGTGGTGGCGGAGCCCTGGATCGCCGCTCGCGACGGCGCGGTTCTGGCTCTGCTCTATGGCGCGGGCCTGCGCATCGGCGAGGCACTGGGCCTCAAACGCGGCGTGGCGCCGCTCGGGACGGCGCTGACGGTCGCCGGCAAAGGCAACAAACAGAGGCTGGTGCCGATCTTGCCGGCCGTTGCCCGCGCGGTGGCGGACTACCTGGCGCTCTGCCCATACGCCTTGACGGCGGACGGCCCCCTATTCGTCGGCGCCAGGGGCGGGCCGCTGTCGCCGCGCATCGTGCAGGGGCGGATGGCGGAACTGCGGGGCGCGCTCGACCTGCCGGCGCACGCGACGCCGCATGCCTTGCGCCATTCCTTCGCCACCCATCTGCTGTCGGCGGGCGGCGACCTGCGCACCATCCAGGAACTGCTGGGCCATGCCAGCCTGTCGACCACGCAACGCTATACCGGCCTGGATGCCGGCCGGCTGCTGCAGGTCTATGACGCGGCGCATCCTCGCGCCAAGCGCTAGCCGCGTGGCCGGGTCAGCCAGAGCGCCAGCGGACCGAGCGCGACGCCCGCGCCCATGCTGAGGAAGGCCAGGCTCCAGGCGACGGCGCTGCCCGTGCCGCCGGCGGCATCCAGCACCAGGCCGGGTGCCAGCGAGCCCAGGAAGGCCAACGCGAAACCCAGGGTCGAATGCAAGGCCATGGTGGCGCCCTTGCGCTCGGGCCTGGCCGCCTGCACAGCGCCGGTGGTGACCGCGGCCGACTCGCTCATCAGCAGCATGGCATAAAGCCCGAGCAGGCCGATCAGCATCGGATACGCGATGCCGACCGACAGGGCGACGCAGCCGGCGAAACCCGCCGAGACGAGCTGGAAACAGGCCGCCATCCGTCGACGGCCGAAGCGGGTCGCGGCCTCGTTGCCCAGGATGCTGGCTGGGGTGCCCAACAGGTTGAGTAGCGCGGCGATGGCGGTGGCGCTCCAGAAGCCGGCCGTCTCGGCCTGCGCCTGGCTGGCGGCGAACACCAGGAAGGCGACGATCCACGAGCGCAGGCCGAACAATTCCCAGTTGTGCGCGGCATAGGCCAGCACATAGCCCATTGCCTCTCGGTTGCGCAGCACCGGGCGGAAATCCAGCACCCGCCAGGCCGAGGCCGGCGCGGTGGGCGGCAGCGGCCGCAACGCCGCGGCCACGATCGCGAAGGCGGCGAGCCCGCCCAGCCCCGCCAGCGCGAATGCCCAGCGCCAGTCCGCCAGGGCGGCGACTTCGCCGGAGAGGAAGTACGAGGCGCTGGCGCCCAGCCCGAAGCTGGATGTGTAGAACGAGACGGCGCGCGGCTGGGCGGCGGGCGCCAAGCGGTCGGTCAGCGCCTTCAGCCCGGGCATGTAGGTGCCGGCAAGCCCGGCACCCGCCAGCAGCCGCAGCGGCACCGCGCTCCAAAAGTCTTGCGCCAGGAGCGCGAACAGCAGGCTGGCGAGACCGCTCAGCAGGCTGCCGCAAAGGAAAATCCGCCGGGCGTCGAAGCGGTCGGTCAGCGCCGTCAGCACCGGCACCGCGCCCATGTAGCCGGCGAAGAACACGCCCGACAGCCAGCCCGCCTCGCCGGCGGAAAGCCGCCAATCGCTTAGGAAAATCGGCAGCAGCGCGGGAAACACTGCGAAACCCAGCATGCTGGCGATTTCCGCCAGGCAGAGCAGGAACACCAGGCGACCCGCGGTCATGCGGGCCAGCATAGAGCCTCCACGGCCGCCGTTAACTTGCTATTTACAAGCGCTGGCCTAGCCTCGTTTCCTGGCCGTCAAGGCCGACCGCGCGGAGGCGCCGTCATGACCTGGTGGATCGTCGGGTTCGCATGCTGGCTGTTGCTGGGAATGGCGGCCGCCATGGCCTTCGGGCGCCTTGTGCGTTTCGTCGATGTCGAGCAAACCGACAGCCTGGATGTGGTGCTGTCGCGCGCCCGGGTCGAGCTGGCCGAATTGGTCGGTCGTCAGCGCCTGGCCGAGCCGCTGGCGCCCGCTGCCGAGGCGCCGCCGCTGTCCGCCGACCGGCGCGCCGCCTAGCTGCTGCTAGCGACCGCAGTCGGGTATCCGGAACGGCGTTGGATCGAGGAAGCGGCGCAACACGTTTGCAGTGAGCCGCGCGATATTGTTGTCGAAGTTGTTGCTGCCCAGGCTGCCGGCATAGGCGATGGAGCCGGTGGAGAATACCGCGCCGCCGCCAGCGGTTTCGAAGAACACCAGGTCGGCCCGCACGCGCGGGTTCTGCACCCCGTCGGTGGCGCCGTGCGCGACGGCGATTTCCTCGGCGACCAGTTGATAGACGTTGGAATGGTTTTCCGAACTCGCCAGCACCAGCGCATGCGGTGGCGAGCCCAGGCCGGCATCGTAGCAGTCCAGTTCCAAGCCGGCGGCGCCGCCCTGCAGCATGCCGAAATCGCCCAGCAGTTCGCCGTCGATCCCGTCGAACACAAAGGCGGCCCGCGGGTCCCGACTTTGTGGCGTGCGGCGGTAGGGCGTTGAAGCGTCGAATCCCTGGCTGATGAAGCCGACGCCGGCCAGCAGGTTGGGCGGCCGGCCCTGGCGGCGCCACAGGCCGCCATATTCGCCGTCGAAGCTGTGATAGTATTCGCCCACCTCGGCGATCCATGCGCGCGTGCCGTCTTCCGCGCGGCGCACCTCGATGATGCCCGGCTGCTGCGGGTGATAGGCGATGCGCCAGTAGAAGCCGTTGCCGCCCAGATACATCAGCCGGCCGCCGCCGCGTGTGAACGCGTCGAGCGCATCCAGCATCGCGCCCGAGAAATATTCCGGATGGCTGCCGGTCACCAGGCAGCGATAGGGCCGCAGGATGCCCAGTCCCTCGCGGTGCAGGTCCTCGTCGGTGATCACATCGAACGGCTCGCCGCTGCGCGACAGCCAGTCGACGACGAACATGTCGGCGCAGTAGTTCCACAGCCGACCCTTGGGCCTGACGTTGGTCGCCGGCCTGAGCCGCGAACTGTAGCAGACGCCGCTGCCATCGCGGTGCCGGTCGTAGGTCGACAGGCCGAGTTCGGGATGCTTCAACAGCAACTCGTCGGTTGCATCCAGCACGGTCAGCCGGCCGTGATGCAGTTCCGGCGTGCCGGTGAAGCGGCCCAGGTTGTTGGTATAGACCGTGTAGGTGGCGGTTGAGGCGAGGTAGACCAGTTTCGCCACCGACTGGCCCCGGCTCGGCCGCACGAAGAACGGCACGTGAAACTCAGCCTCGCCGGCGCGGAGCCGCACAGTATAGCAGCCGCTCGGCAAGTCTTGCGGCACCGGGAACTCGAGGTCCGGCAGCCAGCATGCATCCGCCAGGTCGTCGTCGTGGAAGTGGATGGCGCCATACTCCCGCGGCGCCTTGAGCCAATGCATCTCATGTCCGCGCCAGTTGTGGCCGGTCACCGCGCGGGTCGGCAGATTGACCGTCACGCCGTCCAGCCGGTTGGGCGACAGGTCGCGGATCCGCTCGCTGGCGATATCGGCGGAGAAATCCCAGGCTGCCACCATGGCGGCTTCCAGGCCGCTTGGCGGTGCGTCGCCGGCCAGCGCCAGTGCCTCCGCCTCGCTCAGCGCACGCCGGCTGAGCCGGGGGCTGTCGAGCTTGCCGTTGAAGAAGCCGCCGGCCCGCAGGCCGCCGCCAGGCGTCGGCCGGGCCACGTCCTCGACATGCCAGGCGGCGAACAGAAACGGCCCCGGCCGAACCAGATGCTCCACGTCGGTCTGCGCTTCGGCGCTCACCCGGCGCGCTGGGTGGAAGCTCTTGTCGGCGAGCGGTTGCTGCAACAGATGCAGCCGGCCGCTCGCGGCATCGAAGCTGGCGGCAAGGAAATACCAGCGGCGCGCGTAGAGCGGGATGTCGGTCGACAGCCGGCCGATCCGCCCCTTGCCGTCGCCCAGCAGCACTTCCGGTGCGCCGGCCTCGTTCAGCACCAAGGCGAAGCCCGAACGGCTTGCCGCCGACCACGTGCCGGCCAGCCCCTGCCGACCCTGGCCGGGCAAGGTCGGGTAGACGTAAAGCGACAGCGTGAAGCTCTCGCAGGCGGCAAGTTCGGGCGATGGCGGCACCAGGGCGAACGAGCCGATCTCGATCGGCTGGCGGCGCGCGGGGTAGTCGCGGTTGACCGGATTGGCCACGACTTCCTCGCGGAATGGCGGATGGTCCGGCCCCGCCTCGGCACTCAGCACGCGCACGATGTCGCAGCGGAAGGCATCGGCGCCCAGGCAACTCACCATGACGCGCAGCGTATCGCCCGGCGCCAGCGATTGCGGATCGCAATAGCCCATCAGATCGGTCATCGCCGCTCCTTGAGGTCGCTCAGTCGAGTTGCAGCGGCTGGCCGGTCAGCATCTGCCAGCGCAGCTTGAAGACGTGCCACTCCGCGGCTTCCAGCGAGGTGAAGACCTGGCTCGGCTGCAGCCGCGGTCGGGGTGGGCGGCCGCCCATCACCGCCAGGGTCCATTCGCGATGCGGCTTGCTCATCACCAGCACGTGGTGGCCCTCGACCGGCAGGGCGCGCATCAGGTTGAGCACCATCTGCAAGTCGCCGCTATGCACGCCGAACGGCCGCGCCTTGTACTCGCGCGCGAGATCGACACGATTGGGATCGATACGAAACATGGCGCCCTCGCTAGGTCGTGCAAGGCTGGGCGGCCGAAACCGCGACTGGCGATGCGTTCGATCAATGGACCCGTTAGAATGGCGGCATAGAAACGCTCCGCTGGCAAGCGGTGCGGGGCGGAAGCGAGGAAAGATGCGGGGAGCCAAGCCGACGGCCGCGTTGCGCCCGACGCGACGACACCTGTTGGGCAGGGCGGCGGGGCTGCCGCTCGTCATGCTGTCGCCGGGCGGGGCCTGGGCTGACAGCGGCGCGGAGCTCAAGCAGGCGCTGGCGGCGGTCGGCAAGGGCCGCAAGCCGCTTTCCGGGCGGCTCAAGCTGGACGCGCCGGAGATTGCCGAGAACGGCTCCTTGGTGCCGATCGAGGTCAGTTTCGACAGCCCCATGACCGAGCAGGACAGGGTCACCGCGATCCACGTCTTCGCCGACGGCAATCCGCGGCCGCAGGTGGCGGTGTTCCGCTTCGGCCGGCTGTCCGGCCAGGCGCGGGTGGCGATCCGCGTGCGCCTGCAACAGACCCAAGAGCTGATCGCGCTGGCGGAGACCGGCGAGGGCAATCTCTATGAGACGCGCGCCCTGGTTAAGGTCACCATCGGCGGCTGCGGCGGCTAGGAGGAACCGAGATGTCGACCACCGCGAAGCCGCGGGTGCGGGTGCCCAAGAGCGTCAAGCGGGGCGAGGCTTTCGAGATTCGCACGCTGATCACCCATCCCATGGAATCCGGCCAGCGCAAGGACGACAGCGGCAAGACCATTCCCCGCAAGATCCTCAACAAGTTCGTCTGCACGCTGGATGGCGAGATGGTCTTCACGGCCGAACTGGCGCCTGCGGTCGCGGCCAACCCGTATCTCGCGTTTTTCTGCCGGGCCGAGAAAAGCGGCACCCTGAGATTCGCCTGGACCGACGACGACGGCACGGTGATCGTCGAGGAAGCGGCCGTGAACGTGGCCTGAGCCAGGCATGCTCGGGCGCCGCGAGTTCCTGGCCTTCGCGGCCGCCGTGGCGGCCAGCCTGGGGATGCCGGGGCTTGCCCGCGGCCAGCGCCAGGCGATCGACCAGGAGGCGCTGTTAGGGTTCCGGCCGCTCGGCCAGGTGACGCTGCTGCATTTCACCGACCTGCACGCGCAGCTCGTGCCGCTGCATTTCCGCGAGGCGGCGGTCAACATCGGCCTGGGCGACTTGGCCGACCGGCCGCCGCGGCTGGCTGGCCGTCGCCTCATCGAACGGCTGGGCCTGGCACCCGACAGCCTGGAAGCCTACCTCCTGGGAAGCGACAATTTCGCGGACCTGGCCAAGAGCTTCGGGCCGATCGGCGGCCTCGACCGTCTGGCCACCCTGGTCGCCGCCATCCGCGCCGAACGAGCGGAACGCGTCCTGCTGTTCGATGGCGGCGACAGTTTCCAAGGCGCCTATACCACGCTGGCGAGCGCGGGCGCCGACCTGCTGCAGGCGCTCAACCTGCTGCGTCTCGACGGCATGACCGGGCATTGGGAGTTCACGCTGGGCGAAGCGCGCTGGCGCGAGATCGTGGACGCCCTGAACTGCCCCTTCCTGGCCGGCAATGTGCGCGAGCGGGATTTCGAGGATCCGGTGTTCGAAGCCTCCCGCGTGTTCGAGCGCGGCGGGCTTGCGATCGGCGTGATCGGGCAGGCGTTTCCCTATACCCCCATCGCCAATCCGGCCTGGCTGATTCCCAACTGGACCTTCGGCATCCGCCACGAGGCCTTGCGCCAGGAGGTGGCGCGGCTGCGCCAGGCCAAGGTCGACCTGGTGGTGCTGCTCAGTCACAACGGCTTCGATGTCGATCACAAGCTGGCGCGTCTGGTGCCTGGCATCGACGTGATCTTGTCGGGCCACACGCACGATGCCTTGCTGGAACCGGCGGTGGTCGGCCAGACGTTGATCGTGGCCTCGGGATCGCACGGCAAGTTCCTCTCCCGCCTCGACCTCGACATGCGGGGCGGGCGCATCGCCGAGTGGCGCTATAGGCTGATCCCGGTGCTGGCCCAGGCGATCGCCCCCGATCCCGGCATGGCCAAGGCCATCGCCGAACTCCGTGCCCCGCACGCCGCGCGCCTGGCCGAGCCGGTTGCGCGCACCGAGACGCTGCTCTACCGGCGCGGCAACTTCAACGGCACGGCGGATGACCTGATCTGCGATGCGCTGCTGGCGGAACTCGATGCCGAGATCGCCTTTTCGCCCGGCTTCCGTTGGGGGGCTACGCTATTGCCCGGCCAGGACATCACGCTGGAAGATGTCTACAGCCTGACCGCGATCAGCTATCCCGGCACGACGCGGCGGCAGCTGAGCGGCCGGCAGATCAAGGCGATCCTTGAGGATGTGGCGGACAACCTGTTCAACCCCGATCCGTTCTACCGGCAGGGTGGCGACATGGTGCGGACCGGGGGCCTGGGCTTCCGCATCCGGCCCGCGGCGCCGATCGGTCAACGCATCGACGAGCTGCGCTTGTTGGCGAAAGACGAACCGCTGGCCGCCGACAAGAGCTACTGGGTGGCCGGCTGGGCGCAAGTAGCCGAACCGGCCGCCGGCGAGCCGGTCTATGATGTACTGCTGCGCTATCTGCGGCGCCAAGGGACGGTGCGGGTGGAAGAGCGCCGTGCGGTGCGGATGGCGGTCTGAGGGGGCAGGCAGGAGGCATGGGGTGAGCGGGCGCGGACGCAATCGACGGGGTTTCCTGGCGGCGGCGGGCGGCGTGTTGGGCGCGGCCGGCTTGGCGCCTGTGCTGCGCGCGGCCGAGTTCAAGCCGGAGGCGCCGGACTGGACCAAGAATCTGGGGCCAGGCGTCGACGCGGCGCCCTATGGCAAGCCCAGCCCGCACGAGAAGCATGTCATCCGCCGCTCGGTCGAATGGCTGACGGCGACACCGCAATCCTCGGTCAATTTCACGCCGCTGCACGAACTGGACGGCATCGTCACGCCGAACGGGCTGTGCTTCGAGCGCCATCATGCCGGCGTGCCCGACATTCCGCCGGCCGAGCACAAGCTGCTGGTGCACGGCTTGGTCGAACGGCCGCTCAAGTTCAGCATGGCCGAACTGCGACGCTTTCCGCCGACCAGCGTGTTCCATTTCCTCGAATGCGCGGCCAACGGCGGCATGGAATGGCGCGGCGCGCAGTTGAACGGCGTGCAATACACGCACGGCATGCTGCATTGCGTGCAGTATACCGGCGTGCCGCTGCGCCTGGTGCTGGAGGCTGCCGGCCTCAAGGGCCAGGCCAAATGGCTGCTGCTGGAAGGTGCCGACGCGGCGGCGATGACCCGCAGCCTGCCGCTGGCCAAGGCGCTCGACGACTGCCTGTTGGCCTATTCGATGAACGGTGAGCGGCTGCGCTCCGAACAGGGCTATCCGCTGCGCCTCGTCGTGCCGGGCTGGGAAGGCAACATCTGGGTCAAGTGGCTGCGCCGCATCGAGTTGGGCGACCAACCCTGGCAAACGCGCGAGGAAACCGCGAAATACACCGACCTGATGCCAGACGGACGCGCCCGCCGCTTCACCTGGCTGCAAGAGGTGAAGTCGGTCATCACCGACCCGGCCCCGGAAGCGCGCCTGGCGGGCAAGGGCTTTCGCTGCATCAAGGGGCTGGCCTGGTCGGGCGAGGGCCGCATCGCGCGGGTCGATGTCTCGCGGGACGGCGGCCGCAACTGGACGACGGCGCGGCTGGAGCCGCCGGTGCTGCCGAAATGCCTGACGCGCTTCTATCTGGATTGGCAATGGAGCGGCGAGGAAGTGCTGCTGCAAAGCCGCGCCATCGACGAGAAGGGCTTCGTGCAGCCGAGCCCGGCGGTCCTGCAAAAGACGCGCGGTGTCAATCCGATCTACCACAACAACGGCATCCAGACCTGGGCGGTCAATCGCGATGGCACGGTGGAGAACGTTCGCCTGGGTTAGCCTGCTGCTGGCGGCGGGCGGCGCGGCGGCTCAGCCGGCGGGTCTTGGCCTGGGCCGCCCGGCGACGCCAGCGGAGATCGCCGCCTGGTCGATCGCCGTGCGCCCCGACGGCCAGGGCCTGCCGGCGGGCAAGGGCAGCGTGGCCGAGGGCGAGCAGCTTTATCTGCAACACTGCGCTGCCTGCCATGGCGAGTTCGGCGAGGGCGCCGGCCGCTTCCCGGCGTTGATGAGCGGCCAGGGCAGCCTGCGCGACCACGACCCGGTCAAGACCATCGGCAGCTACTGGCCCTATGCCACCACCGTTTGGGACTACGTCTTTCGCTCCATGCCGTTTGGCAATGCGCAGAGCCTGACCGCCGACGAGACCTATGCCGTCGTCGCCTACCTGTTGCATCTGAACGACGTGGTGGACGCCGATTTCGTGGCCGACGCCAAGCGCCTGCCGGCGGTGCGCCTGCCCAATGCCGCGGGCTTCTTCGAACTGGCCGAGCCCGACCTGCCGCGGGGCGAGCCGTGCATGCGCGATTGCGCCGTCTCGACCAGGGTGATCGGCCGGGCGAGAGCGATCGACGTGACGCCCGAGCGGCGCCTGGAATAGGCGCGACAGGCCGTCTTGCGGTTGGCCGGCGGGGGTGTCCGATCAGAGGGATCGCGACCAGCGAGCCCTCGGATCGGAGCCCACCGCGCTGCACTCATGGTTGCAGGGCAATGGCTTGCAGTGAAACCGAACATGCCAATTCGATTTGTACGGAAATTGCCCTAGTATTCGCGGCCCGCGGCCAACGCGGGCGGCAAGGCAAGACGACAACACCAAGGGGGGAGCGATGCGAAAATCCGCCATCCTGGCGGGGCTGGTTCTGGCCATGCCCTTCGCCGCGTCGGCGCAGTCGGTGACGCCGACGCAAGTGATGGCCGCGACCTGCGCCGGCTGCCATGGCAGCGAACTGACCGGAGCCGGCGGCGTGCCCAGCCTGAGGGGTCAGCAGAAGGACTATCTCGAACGCACGCTCAACGACTTCAAGTCCGGCCAGCGTCCGGCCACGGTGATGAACCGCTTGGCCAAGGGCTACAGCCCCGAGCAGATCGCCGAACTGGCGCAATACCTTGCTGGCCTGAAGTAGGAGGGAGCCATGGGACGCATCGATCGACGCGGATTTCTCAAGTTGGCCGGCGCAACGACCTTGGCAGGCGCGGTTGGCGCGCCCTATGTGGCGCGGGCGCAAGCGGCGCCCAAGGTGGTGATCGTTGGCGGTGGCTTCGGCGGTGCCAGCGCCGCCAAGGCCCTGCGCCGCTGGGCGCCCAGCATCCAGGTGACGCTGGTCGAGGCCAAGCGCAGCTTCGTCACCTGCCCCTACAGCAACCTGGTGCTGGCGGGTTGGCGCACGATGGAACAGATCACCTTCGGCTATGATGGCCTTGCCAAGGCCGGCGTCACCATGGCGCATGACACCGCAACGGCGATCGACGCCGCCGGCAAGACCGTGAGCTTGGCCGGCGGGCAGAGCCTTGCCTATGACCGGCTGATCGTCTCGCCCGGCATCGACATCAAGTGGGGTGCCATCTCCGGCTATGACGAAGCGGCGGCGCAGAAGATGCCGCATGCCTGGCTGCCGGGCGAGCAGACCGTACTGCTGCGCAAGCAGCTCGAGGCGATGCCGGACGGCGGCGTGGTGATGATGGCGATCCCGGCCAACCCGTTTCGTTGCCCGCCCGGCCCCTACGAGCGCATCTCGATGATCGCGGCCTATCTCAAGCAGGCCAAGCCGAAGTCGAAGCTGATCGCGCTCGATGCCAAGGACGCCTTTTCCAAGAAGCCGCTGTTCGAGGACGGCTGGAAGAAGCTCTATGGCGACATGGTGGAATGGGTGGCGCTGTCGAAGGATGGCCAGGTGAGCAAGGTCGATCCGGCGGCGATGACGCTGGAAACCCAGCTCGGCACGGTGCACAAGGCAGCGGTCGCCAATGTGATCTGCCCGCATTACGCCGGCCGGATCGCCCGCGACGGCGGCCTTGCCGACGGTTCCGGCTGGTGTCCGATCGACGCGCGCACGTTCGAATCGAAACTGATCAAGGACATCCACGTGATCGGCGATGCCACCATCGCCGCGCCGGCGCCGAAGTCCGGCTTCGTTGCCAACAGCATGGGCAAGGTGGCGGCGGCTGCCGCCATCGACATGCTGGCCGGCCGCGAGCCGTCCGCCAAGACCTGGGTCAATACCTGCTACAGCCACATCGCCAAGGACTATGCCATCTCGGTCGCCGGCGTGTTCAGCGCCGACGCCAATGGCGCGGTGGTGGAGATCAAGGACTCTGGCGGAGTGAGCCCGCGCGAAGCGGCCGACGAATTCCGCCGGCAGGAGGCGATCTACGCCGATAGCTGGTACGACAGCATTACCAAGGATACCTGGGCCTAGGCTGCGCGGCGTTTGACGGGCGGCGGCGGACGGTCGAGCGACGCGAGCCGCCCGTTCGCCATGGCGGCGCCAGCAACGAATGGGGGAAAACATGGCAGTGGCCGATTTGGCCTTCCGGCCGATGCACGAACTGATGCCGGCGATCGGCGAGGGGCGGTTGTCGCCCATCGCCGTGACCGAGTCCTGCCTGGACCGCATCCAGCGCTTCGACGGCAAGCTGCATGCCTTCGTCGCGGTCTATGCCAAGGACGCGCGGCTGGCCGCCGAGGCGGCCGACAAGGCGATCCGCTCGGGTCATCGGATCGGCCCGCTGCATGGGCTGCCGATCGCCTTCAAGGACCTGGTCGACCTCGAGGGCCGCGTCACCACGGGCGGCTCGCGTTACTGGGAAAAGCGCGTCTCGCCCGTGACGGCAACGCTGGCCCGCAAGGCCATCGCCGCCGGCATGATCGTCATCGGCAAGACGCATACGGTGGAGTTCGCCTTCGGCAGTTGGGGTACCAATGAGCATCTCGGCGCGCCCTGGAACCCGTGGGACGACAAGCTGCAGCGCACCCCGGGCGGTTCGTCCTCCGGTTCCGGCGTGGCGGTCGGCGCCGGGCTGGTCCCGGCCGCCATCGGTACCGACACCGGCGGCTCGGTGCGCGTGCCGGCCGCCTGGTGCGGCCATGTCGGCCTGAAGGTAACGATCGGCCGCATTTCGACCTATGGCGTGCTGCCGCTGTCCACCACGCTCGACACGCCGGGCCCGATGGTGCACAGCGTCGAGGATGCCGCGATCCTGCTCGAGCTGTTCCAAGGCCCGGACGAGAACGATCCGCAGACCCTGCGGCTGCCGCGAGCGGATGCGCTGAGCGGGTTGAAACGCGGGGTGCGCGGGCTGCGCCTGGCGCGCATGCCGGCGGCTGAGCGCCAGGGCTGCGAGCCGGAAGTGCTGGCGGCCTATGACGCCTCGCTGGAGAAATTGGCGGCGCTGGGCGCGGAAATCGTCGAGGCGCGTCTGCCCAGCTCGCTGGCCGATTATGCCGCCGCCACCGGGCGCATCATCAGTTCCGAGGGCTACCGTTTTCTGGCCGAGCTGGTCGACAACATGAACCTGCCGCTGGATTCGGCGGTTCGCCCGCGCGTGCTCGCGGGCAAGGGCGTCAGCGCCAGGGACTACCTGTTGACGATGGCCGAGCGCGACGCGCGCAAGCGCGCCTACCTGGCCGCCATGGCCGGCATCGACGCCCTGCTGACGCCGACATGCCAGACGGTCGCCATTCCCCTGACATCGGTCGACCAGGGCAAGACCGCGGCCTATTTCACCCGACCGGTCAACTATCTGGAACAATGCGCGCTCAGCCTGCCCAACGGCTTTACCGCCGGCGGGTTGCCGACCGCCTTGCAGGTCGTTGCCCGCGGCGGCGACGAGGCGATGGCCTTGCGCATCGGCTGGGCGTACGAGCAGGCCACCGACTGGCATCGGCGCCGGCCCCCGGGGCTGTAGGATCGAGGCCGCGGTTTCTAACGAGCGCTCGGTAGATTTCTTGACAATCGCGCGCCCGGGGGCAAGGCTCGCTCTGGCCGCCGGGGCGGGCCGCGGGAGAGCAACATGCATGTCGGAATGAGCGCCTTTTTCCAGAACGTCGTGCCGGGCATGAGCGACCGCGAGGTCTATGTGCACGAGGTCGGCCTGGCCGACATGGCCGAACCGCTGGGCTTCGACAGCATTTGGTCGGCGGAGCATCATTTCGACAACTACACCATGTGCCCCAATGTGCTGCAGTTCCTGACCTACATGGCCGGGCGCACCAGGCGCGTGGGGCTCGGCTCGATGGTGGTGGTGATCCCCTGGCATGATCCGCTGCGCGTGGCGGAGGAAGTCGCGGTGCTCGACCACCTGTCCGGCGGCCGCGTCATCCTGGGCATCGGCCGTGGCCTCGGCCGCATCGAGTTCAACAATTTCCGCCTCAACATGGGCGAGAGCCGCGAACGCTTTGTCGAGTACGCCGAAGCGATCCAAATGGGGCTGGAAAAGGGCTTTGTCGAATACGACGGCAAGTTCTTGCGCCAGCCGCGCGCACAGATCCGTCCGTTTCCGTTCAAGAGCTTCAAGGGACGCATGTACGCCGCCGCGGTGTCGCCCGAATCGGCCCGCATCATGGCCCGGCTGGGCATCGGCATCCTGATCATCGCGCAGAAGCCGTGGGACAAGACCGAGGCGGAAGTGCGCATGTACAACGACATCTACCGCGAGATGCATGCCGGCGCCGAACCACCCAAGCCGATCATCGCCAGTTTCGTTGCGGTCAACGAGGACGCCGCGCTGGCCAAGGACATGCTGGAGAAATACATCCGGCGTTACTCCCGCTCGGCGCTGGAACACTACGAGTTCCACAACGAGGGATTGGCCGACATCAAGGGCTACGAGTACTACGCCGGGCTGGCCAAGAACATCAACAAGCACGGCGTCGAGACGTTCGTGAACTTCCTGGCGGATCTGCAGGTCTATGGCACGCCGGACCAAGTTTATGCCCGCATGGCGGACTATCAGAAACGCGTGAACGCCGGCGGCTATCTCTGCATGTTCAGCTATGGCGGCATGCCGCATGCGCTGGCCCGGCAAAACATGCTGCTGTTCGCCGACAAGGTGCTGCCGCGCCTGAAGGCGTTGGCGGTCGACGAAGTGATCGGTGCCGGCAAGCCGTTGTCGATCGCCGCCGAATAGGGCGTCGCGGGGAGGACGCGCGATGGATCGCGAGACACCCACGGCGGCGCGGTCGGCCGGCAAGCCGAGTTGCCCGTTCGACAGCACGGCGCCCGGCTTCGCCGCCGATCCCTATCCCACCTATCGCCGCCTGCGCGAGCACGCGCCCATCGTCTGGAGCGAGGAACTCAAGGGCTGGCTGGTGACCGGCTACGACACCGCCCAACAAGTGCTGAAGCACGATCATGCGTCGGTCGAGAAACTGGCGCCCTACATGGCGCATATCTCGGAGGAGGAACGGCGCGAGGTGGCGCCGGTCAACCGCCTTCTGGCCGACTGGATGGTGTTCAACGATCCGCCCAGGCACAGCCGGTTGCGCGCCACTTTCGGGCGCGCCTTTCTTCCGCATGAGGTGGAGCGGATGCGGCCGCGCGTGCGCCGGGTGGTGTCGGGGCTGATCGACGTCCTGAAGGGCCGCGAGGAGATCGAGTTCATTCGGGACTTCGCCTTTCCCTTGCCGGCCTACGTGATCACCGACCTGTTCGGCATCGCGCAGCGGGAAGCTCCGCTCTTGCGCGACTGGTCGAACGATCTCGCGCGTTTCGTGTTCCGTGCGCCGGCCAGCCGCGAGCGCAACCGACGCGCCTCGGCAGCGGCGGTCGAGATGAGCGCATTCTTCCGCCGGCATGTCGAGGCAAGGCGCGGCCAGCCGCCGCAAGGCGACCTGATGGACTTGCTGTTGCAGGCGAGCGAGGGGCCGGACGCGCTGAGCCTGGACGAACTCAACGCCACGCTCGTCTTCCTGCTGTTCGCCGGCCATGAAACGACCATGAACCTGCTCGCCAATGGCCTTTACTGGCTGTTGCGCAGGCCGGCGGCGATGGCCCGGCTCAAGGCCGAACCGGCACTGGTGACGCGGGCGGTGGAGGAGTTCCTGCGGTTCGAGGGGCCGGCGCATACCATGGTGCGGCTGGCGGCCGTCGACTTCGCGGTCGCCGGGCAGGCGATCGCCAAGGGTGAGCGGCTGTTCATCAGCCTGGGCGCCGCCGACCGTGATCCGGCCCGCTTCGCCGACGCGGAGAACCTGGACATCGCCCGCCGCGGCAACCAGCACATCGCCTTTGGCTTCGGCATACATTTCTGCCTGGGCGCGCCGCTGGCGCGCCTGGAGGCGCAGGAGGCCTTCGGGCAGTTGCTGCGCCGCTTTGCCTCGTTCGAGATGACGGGCGGCGAACCGGAATGGCACGAGGGCCTGGTGGTGCGCGGCATGCGCTCCCTGCCGCTCAAGGTGCGCATTGCCGACTGAGCGCGATGGCGCGGGCGGCGGAGGGCCGCGCTGCCGCGCGGCACCCCCGGCCAGATCCAGCGCCACGAGGTGGAGAAGTGGCTGAAGGCGTGAGCATCCGCCCCAGGAACGGCAAGGGCGAGGCGGCGACCGCCGCCTTCGGGCAGGCCAAGCCCGGCAAGTCGGCCGCCACCCGTCAGCGCATCCTGGACGTCGCCGCCGCCACCTTCCTGCGCAAGGGTTACGCGGCCACCACCCTCAACGACATCGCCAAGGCTTCCCGCTTGCGCGCCGCCAGCCTCTACTACCATTTCGACAGCAAGGAGCAGTTGCTCGACGTCGTGCTGCTGACCGGCGTCGAGCGGCTGTTCCAGGCGGTGCGCCAGGCCGTGGAAGCCGTGCCGCCGGAAGCGAACCGCCTGGCCCGGGTGGAAGCCGCGATCGGCGCGCATCTTGCCGTGCTGATCGAGGGCGGTGACTACACCTCGTGCGCCATGCGCATCTTCGGCCAACTGCCCCCTGCCGTGCAGCGCCGGCAGATGCCGCGGCGCGAGGCGTATGGCGAATACTGGCGGACCTTGCTGGCGGACGCGGCGGCGGCGGGCGAACTGCGTCCGGACCTCGACCTCAGTCTCGCGCGCATGTTCCTGTTCGGCGCACTCAATTGGACGCCCGAGTGGTTCAAACGCGGCCGCGGCGCCACTGCCGCCGCCGCCCGGCAGCTGTCGCGGCTGTTCCTCGCGGGCCTGGCCCGCGACTAGCACGGCTTCCGATCGGATGGCATCGCGATCCGCGAGCCGTCGGATCGGCGCCCACCGCGCCGCCGGCATGGTTGCGGGGGCAATGGCTTCGCTTCAAACCGAACCGGCCGGTTCGATTGCAACGGAAATTGTCCCTAGTTTCTCGCCGGCAGCACGAGCTGGGTCTGCGTGACCAGTACCGCGAGGCGGCCGTCGGCGCGGGCGATGCGGGTCTGCCAGACCATCGGACACCTCGAAGAACCCCATCATTGACGACGAAGCATCGCCGATGAGGGCATGGCCTGCGGCCCAGCCTGCGGATTGGGTGCTGTGGCGGGGTCTATTTGGTCTGCGGTGGCGTGTCGATGCAGTGAGCGGCGCAGTGAGCCCAT
>Ga0194121_10001934_pt1 | contig 33839 bp, 23 predicted proteins | sample TA2MahCa50mmetaG_FD_148609 | JGI IMG/M metagenome (GOLD analysis project Ga0194121, IMG submission 148609) | Freshwater microbial communities from Lake Tanganyika, Tanzania - TA2015020 Mahale Deep Cast 50m | ecosystem: Environmental > Aquatic > Freshwater > Lake | place: Tanzania: Lake...
GTGATCGTCTCGCGCCCAGAATGCACGGATTGCCGCTTGCAGTCCTACTGCGCCTTCAGCCGCACCAGCTCCGGCATCTCCGTCGCCGCCTCGATCGCCGCGATCGTCGCGCGCACCGACTCGACCTTCTTGATCGACAGGTTGCGCGGGAAGTCCTTCTCCTCCTTGTCGAAGTATTCCGCGAGCGCGCGCAGCTCGGGCAGCGCGACCTTCGCCCGGCCGCCGTACTGCAGCAGGATCGTCATCAGCTCCGGCGTGCGATCCTGGCTGTCCCACGGGTTCTGGTGGCGCGCGTACTGCGCGAGCGCGGCGATGCCTTCTTCGATGCGGTTCTTGGCGAGCACGCGCAGGCCTTCGACGCGGATGCCGTCGGCGAACATCTCGCCGCTCGGGGCAGGCTCGACGACGGCGCGGAGGATGGCGGGCAGCAGCGGCCGCACGGCGTCGGCCGACAGGTTGCGGTAGACGGACACGATGTTGCTGCGCGCGCGGCCGTCCTGGTTCTGCAGGCCGGCGCGCACGGCGACGTACAGGGCCTCGGGGTCGACGCCGTCGAGCGACTTGCCGAGCATGCCGTCGCGGTCGAACAGCGCGAACGTCAGATACCGCTGCTGCATGGCGCGCGGATCGCGCTGCGGATCGAGCTGCGTCATCATCGCGAGCAACTGCGGCACGGCCGCTGCCGCCGGCTTGCCGATCGCGGCCAGCGCTTCGGCCGCCTTGACGCGCAGCCACAGGTCGTCGGCGGCGAGCGTGCGGCGCAGCGCGTCGACCGCCGGCGCGCCGCGGCCGCGCAGTTCGCCGAGCGCCTGGCAGGCGCCGAGCCGCGCGTGAGGCTCCTTGGCGTCGAGCATCGCCACCAGCGCGTCGACCACCGGCGCGCGCCGCCGGCCGAGCGCCATCGCGGCGCGCTCGCGCACGACCGGCGACCAGCTGCTGAGGTTGGCGAGCAGTTCCGCGTCGCTGCGCGCGTCGTACGCGCTCTTGCGGTCCTTGTTGTCCCAGCCGCGGCCGTCGGCGATCAGCGCTTCGGCGTCGTTGGCCGACAGCTGCGCCGCCGTCGACGCGCGCTTGCCGGTCAGCAGCAGCGACCGCCGCGGCAGCCCGAGCGCGAGCAGCCAGCCGCCGGTCGCGTTCCAGTCGTCGTAGCTGTCGGGCTTGGGCTCGGGCGGGCCCTGGTGCGCGAACGTGCCGTCCCAGCGGCGCGCGAGGTCGGCGTACCAGCCGCCATACGCGCGCATCCACGCGCCGGTCGCTTGCGGCCCGCTGCGCGCGACGCCGGGCAGCGCCCACAGCACGTTGAAGTAGTTGCCGGTGTGGCCGGTGTCGCGCTCGGCGCCATGCGAGGCGACGCTCATGCGCGAGAAGAACGTCGCGGCGTCCGCTTCGCCCATGAGGTCGAACAGCGTCGCGGCCATGCCGCACTTGCCGTTGTCCTCGTGCGTCTCGATCCACGGGTGGTGGTCGCCGTACGGCACCGCGCCCTTGCCGACGTAGAACCGCAGCAACTTGGCGCTGCGCTCGATCGCGTCCGCGACCTGCGGGTCGTCGACGCCGGCCTGCCGCGCCAGCACGAGGCCGATCGTCAGCGGCAGCCCGGGCGAGTTCATCATGCCGTAGCCGCCGAGCCGCCCATCGGGCCGAGCGAAGCCATGGCCCCACGAACCGACGGCGCTCTGGCCCTTGGCGGCTTCCATGGCGAGGCGGCGCAGGCCCGCCAGCGCGTCGCGGTCGCCGGTCGCGAGCACGTGCTCGGCGAGGAAGATCATCACGTAGCCGTAGTGCCACGTCTGCATCGAGTCGCTGCGGTAGTCCGCCGCCCAGCGCGCCTCGCGCTGCAGCACCGGCCGGTGCTTGCCGTCGCCGCTGGCGAGCAGCGCCAGCGCGTTGAGCGAGCGCGGGATCGGGTCGAGACGGCGGCCGTACTTGGGATCCGCCATCTGCGCCGCCAGCGCCGCGACGCCGCGCGCGAACAGCTGCTCGGACTTGCGGCAGTCGAACGGAGCCGTCGCGCTGTAGTCACCCTGCGTCGGCAGCTTGACCGTGACCTCGGTGGAAGCGCCGCCGCGCCAGCGCGAAAGCCGCAGCGCGCCGCCGCCGGCCTTCGACTCGGCGGCGGTGATCGCCATGCCGAGCTCCGTGCGCGGATCGCGCGCGAACGGCGCGCCGCCGGCGCCGAGCAGCACGTCGCCGACCGCGAGCACGCCGTCGGCCGGCGAACCGGCGGCGACCTTGGTGATCGCGATCTGGCGCGCGTCGGTCGTCACCATGCGGTCGCAGAACATCCAGCCGCGCGCGCCGGTCGGTCCGAGGTTCCAGTCGTGCTCGTGGCCGGCGGGGATCGGCTCGCCCGCGGTCAGGTCGGGCACGCGCAGCGGCTTCTTGTCCTGCGCGAGGTTGGGCGCCGTGAACGCGAGTGCGACGAGGCTGACGGGAAGGACATGCAGAAGCCGCATCGGGCCAGCGTACCCGGGCCGCTGGCTGGCGCGCAGGCACTGGTTGGTTGGGAGCGACGGCTCGTTTGGCGAGGGCGCATCGGCTGCGCGGCATCGAGATGGCGCTGCGCCGCCGGTGGCCACGGCCGGGCCGCGCGTCGATCCGTCGGTTGCCGCTGGCGCCGTGCGGCGGTCACTCCGGCAGCGTGTGCGCCGGCCGGGCTTCCGGCCCGGGCTTGCCGCGGCCGAGGCGCGCGGCGAGCGCGTCGATGCCGGCGCGCAACGCGGCGACGACCCTGGGGTGCTGCGCGGCGACGTCGGTGGTCTCGCCGAGGTCGGCACTGAGATCGTACAGGCTCGGCGCGGCGTCGGCCTTGGCGGCGAGCACGAGCTTCCAGCGGCCGCGGCGCGCGCCGACCGGTTGCCAGCCGTCGTAGAAGACCAGCAGGCGCTCGTCGGGCGGCGGTTCGCCGCCACGCCAGCGACCGAGCAGCGACACACCGTCGCGCGGCGGCATGGCCGGCACGGCAACGCCGGCGAGCGCGGCGAACGTCGCGTACAGGTCGAAGCCGGCGGCCACAGCGTCGTCGACGCCGCCCGGCGCGATCGTGCCCGGCCAGCGCACGATCGCCGGCACGCGCACGCCGCCGTCGTGGCGGCTGCTGTACTTCTCGCCGCGCAGCGCGTGCTTGCGCGCGGTGTCGACCGTGGCGGCGTGGCCGTAGATGCCTTCGAGCTCGGGATACGCGCGCGTCAGCGGCCCGTTGTCGGACTGGAAGACGACGACCGTGCGCTCGGCGACGCCGGCGGCGTCAAGTGCGGCGAGCAGTTCGCCGACGGCCCAGTCGAGGCACTGCACCGCGTCGCCGTAGACACCGGCCTTGGACTTGCCCTGGAAGCGACGCGCCAGCAGCCACGGCGTGTGCGTCTCGATGTTGGAGAAGTGCAGGAAGAACGGCTGCGCCTTGTGGGCGGCGATCCACTGCGTTGCTTCGGCGGCGAAGCGCTCGGGCAGCGTGGCGAGCTGGGCCGGCTGCTCGGCCACCTGTTCGCCGCGCAGCAGCGGCAGCGGCGGGAAGCCGCGCGAGCGTCCTTGCTGGTCGAGGCGGTCTGGCACGTGGTCGTTGGGGTAGGGGATGCCGAAGAACGCGTCGAAGCCGTGGCGCGTCGGCAGGTGCTCGGGGCGGTGGCCGAGATGCCACTTGCCGATGCAGGCGGTGGCGTAGCCGTGGTCGCGCAGCAGTTCGGCGATCGTGACTTCGTCGGCGGCAAGCCCGGTGCGGTCGGTCGGGAACAGCACACGCGGCAGGCTGACGCGCTGCGCGTAGCCGCCGGTCAGGATCGCCGCGCGCGTCGGCGTGCACGTCGAGTGCGGCGCGTAGAACGACGTCATGCGCAGGCCCTGCGCGGCGAGGCGATCGAGGTTGGGCGTGGCGATGTCCGTGCAGCCAAAGCACCCGAGGTCGTCCCACGCGATGTCGTCGGCGACGATGTGCACGATGTTGGGCGGCAGCGGCGGCAGCGGGCCCGTCGGCTGCTGCGCGCGCGTCGTTGCGGCGAGCAGGGCGGAGACGGCAGCGAGTGCGAGCGCGAACGCGGCGGGCAGGCGGCGCATTGCCGTATCGTCGCTGGCGCACGCGCGCGATGCCATGCTCAGGCGGTCGCAGGAGCTGCGGCCGGCGCGAGGCGCTTTCCGGCCTAGGGGCTGCTGCCGTTGGGGGCTGCGCGTTGGCGGCGAAGCCGTGGCGCGTTGCACGGCAGCCCTGCCGCCGCGTGCCGTCGACGTGTCGCCCATGCCATGCGCGCCAGGAAGTCGCCGCGGCGATCGGCTATCGTTCCGCACGATGCTGACGAACCGGCGCGGCGCCGCCGCATGAACGTCGATCCTTCTCGCCGCCTGCTACAGGCTGCCGCCCTTGTCGTGCTGTTCGGCGTGGCGCTGCGCTGCGCCTGGATCGGCGACGACGCCTACATCACGTTGCGCACGGTCGAAAACGCGGTGACCGGCGGCGGCCTGCGCTGGAACCCCGACGACCGCGTGTGGACGAACACGCATCCGCTGTGGATGCTGCTGCTGACGGCGGCCCGCTGGCTGACTGGCGAGAGTTACTTCACGACGATCTGGCTCTCGCTCTGCCTGTCGCTGGCGGCGGCGATGCTGTTGTTGCGGCGTGCGGCGACCTCGGCGGCGGTCGTGGCGTGTGGTCTCGCGCTCGTTGGCGCGCGCGCGTTCACCGACTACTGCACGTCGGGGCTCGAGACGCCGCTGACGTTTCTGCTGCTGGCGCTGTTCGTCGACGCGCTGCTGCCCTCGGTGAAGCCCGGCAATCCGTGGCAGATGGCGATCGGCCCGGCGGTCGACGGCGCGACGGCGTCGTCGCCGAGCTTTGGCCGCGCGGCGGTTTGCGCGGCGCTACTGGCGGGCAATCGGATGGATCTGGCGCTGCTGTGCGCGCCGGCGCTGCTGGCGGCCATGCCCGGGCGGCCGTTCGTTGCGTCGTTGCGCACGCTGCTGCTCGCCGGCGCGCCGTTCTTCGCCTGGCTGCTGTTCGCGACGGTGTACTACGGCAGCCCGTTCCCGGTGACGGCGCACGCCAAGGCCTTCGGCATCGGCATCCCGGCCGACGAACTCGCGCGCCAGGGCCTCGCCTACGCGCGCTTCGCGCTGACCGACGATCCCGTGCTGCTGCCGATGGTCGCGTTCGGGCTCGGCGCGGCGCTGCTGCTGCGCGGCGCACGCGGGCTCGCGATCGGCGGGCTGCTGTATTGCGCGTACGTCGCAAAGGTCGGCGGCGACTTCATGGCGGGCCGCTTCTTCCTGCCACCGTTCGTCGTCGCGGTCGCGGTGCTGGCGCTGCGCTGGTCGGCGTGGCCGCGGCGCGTCGCCACCGTGGCGGCGTTTGCGATCGTGGCGCTCGTCGGGCTGCGCGGCCTGCCGCAGTGGCTGTTGCCGCCGCGCTGCGACACGGCGCCGTCGCTGGCGCAGCTGATGGCGCAGGGCGGCATCGGCGACGAGCGGCTCGTCTACTACCCGACGCTCGGCCTGTTCGCGCCGGGTCGCCACGTGCCGCGCTTTGGCGAACTGCACGGCGCGGTGCGGCCCGAAGGCGGCGGCCGCTGGCTGCTGCTCAACGGCGCGGTCGGCAGCGCCGGCTACGGCGCCGGCCGCGACGGCACGGTGCTCGACCCGCTGCTGTGCGATCCGCTGCTGACGCGCCTGCCGGCGAAGGACCCGAGCAACTGGCGCATCGGCCACGTGCTGCGCCGCGTGCCGGAGGGGTACTACGAGTCGTTGGCGACCGGCGAGAACCGCATCCGCCACGCCGGCCTGCGCGCGTACTGGGACGCGCTGCGATTGGCGACGCGCGCGCCGGTGTTCGACGCGGCGCGCTGGCAGGCGCTGCAACAACTGTGGAGTGGCGCGCTCGATGCGGGCTTCCGCGACTACATCGCGACCGACTACCGCACGCCGCCGACGGTCGACGTGAACCCCGCCGACGTCGCCGACGAACTGCCGCTCGGCACGTACTGGTTCGACGAGCCCAAGGTGAAGCTCGTCTACGACGGCGGCGTGCTGGTGCGCTGGGCGCCCGTGGCGCCGGCGCGGACGCTGCGGCTGCAGACGATGGGCTTCTGCGACTTCCGCGTGCGCTTCCTGCGCGACGGCGTCGTGGTCGGCGAAGCCAAGGGCGCGCCGCAGCCGCAGCCTGCCGGGCTGACGCCGCTGCGCGCAGTCGCCGGCCTGCGGCTCGAACTCGTGACCGTGCCGGCGGACGTCGGCGCATTCGACGCGGTGCGGATCGACGCCGTCGAGAACCCGATGTCGCACACGGCGACGGGGCCGGCGGGGTTGGCGATGGTGCGGCGCGAGTGAATCGGAAGGCGTGCGTGTGCGCGATCGCGTCGCGCCGAAGTCACCGCGTTCGGGTCCATGCCGCCGGGCCCATTCTCTGCACATAGTTGCCGATCCAACGGGGAGGGCTCGATCCACCCGTGCGTGCGGGGGCCCATCGTTCGCGCTGCATCACAGCCGGCGAAAACGCAGCGTCGGGCTGCACGGCAGCTGCGTCGGATCTTCGTCGGCGGCGACCGGCGCACGCCGCAGCGTCAGCAGCACGTCGCGGTCCTTCGGCAGCAGCGCGAAGGCGGCGTCGGGCATGGCCGCCTCGTCGCCGGTCAGGCCGAGCGTGCCGCCGCTCCACTCGAACGCTGCGAGCCAGACGCGGCCGCGGTCGTCACTGGCGTACAGCGCGTAGCGGGTGCCGGCTGGCGCGCCGTCGTCGCGCCAGCGCAGCGTCGGCGGTGTCGCCGACGGCGGCAGTTCGTTCGTCGTCCACGCGATCGACGGCGCGGCGCCGGCCGCCGGCCGCGCGTCCGTGAGCGCGCGGTGCCACGCCGGGGCTGGCGCGAGTCCGGGCGCGAACGCCGGCAGGAACCAGCCGACGAACACGACCAGCGCCGCGGCCGGTAGCGCCAGCGCGAAGCCGACGCGGCCGCGCAGGCCGTGGCTCAGTTGCACGAGGCCGGCGGCGAGCAGCACCGCGGCGGGGCCGACGGCGGCGAACAGCAGCCGCCCCTGCGGCTGCGGCGCGCTCCAGTTGAACTGCGTCGTGCCGGCGAAGACGAGCGCGAGCGCGCCGGTCAGCAGCGCGCGATGGCGCAGCGGCGTCGCGGTGGCGCGATCGCGGCCGCCGCGCAGGAAGCCGGCGAGCGCCAGCGCGAACACCGCGGCGCCGAGCCACACCATCGGCATCGCCGGCGGCAGCGCGAACCAACCGAACTTCCCGAGCAGCGACGGGAAGATCGTCGGCAGGTAGCCCAGCAGTAGCCACTCCAGGCGCGCTTCCGGCGGGATCGGCGCGAACGCGGCGTCGTGCACGCTGCGCGCGAGCGCGTCGCCGTAGAGCTGCTGGTTGCGCAGTAGCACCGGCAGCGCGATCACCGCGGCGGTGGCCAGCGCGGTGGCGACGCCGGCGACGTGGCGGCGGTCGCGGCGCAGCACGACGACGGCGACGACGAACGCGATCGGCAGCAGGAACAGCGTCGTCAGCTTGGTCGCGAGCGCGAGGCCGAGCAGCGCGCCGAGGCCGGCGCCGGCGCGCACGCCGCGGGCGTCGCCGTCGAGCCAGCGCACGAGCGCCAGCAGCGACGCGCACGACAGCGTCGTCGCCAGCACGTCGCTATTCAGCACGCCGTGGAGGAACGACCACATCGGCAGGCAGGCGACCAGCAGCGCGGCGACGTCGGCGACGCGCGCATTCGTCGGGCAGCAGGCGCGGCCGAGGCGATGCACCAGCCAGACCGACAGCGCGCCGAGCGCGACGGAGACGAGGCGCAAGAGCCGCAGCACGCCTTCACCCTGGCCGCTGCCGTGCTCGAACTTGAGGAAGCCCGCCGGCTCCCCCCACGCGCCGAAGAGTGGGTTGAGCTTGGGCGCGAACACCGTCGCGTCCGTGCCGGTCGCGACCAATACGCCGGCGAGCAGCGCGTAGTACGCGGGAGGGTGGTGGGCGAGCTGCGCGCCGTCGGTCTGCGGCAGGCCGCGCGCCTGCGCCAGGCCCGGCGCGAGCGGGAGCTTGCCGGCGTTGGCGACGTGCTGCGCGTACTCGTAGTGGCTGTTCTCGTCGGGGCCTTCGAACGCCGGCGTCGCGACGGCGTAGGCCGTCGCGAACGCGACGTGCAGCAGCAGGGCGACGGCGAGCCAGGAGACGCGCATCGGCGCGCATCCTACGGCGGCGGTCGGCAGGGGCGATGCGTCGGCCGGCGCGGATCGTCGGCAGTGGGGTCCGCTGCGTCATCGGCTTGACCGCGCGATCGCATGGTCGATCGCTCCTGGCATGGCGGTGGTGTCCGTGCGCCTCGACAGTCCGCCGCGGCCTGCGTAGCGTGCCGCCGTGCCGATGTTCGCTCGCCCCGAGCCGCCGTTCGCCGCGCCGCAGTCGTCGGTCGGTCGCGACCTCGCGTTCGCCGCGCTCGTCGGCGCGCTCGCCTACGCGCTGTCGTGCGGCGTCATCCTGCCGGGCGACGTCGCCAAGGGCTTCGGTCTGCAGTTCCAGGTCCTGTCATCGGATCCGCCGGCGCTGCTCGGGCAGTTCCCGCAGCGTGTGCTCGGCCCGCTGCTGGCGTGGCTGTGCGGCGAGGGTGGCGATGGCTTCGTCGCGTTCTGCCGCCTGTACGCCGTGCTGCTGCTGGCGACGGTGTGCTTCTTCTGTCGCCGCCGCGGCGCCACCGCGATCGACGCCGGGCTGGTCACGCTGGCGGTCGCGCTGACCGCGCCGGTGCAACTCTACAAGGACCACTGGGTCGGCTATCCCGACGCGCTGGGCTACGCGCTGTTCTTCTGGTCATTGCTGGCCGCTCGCCGCGGCGCGCCGCTGTTCTGGGGGCTGTTCCTGCTCAACCTGTTCAACCACGAACTCGCCGCCTTCCTGCTGCCGTGGCTGTGGGTGGTGCGGCGGCAGGCCGGCGCGCCGTGGCGCAGCGACGCGATCGGCGCCGCGCTGGCGGTCGGCCTGTACGGCGCGTGGTACCTGTACGTGAAGGCCGCCGCGCCGGGGCAGGTCTACCACGCCAACTACTTCGCCAACCATCCGCTGTTCCCCGGCGGCTCGGTGGTCGTGTGGCTGATGGCGCTGGTGCACCTCGTCACCACGTTCGGCCCAGTGCTCGCCGTGCTGGCGTGGCACCAGCACCGCCGGGAACACGGCCGCGAACGGCTGCACCTGTGGCTCGTGGCCGGCGGCGTGTTCGTGATCTTCTGCATCGCCTTCGACTGGGCGCGCCACAGCAACCTCGTCGTGCTGCCGCTGGTCCTCGCGTCGCTGCGCTTTCTCGCCGCCGGCCACCGCGTCGCCTACGCGGGACTCGTCGCGCTCGGCTGCGGACTGATGCTGTGGATCCCGCCGTGGGCGCCCAACGCGTGGCCGACGGACGCGCTCGCCAACACGACCGTGCTGGTCGAGACCGGCATGATCGTCGTCGAGAACGGCGATTACTTCCCCGGCACGCTCGACTCGGCGCTGCACCGCTGGCTGCCGCGCGTGTGGCCCATGCTGCTGCCGATCCTCGGCATCGGCGCGGCGATCTGGGCTGCGGGGTGGGCGATGGCGCGGCGCGACGGCGCGCGCGCGGGCTGAAGCGCCCGGCGGCGCCGTGAGTTGGCGCGGTCGCCCACGGCGGACGGTGTTCGGGCACAATGCGCGCCGGTGGCCATGCGCAAGCAAGCGACAACGGCTGGAGTCGTACCCGTGGCAGCGCCCTCGCCGCGGCGCGCGCGCAGCCGCCACTTCCTCGCCTTCGTCGTCCTCGCCAACCTGCTGGCGTTCACGGCGTGCGTCGCGGTCGGAGAACTCGCCGTGCGTTGGTGGCGCGAAGGCGGTCTGCGCGCCGCGTTCGCGTCGCTGGCGTCCGAACGGGCGGTGCCGCGCAGCCTCGGGACCGGCGATTGGCTCCAGGCGGACGCGACGCGCGGCTACGTGCTGCGCGCCGGCGTGCACGGCACGAACTCGCTGGGATTGCGCCATCCGGAGCTGATCACGCCCAAACCGGCGTCGGTGTTCCGGTTGCTGGTGCTCGGCGACTCGGTCGCCTTCCCGGCGGACGGCTTCGTCGCGCGCATCCGCGCCGCGTGTGAGCCGGCCGCGACGACGACCGAGGTGGTGAACGCCGCGACGCCGGGTTACACGACGCACCAGGAGCGACTGCACCTCGAGGCCCTGGTCGCCGAGGTCGCGCCGGACGCCGTGCTGTTGCAGTACTGCTGCAACGACAACCACCGCTTCCTGCATCAACTGACGGACGCTGGCGGCTGGCTGATCACGGCGGAGGCAAGGCGCGCGTTGCTGCCCGAGGACGGCGGCGTGATCGCCCGCATCGCGCGCTGGAGCTACCTCGCGCTCGAAGCGCGACGGCTCATGCTCGCGCACCGTCCGAAGGACGTGGTCTTCCCGTGGCGCGACGATCCCGCCTTCGCGGCGGCGTGGCGCGCGGACACGTGGCCATTCGTCGACGGCGAGATCCTGCGCATGCGCGACGTGGCGGCGGCACACGGCGCGCGCTTCGCCGTCGTCGCCGTGCCCTACGAACCACAGTTGTCCGACGGCGCGCTCGCGGCCGATCGCGCGCACGCCCTCGGGCCCCAGGCGCGGCTGGCGGCGCTCTGCGGTCGGGCGGGCATCGCCTTCCTCGACCTGCACGCCGCGTTCGCGTCAGCCAGGAGCCAGGGCCTCTACACGGACGGCATCCACCTGACCGCCCGTGGGCACGAGGTCGCGGCGACCAGCATCGTGCCGTTCCTGCGCGCGCACGGGCTGCTGCGCTGAACGGCGGGCGCGTCACAGCAATGCCGCCGCAGCCCGCCCCGCCGCCGACTACAGCAGCCCGCGGCGCTTCAGCAGCGCCTTGGTGTCGAGGTCGCGGCCGCGGAAGGCGGCGAACATCGACATCGGCTCGACGGTCATGCCGCGCGCCAGCACGAGGTCGCGGAAGCGCTTGCCGTTCTGCGCCGTCATGCCGCCGTTCTCGACGCACGCGGCGAAGGCGTCGGCCGCCAGCGCCTCGCTCCACATGTAGGCGTAGTAGCCCGCCGAGTAGCCGCCCGGCCAGACGTGCGCGAAGTACGTGCTGCGGTAGCGCGGCGGCACGAGGTCGAGGTCGACGCCGGCCTTGGCGAGCGCCTGCTTCTCGAACGCGAGCACGTCGTCGACCTTGGTCCCGGCCGGCAGCGTGTGCCACGCCATGTCGAGCAGCGCCGCGGCGACGTACTCCAGCGACGCGAAGCCCTGGCCGAAGGTGCGCGCCGCGCGGATCTTGCCGACCAATTCCTGCGGCATCGCCTCGCCAGTCTGCCAGTGCTTGGCGCAGCGCGCGAGCACCGCGGGATCGAAGGCGAAGTCCTCGTGGAACTGCGACGGGAACTCGACGAAGTCGCGCGGCACGCTGGTGCCTGACAGCAGCGGGTAGCGCACCTTGCTGAAGAGCCCGTGCACGCCGTGCCCGAACTCGTGGAACATCGTCGTGACCTCGTCGAAGCTCAGCAGCGTCGGCTGGCCGTCGCCGGCCTTCTGGATGTTCATCACGTTGACGACGACCGGCAGTTGGCCGAGCAGCTCGGTCTGGTCGACGAAGTTGTCCATCCACGCGCCGCCGCGCTTGCTCGGGCGGGCGAAGTAGTCGGCGTAGAACAGGCCGAGCTTGCTGCCGTCGCCGTCGAACACCTCGAACACGCGCACGTCGGGGTGGTAGACGGGCAGGTCCTTGCGCTCGCGGAGTTCGACGCCGTACAGCTGCTTGGCCATGTAGAACATGCCGTCCTGCAGCACGCGGTCGATCGGGAAGTACTGCTTCACCGCACCCTCGTCGAAGGCGTACTTCTCCGTGCGCACCTTCTCGGCGACCCAACTCCAGTCCCAGGCCGCGAGCTTCTGGCCCTTCTGGTTGCGGTCGAGCCAGTCCTGCAGTTCGGCGGCCTCGGCCTTGGCCTTGACGACGATCTGCGCCGCCATGCTCGCCAGCATCTTCTCGACCGCAGCACCCGAGCCCGCCATCTGGTCGGCGAGCACGTAGTCGGCGTGCGTCGCGTAGCCGAGCAGCTTGGCCTTCTCGGCGCGCAGCGCGGCGAGCTGCAGCACCAGCGCCTTGGTGTCGTTGCCGTTGCCGCGGGCGCAGCGGTTCATCGACGCCTCGAACACGCGCTGGCGCGTGCCGCGGTCGTCGAGCGACGACAGCGCGCCCTGCGAGGTCGGCAGCTGCAGCGTCAGCAGCCACTTGCCGTCCTTGCCGGCGGCCTTGGCGGCGTCGGCGGCGGCCGAGACGGCGCTGGCGTCGAAGCCGGCGAGCGCCTTCTGGTCGTCGACGACGACGGCGAGATCCTTGGTGTCGGCGAGCAGACGCTCCTGGAAGGTCGTCGTCAGCCTGCTCGACTCCTCGTTGATCGCGCGCAGCCGCTTCTGTGCGTCGAGCGACAGCCGCGCGCCGTTGCGCACGAACGACAGGTGCAGGCGATCGACGAGGCGCTTCGCCTCGCCTGCGAGCGACTCGCGGCCGGCGTGCACCGCTTCCAGGCGCGCGAACAGCCGCGCGTCGAGGTAGATCGAGTCCTGGTGCGCGGCGAGTTTCGGCGCGACCTCGGCCTGGACCTTCTGGATCGTCGGGTTGGTCGTCGATTCGGTGAGGTTGAAGAACACCTTGGCGACGCGCGTCAGCAAGGCGCCGCTGCGCTCCATCGCCTCGACCGTGTTGGCGAACGTCGGCGCCTCGGGGTTGGCGGCGATCGCCTTGATCTCGGCGGCGTGCTGCTTCATGCCTTCGAGCAGGGCCGGCAGGTAGTGCGCGTCCTGGATGCGGTCGAAGGCGGGGGTCGTGTACGGCAGCGCGCTCGGCTGCGCGAACGGGTTGCCGGCGAGGGGATCCTGGGCGGTGGCGGTGGTCATGGCGGCGCTGGCGGCGACGGCGGCCAGCAGGAATGCGGAGGCTTGGGTCGGTCGCATCGCCGCAGTCTACGGCGACGGCGCGCGATGGGCACGGCGGACCGCGGCGCGGCAGGCGGCGCCAGCCGGAACACGGCACGCGAGCGCGAACGACCATGGTTGCGCGGGGCGCCGCCGCCGCCGGCTAGACCGTCGGCGTGATCCAGTCGACGGACGGGCGCGCTGCGACGACCGTCCAGGACCTTGGCGCTGCGCTGCGGCTCGGCGCGCGTCTCGGCATCGAGCGCGCGCAACCCAACATGCGCGCGGGCGTCGGCTTCGCCGGCCTGCGCCGCTTCGAGCTGTTGGCGATGCTCGGCGCCGCGCGGCGCCATGAAACGCGCAGGGCCCGAGCGACCATCGTCGCCCGAGCCCTGTCTGGTCGCGACTGCGGCGCGTGCGAGCGCGCGCATCGCCGTCGCGCGGGATCAGCCCTTCATCGCCTTCTTGGCGGCCTTCGCGGCGCGCTTCTCCTTGAGCGTCAGCTTCGCTTCCTTCTTCGTCTCCTTCTTGCCTTGTTGACCCTTGGCCATGGCGTGCTCCGTGTGGGATGTCTTGGGATCGGGCGCGGCGCGGTCGCGAGGTGCGACCGCCCGGCGCACGCGCACAGAGTGCAGAACGAAGGCGCGCGAGTCAAAGGGGCCTTGGTACGGAGATCGTCGCTCGCGGCCGCGCCGCCGACTCACCGGCCGAGCAGCGTCGCCTCGTAGGCGTGCACCGCCGGCGCGCCGCCGGTGTGCAGGAACAGCACCTTCTCGCCCTTCTGGAACGTCCCGGCGCGGCTCATGCCGATCAGCCCGGCCATGATCTTGCCGGTGTAGACCGGGTCGAGCAGGATCGCCTCGGTGCGCGCGAGCAGTTGCACGGCCTCGACCATCGCTGCGTTGGGCAACGAGTACTTGGGCTGCCAATAGCCGCCGACGCAGCGCACGGCCTCGCGCGGCACCTGCAGGCCCAGCCCCAGCAGGTCGCAGACCGCCTGCGCCTCCTTGTGCACCAGCGGCGCTTGGTCGGCCGGGTCGCGGCTGACGCCGACGCCGTGGATCGGCACGTCGATGCGGTTGCCGAGGAAGCCGGCGAGCAGGCCGCCGTGCGTGCCCGAACTGCCCGAGCCGACGACGACGTGGTCGAAGCGCACGCCCTGCTCGAACGTCTGCTGCTGCAGTTCCTGCGCGCAGGCGACGTAGCCCAGCCCGCCGAGCGCGTTGCTGCCGCCGCCCGGGATGACGTAGCCCTTGCGGCCCTGGCGGGCGAGTTCGTCGGCCACCTGCTGCATCGCCGCCGCCATGTCCGTGCCGGCCGGCACGACGGTGATCGCCTCGACGCCGAACAAGCGGAACAGGAAGTGGTTGCCGCTGGCGTCGTCGCGGTAGCTGCCGGGGATGCGCTCCTCGATCACGAAGCGGCACCGGAGCCCTTCCTTGACCGCGGCGGACAGGGTGATGCGGCAGTGGTTGGACTGCGGCGCGCCGCAGGTGATCAGCGTGTCGCAGCCCTGCGCCAGGGCGTCGGCGACCAGGAACTCGAGCTTGCGCGTCTTGTTGCCGCCCGGCGACAAGCCCAGCAGGTCGTCGCGCTTGATCCAGACATCCGGGCCGCCCAGGGCCTTGGTGAAGTGGGACAGGAACTCGAGCGGGGTTGGACCGTGGCTGTACTGGCGGCGGGTAAAGCGGGCGAGATCCATCGCCGCACTCTATCCTTCCGCAATGCCCGGCAAGCCCGCCGACGACGTCGCTGCGTTCCTGGCGGCGTGCCGCCACCCGCTGCGCGCCGAGATCGATGCGCTGCGCGCGATCGTCGCCAAGGCCGAGCCCAAGCTGGTCGAGTCGATCCAGTCCAACGCGCCGAGCTGGGCGCTGCCCAAAGGCGACAACCACTACATGACGGTCAGCCTCGCCAACAAGGCGACGCTGCGTCTGGTGCTGCACCGCGGCGCGCAGGAGGGCGCGGGCACCGATGCGGCGCCGTTCGTCGACTTCGACGCGACGTGGCTGCACTGGCCGGCGGCCGACCGCGCGGTCGCGACCTTCGCCAGCATGGCCGAACTCGACGCCGCGCGGCCGGCGTTGGTGCAACTGCTCAAGCTGTGGACCGCGGCAATGCGGGCGGCGGCGGCGCCGTCCACAGCCAAGCCGCCGGCGCCGCGCACGGGAGCGCCAGCGGCGCCAGCCAGTCCGCCGGCGAGCGCTGCCACGCGCCGCAAGCGCTGAGCAACGCCACTGCGGCGGCGAGCGACCAGCAGCACGCCGCCGATCACGTCGCCAGCCGCGCCAGGTCCGCCGTGCGGTTCATCAGCGCGTGCAGCTGCCCCAGCAGCGCCTGGCGATTCTGCCGCAGCGCCGCGTCGTCGGTGTTGACCATCACCTTGTCGAAGAACGCGTCGACCGGCGCCCTCAGCGACGCGCAGGCGACCAGCCCGCCCTGCCAGTCGCCGGCGGCGTACTTGGGCTCGGCGGCGGCAGCGGCCTGCTGCAGCGCTTGGTGCAGCGCCCGCTCCTGCGGCTCGGCCAGCAGGTCGGCGCGCACGGTCGTCGGCAGCGCGCCTTCGACCTTCTTGAGGATGTTGCCGATGCGTTTGTTGGCGGCGGCGAGCGAGGCGGCTTCCGGCAGTGCTGCGAACGCGCGCACTGCCGCCAGCCGCTGGCCGACCTCGGCGAGCCGCTGCGGGCGCAGCGACACGACGGCGTCGATTTCTTGCGGCGTGTAACCCTGGTCCTTGAGCGTCGACGCGAGGCGGTCGAACACGAAGTCGGTCAGCGCCGCCGTCGGCTCCTGGATCAGCCCGCCGAACGGCGGCCGCGCCAGCGCGATCAGCTGGTCGAGCGCGAGCGGCAGCTTCTTCTCGGCGACCATGCGGATCGCGCCGAGCGCGTGGCGGCGCAGCGCGAACGGGTCCTTGTCGCCGGTCGGCGCCTGGCCGATGCCGAACAGGCCGACCAGCGTCTCCAGCTTGTCGGCCAGCGCGACGCAAACGCCGACCGGATTGCGCGGCAGCGCGTCGCCGGCGAAGCGCGGCTTGTAGTGGTCCTCGATCGCGTCGGCGACCGCCGGCGTCTCGCCGTCGTGGCGGGCGTAGTAGCCGCCCATGATCCCCTGCAGCTCGGGGAACTCGCCGACCATGTCGGTCAGCAGGTCGGCCTTGGCGAGTTGGGCGGCGCGCGTCGCCGCCGTCGCCAGCGCGTCGCCGCCGAGCAGGCGACCGATCGCGGCCGCGATCGCGACGACGCGTTCGACGCGCTCGCCCTGGGTGCCGAGCTTGTTGTGGTAGACGACCTTGGCGAGGCCCGGCAAGCGGGCGGCGAGCGTCTTCTTGCGGTCCTGGTCGAAGAAGAACTTGGCGTCGGCGAGGCGCGGGCGCACGACGCGCTCGTTGCCGCTGACCACGGCGCTCGCGTCGGCGGGCCGGATGTTGCTGACGACGAGGAACTTGTTGGTCAGCTTCCCCTTGCCGTCGAGCAGCGGGAAGTACTTCTGGTTGAGCTTCATCGTCAGGATGAGGCACTCCTGCGGCACGGCGAGGAACTCCTCTTCGAACCGGCAGAGCAGCACGTTGGGCCGCTCGACCAGCGCGGTGACCTCGTCGAGCAGCGCTGCGTCGTCGATCGGCGTCAGGCCCTCGGCTGTGGCCTTGGCGGCGAGCTGGCGCGCGATCTCGGCGCGGCGCTCGGCGAACGACGCGATCACGGCGCCGTCGGCGGCGAGCAGGCGGCTGTAGGCGTCGGCGTCGGCGACGGTGAGCGCTTCGGTCTTGGCCTCGAAGCGGTGACCGTGCGTCGTGCGGCCCGACTGCAGGCCGAGCGTCTGCACCGGCACGACGTCGGCGCCGTGCAGGGCGACGAGGCCGTGCGCCGGGCGGACGAACTGCACGTTGCTCCAGCCGTCGGCGAGTTGGTAGGTCATGCCCTTGGCGATCGGCAGCTTGGCGAGCGCGTCATCGAGCGCCTTCTGCAGACCGGCGGCGAGCGGCGTGCCGGACTCGACCTTGTCGAGGAACAGCGTCTCGGCCTTGCCGTCGACGGCGCGCTTGAGCCCGGGCACGGCGGCGGCGTTGGCGCCGACGGCGGCGAGCTTCTTGAGCAGCACTGGCGTGGCGTTGCCCTGCGCGTCGAGGCCGACGCTGACCGGCACCAGCTTGACCTGCACGGCCTTGTCAGCGGCCTTGGCGGCGACCTTGGTCAGGTGCAGCGCGAGCCGGCGCGGCGACGCGTAGGTGGTCGCGGCCGCGTCGGCGGCGGCGAGGCCCTGGGCCTTGAGGCCGTCGGTGAGCGCGGCGCCGAACGCCTCGCCGAACTTCTTCAGCGACTTCGGCGGCAGTTCCTCGACGAACAGTTCGACCAGCAGACTCTTCGTGCTCATGCGCGCGGCGGATCCTACGGGCCGGGCGGACGCAGGCCAACGTGCGGCGGGCCGACGGCACGATCAGGCGTTCACGACGAAGTGCCGGTGCTCGATCGGCATGTCGATCCGGCCTGCGCGCGCGTAGGGATCGAACAGCGCCAGCGCCGCGGCGGCCGGCAGGCGCGCTGCGCGCTCGGCCAGCAGGAAGCGCAAGATGCGCCAGCGGTCGCCAGGCGTGTCCGGGAAGCGAAGGCGGAATGGCGCGCGGCCGCCGCTCGCGACCCGGCCCATGCGCGCCAGCAGCGCGTCGAGCTCCTCGGCGGTGTGGTAGGGCATCGGCTCGCCGAGCAGCGCGAAGCACGCGTCCCACATGCGCAGCAGCGCGTTCTCGCGGCCGGCAAACGCGGCGAGCAGCGTGCCACCCGGCGCGATGGCCTGCAGCAGGCGCGGGACGACGTCGGCGAAGCTGGTGACGTAGTAGAGGCAGTGGTTGGCGACGATCAGGTCGAAGGCGCCGCGCGAGTCGTCGGGCAGCGCTGTGTGCGCGGCGATCGGTCGCGTCGTGAACGGCGCGAGCGCCGTCGCGGCGGCTTCGCGGTAGAGCCGTTGCGGTTCGACCAGCGTCAGGTGCAACTGCGCGGGCGAGCAGTCGAGCTGGCGCAGGAAGCGGACGCTGAAACCGCCGGGGCCGCAGCCGAAGTCGCACAGGCGCAGCGGTTGCGCGCCGCGCGCGCGCAGCACGACAGAGGCAGGCTCGCGATACTGCGCGAGGTCGCTTTCGGCTTCGTCGCTGTGCGACTCGAAGAACGCGTAGTCGTCGCGGATTGGACCGAAGTCCTTGGCGGGGGAGTCGCTCACACGGCGATGGTAGCCGGCTTCGCGTGAGCGCCGCATTGCCGCCGCGGCGGCCGTCGCCGACGATCGCGGCATGGCCGATCCTGCCCCGACGCCTTCGCTGCCGACGATGTTGCCCACCGACGCCGACGCCGCGACGCTCGTCGGCCGCGTCGACCGGCCGGGGCGCGGCCCGTGCGTTGTGGCCGTGCGCGACGGCGTCGTTTTCGACATCACGTCGTGCGCGTCGCCGACCATGCGCGACCTGTGCGCGATGCCGGATGCGGCGTGGCACGCGCGCCACGCCTACGGCGAACGGCTCGGGATCGTTGACGAACTGGCGGCCAACTCATGGGAGGGCCGCGTCGATCCGGCGCGACCGCGCTTGCTGGCGCCGGTCGACCTGCAGGCGGTCAAGGCCGCCGGCGTGACGTTCGCGATCAGTCTGCTGGAGCGCGTCATCGAGGAGCAGGCGCGCGGCGATGCGAGCAAGGCCGAGGCGCTGCGCGCGGAGATCCAGCGCACGCTCGGCGGCGAACTGCGCGGGCTGCGGCCGGGCTCGCCGCAGGCACAGGAGCTCAAGCGCGCGCTGATCGCGCGCGGGCTGTGGTCGCAGTACCTCGAGGTTGGCATCGGTCCCGACCCCGAGGTGTTCACCAAGGCGCAACCGCTCAGCGCCGTCGGCTACGGCGCGCACGTCGGCGTGCCGCCGTTCTCGCAGTGGAACAACCCGGAGCCCGAGGTCGTGCTCGTCGTCGACCCGCGCGGCCGCATCGTCGGCGCCACGCTCGGCAACGATGTCAACCTGCGCGATGTCGAGGGCCGTTCGGCGCTGCTGCTCGGCAAGGCGAAGGACAACAACGCCGCGGCGGCGATTGGTCCGTTCGTTCGGCTGTTCGACCGCGGCTTCACGCTCGATGACGTGCGCGCCACGGTGGTGACGCTGGCGGTCGACGGCGTCGACGGTTTCGCGCTGCGCGGCGAGAGCTCGCTGTCGCGCATCAGCCGCGATCCGGCCGAACTCGTCGCCGCGACGATCGGCGCGCATCACCAGTATCCGGACGGGTTGTGCCTCTACCTCGGCACGATGTTCGCGCCGACGCAGGATCGCGATGGCGTCGGCAAGGGCTTCACGCACAAGCCGGGCGACCGCGTGGTGATCGCGGCCGCGCGGCTGGGCGCGCTGGCCAACGTCGTGCAGCCGACGGCGGCGTGCGCGCCGTGGACGTTCGGCGCTGGCGAGTTGATGCGCAGCCTCGCACGGCGCGATCTGCTGGGGAGCCACCCGACACGCACCGGCCCGGATTGATCCGGGCCGACGGCCTCGTCGCTGCCGCAGCGGCGCGCAGGCGTAGCTGGCTCAGGCTTTGGCGCCGCCCGCGTCGCGGGCGGACAGGCTCACAGCCAGTTGAGGTTGTTGTTGGCCGCGTCCAGGGCGTTCTTCAGCATCTCCTGAGTGAGGCGGTTCGGATCGCCCACTGGCGTGAACGAGTCCAAGCCGAGCGCCTCGTTAGCCGTCGTGATCAGCGCCAGGATGTTCATTGGACCCGAGCCGGTCTGGATCCAGCAATTGCCGCTGACGCTGCCCGACAGGACGTTGAGCTGCATGGCCGCGAGGTGCGCCGACAGCTGGTAGGACATGTTGACGGCGTTGCGGTTCTTCAGCCAGTTGCGCCACTCGGGGATCGAGCCGGTCGGGTTGTAGGCCGAGCCGTTGGCGTTGGCGAGGTTGAGCGCGGCGAGCTCGTCCCAGAAGCCGTTGTTGACGATCAGCGCAGTGCCGTTGTTGTTCTGCCAGAAGCCCGGCGTGCGGCCGATGCATATGACGGTTGGCGGGGTGAGATCATGAGTGCCTTCCAGGCGAGGTGCGTTCCGAGGCGGGCTGCAAGTTACTGCGGAACGACGCCATTGGCGAACTGGCAAGCGGGGACCTCCGGATCTATGCGCCGCCGCCTGGGCACGGGTGCCAGGGCGCATTGCCGTGATGGTCCAGCGCAATCCAGCGCGTTTTGGGGCTACGCCGACTGCGTGCCAGCGGACGCGGCGAGCCTCGCCAGCGTCTCGTCGGCCCAGGATTTGGGCGCCAATGGGAAGCCCAACCGCGCGCGCGAGTCGACGTAGCTCTGTGCGACGGCGCGCGCGAGGTTGCGGATGCGGCCAATGTAGGCGGCGCGCTCCGTTACGCTTATGGCGCCGCGCGCGTCGAGCAGATTGAACGTGTGGCCGGCCTTGAGCAATTGCTCGTATGCGGGCAGCGCCAGCTGCTGCCGCATCAAGTGCTGCGACTGGCTCTCGTGCGCGGTGAACGCCGACAGCAGGAACGCCACGTCGCTGTGCTCGAAGTTGTAGGCGCTCTGCTCGACCTCGTTCTGGTGGAACACATCGCCGTACTTGATGCCGGCAGCGTAGACGAGGTCGAAGACGTTGGCGACGCCTTGCAGGTACATGCACAAGCGCTCGAGGCCGTAGGTGATCTCGCCGGTGATCGGCCGGCAGTCGATGCCGCCGACCTGCTGGAAGTAGGTGAACTGCGTCACCTCCATGCCGTTGAGCCAGACCTCCCAGCCGAGCCCCCAGCAGCCGAGCGTGGGGTTCTCCCAGTTGTCCTCGACGAAGCGCACGTCGTTCTTCTTGAGGTCGAAGCCGACGGCCGCGAGCGAGCCGAGGTAGAGGTCGAGGATGTCAGCCGGCGCCGGCTTCAGCACGACCTGGTACTGGTAGTAGTGCTGCAGACGGTTCGGATTCTGGCCGTAGCGGCCGTCCTTCGGCCGCCGGCTCGGCTGCACGTAGGCGGCCTTCCAAGGCTCTGGTCCAAGGGCGCGCAGAAACGTCGCGGTGTGGCTGGTGCCGGCGCCGACCTCCATGTCATACGGTTGCAGCAGCGCGCAGCCCTGCTCGTCCCAGTAGGCCTGCAGGCGGAGGATCAGTTGCTGGAAGGTCAGCATCGGCGGAGCCGGATCCTACGGACCGCCGGCCGGTCGATGCCATCGGCTTCCGCAGCGGACGGCCGGCGCCGTTGCTGACGGTCGGCGGACCCGCTGCGATGGGGACATCCTGAGCCGGGAATTCTGGCGTACCGCGCGTCCAGGTTGCCGTACCCCGTTGCCCGGATTCCACGGCAGGGGGTAGCCTCCCCTGACCTGCCACTCCCCGGTGCGGCCGCATCGGGGACTCTTCCCGCCACTCCTGCGACCGAAAGAGGTCTCCGTGCATCTCCTCATCCGTCCCGCGCTCGCTGCCGCCATCGCTGCCGCCGTTTGCGTCCCGTCGCTGCGCGCCCAGTGGGCGACCTTCGTCAACCAGACGTCGACGCGCCTCGTCGCCAACGCCGCCGTCGGCTCCGCGGATCCTGAAGAGAAGGACTACGCCTGGGCCGACTTCGACCAGGACGGCGACACCGATCTCGTATGCGTGCGCAAGTCGCCGGCGACGACGACCGGCCACTTCCCGAACGTGCTGTTCATGAACGAGAACGGCGTGCTCACCGACCGCACGGCGGCGTTGGCCAGCGCGTCGCTGATCGCCGGCAGCCAGGGCATGCTCGACGCCACCAACGACCGCGACGTGGTCGCCGTCGACGTCAACGGCGACGGCTGGGTCGACCTCGTCACCTGCACCACGCTGACGGCGGGCAACCCGCAGTACATCCGCGTGCCGCGCGTCTACGTCAATCGCGGCAGCAACCTCGGCGTCTGGCAGGGCTTCCTGTACGACGACGCGCTGCGCATCGACGACACGCCGTGGGGCGGCAACCACCGCTTCTGCTCGGTCGCCACCGGCGACGTCGACAACGACGGCGACATGGACCTGTACTTCGGCGACTACCAGCAAGGCGGCGCCCGCCCGACGGACATCGACGACCGGCTGCTGCTCAACAACGGCGCGGGCTACTTCACCGACGTGTCGTCGGCGCGCATGACCGCCGAGATGCTCGAGTCGTCCTTTGCGATGAAGGTCGCGATGGTCGACATGAACCTCGATGGCAAGCTCGACATCATCAAGGACGACGCGCTGAACGCGCCGCAGGGCATTTCGATCAGCTACAACAACGGCGCCGCCGGCCCGGGCCACTTCGGCACCTACCAGGTCGCGTACGGCAACGCGCCGTACCACTTCCACATCGGCGACCTCAACAACGACAACCTGCCGGACATGATCGTCAGCGACGACGGCCAGGACCGCTACATCCTGCACACCGGCGTCGTCAACGGCCAGGCGACCTTCAGCCCGACGATCGCGTTCAGCTACGTCGGCGGCGGCGGTGACGACGGCTTCGGCGGCAACAACATCATCGCCGACCTCAACAACGACGGCTGGAAGGACGTGATCATCGCCGACTTCGACGTCGACGTCGCCGGCTGCGGCCGCCGCTGCCACATCTTCCGCAACCTTGGCAACGCGCCGAACGTCGCGCTGCAGGAGGAGCAGATCGGCGGCAACATCGGCGGCATCCCGACGAGCATGCTGACCGGCACGTACGACGTCGCGGTGTTCGACATCAACGGCGATGGCTGGAAGGACATGGTCATCGGCCGCTGCGCGGGCACCCAGGTCTGGATCAACCAGCCGCCGAGCGGCATATCGTTCCAGATCGCGGGCGGGCCGCCGGTGATGATCGCGCCCGGTGTGTCGCACCCGGTCAACGTCACCGCGACGGGCATCGGCGCGGTCGTCCCGGTGGCTGGCAGCGGCCGGCTGTACTACTCGATCAACAACGCGCCGTTCGCGCAGGTCGTCATGACCAGCGGCGCGGCCGGCCAGTACAGCGCTTCGCTGCCGGCGATGCCCAACTGCGCCGACGGCATCCGCTGGTACGTCGCCGTCGACGGCACCAACGCCACGACCTACACCGACCCGCCGACGGCGCCCGCCGGCGTCTACGCGGCGCCGGCCGCCGTGGGCCTGACGACGATCTACAGCAACAACTGCGAAGCGGCCGTGACCGGCTGGACCGTCACCAACACCGCGCTCACCACGGGCGCGTGGCAGGTGGCGACGCCGATCGGCACATCGCTTGGCGCCCAGCCCGCGGCGCCCAACGAGGACGCCGAGGCCAGCGCCAGCGCGACGAAGTGCTGGGTGACGCAGAACGGCGTTGTCGGCGGCGCGGCCGGGGCGGCTGATGTCGATGGCGGTCCGACGGACCTCGTCTCGCCGCCGCTGAACTTCACCGGCAGCGACGGCTTCGTCAGCTACCGCCGCTGGTTCTTCAGCAGCACGTCGGAGGACACGCTGATCGTTTCGGTCAGCGGCGACAACGGCGTCAACTGGACGACGGTCGAGACCGTCGGCAACAGCGGCAACAACCAGTGGATCCAGCGGCAGTTCCGCGTCGGCCAGTACGTGGCGCCGTCGGCCAGCGTCCGCGTCCGCTTCCGCACGTCGGACAACCCGAACAACTCGACGACCGAAGCCGGCATGGACGTCTTCACCGCCGAGGCGTTCACCTGCGTGCCCTGCCAGCAGCAGATCGCGCTGGCCACCAACGGCAGCGCCTACCTGTCGATCTGCGGCGGCGACCTGTCGACCCCTGGCTCGTTCTCGACCCTCAAGGTCGTCAGTCTGCCGGCGGGCACGAGCGGCCTGCTGGTGTTCGACCTGCCGCTGCTGCCGACGCCGTGGCTCGGCGGCACGCTGATGTCGCCGGCGCCGTTGATCCTCGGCCCGCTGTTCGCCGATGCGACCGGCACCTACCAGATCCCGGTGCCGCTCGGCGGCCTGCTGCCGCCGGGTTGGTTCCTGCACACCCAGGCGCTGTACAGCGACGCCGCGCTGCCGTCGGCGACTGGCCAGACCAACGCCGTCAAGGTGCAGTGGTGACCGACAGCCGCGCTTGACGCGGCGCAACGGAAACCGTCCCGGGAGCGGCCCGGCAGTCGCACACGCGGTCATCGGGCCGCGTTGTTTCTGCTAGACTCTGGCGACTACCCTGCGGCGCCCTCCTCGCCGCGCCTACCCGCCGATGCACCCTATGCGCACGCTCGCACTCGCCGTCGTCGCTGCCGCGCAACTATGCGCGCAGACGCCGCAACCCAAGGCCGGCCGTCCGCTCAACGGTCTCACCGCCGCCGAGTCGGCGCGCTGGCAGGCCGGTCGCCAGGACTTCACGCGCGTCATGACGGTCCAGGACGGTCTCGGGCCGATCTTTAACCAGACCAGCTGCGCATCGTGCCACAACAACCCGGTCGGCGGCCCGGGCAGCATCACGGTCACGCGCTTTGGCTACACGGACGGCAAGGGCAACTTCGATCCGCTGACGGCGCTCGGCGGCTCGCTGCTGCAGCAGGCCGGCATCCATCCTCTGTGCGTCGAGACCGTGCCGGCCGCGGCCAACACCACGGCCACGCGCGTCACCACCTCGTCGCTCGGCATCGGCCTGATCGAGGCGATCCCCGACGTCGCGATCGCCGCGCGCGAACTGACGCCGCCGAGCGCCAACGTCAGCGGTCGCGTGCACTGGGTGCATCTGCTCGAGGCCCCGACAGCGCCGCTGCGCGCCGGGCGTTTTGGCTGGAAGTCGCAGCTCGCCACCGTGCTGTCGTTCTCTGGCGATGCCGCGCAGAACGAACTCGGCATCACCAACCGGCTGCTGCCGACGGAGAACGCGCCGAACGGCAACATGGCGCTGCTGCTGCAGTTCGACACGCGGCCCGATCCCGAGGATCAGCCCGATCCCGCGACCGGCCGCGACATGATCGACCGGTTGACCGACTACCAGCGCTTCTTGGCGGCGCCGCCGCAGACGCCGCGCAGCGGCATGACCGGCGAGGCGATCTTCGCCGCCGTCGGCTGCGCCGACTGCCACGTTGCGTCGTTCACGACCAGCAACAGCGCGACGCTCGAAACCGCGCTGCGCAACAAGGTCGTCAAGCCGTACACGGACTTCCTGCTGCACGACATGGGCATCGCCGCCGACTTCATTCCGATCGGCGACGCGTCAGGCCAGGAGATCCGCACACCACCGCTGTGGGGCGTGCGCAGCAAGGATCCGCTCTGGCACGACGGCCGCGTCGCCGGCGGCACGCTGCAGAGCCGCGTCCTCGGCCCGAGCGGCGTGATCTTCCAGCACGGCGTGTTCGGCAGCGAGGCGGTGGCTTCGGCCGTCGCGTTCAACAACCTGTCGGCCGCCGACAAGCAGAAGGTCGTCGCCTTCCTTGGCTCGCTCGGACGCCTCGAATTCGACGGCAACGCCGACGGCGTGTGCAACAGCCTCGACCTGCCCGGCTTCGTCGCCGCGAGCGCCGGCGCCGGCGGCCCGTACACGGCCGACGCCCCGCAGGCCGTGTTCGACTTCAATCAGGACGGCTACGTCAACCAGACCGACCTCGCGGCCTTCGCGCTGGTCTTCGAGGGCGACTGCAACGCCAACGGCAGCAACGACCTGCAGGACGTCGTCGCCGGCACGAGCGCGGATTCGAACGGCAACCTCGTCCCCGACGAGTGCGAGACCTGCCAGACCAACCTCGGCTTCGCCGGCAGCGGCACGCTGACGTTGACCGTCTGCGGCGACGCGCTGACGACCGCCGGCTCGCGCGCGACGTTCCAACTCGCCAACGGTCCGGCCAACGGCCTCGTGCTGGTCGCCATCGGCTTCACGTCCAACCCGACGCCGATCACCGCGACCGAGATCCTGGTCCCAGCACAGCCGCTCGCGGCGCTGGTGACGTTCCTCACGCTCGACGCCAACGGCCGCCTGCGCGTGCCGATGTTCGGCGGCAGCAACACGCCGACGCTGAGCTGGGTCTTCCAGGGCCTCGCCTTCGACGGCGCCAACTGGGACCTGTCGAACGGCGTGCAGGTGACGTTCGGGACGTTCTGAGGCGGCTCGCCCGCGAGGCGACCCGCGTCAGCGATTGCTGAGACGCCGCGAGGCGGGACCCGTCCACCGCGAGATCGACGCCGCCGGCCTGCGGCCGTTGCGGCCGACCGTGCGGTTCCAACGCGAGACGCGCGCGGGCGATCGTGCGATCGTCCATTGCCATAGCCACCGTTGCATGGGTGTCACGCGGTCATGCGACTGCGCCGTTGACGCCCCGCGGATTGTCGCCGGTTGACCATGCGCGTCTGGTGGGGGAGCCTTTGCGGATGCCTCGCGCCGCCGTCGCCCGCCTCGCTCCGTGGCTGCTTCCCGTCGCCGCCGCCGCGCAGACGCCGACGGTCACCGCCAACGGCGAAATGATGCGCCTGGGCACGCCGACCGTCGTCGCCGGCACGGGCGGCGCGTGGACCGTGACGCTGCCGATGGCGAACGACAACGGCAATGCCGCGCTGCCGACGTCGTTCCGCCGCTGGTGGCACTGCGAGATCGGCAACCTGCCGGCCGCCGGTGCGACGCTCAACATCTCGGTCACCAACGCCGGCTACACCGACATCATCCTGCCGACGTGGTCGCTGTCGACCGACGGCGTGACCTTTGGCGCGTACACGCGCGTGCCGACGAGCGCCGTGCCAACGCTCGTCGCCTCGACGACGCATCGCTTCACGCTGGTCACGCCGCCCGGCGTGCCGCGCCTGCGGCTCGCCAAGTACTTCCCGTACACGGTGACGCGCAAGAACGCGTGGCTGCAGTCGGTAGCCAACCATCCGCGCGTGCGCAGCGTGACGACGATCGGCAACTCCGTCCAGGGTCGCCCGATCGAGCTGCTGACGCTGACCGACGGCAGCGTGCCCGACGCCGGCAAGAAGCGCGTGTGGATCCACAGCGCCGTGCATCCGTCGGAAACGCCGGCGTACTTCTTCGTCGAAGGGCTGGTGGCGTGGCTGCAGGGCGGCAGCGCCGAGGCCGAGCGCCTGCTCGACGCGACGATCTTCGACATCGTGCCGATGGCGAACCCCGATGGCGTGGTCCTAGGCAACTACCGCACCAACGCCAACTCGGTCAATGTCGAGGACCAGTGGTCGGCCCCGTACACCAACGCCACCGCGGAGGTCGTCGCGCTGCGGACGGCGATCGAGACGCGCATGGGCACGGTCGCCGCGCCGGCGCCCAACCCGATCCGCGTGCTGCTCAACCTGCACGCCTCGCACGGCGTCGGCGCGCCGTTCCACTTCCAGCACGTCGCCAACCCTAACTGGAACCCGACGACGAACAACACCGGCGTCATCCCGCTGGTCAACGCCGACGAAGGCGCGTGGATCGCCGCTTTCAGGGCGCGCAGCCCGTTTATGAACATCGGAGCGACGCAAAGCAGCTCCCTGACGTCGCGGCCGTTCGTCGAGTCGATGTGCCACGACCGTTGGACGGCGGTGAACGGCTGGCTCAACGCGCCGGGCTTCCGCGATCCCGTCATGGCGATCACGTGGGAGGGCACGTACCGCCGCGGCCCGGACGGGGTGACATGGGACACCGAGGCCGACTACCGCGACGTCGGCATGCAGGCGGGCCTCGCCTTGTTCGACTTCCTCGGCCTGCAGCTGACCGCCAGCGCCACGCCGTATGGCGCGTCGTGCGCGTCGCTGACCTTGGCGGCGCAACTGACGCCGCAGCTCGGCGGCGGTTACCTCGCCGCGCTGTCGATCGCGGGCGCTTTGCCGTCGTCGCTCGGCGTGCTGGCGCTCGGCGGCCAGCAACTTGCCGTGCCGTTGCCGACGCCGTGGCAGACCTGCACGCTGCTGTGCAGCCCCGACGCGACGGCGTCGTTCGTCGCCTCGCCGACCGGCACGGCGAGTTTCGGCGTGCAGATGCCGCCGCTGCCGGGCCTGCGCGCCTGGCTGCAGGCCTTCGCGATCGACTGGACGCAGACGACACTGTCGCTCGACGCCAGCGGCGGCCTGCGCCTGCAAAACGACTACTGACCGCGCCTTACCGAAGCCAAGCACCAAACATGACCATGCTGCTCGCCGCGGTCGTGGCCGCTGCCTTCCCGCAGGGGCCGGGCTCCTCGCCCGCGCCCGTCGTCATCAACGAATTCGTCCACGACGACGCCGGCTTGATCGACGATCGCGAGTTCGTCGAACTCTACAACCGCACAGGCCAGCCGGTGGCTTTGTCCGGCTGGCGCCTACAGGGTGAGGAAGGTTCGGCCGGCGGCTTGCTGAACGGAGCCTTCACGTTCCCCGCCGGCACGGTGATCCAGCCCGGCCAGTACCTCGTTGTCGGCAGCCCGCTGGTGCCCAACGTCGCGTTCACGACGACCAGCACGAGTCCGCCCGAATGGCTCGGCGAGAACGTCGCCGGCTCAGCCAACCTGCCCGACGGTCTGACGCTGCGCGACGCCACCGGCGCGGTGGTCGACGCGGTGTGCTGGAACTACGCGGTTTGGACCGCGACCGTGCCGCCGTGGGTCGAGGGCAGCGGCCTGTGGGGCGCGATGCAGCTCATTGACGGCAGCGCGCAGCCGATCGCTGGCCAGCTCAGCGCGCAGCGCTGGGTCGATGGCCACGACGACAACGACAACGGCAAGGACTTCCTGCACATGCAGTGGACGCCGGGCGCGCAAAACGGCTCGCTCAACGCTGTGCTGCCCAGTGTCCGCGAGGATTGCGACGGGCCGATCGGCTCGTCGCTCAATTCGCTGTTCGCGTTCTCGTTCGTGCCCGGCACGCTGCAGGACCCGGCCGCGGTCGCGGTGGCGACCGGCGCGGTGCGCGCCTATCCGCCATCGCCGCAGGGCGGCAACGTGCTGCGAACATGGGATCCGACCGGCGGCGGCAACATGCTGACGGCGCAGACGCTGACGGTGATCGGCAGCTTCCTGTTCGAGGCCTGGGTGCACATCGCGCCCGGTAATCCGGCGATCGTCGCCGGCGAAGGCGAGAGCTGGGCGATCGGCGTGCGCGGCACCACCGACACGTTTGGCCACCCGCACGACGCGTCGGGCGCCTACTACCAGCAGGCGTCGTTCTGCGCCAACCGCTCGCCCGGCGGCACCGGCCTCGCGTGGATGGCGTACGTCAATGCGACGCAGACGGACTTGTACCTCGTCGACGCCGGCAACGGCGGCCCCGGCCTCAACGTGATCGCTGGCCCGATCGTCTGCAATGCTGCGCAGAACTCCGGCTGGCGGCGGCTGCGGTTGCGCGTCGATGGCACGCAGGCGGTCGCCAACTTCGGCGGCACGTTCGGCGTTGACGACGGCCAGCGCTTCACTGCCACGGTTGCCGACGTCCCCGGCGCGCTGTGGATGCAGTTCCGCGAGTGCATCCTCGCCAACGCCAACATCACCGGGCTTCTGCTCGACCGCATCGAGCTGTACGCCGCGTCGCCGGCGCAGGTGACGTACGCGGGCCAGGGCTCGCCGACGAGCGTCGGCACGCCGGGCATCGGCGTCGTCGGCAGCCCGCAGGTCGGCAACGCCGGCTTCCAGATCGTCTCGACCGGTGTGATCCCGTTCGGCGTCAGCCTGCTGGCGCTCGATGTCGGCGCGCTGCTGCCCGGCGTGCCGGTGCCGGGCGCGCAGCCAGGGCTCGCGCTGTACGCCACTCCGACGTTCGTCGGCACGGCGTTCAACGCGCCAGCCGGCACGTCGTCGTTCGCCTTCCCATTGCCGCCCGAGAACGCGCTCGTTGGCGCGGTGCTGGCGGCGCAGTGGTTCGATCTCGACGTAACGCTGCCGTACCCGCTGCCGCTCGGCAGTTCGCGCGGCTGCCAGTTGGTCTTGGGCAACTGATTGGGGGTCGGCGGGCGCCGCGGCGGTCGCGAACCCGCCGCGCGCCGTTCCTCGGGCAGGAGGCTGTGCTGCGCGCGCAGCGCCGCTATCCTGCGCCGCCGTGAGCTATCGCGTCGAGCTCCCGGTCTTCTCGGGCCCCATGGACCTCCTGCTGCACCTCGTGCGGCAGTCGGAGGTCGACATCCACGAGATCAAGATCGCGCGCATCCTCGACGACTTCCTCAAGCACCTCGCGGTGCTACAGGAACTCGACCTGCAGGACATCGGCGACTTCATGGTGATGGCCAGCACGTTGATGGAGATCAAGTCGCGCGAGCTGCTGCCCAACGAGTCGGTCGAACTGGAGCAGGAGCTGGACCCGCGCGATGACCTGATTCGCCGCCTGCTCGAGTACAAGCGCTACCGCGACCTTGCCCGCGAGCTCGACTCGCGCGCCGACGTGCGCTCGCGCCAGGCGCCGTTGGTGCTATCGCAGCCGGCGCACTTCGCCGAACAAGGCGACGAGGACCACCTCGACCTCGGCGAGGTCGGCATCTGGGAGCTCACGACGGCGTTCGCCAAGTTGCTCGAGGAGATCGGGCAGCAGGCGACGATGCAGATCGAGAAGGAGAAGCGCGACGTCGGCTACTACACGCGCCGCCTGCTGACGCAGTTCAAGGGGCGTCGGGAGGTCCGCTTCACCGAGGTCTTCGACCGCACTGAGGGCCGTTACGGCCTGATCGGCACCCTGATCGCGCTGCTCGAGATGATGAAGCAGGGCTACCTGCGCGCGATCCAGGACCAGTGCTTCGGCGAGATCCACCTCGCCTTCAAGGGCGGCGACGAAGTCGATGCCGACCAGATCCTCGCCGGCATCGCCGCCGACGAACTCAAGCAGAAGGAGCGCGAGGCCGCGCTGGCAGCGGGGACCGACCCGGAGGACGGCTCGATCCCGGTCGAGCAGATGCGTGCCATCGTCGAGGCCGGCGGCGACGAGCCGGCGGGCGAGGACGAAGACGGCCTGGCCAGCGTGCCCGAGTTCGAGGACTTCGGCGAGGACGAGGTCGACGAGGTGCCATCCAAGGCGCCCGAGTCCGACCGCTCCGACGAAGCCGCGTGGTGACGGCGCGGCCGTCGCGGCTCGATCCGGCCGCCGTTCAGGCGTTGCTCGCGCGGCATCCCGACTGGCGGCGCGACGGCGAGACGTTGGTCGCGACGTTCCGCTGGCCGTCGTTTCGCGCGGCGGTCGCCTTCACGCAGCGACTGGCCGACGTCGCCGAGGCCCAGGACCATCACCCTGACTGGGCCGTGCGCTGGCGCGTCGTCGAGGTGCGCACGACGACGCACGACGCCGACGGCATCACCGCGCGCGACGCGGCGCTGGTGGCGGCAATCGACGCGCTGGTTCGCGACGCGGGGCGCTGACGCGGCGGGCGCCGTGGCGGCGTCTCCCCGCCTCGGTTGGCTATGGGTCGCGATTGCGCGCCCAGCCGGTCCCAGACCTTTGGCTCTCGACTGCCGGGGTTGGTTGCGCCAGTGCGCCCACAGCGCCTTGGGCCGCGTCCAAACCGCTCCTCCGCAGTTGCCCGTCGCCGCGATTGCGGCCGCATCCTGTCCCAGGCCTGCGCCGCCGCTTCGGCTGTGGCCGGTTGCTCCTGCGCGCCCCGTCACGCCTCCGCTGGGCCGCCCGCAACCAGGCCAGGCAGCGTCGCCGCCAATCGGCGCAGCGCCTTGCCGCGGTGGCTGAGCCGGTCCTTGGTCGCGGCGTCGAGCGCCGCGAACGTCTTCGTTGGGTCGCCGGCGAACTCCACCGGCACGAAGATCGGGTCGTAGCCGAAACCGCCTTCGCCCTGCGGCGCGCGCAGCAGCGTGCCCTCGCACACGTCCTCGATCGCCGCCAGCACGCGACCGTCCGCGCCGCACACGCACAGGCTGCAGACGAACCTCGCCGTGCGCCGGTGGTCAGGCGCTTCGGACAACTCGCCGAGCAGTCGCAGCAGCCGGCCGCGGTCGTCGAGTCCAGGACCGCCATAGCGCGCCGACAGCACGCCGGGCCGGCCACCGAGCGCGTCGACGCACAGGCCGCTGTCATCCGCCAGCGCGACGGCGCCGGCGAGCCGCGCCAACGCCGATGCCTTCGCGCGTGCGTTACCGGCGAAGTCCGGCTGGTCCTCGACCGGATCGAACGGCCGGCCGAGTTGGTCCGGCGTTCGCAGCGTGAAGCCGAGCGGCGCCAGCATGCGCTCGAGCTCAGCGCGCTTCTTCTTGTTGTTGGTCCCGATCCAGAGCGTCGGCATGGCGCGCCTCGCGGCCCAACTCAGATACCGAGCGACTTCTTCTGCAGGCCGTTGATCGCGGCGCAACCGGTCTGGCCGAGCGCGATCATCTGGTGGAACTGCTCCATCGCGAACGGCCGCTTCTCAGCGCCGCCCTGGACCTCGATCAGCCGGCCGTCTTCGGTGCTGACGATGCTGAGATCGACTTCGGCGCCGCTGTCCTCGGAGTAGTCGAGGTCAAGCATCGGCGTGCCGCCGACGACGCCGACCGACACCGCCGAGACGAGGCCGCGCAGCGGCCACTTCGGCAGCTGCTTCTGCTCCTCCATCCACAGCAGCGCGTCGTAGAGCGCCACGACCGCGCCGTTGACCGAGGTCGTGCGCGTGCCGCCGTCGGCGTTGATCACGTCGCAGTCGACCCACAGCGTCACCTCTGGTAGCTGCTGCAGGTCGATGGCGCAACGCAGCGCGCGACCGATCAGGCGCTGGATCTCGAAGCTGCGGCCGTCGAGCGGGCGGCCGGTGCGGCCGTCGCGCGGCTTCCGCGGCTGGCCGGCGCCCGGCAGCATCGAGTATTCGGCGGTCAGCCAGCCGCCCTGGTGGCGGTTGTACATCCACTGCGGCACCTGGTCCTGCACGGACACCGTGCACAGGACCTTGGTCTTCCCGCACTCGGCGAGCACCGAGCCGGGCAGGTCGGTGTAGCCGCGAGTGAATGTGATCGGACGCAGAGCGTCGGCGGAGCGATTGTTCTTGCGAGCCAGGGGCGTGTTCCTCGGTGAATCGGGCCGAGCAGGCTAACTGGCGGTCACTAGCGAGGCGAGGGCCCGGCGAAGTTCGTGCACGCCGAACGGCTTGCGCAGATGCCGCAGTCGCGGCCACGACGCGTTGGTGGCGATGTCCGGCTCGTCGAGCGCGAACACATCCAGTTCGGGCGCGATCGCGTGCAGTGTTGTCGCAAGCTCACGGTCGGCGAGGCGTTCGTTGCGATCGACGAGCAGCAGCTCGAAGCGGTCCGGCGTTGCGCGCAGGAACGCGGCGGCTGCCGTCGCGTCGGCGCAGACGAACACGGCGCGGCCCGTGGCCTTGAGCTCGCTTGCCAGCATCGCGCGGATCGCCGGGTCGGTCTCCAACACCAGTGCGCCGCCGTAGCGGTGCTCGCGCGGCCGGCTCGCGGCCGGCTGGGGCGGCGCGGCGGGTTCGGCCGCGGCCTCGTTGAGCCCGGGCCAGCGCGCGACGGCGCGGGCCGAGCGGCCGCGCAACTGCTGGAACGACATCGTGCCGCCGCACGCCGCCGCGAGCGCCACGGCGGCCTCGCGGTCGAGCGCGCAGCGCGGGTCCGTAAGCAGGTCGCTGGAACCGCCGCCGCCGTCGCTGTTCCACTCCAGCGCGCAGTCCAATTCCAGCTGCGGCTTGGAGTCGGCGTAGCAGGCCTCCGCGGCGATGGTCAGGCACGAGGCGCCGTGCTCGGCGTGCAGTAACGCGCGACAGGCGGCGACGAGTGCGTTGAACACGATGTCGTGCGGCGCATGCAGCAGCGGCAGGTGCTCGGGCGGATCCCAGTGTAGCTCCAGGCCGACGTGCATTGAGTGCAGTTCGGCCGACAGTCGTGCGACCAGCCGGCGCACGTCCGTCGCGCCGGACGTCGCAGCGATGGCCGGCTTGCCGCCGAGCGCGGCGAGCCGCGTGTGCAGTGCGCGCAGCCGCCGCACCGCCATCTGCAGGTCTTCCGCCGCGCGCGGCACGCCGGCGCGGCTGGCGGCCGCTTCGACGAGCGCGTGCATGCGGCCTTCGATGCCGGACGCCAGCGTGGCAACGTCATTGGCGACCGCCGTAGCGAACGGTTGCGTTCGATCCTCCGGCCGCGCCGCGGCGCTGTGCGCGCCGTCGGCCGTCGGCGGC
>Ga0194121_10001937_pt1 | contig 33835 bp, 29 predicted proteins | sample TA2MahCa50mmetaG_FD_148609 | JGI IMG/M metagenome (GOLD analysis project Ga0194121, IMG submission 148609) | Freshwater microbial communities from Lake Tanganyika, Tanzania - TA2015020 Mahale Deep Cast 50m | ecosystem: Environmental > Aquatic > Freshwater > Lake | place: Tanzania: Lake...
CTCAGCAGGCGAGCGACGACAATGCCGATTCCCACCACCGCGGCGCCATTCGCCGCCACGAACACCACGCCCAACCAACCGCCGATTGAGGCTCCCACACCGTACAGGACGAACGCAGCAAGGAACACCGTAGCCCGCGTCGATCCTCGGACCGACTGCCTCAACGTACGGCTCACGACCGGAATGCCGCTGCAGGACCAGCCACCCCAGGGTCCTGGTTTCAATATGGAATCCCGGGAGGGGATCAAGAACGAACTGGCCCTGATGATGTGGGACTCCGACTGGGAGCGTGCCTGCGGCACCTGTCTTTCTGAGAGGGGCCCCGATTGCGGCTATGGTGCTGCCCTCCAGGACGCCGGCCGCTCATGGCGAACCGGACATGGCCCTGATGGAGGCGATCTCCGACCAGGTTGCCGTCCACGTGACCAACGCCGAAATCCACGCCGACCTCCAGCGTGAGGTCCGAATAAGGTCTGGCCTCCCCGAAATAGCCAGGGCAATCACCGGATCACTGGACCCGGTGGCAGTCATGAATGCGTGCGCTGAAACTGCCAGGCCGCTCATACCGTTCGAACGACTGGTCGTTACAGGCTACGATCCGAACAGGCGGGCACTGAATTACGCCTTCGTCTGTGGGACGACCGTTCCTGGCCTGGAACAGGGCCAGGAGTTTCCGATCGATGACTCGACCCCAAAGTCCGTCTGGAAGGCCGTACCGGTCTTGTCCTGTCCCAGGATTCCGAGACCGATGGCCCCCGGCAGCCGGGGCGAATAGCAAGCGCACGGGCAGGCCTGTTTTCGTTTCTCGCCGTCCCGCTCATCTCGCTCGGCGAGGTCCGGGGCACGCTCAATTTTGAGTCGGCGCAGGCCAATACCTACACCAGCGAACATCTCGACCTGGCAACGCAGGTCGCAGCGCGCACTGCTGGCGCCACGGCCAGTGCACGGGCGCACGCAGCGCTGTGAAGCGAGGCCGAACGACAGGCAAGACAGCTCCGTGGGCTGGAAGAACTCAGGGTCCAGTTCCTGGGAATGGTCTCGCACGAACTCAAGACACCTTTGGCCACGATCCGCGTCGCGCGCGACCTTCTCGGCCACATGTCACCAGCCGAGTCGGGGTCGGTGTACTACCCGAAGACGGTCATAGCATGGCCAATGGTGTCGAGCGGCTCGAGCCGCTGATTGCGCATGTCCTCGACTTGACCGCACATGGGTGCCGGTGAGGCCGTTGATCGACCAGGCGGTCGAGCTCGTGTCGCGTCTCTTAGAGCAGATGCCGCAGGCGGTGAGCATTCACTGCCCGAACGTGGCCCATCGACCTGCGTGGACCAAGAAGGGTCGAACAGGTCCTGTGGAACCTGCTAAACAACGCTCACGGGTATTCGCACGCCGGCTCCGCGGTCACGATCGAGGCCCGCATCAACACCGACCAGGTCGAGGTACGCGTGTCAGCTTCCGGCAATCGCATCCCGGAGGCCGACCTGCCGCACCTCTTTCAGCCTTCGGAATCCCCTACTTCTTCCTGAGATCCCGCACGATCGAGCGACAGGCCTGCATGTAGATCACCGCGTCGACGTTGATCGACAGGTACTGCACGCCGATGCTCAGCAGCCAGCGGCCCATCTCGACGTCCTTGGCGTACGATCCGACCGCCTTCCCCGCCGCGCGCGCCTTCGCGGCGGCCGTCTTCAGCGCCGTCGCCACCTTCTCGTGGGTGACCTGGCCGGGTATCCCGAGCGACTGCGAGATGTCGTACGGGCCGAGGAAGTAAACGTCAATACCAGGGACGGTCATGATCTGGTCCAGGTTGTCGAGCCCTCGTTTCCCTTCGATGTGGACGACAACCGTCGTCTCGGCGTTCTGCCGGTCCGTGTGCCCCTTGCCGTCGGCCGCAAAGTAGTCGCCTGCGCGGGTGAAGATCGACAGTCCCCGCTCCCCCATCGGCGCGTACTTGGCGCCGTGCACCGCGTGCTTCGCGTCGTCAATCGTGTTGATCTGTGGGATCTGCACGCCGTGGGAGCCGATGTCCAGGGCTCTGAGGATCAGGCGCTCGTCGTTCTCGCCGACCCGTACGATCGGGGCGACACCTCCGCTGTCGGCCGCGATGCACATGTCCTGGGCCGACTCCATGCCGATCGGACCGTGCTCGCTGTCGATGATCAGGAAGTCCATTCCTGCGTGACCGAGCGCTTCGACCATCGGCATCGAAGGAACGATACAGAAGGGCCCGACGACCGTTTCGCCCGCCTTCAGTCGTTCCTTGAGCTTGCCTCGGTTTGCCATCTGGTGAAATGCCCTCCGGATTTCTTGCCTCGCAGACGCCAGAGTTTACCTTGCGACGCCGCGGCTCGACGGCCTCGCGCGCCGGGCTGCGAGAATGGACGCCCATGAACATGAATCATAAGAGCAGCCTGATCTTCCTCGGCACCGGCACGTCGGAAGGCGTGCCTCGTGTCAGTTGCCTCACGCGTGACCCGGTGACCTGCGAAAACTGCGCCTCTGCGGTTGTTCCGGGATCACGAAATCGAAGGCGTAACACATCGTTGCTGCTGCGCTACGCGCACCCCGACGGTCGCACCCGCAACATCGTGATCGATACGGGCAAGTTCTTCTGGCACTCGGCGATCGAATGGTTCCCGAAGTTCAAGGTGCCCACGATCGATGCCGTGGTCCTGACGCACGCCCACGTGGACGCGTCGGGCGGGCTGGATGATCTGCGCGACTGGACCAATAACGTGCAGCGAAGCATCCCGATCTTCGTGCGCCGGCTCGACATGGACGCGCTGAGCAAGATCTTCTTTTACCTGGTCGACACCAGCAAGGCGACAGGGGGAGGCGGGGTTTCCAGGCTTGCGTTCACCTACATCGGCGACGAGCCGTTCGAGGTCGAAGGCCTGAAGTTCACGCCACTTCCTGTCTGGCACGGCCGGCCGAACACGGCTTTCGGTTACCGGTTCGGGGACGTCGCGTACCTTTCCGACGTCTCCGAAATCCCGGAGACGACCGCAAAGCTGATCGAGGGGACGAAGCTCCTGATTCTCGACGCCCTTCGCCCGAACCGGCCGCACCGCTCACACTTCACGCTTGAGCAGGCGATCGATCAGATCCGAATCTTCCGGCCGGAACGGACGCTGCTGGTCGATATGACCCACGACTACAACCACGAACGGACCAACGTGGAGTTATCGAAGCTGAAGGCTTCCGACGGTATCGACGTCCAGCTCGCCTACGACGGGCAACTCGTGGAGGCGCTTGACCTCTAGCACCCTCGGCCTATTGCCTGGCCTTCCATGCCCGGTACAGCTTGAACGTCTCCTCGTCCGGCGGGTAGTACTTCCCTGGTGACAGGTTCTCGGAGTCGAGGCGTTGCCTGATCCACTCCTCGAGGTCGTCGTACTCGATCGCCTTGGTGGCGATGTCCCGGGCGGCGGCGCGTGGGATAACGACGACGCCGTCGTTGTCGCCGACCAGGTAATCGCCGGGGCGTACAAGGATGCCATCGACGGTGACTGCCCCGTTGGTCTCATAGGGCACACCAACGGTGGTTCCCAGATTCGAGGTCATATCCAGGCCGAAGATTTTCAGTCCGTAGTTCCCGACGACGTGCATGTCACGCACGCCACCGTCGCACACCAGGCCCTCAACCTTCTTCTGCTTCAGGCGCAGGAACTTGATATCGCCGCCGATCGACATCAGCTTTGACTGCATCGACTCCATGACGATCACGTCGTCCGGGCCGGCCAGTTCAAACGCGGCGTACTCAGGAGACGCCTCGCGGGCCGGCTTCTCGGCCACCGCGTCCGGGCGGGCGGGTACGAACCTCACGGTGATGGCCCTGCCGACAAGCCGCTGCCCGGGCGTCAGGTTCTTGACCCGCGGCATGTACACGTAGCCGGGCGCGAAACCGTTGCGCGCCAGCGTGTCAACGACCGCGGTCGAGTTGACCTTGCGCAGCTTTGCGAGCGTCCCCGCATCTAGGACATGATCGGGTGTCTTCAGTACTGGCGGCATGATCTTCCTGTCTGGCCAGAGCCCGTGGGTCCGAGCGCCGGATTATACGAGGGCGAGGCTACGTACTCGAAAGGCTATCCCGGCCCCTGCTCGCCAAAGCGCTCCATGATCAGGGCGGCCTGCTTCGCGCCCAGCAAGAAATCCTCAACCGTTATGTTCTCGTTCGGGGCGTGGATCTTGTGCGACGGGTGATCGACGCCCGACGTAGCGATCGGCATCCCAAGCGTAACCGCGAAGTCGTACATCGGCCCCGTGCCCGCCATGCTGGGTTGAATAACCGGCTTGCGGCCGTAGATCTCGGTGGCCGTATCCGCCACCAGCTTCACCCAGGGCGATTCGATCGGCGTCCTGGCGGGAATGACACCGGTCGCGCCCTCGATCTCGATGTCCTTGAACCCGTTCTTGTCCAGGTGAGCGCGCAGCTTGCGGAGAATGTCGTCGGGCCGCTGCTCAGGCACCAGCCTGAAGTCCATCCCGGCCGATGCCTCGGCCGGCAGCACGGTCTTCATGCCTGCCCCGTTGTAGCCGCTGATGATGCCATTGATAGTTGCGGTCGGATCAAACAGGTGCCGCTTTCGCAACGGCAGCCCCTTGCCACCCATGAGTTCCTTCGTCCCGAAGGTCTTCTTCCACTCCTCGGTCTCATCCGGCAGCGCTGCCAGCGCGTCGTCTTCAGCCTTCGTGGCCGGGCGAATGGCGTCGTAGAACCCATCGATCAGCACACGGCCGTCATCTCCCCGTATCGTGCTCAGGGCGTGCACCAGCCGCCACGTCGCAGACGGCAGGATGGTGCCGTACGACGAGTGAGCGTCGCCTGTGAGGCGCCTCACGCGCAGCTTGAGCGTCAGGATGCCCTTGAGTCCGAGATACATGACCGGGTCCCCGGAGAGGTTCCGGCCACCGCCCTCCCAGATACAGACATCGGCCTTGAAGTCGCGTCCACGCTGCTTCACGAGCGCGGGGAGGTTCGGGCTCCCGATCTCTTCTTCGCCTTCCACGAAGAACTTGATATTCGAGGGCAGCCCACCTCTGACCTCCTGGAACGCCCGCATGGCGGCAAGGCGAGCCGCGACGTTCCCCTTGTCGTCCGACATCCCGCGCCCGAAGATCCGGTCGCCCTTCCGAACCGGCTCGAACGGCGGCGTCTCCCACAGCTCGAGCGGCTCCGGCGGCTGGACATCGTAGTGCGTGTACCAGAGCAGGGTGTGCTGCTTGCCCCGCGCGCTGGCACGGGGCCCGGCCGTCGCCGTCCCGAATACGGTCGGCTTACCGCCATTCGGTACCTGGACGATCTCGACCTTCATGCCGACGCCCTCGAGCGCCGACTTGACCAGGCCCGGGGCTTTGTCAAAGCCCAGGTTCTGCGCGGAGACGCTCGGCTGGCGCACGAGCTTCATCAGCATTTCCAGGCTCTCGTCGAGGTGCCGCTCGATATGGGCGTAGATGTCTTTCATGTTGTTCCTTGCTCGTCTCGGCTGGTGAAAGGACTCGGGCCGAAACGTTCGGCCGGCATGATGGCATCGCCGGTCGGTGATGTCAGTCCGGTGTGCCGCCGGCCTGCAGGCCGCCGTCGACGAGGATCGTTTCGCCATTCACGTACGACGAAAGGTCAGATGCCAGGAACAGTGCCATGTTCGCGATGTCGCGCGGTAGTCCGCCACGCCTGGCCGGGATCAGCGGAATCGCGTGGTCGGCATAGCCCTTGCCCCCGCGATTCGGCTCCTGGTCTGCCGTGAGAACGCGACTATCGATGTATCCCGGCGCGATGCAGTTGGCCGTGATGCCGGTACCAGCAAGATCGACCGCCATACTGAGCACGAGCCGGTTCAAGCCGGCCTTGACGATACCGTAGATAGTGTCTTTCGGCCAGGCGCGGAAGCTGTGGACGCTCGAGATGCTGATGATCCTTCCACCGCCGCCTTGCTTCACCATCTCGTTGGCCGCTCGCTTGGCGCAGAAAACATAGCCCTTCAACGCGTGACCGATCTGGTGGTCCCAGTCGGCCTCCTCGAGCTCGGAAAACGGGGTCATTTGCGCCCGCACGGCGTTGTTGACCAGGATGTCGATCCGCCCGTGTTCCTTCAGGAATTCGTCGAACATGCGCTCGCGCTGGGCGGAGGCTCCGATGTCGGCCTGGTGCCAGGTGGCCTTCCGGCCCAGCTTCTTCACCGCGGCGAGCGTCTTCTCTGCCTCGCCGTCCCGTTCGATGTCGTTCACGCCGACGTCCGCCCCGTTCTCCGCAAAAACCCGCGCGATCTCACCACCGATGCCTCGCCGCGCCCCGGTGACCAGCGCCTTTTTGCCGGTCAACAAGTTCATGCCGCCGCCGAACAGCCCCTTGCCTGCCGGACGTATCTCGGCCCCGCCAGATTTGCCGCCAAGTACCATCAGGTCCTCCCGGGTCGCACCGCGGCGACCGCCCAGATCATCCCTAGCGCATCTCACCACCGAAGGCGATCATCCCACCGTCGACCAGGATCGTCTCCCCGTTCACGTAGTCGCCCATGTTCGAGCAGAGGAACAGCATCGCGTTCGCGATATCGCTGGGCAGGCCCCCACGCTGTGATGGCACCCGCGCCTTCAGTTCCGGCCTCTCGTCGAGGTTGTAGGGAGGCGGGTCAACCTCACCAGCCTTGCTCAGCTGGTTATTGATGGCGCCCGGTGCAATGCAGTTCACGGTGATCCCCGTCCCCGCCAGGTCGACCGCCAGGCCCATTGCCATGCGCTTCAGGCCCGCCTTCGCGATGCCATATGGAGTCCAGTCCTTCCAGGCCCGGTACGCATGCACGCTCGCCAGGCTGACGATGCGACCCCCGCCTCCCTGTTTGACCATCTCTCGCGCCGACCGTTGTGCAGCAAAGAAATAGCCCTTGAGCGACAGGTTCATCATCCGGTCCCAGTAGGCCTCGTCGGTCTCGAACAGCGGGCGGCTCTGGTCAGGGAATATCGCGTTATTGATCAGGATGTCGATCCGGCCGTGCTGCTTCACGAAATCGTCGATCATGCGATCGATCTCAGATACCTTCGAAACGTCGGCTACGTGGACAGTGCCCTTGCGACCCGCCTTCCCGACCATCGACGCAGTCCGGCGCGTCTCGGCGTCGTCGACGATGTCATTGACGCCGACGTCGGCACCCTCGCGCGCAAACATGACCGCGATCCCCCGGCCGATCCCCTTGCGGGCGCCCGTAACCAGCGCCTTCTTACCCTCGAGCAACATGAAAGCCTCCTGAATGTTTGATTGCGTCCGTGAGCCGTGCAATGCTACCGCCAGTCCGATCCCGGACACCATCGCTCCAGGCCGTAGAGCCCTCAGGATCGACGCCGCGTTGAGCGACCCGTGCCGCTCCCTTGCAATGGTCGCCCGGACCGTTCCGGCAACCATGAATCTCCAGGGCGAGGTGTCCCTCGCCTTCCCCGATCACCGCCCGGTCTTCCTCGGGCACGTGCTGCTGATTCCACGCGAGCAGGTACCCACCCTCGCTGATCTCCCGGAGAACCTGGCTGGACCCCTCCTGTCCAACACACGGCTGCTTGCGCGTGCAGTACAGGCTGCGCTCCCGGCCGATCGGTACTTTGTGACGACCGATACGCGCGTCAGCCAGAGTGTTACTCACCTCCACATGCATGTCACGCCCCGCAACAGGGGTGACGGCCTGCGAGGTTTCTTCTGGCCCCGCACGAACTACCGCGACCACGGGCACATGACTGAAGTAGGCCAGGCGCTTCGAGCTGCGGCCGTCCGCCTACTCCGCAGCTGGTGCGGTGAGCTTCATGGCGGCCCGAACAGCCGCGACCGCAAGCTCATCTATTGCTGGAATCCGGTACGCACTCTCCTGGCCGTCGGCCGCGCGCCGCGCGAACACCACCCATGCCTCGGCGACCGTCCGGCCAGTGGAGCACCGCACGGCGGCCGCGTATGCGCCCATCTGCAGCAGGTGGCGCTCGGCGGCGGCGTGCAGACTCTGGCCCTTGCCGACCGCGTCGGTCTTGTAGTCGACGATGCAGAGGCTCCCATCCTCGAGCTCGTAGATGAGGTCAATGAAGCCTTCGAGAATCACCGACGCGCCGTCCATTTCGAGGGTGCCACTGACGTAGACCTCCCGCCAGGCGCGCCTCGTAGCCGACCTCTTCACGATCTCGTCGCGGGCCACGGCAACGGCCAGTCGCTCGATCTCTGAAGTCAGATCAGGAATGCCCTCGAGTACCGCCACCTCACGGGCCAGTGGCCCTGCCGCGGCGGGATCGTCAAAGTCCAGGCGTTGCAGAACCGCATGCACCGCACGGCCGATCGAAGTGCCACCGCGCATCCTGACCGACGCGGTCGCAACGGTCATTGGCCCCGGCTCCGCATCGTCGCGGTCGACCAGGTCACTCAACGACGTGGCGGTGACCGTCGCCCGCCTTGATGCCCTGCTGAGACGCGCCCGGCGCTCTTCCTGCCACCGGCTCCACGATTCCTCTGTCGCTCCACTCCGCTGCTCGGCCTCCTGGTCGGACCGGCCGGGCAGGGCCGAACCTGCCCCCACCTTCAGTTCTGACCAGAGAGGACTGCCAGGCGGCATCCGCCTGGCGATCTCCGAAGCCGCGTTCTCCCGCATGGCCTCAGGCCGGTAGAGGCTGACGATGAGGTGGTCCTGGGCGCGCGTCGACGCCACGTAGAGGACTCGCACGCCCTCACTGGCTTCCGCAGCCCGTTCGTCCTCGGCGACCGCCTCGAAGTCGCCGAACTCAAAACCCGTCTGGGCACGCACCGCGATCGGCCCCGCCGTCCCGTCGGGATTCCGTGCGAAGACCACGCGGGAACTCTTCTTTGGCGCGCCGGCGTTGAGCGCGGAAAGCAGCACGATCGGAAACTCGAGACCCTTGGCGTAATGGATGGTCATGATCCGAACCGCATCCAGGTCGACATCCGAGGCGGCACCGCCCGTTGTCCTTTCCGACCGTGCGCGGCGCTCGATTGCCCACTCCACGAGGTCGCGTAGCGATGGCCTGCCAGCTCTGGCGAGCGCCCGTGCCTGCTCGATCACGGCCTGCAGCAACCGCCAGCGTTCACGCGGGCGGGAACCGTCGAGCGCAACCTCACGCAGACGCCGGGCGCGTATGAACTTCTCGACCAGGTGCGCCACCGAAAGGACCAGCCGCTGGTCATGAAATGCCCGCAGTGACTTCAGCCCCGCGCCAACCGGACCCTCTTCCGACGGCAGCTTCAGGTACTCGAAGCGGCCGCCCTGCGACACCCACCGGTGCAGATCGGGATCGGAGCACCCGAATGCGGGGGAGCGGAGCGCGGCCACGATCGCAACTTCGTTCGACGGGTCGTCAATGGCGTTGAGGCACGCGACCAGGTCGCGCACTTCCTGGGTGTTGAACACCAGCGACTGCCCTTCCAGCACATAGGGCACGCCTGCGTCCTCTAGCCCTCGTTCTAGTTCGGACAGCGAGGTACGAGTTGGTACCAGGATGCACAGATCGCCCGGTTTCGATTTCCGGGTCGCGTCGGACTCGCCACGCCCGTCGCGGCACATTACCCGCCATTCTCCTGCGGCGACGCCCAGCGCGACGTCAACGATCCTCCGCACCTCGTGCTGCCGCGCTTCTCCGACGCGGCCCTTCACCGGCCCGCCAAAGAAGTGGACGCCCAGCGCCGGACCCGGCACGTCTACCCGCTTACGCTCGGCCACCAGGTCGACGAACGCCGGTTGGCTCGCTCGTTCCTCCCGTCCCATCCAGTCCCCGAAAAGGGCGTTGATCCAGTCGACCACCCCGTCATGGGTGCGCCGGGTCTTGGTGAGGTATACGGGATCGCCGCCGACCTGCCACCTGACTTTCCGGAGGGCCGAGAGGTCGGCATGCCTGAACCGGTAGATCGACTGCTTGGGGTCGCCCACAACAAAAAGCGCCCCTGGCCTGACCCGGCCGCCCGCGTCAGACGCCAGGCGCAACGCCAGCTCGGTCTGAAGCGGGTCCGTGTCCTGGAACTCGTCGATCAGGATGAACCGGAACCGCTTCTGGAACTCCGCACGTACGTGGTCAATCCCGACCAGCTCGGATGCCCAGACCAGCAGGTCCTGGAACTCCGGCGTCCCGCCTCGACGGCGCTCCTCCGCGTACGCCAGCACGAACCCCGCTACCGCTTCCAGCAACGGAGCGACGGCCCGTGCTCGAGCCTGCTTGAGCTCGGAGTCGATCTCCCCCTGCAGCCCGGAGAGCAACTCTTTGGCCCGCTTGACCACCGGAACGCCATCCGGCAACTTGCCCCAGGCGTCCTGCCGTCCCCGACTCGTCTTGAGCCGTGGCGCCTCTGCGATGAGATGCAGGCTCGCTTCGGACTCCGGCCCGAGCTCTTTGATGCGGCGGATCAGACCCGCAAGGTAGACCAGTGACGTCGCCAGCTCCGGCGCGGCGGACTCGTCCGCAAACGACAGCAGCCGGCTCACTTCTCCTTCGCTACGGACCAGTGCCGGGGCCGCCGACCTCTCGACCGCTCCAGCGTGGGCGAATGACCTGCCCTTGATCAGCGGGTAGTGGCCGTGGAACGCACGCGCGACTTCGAGCAGGTGGGACAGGACGTCCCCGAATCCGAGCCTGACGGCGTGAGCCAGGGGCTCATCGAGATCTCCCGCGTCGAGGCGCTCGTCGAGCCACGTACGCCAGCGCTCCTCGAAAGCCAGGCCGGCCTCGATCTCATCCATTGGCTCGATCAACGGCGGGACGCCCGCCTGGAGGCTACGCTCACGGATCAGAGCAAGCGCGAAGCTGTCGATCGTCTGAATGGCCGCGGTATCGATGCCGTTCAGCGCGGCTTCGAGCCGCGCCCGTGAGCTGGCCGTGGTTCCCGCATCACGCGCCCGCGCCTCCAGCCGCCCGCGAACCCGCTCTCGAAGCTCGGAGGCAGCGGCGCGCGTGAATGTGATGGCGACGATCTCGTTGATGCTCGCCTTGCCGTTCACAAGCAGCGCCTCGATCCGATCGACCAGCGAGTGCGTCTTGCCTGTCCCGGCGCCAGCCTCCACCACCAGGCTCCGGTCCAGTTCCTCGCGGATGATGCTCCGAGCGGCGGCATCCTGGTCGATCCGCGAGGCCGTCATTCGGACGCCTCAGGCTCTTCACCGGCCAGCGCCCGATAGCTGTCCAACCGGGGGTCCTGGGACTTTTGCTCCCAGTGACGCTCGCGAGCGCTGGGACAGACCTGGTCGAAGGGGCAGAACTGGCAGTTGGCATACCCGGCCTGGAGGCGCGTCCCGGGGCGCGCGACGAAGACGCCTGCGGAAATCCCACGGGTGATCGTCGCCACGGCATCGAGCATCTCCGCGCGGGCAGAAACCGGCGGATCAGGAATCAGCCGGTAACCGCCGCGTTCCGACACGAACCAGTACTGGGCGGCGACCGACCTGGCCGACGGAAATGCGGCCCGGACCGCCTCTGCGTAGATCGGCAGCTGCAGGCGCATCCCGTGGTCGATCGGATCGTCCTTCAGCGCGGAGTAGGCGGATGCACTGCCGGTCTTGTAGTCGACCACTACCGCCTCAGATCCGTCGTCATTGGTCTCCACGCGGTCGATGACACCACGGAAACGAACCGTACCGAGCCCCGGCAATTCGACGCTGACCGGGCCTGGCCCGGTCTGGCCGATTCCGAACCTGAACTCGGCGTGCCGCTGGGCGAGGCCGCGCTGCGCGCAGCGTTCACTCTCCTGGTCGACAAATGCGAGCAGGTCGCGGGTGATCCGCTCCCGCTCGAGGTGCCACATCACCCTGCGCCCGGTGACATAAACCGCCTCGGCGCGCTTGAGCCCCTCTTCGATCGCCTCCTGCATCGCCAGTCGGCGGCTCGCAGTCGAATCGCACCGGCTGACACTGGTCCGTTGGAAGTAGGCCTCGAGGATGCCGTGAATGACCGCGCCGCGATCGAGCGCGGAGATCTCGAACGCCTCCTCGGGCCGCGCGGCAGGCCGGAGACGCAATACGGTCCCGAGAAAGTATCGGAAAGGACAGGTGGCCCACGCTTCCAGGCTGGTGGGGCTGACCGGCGCAGAGGCGGATGCCAGGCTGCCCGGCGCCGCCGTGAGATCACCATCGAATTCGGTCCAACTTGCGCTCCGACGCGACCGTTCGAGTCTCACGCCTCGACCCAGCAGTCCGCCCTCCAGACGCGCCAGGAAATGGTCGGACAGGGAACCGGCTGACGCCCGCCACCCCAGCAGGATATGGAGGTCGAGCTCATGGGAGTCAGCGCAAGCCGCCTGATCGAGCTTCGCCAGAACCCGATCGGTCTGACCCACGATAACCACACCATCAAGGTCCTTGGTAAGGAGCTCGCCGGCCTGCAGCTTCGGACTGGCGGACACCTTCCGCGCAGCCTCGACGAACCAGCGTGATGGCCACGCGCGGCGGCTTGCTCCGGGCTCCGAACGCGGCCACAGCAGCACCCGTTGCCTGCCCGATGCCAGGGCGGCGGCAAACCGGCGATATTGTGTTTCCTGGCGAGTCTGCCGCCGTTCGAGGTGGCCTTCGGGGTCGAGCCTTACTCGCAACTCGTCCGGTATGAGGGAGTCGTCCGCGGCAGGCGGCGGGAAGGCGCCCTCGACCATCCCGACCAGGTAGACCACGTCGAAATCGGTGCCGGCGGCGTATCGGATCGGCGCGACAAAGACCCCCGTTCCCATCGGCCGCCCGCCGCCCGTGGTCTGCGTGAGCTCGCGCCGGAGCACCGAGATGAATCGCTCCAGCCCGGGGGGTCGACCGCCCGCCTCATCGAGCAGAGCGAGCTTCCGAATCAGCGTTTCCAGTCTTTCCACGGCGGCAGGGCCGACCGAGCTCTTATCGAGAAACCGGTCGACGAGGCGGCCGAGCCATTCTGAGAAGGTCGCCCACGACGCAGGAGACCCGGGTGGGCGGGCCGTTGCCGCCAGGTCCTCCACGAACCTGAGCAGTGCCCTCGCCTCACCGGCTTCGGCGCGCAGCCCGTTGGCGGCCGGCTCGTCGATCTCGCCGAGGTCCAAGCGTCTTCGACCGTGGTCCTCCTGGCGGGTCGCGTAGCTCGCCAGGCGGCGCCGCCACTCGTCTAGCCCACGGGTGACGCCCGCATTCCTCGATACGCTGTCCCACCTCGATGCGTGGAATTCAGAGGTCCCGTCCGGGGGCCTGACCGGCGAAGTCACGAGCCAGTCGATGACCTGCTTCCTCTCCAAAGGCAAGTCGCGCCCGGCCAGCGCGCTCGTTGCACGGTCCAGAAAACGGCCTTCCGGCCGTTCGATGAGCGGCGTTGGGTCAGGCCCACTTGCCGGAATGCCTGCGAGCGCGAATGCCTCGTTCAGTCGCCTGCCGTATGCCTCGTCGACGTAGAAGACCGCCATGCGAGAGAACGGCGTCCCGGCCCCCCGTTCGACCACGTCTCGGACGGTCCAGGAGACCTCCGCGGTCGGATCCGGAACGCTGACACAGAGCGTCGATGCGTAGTCCGCCTCGGCCGGCGGGTCCGGAAGCATCCGCGCCCCGGGCAGACGGGCGAGAGATGACAGCAGGTCCTGGTAGGCCGGCGACGGCGGCTTGCTCGACATCAGCAGAACGGTCCCGAGTTCGGCGGCCTTTCCAGGGTCCTGCAGAGCCCTTACGGCCCTTCCCACCAGCTCCGGCCGCCGCTCGAACCCGGAGGCCCTGGCCTCGTACGCCCGGTAGAGAGCGGCGATCTCGCGTCTGAGAGGATCGGCCTCCCCGATCGCGTCGACCACCGTACGGGGTGCCGTCTCGAATTCGGTGAACGTCCGGTGGAGCGCTTCATGCAGCGAGTGATGCGACCGGACCGCTTCGAGCTCCGGGAGGCGCAGCGTAGCCTCCGAAACGACCGCGTGAATCAGCTCCGAAGCCACCATGTGCGAAAGCGGCGTGTGGCCGCCCGGCCCGGCGATCAGCTCCGCGAGGTCCTCCAGCCTGGTGAACCGGACGTTGAACAGGCCATTGCCAGCCATCGCCCGCCGCAGGTAGAAGGCGCTGTAGATCGACGGCGTCACGACCGTGATTGGATCGAGGGGCGCCGACCCCCGGATCGAACTCAACAGGCCCGCGAGGGTGACGATTAGCCCGGACGGAGACCCGGGGTTGCCACCCGATTCGATTTGGCGGGAGGCCAAGGTGTCAGCCTCCGTTGACGCTGGAGGGGCGGTAGTGGAATGGCGCCCCCGGAGAGACTCGAACTCTCGCCACCGGCTTCGGAGGCCGGTACTCTATCCACTGAGCTACAGGGGCGCTATGGCCCAATATATCACCGTAGCCAGCTATCTCTGGCCCGGCGTGGCCGTCCCTTCTACCTGCGGGGCCTCGGGGGCCGGCGGCCTCCGGAGCCCGCTTGCACCGCCCCTGAAACTGGGCACCAGCAAGAGGGGCGCGAGCACGGTCGATACGATCGTCATCAGGATGACCACGCCGAAGATCTCGCTGTTGATTACGCCGGCGGCCAGCCCGATGCCCCCGATGATCAGGGCGACCTCGCCGCGCGGGATCATCCCTATGGAGATGCGCAGGCTGCCCCGGGCGTTGAACCCCACCAGCAGGGCTGGCCCGCCCGCCCCGATTACTTTTGTGACCACCGCCAGAGCCGACACAACGAGGCCGAAGAGCAGCGCTCCGCGCAGGATCGCAGGGACGTCGACCTGCATGCCGACCACCACGAAGAAGATCGGCACCAGGAACTGGCTGACCATGAGCATGGGCTCTTCGATGCGATGCTTGAGGTCGGTCTCAGAGAGCGCGAGGCCGATCGAATAGGCGCCGATGATCATGGCCAGGCCAAAGCTCTCGGCGAGGCCCGCGGCAGCGAACGCGAGCGCCAGGCCAAGCGCAAGGGCCGCGCCTGCGCTCTTGAACTGGCCGACCCCTGACGAGATCAGCCTGGACGCTACGATCCCGACCACCGTGAGACCGAGCCAGAAGCCAACCGCCTTCAACGCGATCATGCCGATGGAAGCTGCTGAGATGGCGCCCGTCTCCTCGATACCGATGACGACCGCCAGGATCAGGATGCCGAGCACATCGTCTACCACGGCCGCGCCGAGGATGGTCACGCCCTCTGGCGTGTCGAGCTGGCGCATGTCCGCAAGCACACGCGCGGTGATACCGACCGAAGTTGCGGTCATCGCGGCGCCCACGAAGAGCGCCGGGTTCAGCGCCTGGACGCTCTCGGTACCCCCGAATCCAAAGGCCAGAGTGACCGCGACGCCTGCTGCGAACGGAAGCGCCACGCCGCCCACGGCGACGGCGGTCGCCGGTCCCACGTACTTGAAGAACCGGCGCCGGTTGGTTTCAAGGCCGGCCTGGAATAACAGCACGACGGCGGCCGCCTGGGCCAGGAAGAAGAGCTCAGGCACTACCGGTATCGTCGAGTCATGTGGAATCTCAAAGATCGGCCCGATGCTGCCTGCATGGAGGCCGCCGAGCGCGAACGGGCCGATGGCGATGCCGGCGCCCAGCTCGCCAAGCACCGGGGGGACCTTGAGGAATCTGCCTGCGATCTCCGCGCCGACCTTGGCCGCCACGAGGATGATCGCGAGGCGCACGACGAGTTCAGCTACGTGCTTGAGCGGTTCGTCCATTCACTCCGGCTCCTGAACGGTGGGACAAACGCCTTGCGTCCAAGGCGCGTGGACTAATGGTAAAAAAACACGAACGGAAGCAGGGCCGAATCTGATCGCCAGTCCCGGGCGCGTTCCCGCGCCCGGGGCAGATTCGGGCCTGCGTCCGTCCGCGATTGCCGGAACGCCCGGTCGCGGGCGGAACGGTCTCTGGCTACGCCTTCCCGATACGGAACACCTTGGTGCCGCACACGGGGCAGGTGCCCTGCGTGGCCGGCCGACCGTTCTTTAGCTTGGTCGCCTTCATATTGGTAATGTTCCGCTTGGTCCGGCACTTGAAACAGTAAGCTTGCGTTGCCATTGACGTACCTCCTAAGGTTGCGTGGGTAGAAACGTAGCTACGGCGTCAAGCCGTTGTCAAGCGGATTCAGCTACGCCGGAAGACAGCTGGCGGGCACTGCTGGCCCGGCGCCGGCCCCGATCAGCTCCCCGTACGGGTCCCGGGCGCTTCAGGCGTCAGGGCTTGCAGTCAGGGCTCGGTCGGATGCTCAGGGATCACCTTTTCAGGTCGCCAGGACGGGCCCGCAGGATCGTATCTGGCCAAAGCTAGAAACCGACCCTCCGTCGAATACAGGCGGACCCGGTCACCGTCGACGGCATCGGTCTCCGTCCAGGCCGCTACCGGGACTGGGCTGCCGTGGCTCACCTTCTCTTCTAGCAGAGGGTCAAGGACAATCGACCGCAGACCGCCGAGGACGAAGTCGGACGGCAACAGACGCTCGGACCAGTTTCCCAGATTTACCATCCGTTCCAGCTCGGCAACAGATACGGATTCCTCAATTCGAAACGGGCCGGACCGGGTCCTGACCAGGCCTGCGAGGTGAGCTGCGCTGCCCAGCGCCTCACCGATGTCGTTCGCCAGCGAACGCGCGTAGAAGCCCCGGCCGCATTCGACGACGAGCTCGACGTCGGGGTTAGCCCAGCGCGCGAGCACCAACTTCGTGATCGATACCGGCCTCGGCGCACGCTCAACGGTCACGCCCGAGCGCGCGAGTTCGTACAGCGGACGCCCCGCGCGCTTGAGAGCGCTGTACATCGGGGGGACCTGCTGGATCTGGCCGCGAAATCGCTCCAGCACGGCCTCGAAACTGGCCCGGTCCACCACCGAGGCATCGGCGGTGCGGGTCACCTCGCCCTCGGCGTCATAGGTGCTCGTCGCCTGGCCGAGGCGCACGGTCATCCGGTACTCCTTGCCCGCGCCGATGACCGCGTCGACGAACCGGCAGGCTTGACCGAGACAGACGGGCAGCACCCCGCTGGCCTCAGGGTCCAGCGTGCCACCGTGGCCCACCTTGCGCGCCCTGGTCAGGCGCTTGACGACGCGGACGACCTGGGTAGAAGTCATCCCGCGTTCCTTGTTCAGGTTCAGGAATCCGTGGACGTGGAGCCTTCCGGCCGCGTCCGAGGCTCGGGCGTTCACCGGGCTGCCACTGCTAGCTGGATTGCCGGCGATCCTGCTCGATCACCTCGTCCAGGAACGCGAGCATCTGCGCCGTCTTTTCCATCCGGGTGTCGAGCTTGAACTGAAGCCGCGGGACGTGGCGCATGCGGACCCGGTCCTGGACGCCGTGCCGTATGTAGCCGGCGGCCGACTCCAGCGCAACCAGAGTCGCCTTTCGTTCCTCGTCCGTTCCCATGACGCTGACCGAAACCGTGGCCACCGCCAGGTCCGGACTGGTATCCACCAGGGTCACCGACGTCATGGTGGCGATCCGCGGGTCGGCGAGGGACTCGGTGATGAAAACGCCGATCTCTCGCCTGAGAGTGGCGTTGACACGTTCCATCTTCCTGTTCATGCAATCCCTCTCGATCGGTGGCCGGTGGCCCCCGAAGCCAGGCGACCGGCTCTCTCGTCCAGTGTACGGACAGACGCGCGGGCCTGCCGGCTCAGGCGCCGTCGTCGGGCGTGACCCACACGCGGCCGGCGACTTCGTACCCAAGCACGACCTGGCGTGTCTCAAGCGCGAGGGTGACCACTCCGCGATATGCGGCGTTCTCTTCCACCCGGACCTTGACGCCGGGGAGCACGCCCTGTCCGCACAGGTACTCGAGGAGTTGCTGGTCCTCAAACGGGATTCGATCGATGACGACGTTCTTGCCCGGCACGACCGCGTCGAGGCGCGTCGACCCTCGGCGCGGCGGGCGGTACCCGGTGCCCGGGATTGGATGCCCGAACGGGCAAGTGGTTGGGTCGCCAAGCTTGGCCCTGATCAGCGGCTCCAGGTCGTCGGAGATCGCATGCTCGAGCCGGTGCGCCTCAACGTGCGCCAGGTGAAGCTCCAGGCCGAGGAGGTCCACCACCATCCGTTCCGCGAGGCGGTGCTTTCGCACCATGCGTTCGGCAAGCGTCCGGCCCGTCCCGGTCAGCTCGATCTCACGATTGTCGCCGAACTGGATCAGACCTTCCCGTTGCATCCGCCGCAGCATGCCCGCTACCGAAGGCAGCGACGTCCCGAGGCCCTCGCTGACAGGTGTGCGCCTCAGCTGGTCGACCAGGTTGTGATGGGTGACTCGCAGATTTTGTTCCTGGACCCGGAAGATGGACAGCAGGTAGTTCTCGGCCGCGCGCGTGAGCTGCGCCGAACCATCGGCATGCTCCGGGGCGCTCGCCGCCCGGGCGCCAATGGCCCTCGAAGTTCGACGCGCAGCCCTGCCGCGCGTGGGTTTGTGGTCGCTTGCCATGTCTGCGGCTGCCTGTCCCCCAAATTTCGTCCGCTTTCGCGTAGTCTGGACTGGTAGCCGAATCTTACCCGACCATCATCCGCAAGGGATTCATATTCGCCGGCTCTACGTCGCGCTGCTGCACGGGGTCAAGGTCGGCGGCACTTCCACGCTCCCGCGTAGCTCAGCCGGTAGAGCAGCTGACTGTTAAATCCGCCCGTCAATCGCTGAGCTGATCCGTATCTGCGCGCGCCCCGAAATCGGCGTAATCAGCAGTTGAACAAGCCGCCGCCCTTGGCGCTCTGCGCCGACCGGACACACCTGATCTGACAAAGGTCAGGCTGCCGCTTCCCTACTCGGTCCATTCCGCCGCACCCAGCGGTAGGTCGTTCAGCTCCGCCCTGGCCGCTCGCCAGGCGGGGTAGTAGCTGAAGATAGGCCGTGATGCCGAGGCGGACGCGGCCAAAGAGGACATCGAGAATCTGGTGAGGGCCTGGTGCGACTGGCGAGACGCCTGGAAGGGATAGCACCCACGGAGCACGCCTGATCACGGGCGGGTACTGGTGTGGTGCCGCGATTGCCAACCGCGCCTGCGGAGGCGAAGATTAATATGTGCGGTGTCCGGCGCCGCCTCCACGCTCCCGCGTAGCTCAGCCGGTAGAGCAGCTGACTGTTAATCAGCGGGTCGTAGGTTCGAGTCCTACCGCGGGAGCCATATGAACGCCGAGTTGTGGGGACACCACGGGGACACGGAGCTTCAAGAGTCCCCTCCCCCGGACCCATCCGGATGGTCAGCTCCCGGCCTCAAGGCGGGCAGCCCAGCCCCTTTCAAGACCTGTGCCAGTCTCGTCCTTCTGGGCGTTTGGCAGGACGTGTGCATAGGTTCTGAGCATGAATCCGGGGTCCCAGTGTCCCGGTCTGTCTGACACTACCCGGATTGAAGTCCCGGCGCTCAACATCAAGGTTGCGTGCACTTGTCGCAGGTCATGGAGTCTCGCATCGACTCCCGCGCCGACCGCCGAGATGACCCGCTTCGGCGATGCCCACAGGGAACGTTTTGGGGTCGAGCCGATCTGCAGGGCGCTGCAGGCCGCTCCGTCGACCTGCTGTCCCGCCAGGACGGGAGCGATGCCGACGCGCCTCGTCCACGACGAGGCTCTGAAGCTGAGGCAGGTGCGATGACTTCGGCGGGAAGTCGTGGCGACTCCTAAGGCAACGCCCTGGCAAAAAAAGTGATCGGCGTCTACAAGGCGGAATCAGTGCGCAGGCGCGGGCCATGGCGGGACCACACAGGTCGAAAGCGAACCCGGCAAAGGCACTCGCGTTTCCGTGACGCTGCCCCGCAAGGCGCCGGTGCCCGGCTTACCTGCGCTCAGGGCGCGAGCCGCTCCAGCCGGTACCGCCGCCCTTCCCTCGTGTAGAGCAGCCGGTCATGCATTCGGTGCTGCCTTCCCTGCCAGAACTCCGCGGTTTCGAGGACGACCCGGTAGCCGCCCCAGTGGGGTGGCCTTGGCACCTCGCCCGGAAACCGCCTTTCGGCTTCCTCGAACAATTCGACGAGCCGTTGCCGGTTCGGCAAGGGAGCGCTCTGGGGCGAGGCCCAGGCCTCTAGCCGGGAGCCACGCTCGCGGGTCGCGAAATACCGGTCCGACTCAGCCGCCGGAATCCTGCTCGCCCTGCCGGTGACTCGTACCTGGCGGCCCAGGTCCGGCCACAGGAGCAGACACGCTACCTGCGGGTTATCACCGATTTCACGTGCCTTGCGGCTCTCGTAGTTCGTGAAAAACGTCAGCCCGTCGTCGCCAACGTCCTTCAACAGCACCGCCCGGCTCGAAGGCCTTCCGTCCTTGCCAACGGTCGACACCACCATGGCATTGGGCAAGTAGACGCCCGCTTCACGGGCCTCCGAGAGCCACGCTTGCAGAAGTGGGATGGGATCACCTGGAACACCGTCCTCAGAGAGGCCGGTTTCCTGGTTCAGGCGGCGGATAGACGAGAAGTCGATCGACATGGCGCGGCGAAGGTAACAGCGACGGCGGGGCACGGCAAGGACGGTCGAATTGAAAGGGCCGGGAGAGAACGGTCGGATGGGATTTGGGGGCGTTCCGCCTCAAGGGTCCGATGGATTATCGACCAGGCAGAGAGGGGATCGAGGTGCCGGCGCTCGGTATTTCGGCCTCTTGCTTTAGGCGGATCGGCCAGGGCGCGTCTGCAGTACCGGAGAGGCCCATCTCCGGATGTGCTTGCAGCACCGCGGCTTGACCCTGCTGAAGACAATCCTGCACCCTGCGCCTGAGACCTGCGTGAGACCCATGTTTGAGTTTCGCTAGACCGTTGTTCGAGCCTGCGCACAAAGCGATTGCGCTTTCCCGCAATGACCGTTTCCAGCCTGCCCCCTACCCTCGTATCAACAAAGCTGAGAGGGGACACCAAAGGGCAAGCCGCCCGTGCGCGGTCAGCATTCCAGTCAAGAAGATCAACGCTGGCCGGGCCGTGCTCGGCGTGGCAATGGCCTGCGCCGCGCTTTCCGTGTGCCTCGGCTGGCGCACGCTGGCCCCTGCGACCCCTCCTTCGCCGGTCGCAGATATCGAAGCCCCAAGGCGCCTGGACCTCGGCCGCTTCGCCCACAAGCAGCCTCGACGCGGCCGTTCTCAACGAAGGCGGCTGAGCGCGAGCCCGGCCAGCACCGCGACCACGCCCAGGGCGTTGCCGAGCACGATGTTGGCGCCCGCAAGCACATAACGCTCCGCCCTGACCAGGTTCAGGGTGTCGAACGCGAACGTCGAAAAGGTCGTGAATGCGCCCAGGAAGCCGATCAGGGCGATCGCCCGGAGTTCCGGCCGCACGATCCCGCGCTCCTCGGCAAGCCCATAGATCAGGCCAAACAGGAGACACCCCAGCACGTTTACTGACAGGATGCCCCACGGAAACTCGGTGCCGACTGCCCGCTGGACGACGAGCGCGAGGCCGTAGCGAGCAAGCGCGCCGAGCGCTCCCGCGATTCCAATCAGTGCGAGTTGCGACATGGCAGAGCATTGTAGTGGCGGCGAGTCGACGTCTCGTTGTACCTGCCGCTGGACCGTGCTATTTTCCCGCGAGGCCAGCCCCAGGAGACATCGCCAATGACCGGGAAGATGGTCGAATTTCAGAGCAACGGACAGCGGGCCAGCGGGTACCTCTCGCTGCCGGAATCTGGCAAGGGCGCCGGCGTCCTGGTCATCCAGGAGTGGTGGGGGCTCGTGCCGCACATCAAGAGCGTCGCGGATCGGCTGGCCCAGAGCGGCTTCGTCGCACTAGCGCCAGACCTCTACCACGGGCAAGCAACACAGGAGCCTAACGAAGCGCAGAAGCTCATGCTTGAGCTCGACATCGCGCGGGCGGGCAAGGACATGGCGGGCGCGATCGCGTTCCTGAAGTCTCACCGCGACGTCGATCCCAAGAAGGTCGGATGCATCGGGTTCTGCATGGGCGGCGGCATGACCCTGCACCTGGCGGCCACGGGGAAGATCGACGCCGCGGTACCGTTCTACGGTGGCCTGCACAAGGTGCCCGACTGGCGAGGCGTCCAATGCCCGATCCAGGGGCACTACGCCGAGCACGACGGCCCTACCGACGCCCTGCCGGCGGTCAGGGAAGGCCTCCAGAAGGCGGGCAAGCAGGCGACCTTCCACATCTACAAGGGGACCCGGCACGCCTTCTTCAACGACGCCAGACCCGAGGTCTATGACCCCTCGGCGGCGCAGGCGGCGTGGGATCGCACGCTCGAGTTCCTGAGAAAGACCCTCCGCTAACGGTCCTCCCGGCTGCGCGCTACGGCGAGAACGAAACGCAGCTCATCGTGCGGATGATGCCGTCCACGGTGTGGATCCGGTCCCGCACCAGGTTCCCGAGCTTGTCAAGGTCGTCCACTTCCATCACGCAGACGACGTCATAGGGCCCGGTCACGCGGTCGGCACGCTTAATCTCTGGGATCTTCCGAAGCGCCTGAAGGATCAAGTTCCCCTTCCCGACGCTCGCCTCGATCAAAATGTAGGCTCGAATCATCCCAGTGCTCCTTGCAGGTCGCGTTCGACTAGAAAGCGCCGAGCGTTATCCGGGTAGTGTTGCAGGAAACTGGATGAAACTTCCAGCGCCACAGGAACCGTAATGCGGCCGAAATACCGCTAGAGCCCGAGATCCCAGGCGTTGTCCCAGAACCGCAGCTCTTGCCTACAGCTCTGGTCGAACAGCGCCTGCATCCGCTTTTTCAGGTCCGCGCCAGCGACCCCGCCCAGGTCGTCGACGAACCCAACGAGCCAGGCGGTAACCGCCTGGTACTCCGCGCTATTGTAGCCGGCCACCCAGCGGCCGTGGAATGAATCCGCTGGCATCCTTCGTTCGGCCGCCAGGTTCCTGCCAATCTGGTCGTAGCTCCACTGGCACGGCAAGAGAACGGCCGCGACCTCCTCGATCCCACCTGCGTGCGCAGACGCCAGGAGGAAGTCCGTGTAGGCCGCGGTGGCCGGGTCAGGCAACGTGCGTTCAAGCTGACGCTCACTTATGCCGAAGTCGGCGCAAAACCCCCGGTGCAGCGCCATCTCCGAGTTGAGCGTCTCATCGAGCAACTTCGAAAAGCGGCCCATCGACTTCAGGTCGCGGGCCTTCGAGACCGCGATCGCGAGGACCTTTGCGTACTCGACGAGGAAGACATAGTCCTGGCGCATGAAGTGACGGAACCGCTCGATCGAAAGCGAGCCGTCACCTAGCCCGGAAACGAATGGATGGTCCAGTAGCTGCGTCCAGAGCTCGCCGGCGTTCGTTCGCAGGTGGTCCGTAAATCCGGCTCCCGCCCGCGCCTTTGCTGCTGGCACGACCGGGCTACGCCTTCGCAACCGCGATCGGCGTCCCGGGTTTGACCTTCCGCAACCGGTCGAGATCACCCTGGATCCTGCCAACCAGGTTGCCCGGACTGGCCATGCGCGGCTCCTGGCCACTGCTGGCGGGGGTCGGACCAAAGAAGATGCAGAGCGCCTTCCCGGGCGGCCAGTACGCCACCGCGCCGAGCTCAAAAACGTCAGTCGAGTCGCTGGCCTCCTGGTCCGACACCGCGGTACGAAAGTAGATCTCGTCGCCCCAGGTGTTGACCGACCCCTGGATCGGCAGCGCGGCCCAGACCTTGCCCGCCGTGGATGACTCGTTGAGCTCGCCGGTGAAGGTGACATCACCGGCGGTGATTGTGACCTTGCGACCGCTCATGGCGCTCGCTTCTTGCGTGCGGGTCCCTTGTGTTGCTTCTTCCACCGCTCGTAGAGCTTGCTGGTCTCTTCGTTGAAGGGATAAAAGCGACTCGGCGACACCTTGTTCTTCAGCACGTGGTCGATGAGGGCTTCTTCCATCTCGTCGTGGTGCACCGCCTCGTCGATGATCTCCTCCGCAAGCTGAGAGGGAACCACGACGACCCCGTCGTCGTCACCCAGCAGGATGTCACCGGGCCAGACCAGCACCCCGCCGCACTGCACCGGCTCGTTCACTTCATAGGGGAGGATGTCCGGCTCGCCAATGGTCGGCGTGCTGCCTCCGGCGTACACCGGGAAGCCGTATTTGACTACCTTGTGGCCATCCCGCACCGCGCCGTCGGTGACCAGTCCGGCCGCGCCCCGCGCCACGATGGTCGAAAACACCACGTCGCCCCCGGTCGAAACCTGGCTCAAGCCCATGGCATCGCCCACGAAGCAGTCGCCCGGACCCAGAGATTCCAGGGCGTGCCAGCGCGGCGTCACGTTGAATCCCTCGCCGTACCTGCCAGTGGCGATGCGCTTGGCGAGGTCTGGCCGCGACGGCAGGTAGCGCAGCGTAACCGCACGCGCGCTCAGTCGACGTCCCGGGGTAAGACACCGGACGCCTCGCATGTAGACCTTCAGGTAGCCCCGCCGGCTGAGCATCCCAAGCACGGTGGCGTTGTCGGCCGCCGCCAGCCGGGACAGTACGCGGTCGGAAACCTTCTTGATCGGTTCGGCCATTCGTAATCTCCACTTCGTATTTGCGCGAACGGCCGGAGTATAGCAACGGGCCACTCGGACCAGGTTCGGCCTACGGGAGGGTTAGAATGCCGCTACGGTGCACCACCCCCTCCTGTCACCCTGGAATGAGCGTCAGCCGTGCCCGGAAATAAGGAATCACAACGATCCCGCACAGGTCTCACCGGGATCGTCCTGATCGGCGGCCGATCGTCACGCCTTGGCGGCGAACCCAAGCCGCTGATCGTCGTCGGCAACAAGCTGATCCTGGCCCGCATCGCGGACGCGCTCCGCAGCGTGTGCGATGAGGTCATCGCCGTCGTCCGCCCCGGCCAGGAGGACGCCAGCCCGGACACAGCCATGGCGCTCGGGATGCATGTCGTCGAGGACACCTGCTCCGATGCCGGTCCGCTGGCGGGATGCTGCGCCGGCCTCCGTGCGTCCGTGTCCGCCCTGTCGTTTGTCACGGGCGGCGACCATCCGTTCCTTTCCGCCGACCTGATCAGGGCGATGGCAAGGACCGCATCCACCAGAGGCGCAGCCGTGGTCCCCCACGTCGACGGCCGACTGCAGCCGCTGCACGCGGTCTATCCGACCCTGACCTGGCGCACCCACTTCTGCGAGGCCCTGGCGAACGGAGAGCGCTCGCCAACCCGTGTCTTGGCCTCGGCGCTCGCCGCCGGCACCTCCGGGATCGTCGAGTACGGGGTCCGCCAGATCGAGGAACACGACCCGCGCCTGATGAGCCTGGTCGACGTCGATACCCCGTCGCAGCTGGCGCGCGCCCGCATCATGTCCGACTGGCGCACCAACGTAAGGCCGGGGCTGAGACACCCCGGCGGGGCGTGACGGTCGCCTATTCGTAGCGGAGGGCCTCTGCGGCGTAGATCTTCGACGCCTGCCTGGCCGGCCAGATGGTCGTCAGGATCGAGAACCCCCACGTGAACGCCACGATCACCCCCACGTCAAGCCATGGAATAGCGAAACGCAGGCCCTCCACCCGGTCGCCAAGCTCCTGGACGATGTTCCAGGAGATCAGGCTGCCCAGCGCGATCCCCAGCAGTATCCCGAGCACGGCGACCACCGAGGACTCCAGCACGAAGCCGAGCATGATCATGCCGGGCCGGTAGCCGATCGCCTTCATCATGCCGATCGCCTGGCGTCGTTCGACCACGGCCCGGAACGAGATGACGCCCAGCGCTGCTACACCGACCACCAGGCCGAGGGCCATGAAGGTCTGAAACAGGCGGTTGAGGGAGGTGTTGACGCTGAGGAATTCGCGCACCTCCCGCTCGGTTATGGTCGCCTGAAGACCTTTGCGCAGGAACGCCGTCTCCAGGGCGTCGGCGACGTCCTTCGCATCCGCGCCGGCAGTCAACCTGAAGTGATACTGGGCCAGGGGCACCGCGCGCCCGACCAGGGCGTCGACAACCCCGGCACGCACCGTAAGTGAGGGAGAGCCGTCGAGCAGGTCCGCAAGCTCGTCCGTCACGCCGATCACGGTCAGCATCACGGGTGGCCGATTCCCGGCCGAGTCGCGCACCTGGACCGCAAAGGCGGTGATCTGGGCCGGGTCCTCCTTGAGAGGCGCAACCGCGACGAACCGGCGGCCTCGTACCTCCAGGCCCTGCTGGAATCGGACGGGGAGCGAGCCCGTGTTGAGGACCGCGAGCGACGGGTCCTTGCTGACCGCGTCCCAGATCTCCCTCGAATTCGCTCCATAAGCCGGGTCGAAGTGCGACAGCTCGAGCTGGTTGGTCGCAAGGTAGGTTCCGTCCGCAGCTTTGACCGAAATGGGCTGCCACGCAGAGCTGTCGGCCCTCAGGTCGCGTGCCAGGCCGCCGATGCGGCCGGTAGCTGCGACAAGCTCAATGTCAGTTCTTTGGAGCCGGGCTACATCGTCCAGCGCCGCCTCGATCTCCGGAATCGCATGCTCCAATGGGACCGAGGCGGTCACCTGGTAGCCCCCGGTCACCCGCTCCATTTTCTCCAGTGCGGCCTGATTGGTGTTGGTCAGGATCGCGATGACGATGAGCGTGAAGATGATCAGCGCAAACATCGCCAGGGTAAGCCCGGTCCGAAAACGGGCAGCCATCGGGTAGGCAACCGCCGTCTTGAGGACCGGGGTGATGCGGCCGGCCCTCCCGAGGGTCAGACCTGCCACTGTGACGAGTACCTGGGCGTTGAACATGACGAGCATTACCGCCGCGCCCACCATCATCACACCGGCTACGACAAACATCTCGATGCCGCCGTTGAGTTCTCCAAAGATGTCGAACAGGAGGCTGAACGGCATCCCCCAGAAGGCAAGCAGCAGCAACGCGCCCACCGAAACTCCGAGGCGGACTCTCTTCGTGTACGCCACGCCCGCACGCTTGAGTACGTAGGCGACCAGCAGGCCTACTCCGATCATGGCCAGCGAACCGCCGACACGCACGCCGAAAGCGCTGTCGCCTGCCATACCTCGGCCAGTCACGATGGCGCCGGTGACAATCAGCGGCCAGCCCTGCAGAGCAGTCCGGAAGGCAAACCCGAGCCCGCTTGCCATGGCGTCGAAAAGCGCCGCCAGTGAAACACTGGGCACGGCTCTCAGCCAGCCGGCGCTGCGCCTGCGCGCGTCTACTCCCCGGCGCCTCGCCTGGCGGCCGCGCGTTCGCCGCGCCGACTCGTCGATCCCCCTGATTGCCGCCACCACGTTCATCCTGCTGACCCGGTACGCCGAGAAGGCAACGGTTGCAATCGTCAGGATCAGGCCGAGCGTGAACGCGACCGTCAGGCTGCGCGGCTCTATGTGCCGCGCGACGGTGAACCCGATCTGGTCGCTGGCCGGGATGAACTCGACAAGCAGCATGCTCGCCAGGACGCCCGCGACGGTGCCGACGGCGGCTGCTCCGACCGCATAAATGAGCCCTTCATAAACGTAGATCTGCACCAGCTGCCGGCGGCGCGCCCCGATCGCACGGGTTACGCCCATCTCGGTCCGCCGGGCCGCTGCCAGCAGGACAAAGATCAGGAATATCAGGAGCAGGCCGACGATGATCGAGAACGAGCCGAACACGAGGAACAGGCGAGTCACGCCATCACTCACTCGCTCGGCGTTCGCCAGCGCCGTCGTCTTGAGGTCGTCGATGGTGAGAAGCCTCACCCGCACGGCCTGCGCCGAGAACGCAACCGCATCTTCGGGCCGTCCGTCTGACTCCAACGCCAGTGCAACGATGCCTGCGATCTCCGGATCCGCGATCAAAGACGTAAACGCCTCAGTAGGAGTGCCCGCGTCCAGCTCGTCAGATAACTGTTTGAGCAGACTTGCCGGGCGCGCCGACGGTTCGGTCGCTGCGTAGCCGGCGAGGGCCGCCCGGTTCGGGCCGGAGCGCAGCTCGGCGTACAGCGAGGCCGCGGCCACCGGGTCGGCCAACACCAGCCGCAGCCGCCGGATGACCTCGGCCGAGTGCCTGACACCCGACCATTCGTCGCCAGTGTTCGAGATGTTGATCCGATTGATCTGCCCGGGATGCCCGAAGATCAGCTGGGCGGCGTCGAGGGTCATCAGCATGCGAGGCTGCGACCCGGCCAGCGATCCATCTCTGACTACCCCACGCACGGTAACGCGGTGGGTCAAGCCCCCTGGGACCACGTCGAGCACGTCCCCGGATCTGGCTTCAAGCTCGCGTTGTGCTGACGCGTTGATGTAGACCTCATCCGGGCCGAGTTCCGCAATCTGGACCGTGCGGCCGTCCGTGGTCCGCAGGCTCCCGAAACCGGCCGTCCGGGCGGGGTCAAGCCCTGAGATCGCCATGCGCGGCTCGGTGCGAGTGACACGCCGGTTGACGACGGGCGCCCGCTCGCGAGCCTCAGCGAGCACGCCGTCCACGAGCTGCTTCCCCGCCAGGGCTCTGTCGAGCTCTTGAACTCTTTCGGCCGGGAAGTAGTCGCTGGCGAGCAACCGGGGATCTCTGGCTCGAACGACGACGTCGGTATGACCCAGAGCCTGAATGGCCGCCCGCTCGATCGAGTAGTTGACGATGTCGCCCACGCCCAGCGAGGCGGCAATGATCGTGGCGCTGAGCATCAAGCCCAGAGTTATGAGCACGGACTGGGTGGCGCGCCGCGGGATGTTCCTGACGCCGATCCTGACCAGCACCCCGTTTCGTAGCGCGAATATCACCACGACAAGGCACACGACGCCCAGGATCGAAGCAAAGCCGATCGCCAGCGCGATCATCGGCGCTCCGAACAGGGTCTCCACCTATTTCACGATGCCGTCGTCTTCGATCGCGCCGTCGCGCATGCGGATGATCCGGTGCGCCCTGCCCCCGACCTCCAGCGAGTGCGTGACGATCACGAAAGTCTGCGCACGCTCGCGGTTGAGACGGCTGACCAGCGCCATCACATCACGTTCGTTTTCCGAGTCCAGGTTGCCGGTGGGCTCGTCGGCCCAGACGATCGCCGGATCGTTGACGAGTGACCTTGCGACCGCCACGCGCTGCCGCTGGCCGACCGACAGCTCCCCCGGCAAATGCCCTTCGCGGTCGGATAGACCGACCAGCGCCAGGCGGTCGCGCGCCGCAATCCTGGCCTTCCCGCCGGGCGTGCCAGTGAGCAGGAGGGGAAGTTCAACGTTCTCGACCGCGCTGAGCACGGGCAGCAGGTTGAAGGTCTGGAAGACGAACCCCATTCGCCGCGCACGATAATCGCTCAGTTCGTTATCGTTCAGCGCGGCGAGGCTCTGCCCCTCGATCACGACGTCGCCCTCATCGATCGAGTCCAGCCCGGACAGACAGTTCAGAAGGGTCGTCTTGCCACAGCCGGAAGGCCCCATGACGGCGACGATCTCCCCGGGCTGGACGACAAGGGACACCCTGTTCAGGGCATGTACACGCGCCGCCGAAGAACGGTAGTACTTATGTACTCCGCTGGCCACGATCATGGGTTCCGCCAAGGTGATCTGATCCTGCTTCGATGCTGGTGGTTTCGAAGCTCTCACGTCGCTCGTGAAATGTTACACAATCGGTTCTATTCTATGGGTCGCAGCCGGCACAGGACGAGCTGTCCGTCAGCGGAGGCGCGGGCCACTGCCGGGCACGACGATCAGTCCGCCGCGGCCCGGGTGTTCGAGTACGACGGCCTCGACGCCGAACGAGTCGCGTATCGAGTCCCGTGTCAACACCGCAGATGCCGCGCCGGCCGCCCTGATGGACCCGGCGCTCATGATCGCCAACTCGTCGCAGTACTGCGCCGCGAGCGTGAGGTCATGCATGGCGGCTACCACCGTAAGCGGCCGCTCCCTCATCACCTCAAGCAAAGTGTTCATCACGGCAACCTGCACCCCGATGTCGAGGTGGGTGGTCGGTTCGTCCAGCAGCAGAACCGACGATCTCTGCGCCAGGGCGCGCGCAATGAAAATGCGCTGGCGCTCGCCGCCCGACAGCGACTCGATAGGCCTCCCCGCCAGGTGGCGAGTATTCGTAAGTTCCATCGCCTCGAGCGCGCTGTCGAAGTCCCGGCGCCCTTCCCATTGCAGCAGGCCGAGGTGTGGATTTCTGCCCATGAGGACGACTTCGCCGGCGGTGAAGCCCTCCGGGACTACCGGCGTCTGAGCGACCGACGCGATCATCAAGGCCCGCTGCCGGTTGCCCATGTCCCGGACGTCGACTCCCCCCACCAGCACACGGCCCCTCGCCGGCGTCAACGAACCGGCGATTGCCCGGAGGAGGGTCGTCTTGCCTGCGCCATTCGGGCCTACGAGTCCGAAAATCCGGCCCGGCGCGGCGGTCAGAGAAACGTCGCCGAGGACGCGCACCCCCCCAACAACCACCGACACTCCCTGCACCTCAACCTGAAGGGCGGTCACGAGATAGCCCTCCGCCGCATCAGCAGGTAAATGAAGAATGGCGCGCCACACATGGCCGTTATCAGCCCGACAGGGAGCTCGCTCGGGGCCGCGGCGGTCCTGGCAACCAGGTCGGCCAGGATAAGAAACGTCGCGCCAGCGAGCGCGGCCAGCGGGAGCAGCACCCGGTAGTCGCGACCCCAGACAAGGCGCACCGCGTGCGGCGCGATGAGCCCGACGAACCCGATCAGCCCGCTCACCGACACCGCTGCCGCGGTAGTGAGGGTCGCCAGAACGATCAGCACGACCTTCGTGCGCTCGACGTTGACACCCAACTGCCTGGCCTCGTCCTCATCGATCTGCATCACGTTCAGGACGCGCCCGTGGGCGATCATCCCGGCGGCGCCCACGAGGAGGTATGGAATCACGACCCTGACCTCGTCCCAGCCCGCGCCCACGAAACCGCCGAACAACCAGCCAAGCAACGGGCGTACGTCGGGACTGGCCCGGATCATCAGCAACCCCGTGAATCCGCCTGCGAGCGAACTGATGGCGACGCCAGCCAGGATCAGCGTCGTGAGCGAGATCCCGCCCGCTCGCTTCGAGACCAGGTAGGCCGCCGTGACCGCCAACGTCGCCCCGGCGAACGCTGCGATCGGCAGAAGGCTGACGCCGCCCAGGTTCGACGGCACACTTGTGATCAGCACGATCGTTGCGCCCAGGCCCGCCCCGCCGGCCACGCCAATCAGGTAAGGGTCGGCGAGGGGGTTTCTAAACAGCCCCTGGTATGTGCCGCCCGACAGTGCAAGCGCCGCCCCCACCAGCGCCGCCAGGACGATACGCGGCAGCCGCAGTTGCCAGACGATCGTGTCCCACGTTTCTGGATAGGTCAGGTGCAGATCCACGAACGGCAGGTGGTTGACCACGATCGTCGCGGCAGCTGCAGGCGGTACCTGCACGGCGCCGGTCGCGACCGCAAGCAGGGCGGCCAGCGCCAGCACACCCAGTCCTGTGCCGATCCGCAGTAGCAGCCGCCCTGGATCAGCAACGCTTCTTGAAAGCCAAACGCGAGCGTCGCCCGGCGCAACCTTCGTGGGGTCTAGAACCGGTCTGGATACAGACACTTCGCGGCCTCAATGATTCCGTCGACCAGGCGAGTGCCCGCGACGCTCAACTTGGCCCCGTCAACCTCGCAGACGCGTCCATTTCTCACGGCCGGGACGGCGGCAAAGGCAGGATCGCTCCGCCACGCCGCGGCTCCACCCGGATGGACGCTAATGATGACCTCCGGGCCGCGCTCCACGATCTCTTCCGCACTGACCTGCCGGGCGCCTGAGATGTCCGCAAACGTGTTCTTCGCGCCCAGGAGATTGAAGATCTCGTCGGCCAGCGAGCCCTCCCCAAGGGTCCAGAGCCCGGGGGCTACATCCTGGTAGACCTTCACAGGACCTCCCGCGCCGTTGGCCCTGGCCCTGATGTCCGCCAGCGAGGCTTCAAAGCCCGCTGCCAGCGCCTCGCCGGACGCAGGATCACCAGTGATCCTGCCCCACATCCGCATCTGCTCTGCAGCCTGCTCGAACTTCGCCGGCGACTCCAGATACAGGACCGGAACCTGTAGACCGCGCAGCTCGGGCAAGAAACGGTCGAAGAATATGAAGACCAGGTCCGGCTTGAGCCCGACGATCTGCTCGAGGTTCATATCGAAGGCGTTCCCAACCCGTGGAATCGACGCCGCCTCAGCCGGGTAATCGACAAACGAGTGGGTCGCCGCGACGCGCCGCTCTTGCCCCAGCGCGAACAGGATCTCGACCGCCGCCGAGTCCATGGCTACGATCCGTTCAGGCGGGCCCGTGAAAGTGACCGCGACACCGTCTCCGCCGATCACCTGGATCGGCCACGGGCTCGGGGTCGCAGAGGGTGCCCGGGTCAGCGTCGCTTGGGGGACTGCAGCGGGCTGTGACGACGAACAAGCAATCGATAGAAGTAATGCAAGCGCTGGAACAGTGGCGGCGACAAGCTTGAAAATCGAAGAACTCCGGCGCGCGGTCTTGCGCGGACCGCGCCATTCGCCAGAGTCAACAAAAAACCCTGGCGCTTGCTCTACCAGGGTTCCAGGAGGCCTCGGCTCGAACCGGATCGAGCCGAAAGGGCCGCCCTGTTCTGCGCAGAGCTTTGCCTCGTCCTCCCGGCAGGTCTCCTGACTTCCGGATCAACACCCGCCGGCATACCTTCCCGCCCTGAACTTCAGGACAGTGGTATTGATCGCCTTGGGCTACCCGGTCACAGTGGCGCGACCGCAGCGGATTCACACCGCTTTCCCGTCTTCGTCCCGACCAGATCGGGACACCAGGGAGGCCGTATTCGGTTGTAGAACGCTTTCATGTTAATCCGGCGGTAGCAGTCCAGTCCAGACGCGGGCGCTAACCGCGTGCGGCGCTCGGCAGTCGCGGCCCGGAAACGTACTGGCAGCAGGCGTCGCCCCTCGTGATGCAGCTCTCCCGCCTGACTTTCGTGCCAAGTATCCCCTTGAGCAGCGCCGTGTCGTAACTGCACACCGCCTCGGTCGCGAGCGCCACCGACCTGAACGGGCAGTTGCTAAGGGCGAATCGCAGGCCACCGGGAACCCGCTCAACGGCTGGCTTGAAGTCAAGTTCCCTCAAGGCATTCAACGCGGCCTCCACGGGGTCGCTCTGGCTCCCGGTGGCAAACGCGCTGGCAGAGCGCGCGCCCAGGCGGCTCAGCGCCAGATCCAGCAACTGCTGCCCGTCCCGATCGACCAGGTCCGAACCTGGCATCGCGGCCAGTTCCTTCATCAGCCCGGCCAGCAAGGTGTCGTACGCCTTCGGCTGGGACTCATGGCCACGGTCGGTGAGGAAGAACGAGTGCTCAGGGCGCCCGGTGCCTTTCCGGATCTCGGTGAAAGCCACCAGGCCGTCCCGTTGCAGGATATCGAGGTGGCGCCTGACCGTGGCCGGCGCAAGACCAAGCTGGCGCGACAGTCCGCCGACGGTTTCTTGCCGTCGCTGCTGGACGATCTGCAGGATTCGCTCTCTGGTCGATTGCATCTTTGGGTAGCCCGTTCCGGTCCGCGGTGCCTCGACGGTTTCCATCACTTTAGTGCTAAAACAGCATTTTATGCATAAAACATTGACTGAAAACGTATTCTCAGCTATGATTCAAAGCTGACGCGACCGCACTACGCGGCCCCGAACGTCTAATCACGAAAAGGTGATAAATGCCTGCTCGCACGAAGAAAATCCAGCGACCTGCGGCTGATCGAGCCAGGCGATCTCCGGCGCCAGCTGCGCCCGCCAGGTCGGCGACAAAGGCCCGCAAGTCACCGACTCCGCCGAAGCCGGCCGCTCGTGTCGCGGCGCCCCAGGCGAAACCCGCTGCCATCAAACGACCGGCCGCAAGGCCGAAGGCCGCACCGACCGCCAGGCGTACCGCTGCGAAACCCGCGCCCGCACCGTCCCGGCGACCCGCGCCCAGGGCCGCCCCGGCCGTCGCAAAACGGCCGGCCAGGAAGGTTGAGCCGGCGACCCCTCGACGCACCACGCCCAGGGCCGCCCCGGCCGTCGCAAAACGGCCGGCCAGGAAGGTTGAGCCGGCGACCCCTCGACGCACCACGCCCAGAACCGCCCCGGCCGTCGCAAAACGGCCGGCCAGGAAGGTTGAGCCGGCGACCCCTCGACGCACCACGCCCAG
>Ga0194121_10001938_pt1 | contig 33835 bp, 27 predicted proteins | sample TA2MahCa50mmetaG_FD_148609 | JGI IMG/M metagenome (GOLD analysis project Ga0194121, IMG submission 148609) | Freshwater microbial communities from Lake Tanganyika, Tanzania - TA2015020 Mahale Deep Cast 50m | ecosystem: Environmental > Aquatic > Freshwater > Lake | place: Tanzania: Lake...
CCTGCGTGTCTACCGATTTCACCACCTGGGCTACTGAGCGGGAAACGAGACTCGAACTCGCGACCCCGACCTTGGCAAGGTCGTGCTCTACCAACTGAGCTATTCCCGCAAACGCGTTTCAAAGAACTATTCCGGACATTCAAGGTATGAATGAAGGTTTCGAAAATCTCCAAAGTTTGGGGGAAATTTCCAGACCGAGACCACCCCTAGGGCCCAAAGGACTGCAAATATAGCATGAAATCGCCATTCACCATTCTAAGACCAAGCGAAGATTCAAGACTCTTCCGCTGAGAAAATTCGGAACGTTCTGCTGATAACCTTGGGTGTCATAGAGCCAAGTATAAGAAATGGTATTGTTGATTTGCAGAAGATTAAAGGCCTCTAGATTCACCCAGGCTGAACGAAAAGCCCGGGTCACCCGGCCTTTGAACAGCGGCTTTTGGGTCCCCGCACCCCAGAGAATACGGCTGAACCCTATGTCCACACGGCGGTATGGGGGCATTCGAAGTGTGTCTTTGGGTCTGGCGAAATCAGGCGGGCCGTAGGGCAGCCTTGAGCCAAAAACCAGATTGAGGCTAACCTTATAATCCGGGTACGGCGGGAGATAATCCTGGAACATCATCGCAAACTGCACCCGTTGATCCGTGGGGCGAGGCATCCAACCTATGACCTCGTTGCGTTCCGAGGTTTTCATCCACGATAAGGTAGCCCAAGATTGCAAGGAGGAAACAAATTCCCCGTGGATTCGCAAGTCCAAACCGGTCGCATAGCCCTCTACAGGTGGCGATGCGAGATAGCGAATTCGGACATTGTCGATCTCGTAAGGAATTAAACGAGACAAATGCTTGTAATAGCCCTCGATCACCCACTGAAAAGGCCTGTCCCAGGCTTTGAAACGGTGGTCCGCGGTCAGAACCCAATGAGTTGCCCTTTGGGCCTTCACTTCTCGATTGATCCTGCCATCAGGAAAACGGGCATCCCGATAAAAAGCAGGTTGCGCATAGCGGCCTACCGAAAGACGAAAGGCCCAGTCCGTGGACCAACGGGGCCTCCAAGACAAATTCACGCGGGGGCTCCAAACCGTTTCGTTGTTGAGCGTCCAACGATTGAAGCGAATTCCCGCGTTCAATCGCCAACGACCCTCCGAATCAAGGGTAATTTGGTCCTGCACAAAGCCCGAATATCGCTGGCTGCTCACCGACTGATCTGCATGCAAGAATTGGTAAACCTGTACCGCGGTATCCTTATCGGAACCCAAGGGTGGAACTTGCAAGATAGGAGTAATCGAAAATCCCAACGAATCCACAAGAGTGTATTCCCACAAATACTCTTGAATTTGCTCGCGTTGGGCCCGCAGTCCCCATTGCACAAAATGCGGACCTGTTGCACTTTGCCATTGCCCGCGATGCTCCGCCGCCAGCACCGAAATATTCAAAGCGTTCCTGGCATATTGCTGAAAAGCTCCTATTCCTCTGGTAAACAATACGTTTCCAAAGTTATCCGAACCTAAATTGGCATCTAATTGATTGAGTAACCAGGCGGATTCCACGTCGATTCGTTCCCTTTCGTCGCTCCAATACAGGCTGGCCGATTGCGTCAAGGTCATGCGAGGGTGTGGCTTGAAGATGAGGCTGGTCCCGTGGGTTGCGTTGCGAAATTTCATGGCCTCTTCCCCATCGAAATAAACCCGCAACTGCAGAGCTTCTTTAACCGTTCCAAAAACAGTTTCCCTGTTCGATGGAATGACTCCCAACACATTTTGACCCACATGGCTCAGCCAATTCCATTGCCATCGGGAATTGGGTTGATATCGTAACATCATTTGCATGTCAGAGGCAATGGGGCGGTATTCCCCCCGGGTATCCATGCTCTGCAACAAAGAGTTCAAGGCTCTGTAACGCATACCACCCTGCCAGGTCAACTTGCCCTCCTTATCCAAAAGCCCCTCAGCAGCGACCGAAAAGCCCGTGAGCCCAGCTTGCACAGTACCCGCCGCATACCGTGGTTGACGATAGGTCACATCCAGCACGGAGCTCATCTTGTCCCCATAACGGGCATCGAAGCCTCCTGCCGAAAAATAGATATGTTCCACCAAATCAGGGTGAATCAGACTGATTCCCTCTTGTTGCCCGGAACGCATAAGAACGGGCCTGTACAGCTCTATTCCGTTGAGGTAGGTCATGTTCTCGTCGTAATTCCCGCCCCTTACCTGAAACTGGGATGAAAATTCTTGCTGAGACCTTGCCCCGAAGGCCTGAAGCACTGTTTCAAAATTCCCGCTAGGGTTGGCAACCCTGCGTGAAACCAAAGGATCGATTTTGGCAACCCCCATGGACCGATCCCGATCAGCCTCGACCGTGACCCCTTGTTGCATAGTGATGGCCGTAGGTTCCATTTGGATTCGCATGGGCAACAACTCCCCCACCCTTAACCGCAAATTCCTCCGCTCACTGCGGTAACCCAGGTATCGAATTTCTAAAATGAAGTCTATAACCGCCGGAACCTTTAACACAAAACGCCCACGATCATCTGTAATCGTCCCAAACCCCAAAGCAGGCAACATCAGACTTGCCCCGGTCAATGGCCTGGAATTTTCATCCAAGACGACCCCCTTGATGGAGGCGGAATCTAAACTTGAACTTTGAACAGCCCTGGCCCTTAGAAGGTTTGGGCCAAAGACTAGCCCACAAAGGGCCAAAGCAACGAAGCTAACCCTCACTCAAAAAAATGCTTTGAAAGCGCGCACTGCTTGGGCTGAATCAGCCTGCCCGAAAACTGAATTCCCGGCTACCAACACATCGGCCCCGGCTTGGATCAAGGAGGCCGCGTTTTGCAAATCCACCCCGCCATCGATTTCGATGCGGAAAGCTAATTGATGATCCTCCCGATAGCGATTCAGGGAGGCTAGCTTCGTCATGGTGGAAGGAATAAAAGCCTGACCCCCAAAACCCGGATTCACCGACATCAGGCAAACCAAATCCAAATCGGACAATACAGACCATAAAGATTCAACCGGAGTATGGGGATTGATGGCCACTCCTGCCTGGAGGCCCAGGCTTTTGATTTGGTGAATATGACGATGCAAGTGCACGCAAGCCTCCAAATGAACCGTCAAAATATCGGCCCCGCTTGGGCAAAGGATTCCAAGTATCGCCCCGGATCCTCAATCATCAAGTGCACATCTAGCGGCAACGAGGTCACCGCACGGATAGAGCGCACCACCGGTTGTCCGAAACTTATGTTGGAAACAAATTTTCCATCCATAACATCCAAATGCAACCAGTCGGCACCGGCCTCCTCCACGGTTTGAATTTGTTCAGCCAAACAACCAAAATCAGCAGAGAGAATCGAAGGGGCAAGGATTTTCATGGACGACACTGGGAGCAGTTAGGCCTGATGAATAGGATTATCGAAATGCAGAAATTCCGGTGAGGTCCATTCCGGTGATAAGCAAATGAATATCGTGGGTTCCTTCATAGGTAACCACCGATTCCAGATTCATCATGTGACGCATAATAGGATATTCCCCGGTGATGCCCATACCCCCGTGAATCTGGCGGGCTTCGCGGGCGATGTTCAGAGCGATTTCAACGCTGTTTCGCTTGGCCATGGAAATCTGAGCGGTGGTGGCCCGGTCCTCGTTCTTGAGAACGCCCAGCCGCCAGCATAGCAACTGACCTTTGGTAATTTCGGTTAGCATTTCGGCTAATTTCTTTTGAACCAACTGAAAGGAAGCGATGGGTTTGTCAAACTGAATTCGTTGCAAAGCGTATTGCTTGGCCGAATCGTAACAATCCATTGCCGCACCGAGGGCGCCCCAGGCAATCCCGTAGCGAGCCGAATCTAAACACCCCAAGGGGCCTTTAAGACCCCCGATATTCGGGAGCAGATTCTCCTTGGGAACCTTGACATTAGCAAAAACCAATTCCCCGGTAGCCGAAGCCCGCAGCGACCATTTGTTATGGGTTTCCGGGGTGGTGAAGCCTTCCATCCCCCGTTCGACGATCAGGCCACGAATTTTGCCGGCTTCATCCTTGGCCCAAACCACGGCGATATCGGCAAAAGGAGCGTTGGAAATCCACATCTTGGCTCCGTTCAAGAGGTAGTGATCTCCTTTATCTTCAAAATGCGTGGTCATCCCCCCTGGGTTGGAACCGTGGTCGGGTTCAGTCAAACCAAAGCACCCCATCCACTCGCCGGTGGCCAGCTTGGGGAGGTATTTACGGCGTTGTGCTTCGGAACCGTATTTGTAGATGGGGTACATGACCAAGGAGCCTTGCACCGAGGCGGTCGAACGGATGCCTGAATCACAACGCTCTAACTCCTGCATGATAATTCCGTAGGAAATTTGGTCCATCCCCCCGCAGCCGTATTCGGCCGGCAGCGATGGTCCAAAAGCCCCTATCGCACCCAATTGAGGAATAATGTGTTTAGGAAATTCGGCCCGTTGGGCATAGTCTTCGATAATGGGGCTAAGCTCCTTTTTGACGTATTGCCGAACACTATCCCGAATAAGACGATGTTCATCGGTCAATAATTCGTCAACCAAGTAATGGTCCGGATGCTGGTAAGTATCAGTGCGCATGGGATAGGGCTAAAATTTGGGAATGCGGGGCAAATTTAAGACCTTCGGTGCTCAAACGTAAGAGAATGGCCGAGATTGCTTTAGAAGGCATTGAATTCAAAGGTTATCACGGGTTATATCCCGAAGAAAAATCCAGTGGAAATACATTTGTCCTTGATATCAAGGCTTTTGCCCCTCAGGAAACCCACCTCAGTGCAGGACAACCCCAACTGGGCCACCATTGGCCGGATTATGGTCGGATCTACGCCCTCGCGGAGGCTGTGTTTTTGGAACCCCAGGACCTCTTGGAAGAGGTCGTCTCTGGAATTCTAAAGGCTCTCAAAAAGGAATGGCCCACATGGACCTATGAAGTAAGCCTGGCTAAAATGAATCCCCCTATACCCCGTGCAGAGGGATCTACATGCATTCGGATTCCATTCTCCAAGGTGACGATGCGGTGCAGCGACCTTGAACCATGATCAACAACCCTGTAGCGGCGAATTATCTTTAGGCATTCCTTCAACCTCCCCCGAATTCAGTAAAACTATGGGCATACAAACTGCCGAACGCTCCTCCGCACTGGATGCCTCCGAAAACCCAATTTACCAACGCCATATGGCAGCCTACAAGGCTGCAATACCCTGGATGAAGGGCTCGGTACTCGAGGTCGGTTGCGGAGAGGGGTACGGCATGAAGCTCTTGGCTCGGCACTGTCAACAGTATTTGGGGATTGATAAAATTCCTGTTCCCAATCTGCAGGTACCGTCCAATGCCAGAACCTTGCAAATGACAGTTCCCCCTTTGGGTGGAATCAACTCGAATCAATTTGATGCGGTGGTCACCTTTCAGGTCATCGAACATATCGAGGATGACCTTGGATTTCTCAAGGAAATTCATCGGGTTCTCCAGCCGGGGGGCATTTTGATTTTGACCACCCCCAACCGACTTATGTCCCTCACCCGCAATCCTTGGCATGTAAGGGAATACGATCCCGATGCAATGCGTCAAATTTTGGAATCAGTCTTTGGCCAAGTTGACCTTCGCGGTGTCTTTGGGAATGACAAGGTTATGAATTACTACGAAAGAAACAAGGCCTCGGTGCGCAAATTCACTCGTTGGGATTTTTTCAATCTGCAATACCGTTTACCCCGTCGCTGGCTCCAAGTACCCTACGACTTGGCCAACCGCCTAAACCGACGAATGTTGAAACATAAGAATAATCACTTGGTCAGCCATATTGGCTCCGATGATTACCCAATTAACGCGCTGACTACGATGGCCTTGGACTATTTTGCAGTATGCACTAAATAATCGCCATCGGATCCCTGAGAAAAAGTGTTGTTCGATGTCTGTTGTGGGCTGTGGGGATAACTCGTCAGCCATCAATATTTTCTGAATTCAAAATCATTTTATCAAAAAAAGATATTTCGCTTCGAAATAATACACTGCGCTCACTCCAAAACAAAAGGCAACCCTTCGTCATCATTTGAGTCCAAAGATGGAAGAAAAAATTCCAAAACCATGGATTTAAAAATCCTAAATTAACCTCATCGATTTACCCTCTAAGAATTCATATTATTCTGCTGATCGGTAATCCATTGTAAAGCTTGTAATGGAGTTATTGAGTTGATGTCTAAAGCTTTTAAGGATTCCATCAATTCCAAGGCTTGAGCATCTCCCTCGCTCCACAACGACATCTGCCACCCGGAAACCGGCGAATTTGTATTTAATGCTACAATCTCTTCCCTTCCTACTCCGGAAACAGTATCCGATACCAAATCTCCCGCCAATGAGGCGGATGCATCGCGAAGCGATTCAAGATGCCCAAGCATAATTTCGGCTTCGCTGATCACCGCCGAAGGAACCCCGGCCATCCTCGCCACATGCAATCCGAAGCTATGAGAGGAACCGCCGGGTTGAATGGTTCTAAGAAATTCCATGCGATCGCCTTGCCTTGATACCGCGACATGATAATTGGCTATACGAAGGTACTTTTCGGACATGCGATTCAACTCGTGATAATGAGTGGCAAATAAGGTCATGGGACGATGTCGGGGATGCTCATGCAGATAAGCCGCTATCGCCCATGCCAAACTGATTCCGTCATACGTTGAGGTTCCTCGACCGATTTCATCCAACAACAACAAACTATCCGCAGACATATGATGCAGAATGGTAGCCATTTCTTGCATTTCGACCATGAAAGTGGATTCACCCGCTGCTAAATTGTCGGAAGCCCCCACCCTAGTAAAAAGCTTATCCACCATTCCCATTTTCGCTTCGGTCGCGGCTACATAACAACCAATTTGCGCCATAACAACCAGGAGGCCAGCTTGCCTTAGGAGTGCCGATTTACCGGACATATTTGGGCCAGTAATCATCCAAATTTGTTCGCTCTGTGGATTCAACGCCAAATCATTAGGGATATAAGGCTTGGAATCCGGTAGTATCCTTTCCAAAACCGGATGCCGGAACTGTTTAATATGAAGACCCGGTGAATCGGTAAAACATGGTTTGACATACTTCCTAAGGACGGCTATTTCCGCAAAGCCCAAAAGGACATCCAAGGTTGCTAAACGAGTGGAAACCCGCTGCATCGAAAGCACATAGCCCGCTATCTCTTGAAGCAGCTGCGAATATGCCGCTTGCTCCAATTCATGGATGCGTTGGTCCGCGGAGAGGTATTTCTCTTCAAAAGCTTTGAGCTCCGGGGTTATGTATCGCTCTGCATTGACCAGAGTCTGTTTGCGAATCCATTCGCCAGGTACCTTATCCTTGTGGGCGTGGGTAACCTCGAGATAAAAGCCAAAAATCTGGTTGTAATTAATTTTAAGCGATGAAATGCGGGTGCGTTGGATTTCTTGTTCGACCATTCGGTTCATGAATCCTTTGGCATTTTCCTTGAGAGTTCGGAGCTCGTCCAAATCTTCACAGTAACCACCACGAATCGCACCTCCTTTGGAGATGGAAGCAGGAGCATCCTCGTGGAGAACAGACTCAATACGCTGGGCAACATCCAAGAGCGATTGCAATTCCGCAAACAAATTTTGCAAAGCAGCGGCTGATTCATCACCCAAAGCCCTATCGCGCAAGCTTTCCGCGGCCCTGATGCTTTGAGCCAGCCTCCATAATTCCCTTGGGCCGCTACGCAAGACTCCCACCCTGGCAGCCATCCGTTCCATGTCTCCAACCTCGGCCAAGTCAGCGCGGAAGAGATCCGCCTCCATTGAGTGATTCACTGCCCAATCCACGATATGCTGACGAGCCTCAATAGTTTCTTGGTTGCGGAGCGGCATCCCCACCCATTGACGTAACAACCTGGTCCCCATAGGTGTACGACAAGCATCCAGGCAAGTCGCCAAGGACATGCCTCCAGGCTGCTGAGGCTCTAACAATTCCAAAGTTCTTACGGTAAATGGATCCATCCATAAAGAGTCCCTTGTGTCCAACCTGGACAAACCAAACAAGGGCAAGGGGCCATCCCGTCGCGTTTCCTTAAGATAATATAACACAGCTCCTGCAGCAATTTGGGCAGCCTCCAAGTTATCCAAACCAAATCCTTTGACCGATTGGCTTTGGAATTGCTTCTGGAGCCTACCCAGTGCGCCCTCCTTTTCCCAAACCCAATCGTCCATCCATTGCCATGGCCATCCTTCGCCCAATGCTTCCAGGAGGTGGGTCTTCAACCATTTGTTGCCCAGAACCTCAACCGGCGCATAACGGCGTAACAAACTACCTATTTCCTGCAGATCGCCCTGCATGGCTTGGAATGATCCGGTGGTCGCATCGCAGAACGCAAGACCAAAAAGCCCTTGACCCGTCGAATGGACTGCGGCCAGAAAATTGTTGCGCATATGGTCAAGCAAAGAGTCGCTAAAAGCCACAGCAGGAGAGACTAATTCCGTGACATCCCGCTTGACAATTCCTTTGGCCTGTTTGGGATCCTCCATTTGATCGCATACCGCCACCCTTAACCCCGCACGGACCAACCTTGGTAAATACTGATCCAAGGAATGGTGGGGGAAGCCCGCTAGAGCCATCTCTGCGGCAGCCCCATTGGCACGCTTGGTTAGCGTAATCCCCAAGACTTGGGCGCAACGCACCGCATCTTCTCCAAAGGTCTCGTAAAAATCACCCACCCTAAACAAAAGCATGGCCCCAGGATATCGCGCTTTGATCTGCGCGTATTGCTTCATCAAGGGGGTTTCAGAGGCGGTTTTGGGGGGCATGAAGAGAATAAATGATCCGAGAAAATTCGCCACGTCACAAGCATCAGATTCATACCGCTGAAGACTCAAGGTGCCGGACTTAATTTGGGGGCTCAAACCCCTAAACATCCCGCCTTGCATGCGCCTCAAAAGCATGAATGAACTGAACCGCCCACCCGTGGATCAGTCCAAAAATAACCCTAAAATTCCTGTAGTAGCCGTCTTGGGCAACTTACGCAGTCTCCAAAATGTAGGATCCGTGTTTCGGTCGGCAGATGCCTTTGGCCTTAAGGAAATCATTCTTGCCGGATACACAGGACGACCCCCGCACCGCGATATTCACAAAGCCGCTCTCGGTGCCGAGGAAGCCGTACCCTGGAGGGGATGGGAAGATCCAGCGGAGGCCTTGAGACAATTGCGATCGGAAGGGTATGCCTTGATCGCCGTGGAACAAGCAGAACCATCCGTATCCTTGGCGGATTGGACCTGGGACGGAAAACTACCCCTCGCCTTCGTTTTTGGCAACGAAGTGGATGGTTTGCACCCTGATCTCTTAAAATTATGTGATTGGGCCCTTGAAGTCCCGCAATGGGGTTGCAAACACAGCCTCAATGTTTCAGTCTGCGCTGGGATACTCTTTTGGGAAGCTGCCCGAAGATCGAGGCTGGGGTAGCAGGTCCTATCAAAGCTTAAAACCAAAAGTTTCAAGTTGGAGAATTTCCCATTGATTCCCTCCCCACCCCTCTTTTCGATACCCTGCAATTCAAATTTGTCAACGGAACATGGTTGCCACAAGGGAACAACGAAAGCCTGGACACCGTGAATCCCCTGCAAGGATGTAGAGCAGACGGTTTTGGGAGATCATACCCTCTTTCGTAAAATCCCCTAACAAACCTAAGGTTTCTGAAGGTTAACCGCACCCCAAGCTCAGGTTGAAATTTCCAGAGGCTTATCAAGTTCCACAAAAGGTGCAATAGCCCGCATCTTCTTGAGAGGGCGGTTGATTGAGTTCACGATTCCTTGCGTTACGCTCGTAAGGGTTACAGAAGGCTTGTATGAGTTCATCCCACAAATCATCACAACCTTGCAAAACTTTTTGGTCCAAAGCCTCTTCGACTCGATGATTGCGCGGAAATACTGCAGGATTGTTACGATGCATTCGTTCCAAAGCAGCTAAGAAACCACTTTCGGCACTATGCTCTACGGCCTTAAGCCACTCCATCATCCATAGTTTGGATGGAAAATTCTTTTCCTGCAGATCATAAAGCGATTCACCCCCTTGCCCAAGGACTTCATCACCGTCCAATGAACGGCTGCGGAATTGTGCAAGGACTTGTTCTAAATTCAAATACGCCTGAGTGTAGTCGGGCCGCGTGGTGGACAACCATGCCTGCCAATCTGCAACGAGCGAATGAACCTTCACGTTGCCATGGGCTTGGTCCGGATCCAAACCTAATTTCATCCATTGCATACGCTCCATGGCCTTATCACACAGCGTCCTGAACCGCTGGAGCATATCCGTTGCGATTTGCATCGCCCTTTGATTATCGTGGTCTCCGTCGAGCAAAGGCAACAAACACGACAAAAGAACCTCCGCATTCCAAGCCATGATATCCCCCTGGCGACCCCAAGCATAACGCCCATGCGAATCAATGGAACTAAACGATTGGTTTAAATCGTAGGTATTCACAAATGCACAAGGGCCAAAATCCATAGTAATCCCGAGCAAACTAATGTTATCGGTGTTGAGGACCCCGTGAACGAACCCTACGCGCATCCATTGTGCGACGAGTTCAGCCTGACGCCGGGTCCACTCCTCAAAGAAAGCCAAAACCGCTTCTGGATGGGGCTTTCCTAATCTGTAAAGGCTAAACCCTTGATCCACATTGCCTTGTTTGGACCACCACAGGGTTGTCCGCTCAAGGACTGCCCCGGCAAAGCGGGCATACTCCTCTGGAGCCAAGGCACGTATCGCATATTCCAAGGTTCCAATGCGAACATGATGTGGGGCCATTCGAAAAAGTACTCCCCCTCTTTGATCAACATCCCTCCAAACCTTGTACGGCGTTTCCAAAACCATGAGGGAACGCGTGGTCGGCACACCCAGTCCATACAAGGCTTCACTAATCAGAAACTCCCTTAACATATATCGAAGCGTGGCATGGCCATCCCCTCCTCTCGCAAAAGGCGTTGGGCCGCTTCCCTTAAGATGAATATCGTAACAATGCCCCGATTCGTTCTGCCATTCACCCAAAAGCATCGCCCGACCATCCCCGAGCATTGTAAAATACCCGTACTGATGACCCGCATAAGCCATCGCAAAAGGATGGGGTGCGCTGTTCATCCACCGGGCCACATCATCCCCATCGGTGATTTTAGCGGAAAGCCCCCAATCCTCCAAAAGGTCCTTGTTGAGACAAGCCATCCGCATCCCTGAACAATCAGGAAACGGCATATCCACTCCCAAACGCCCTGAGGAAAGGGTAAGTCCCAAATCCCGATAATCGCTACGCCAGAAACTCAACGGTATTTGAGGGCTATCCCTAACATAAAATGCCTCGGGGCCATGTAACGCGCCGGATTATCCGGGGGCAAACCTCTGGAACGAGCATCGCGGGGATCCAAGTAAGCCGGGTCTCGCCAACTGGAAGGAACAGGATCCCCTGACTCCCAGGCTCTTCCGGTCACCGGATTGGGAATGATGGCGTTAGCTTGATTGAAAAGGTTGGTTAATTGCATGGACAATTCCCATCGGTATGCTCCGCGAAGCCACCATTTGCGAACCGAAAGATCCATCCATTGTTGTCCCTGCCCCAAAGCCGACCACAAGGCCTCCGGACGAGGATCCCTTTCGTAAATAGGCCTACCCGACACAGGCTCAATGCCTTGAAAGGTGTAAGGCGTATAACGCCGACCGGAGCGCAGGACCCCTTCGAGGTACAGGGACCAACGGTTCAACCATGACAGCCCCCAAAGTCCGCGCTTACGGTCCAGGGTCAAAATCACATTCCCTTTGATATCGTACGGGGCATCCCAAGCCAGGAAAGTTTCTTTGGTGTCCTGGCGATTGCCTGAATTGAGAATGGCCGTAAGCGCCTCGCTGGCCGAAGAACTTTGGCCGCGGGCCACCATGTAGGATGCTGAAACTTGCCCCTGGAACCACTGACCAATTCTTTTGAAATACCCTAATTCCAAACCGCGAATCCGCGCATAATCCGAATTGATTCGCAAGGTTCGGGTCACCTCCCGTCCTGTAAAGTCCTTGATTTGGGTGGAAGCGGCCGAAATAAAGTCGTATTTGTCTTTCCAATAAGCGGTTACAGTTAGAGCATCGTTAGGGGTCAATTGGGTTCTCAAGCCCAACTCGTACGAGATATCCATCTCGGGATTCAAGTCAGGATTCCCAACCCTGGCCAAGACCGAACGATCCTGGTACAAGGGATTCAAACCCTGGTACAACCAGCTGGGATGCGGCATCACCATCGCATGGTTGTAATTGAAATAGAGAACCTGATTTTCGCGAATGGGGAATGATGCAGATAATTTGGGCAAGAGTCTTGCCTTGGTTCTCATACCCAAAACTGAAAAGGTATTTTCGATATAATCCCTACGGATTTCATCACGGATTGGCGAGCGGGAATCCCCGATGGCCCCGTCCACAAAGGAGCCGGGCATCCAGTATTCAAGCCTGAGTCCAGCCTCAGCAACCAAGCCCAGGTATTTGAGTTTATTGGAAACAAAGAAAGCTCCACGCTTGGGCTGAACCCTCCAAACATCGCTGTAATCCCCCAGGCGAAAACTCTGAGAGAATGTTCCATCGGCTAACGGAATCGGCGCACCAATCCATGGACGAATAATGTCAATCCATTGCAAATCTTGATCTTTGAACTCAGTTCCGAAAATGAGACGATCTCCCCGAGAATTGTAATAATAATTACCACTGGCCTTCACCGTGTATTCTAACACATAGTGATCATGCCACAGGGTTCCAATGCCCCCGTTATTGTACAAACCGGGGCCTGGATTGACAAAAACCTGCGAATCAAGAGGATTAAAATAAGTCACCGGAAAAGTCACAATGGAATTCGGATCAAATTCCGAGTCCACTTCCTTGGGCCTCCAATCCCTTCCGTTTGCATCCGCCCGCAATCGTACATAGAGTCTGGATGCATTAACGGTATAGGAAAATTTCTTGGAAGTGGTGTGATTAAGCTGCAGACTTTCCAAGTTGGTATCGTGGGTATAGGTCAGCGCGTTATCAGGCTGCAACGCAAATTCAAATTGGTACCCCGGAAGGAAAGGAGCATCGTTTCCAATAATACGAAGCATGTTGACATCCTGGTTGATGGTCAACGAGCGCAGGTAGGTTCCGCCCAGCCTCAGACCCGGATGAAACGCATAATCCAATTTGAGCATACCGGCCCAGCGGTTATCCTGCATCGGTGCAAAGCCATTGCCAGGGTATAAAGAAGATTTAACTTGGTTGGCTGGGGTTCGGAAATATTGATCGTCAAAACTCCCTTTGAACGAAGAGAAAATTCGCAACGGTTGAGGGAACAGTCCCTTGAGGCTGCCGCCCACCGTACCTTCCACTACTTGGTTGTTCCAAACAGAAGACCAGGCATCGTTGAAGCCCAGCCGGTCCGAACGAGCAGCCAAGGAATAGGCCCAGCGATCGCCGCCTGAACGAGTCTTGGTACGGACAATCCCCGCGGAACCATCTCCCTGGGTAACATCCCCACCCCCGGTAGCAATATCCATGCGGTCGATGGAATTGGTCCCTATATCGATGCCAAAACCCGTTCCCGCCAAAGGATCCGTGGCCGATGCCCCGTCAATCATAAAGGCAGTTTCGTAGGTCCTTCCCCCACGGATGCTCAAACCTTCCGGATTGAGCATAACCCCCGCCTGAGTATTGAGTACGGATTGTACCGACCGGGTGGGAGCAGCTTCAATGCTCTCCTGACCCACACGCTGTTCAGTTTTGGTTTGTTCGAGATCAATCAATGGTTTATCGCCCACCACCACTACCTCTTGGTCCATGGTCACGGCCGATCGTCTCAAAACAATATTCAACGAAGTAGGTTTACCCCCTTCAATGCGTATCGCGGTGAATATCTTTTTTTCGTAACCCAAATAGGTAACCTCGACTTGGTACTGCCCAGCGGGAATTCTGATGATGCTGTATTGACCGTCCAAGTTGGAGGAGCTTCCCAGGCTGCTCCCTTTGATTACCACATTGACCCCGATCAAAGGAAGTTTGTCTTCCGCATCCGTCACTTTACCTGACAAAGTTCCTGTGGGCCCGGTATTTTGGGCAAAAAGGCTGGGACCTGAACCCCAAAAGACACCCAAACAAACCAGCACCAAAAGGAGTCGGTACCTCCAGGACCAACAAGGACGGATCAGCCGCAGAACAATCATCGCCAGCTACAATTCGGAAAGGTTGAGGTAGTTCATACCGTAACGAAAATCACCTAGAAGCCGTTGTTTGAAACGTTCGTAAAGTTCGGGGTCTTGCATTAAATCCGCACCCTCATCCCATTGCACCCACAAGCAACGCAAGCCTCCCGCCTGTTCCAGGAAGGTTGCATAGGCTTTCTCAACCCTGGCCAGATATTCCGCAGTAATTTCTTGTTCGAATGCCCGGCCTCGTTGTCGAATATTCCCCAAAAGCCGATGGGTAGGGCTGCTGAGATAGACCCACAATTGAGGCTGCGGTAATTGCTTGTTGACAATCGCAAACAAGTCCTTGAAAAGAGCGGCTTCCTGGGGCTGCAAAGTCTGGGTAGCAAAAATCAGGGATTTGTAAAAGGAATAATCCGCCACCAACCCTTCTTGCCTCCAGTCCACCAAATCCATTTCCGCATTCATCTGCCGGTACCTCTCGGCCAAGAATGCGGTTTCCGTGGAGAACGCATAACGTTCCGGATCCTTGTAGAAAAAGGGCAAAAATGGATTGTCCAAAAATTTTTCGAGGAGCAAGGGCATGTTCCAATCCTGAGCAAGTCGGGTTGCGAGGGTGGTTTTTCCCACCCCAATATTCCCTTCAATGACAATGTATTTCTTCATGCCTCATACCTTATTTCTCATCATTCCTTATTCCTCATCTTTCCTTGTTCTTCATCATTCCTTATTCCTCATCATTAATCAATTTTCAATTTCATTATGGTTCAATTCAAATTCCACCCGCCGTAATTGGCTTTGATCCGGACATTGCTCCAGAAGTCCTGTCACCGTAATTCCCAACACAGGATGCATCCATTCCGGTCGGATTTCGGCAAGCGGCTCCAACACAAAACGACGGAGGTGCATCCGAGGATGAGGTACGATAAGTTGACTTTCCGAAGGATTGGTCGATGCATCAGGAAGAATGACCTGGTCCACCCAGAGCAAATCCAAATCAATGCAACGGTCTGCAATTCCAACTTCCTCCCTGCGATCACGCCCCATCTGCCTTTCAACCTTCATCAAAATTTCCAACAAATCATCCGGGGACTTGTCGCAACGATACACCATAACTTGGTTAAAGTAGTTGTTGGGAGAATCATACCCCCAAGGTTCTGCCTCCCAAACGGAAGATGCCGCTACAGGTCCCCCCAGCACGGATTCAAGCCATTGACCGGCCTGAAAGAAGTATTCTGCCCTGTTGCCCAAGTTGGACCCCAAACCTACCGCAAACTCTCGAGGGGTTTCTTTGGTTAAGCTGCTTTCCATCGTGATTGGATAATCATTCTGCATAGGGGTATGGTTTTTGAAGGGCAACAGCTTGCTTGAAATAAGCAATAATGAAGAAATTTCAAGGAGCGTAGGGGTTATTTTTGAGGATGAAACGGGGTGCGTTTAAATTTGGTCCTAAATAAAGACTCCTTAACCTTATTCAACCCATTGCTATGAAATCATTTTTCAAAATTGTTCTAGCCTCCATGCTTGGTTTCCTGTTGACCCAAGTGATTTTGGTTATTCTGATAATCGCCCTTGTGGTTGGCCTTGTCATGTCCGGTTCCGATTCGGAGTCCAAAGAAATTGAAGCCCATTCCATTTTGCACCTTACCTTAAACCAACCTCTGACCGAAAGAAGCTCCGATAATCCTTTCCAAAGCATTGATTGGACCAACCTGAGGAATAATTCGGGGATGTCGGTTTCACATATGCTCGTAGTCTTGCAACGTGCCGCCAAAGACGAAAATATCGACGGGATCTTCCTTGATCTTAGTGCTATCGAGGGCGATATGACCCAGCAATCCAGGATACGGCGCGCCTTGGAAGATTTCAAGGGCAGCGGCAAATTTATCATCGCCCATGCAGAGGAATATACCCAAGGCACCCTCTTGATGGCTTCCATGGCGGAGCCCATCACCATGGCACCGCAAGGAATGGCCCTATTCAACGGCTTGGCCTTGGAGCCCGTTTTCCTCAAAGGGATGTTCGACAAATTGGACATGGAAATTGATCTCATCCGGGTAGGCAAATACAAGAGTGCCGGGGAAATGCTGATTCGCGAGAACATGTCTGAAGAGAATCGCTATCAACAAACCCAACTTCTGGAAGGCATTTATAACGAGATGCTTACGGGCTATAGTCGCAATCTGAACTTATCCAAAGATTCCTTGCGCAGCCTGGCCAACCGGGCCTTGATTCGCAATGCCCAAACCTCGGTAACCTACGGATTGATTGACAGCCTCATGTACCGGGATCAGGTCTTGGAATGGCTCAAACGCCGCACCAAAGCCAAGGCTATCGATAAGCTTAAACTCGTCGCCGCTTCGGAATATTTTGCATCGCTTGACAAAAACGTTCAAGAGATCTTGCCTGGAATGCCTGCGGGCAGCGAGGAAGCCAAGGACCGAGTGGCCGTCATCTATGCCGAAGGAGATATCGTGAGCGGAGAAGGTGGAGACGATCAAATAGGTGCCGATCGCATGTGCGAAGCCTTGCGCAAGGCTCGTTTGGACAAAAAAATTAAGGCCGTAGTCCTGCGCATCAACTCGCCCGGTGGATCCGCCCTTGCCTCCGATTTGATATGGCGGGAAACCAAATTAATCCGCGAAGCCGGTAAGCCCCTGGTGGTATCCATGGGGGGTGTAGCGGCATCCGGAGGCTACTATATCGCTGCCGCTGCGGACACCATTTTTGCGGCTCCCACCACAATTACAGGCTCCATTGGGGTCTTTGGTTTAGCCCCTTATGTGGGCGATTTTATGCGAAATAAATTGGGCATCACCGTGGACAGGGTCACCACCGGTCCCTACGGGGATATCATGTCCTTGTCCCGCCGTATGCGCCCCGATGAGCGGGCAATTATTCAAGGAAGTATTGATGAAATCTACGAGACCTTTGTGGGCATAGTCTCCGAGGGTAGGCGTTCGGCAGGCCAGGACCTAAGCCGTGATTCGGTGCATGCCCTGGCTCAAGGGAGAGTTTATACGGGGCGTCAGGCCATGGCCTTGGGTTTGGTGGATCGCATGGGTGATTTGGATGATGCTATCGCTTCTGCGGCCAAGTTGGCCAAGCTCCAAAAGTTTCGCCTGAGGGAATTGCCTGATCAGGAAGATCCTTTCGAGAAAATTTTTGGTCAGATAACCGCGGCGTATAGCCGTCACCGGATGCAAAATGAATTGGGACCGCTCTATGGCCCCTACGCCAAAGTGAAACATTGGATTGAAAACCCGGGCATTCAAGCGCACATGGGAGTCAGCTACCCAGTGGGTTTCTAATCTGCTGTTCACCTAAATCCAGATATCTCCTAAGGCCCATCCTGGGTAAGAATTCCCTTGTAATACCAACAGCGTCACGATTTTCTATTGAAACTCCCCGAACGCCTAAGCCAACCCGGGATCAGGATAGGCTTGATTCGACTGAGCTCTATCGGCGACGTGGTTCTATGCACGCCCGTCATCCGGTGGTTGCATCATCGATTCCCCCATGCGCAATTGCATTTTGTGACCCGGGCAGCCATGGCTCCGGTGTTGCAACATCATCCTGATTTGAGCCAAATTCATATCCTTCAAGCCGACAAAGAAAAGGAGCTATTGGACAAACTCAAGGTCCTTGGTTTCGATGCTATCATCGACCTTCATTCCAATTGGCGAACTCTGATGTGGAAATTTCAACTTGCCCCTCCAGGTTCCGGTATTCCATTTCTTCGATTTAGAAAAAACAATGTTCAAAAGTGGTGGACTGTTCAAACCAAAAGGAAACCCTCCCGCTACCTGCATACTGTTGAAAAATATGAAAAAATGCTAAAGTCATGGGACATTCAGGACGATGGGCAAGGTCTTGATTGGGCCTTTGACCCCTCCTTGGGCAGCAAGCCTAATGAAATTTCCTTCCTGAAGCAAGAATTTGGCTGGGACCCTGATCAGCAGGTTACGGCCATTGCGCTAGGTGCCCATCACGCGACCAAATGCCTGCCTAAAGACCAACTGATTGCGTTGTGTCATTTGCTGGAAGGGCCTATACTTTTGTTAGGTGGTTCTCAAGATAAGGACTTGGCTGAACAACTCATCGAGAATCTAGATCGAAAGGACATCGCCCACGGCTGCGGGCGGTGTACTTTACAGCAATCGGCCAAGGTCCTATCCGAATGCACCTGCCTGATCACCCCGGACACAGGGCTAATGCACATCGGTGCTGCTCTGAGGATAAAACTTTTTGTCATCTGGGGAAATACAATCCCCGAATTCGGCATGCATCCCTGGTTGCCTAACCATGCTGGACGACCCCTTCGCTCCATGACCCAACAAGCCGAAACTCTTCAATCGGCGAATCCGTCCTCCATGGCAGACCTTCATCTTCCCGAACATTTTGAGGTAGAAGTATCCTGCAGGCCGTGCAGCAAATTGGGTCATCCATCATGTCCTCAAGGTCACTTTCAGTGCATGATGGGGCACGATGTGCACCGCATCGCCGAAGCCGTCCAGCGCTATCGACTATCCTGTGCCAATCCATGAACTCCCCCTGTCCATGATCTCCGAAACTGACCTCATCCTGAATACCGATGGTTCGGTCTATCATCTGGGCCTACGCTCTGAACACCTTGCGGATATCGTTCTGTTGGTCGGTGATCCTGAAAGGGTTCCACAAATATCCGCCTTCTGGGACAAGATTGAATATCGCCAAAATCGTCGTGAATTTATTACTCAAACTGGGATAATTGGCAGCCATCGACTTACAGTGATCAGTACCGGAATTGGCACCGATAACATTGATATTGTGTTGAATGAACTGGATGCCCTTTGCAAGATCAATACCGATACCCGAACAGCATTGGACCAACCCCGATCCTTGACCTTGGTTCGGATAGGTACGGCGGGTTGCCTGCAACCGGATCGATCCGAAGGGGGATTCATCGTAAGTCATGCAGCGATCGCCTTCGATGGACTGATGCAGCATTACAAGTTGTCCTATGATGAATTTGAGATTCAACTTGCCAAGGCAGTAAGCCTACACCTTTACGGTGAGCAAGCTCCTGCAGCCCCTACGGTGGTTTCGGCTAATGATCAACTCATGGAGCATTTTCGTGCATGCGGTTTTGAGGAAGGGCTAAATTGGACCTGTGCGGGATTTTATGGACCGCAAGGTCGAAACCTGTTCGGCCGATCAACCTATCCTAACTTATTGGAACAAGCCGTTTCTTTTCGCTTTCTCCATAACCATCGTGAACACCGTATCACCCACCTGGAAATGGAAACCTCCGGTATTTATGGGTTAAGCCGCCTAATGGGCCATCGCGCAATTTCCATATCGGCCCTCCTGGCGCATCGTTACCATCATCGATTCACTACGCAGCCTCAGGAAATTATGGAAAACTGCATCGCCCAAGTTTTGGATACCCTAAAGTCCCTTAACACATCGCATTGAATACTTTATGAGGAAGGTTAGCCTCAATCACTCTCATCCAGGGATGAGGTGCTTCTTCAACCCAAAAGCCTATCGGCGAGCGTGTCCGCTCTGCAACCCTTCAAGATGGGTTGTATCGTTGGACTGTATCACTTCATAGAGATCACCAACTCGCAACAAAACATAAAGACAAAGGTTGGAGTGATCAAAATCATCCATCGAAGTAGAAGGCTTCCCGGTAAGTAGGCAAAGCAACAAGCGCAACGCTCTGCCGTGCAAGCAAATCAAAGGACGCTGGTAGGGGCCTTCACGTAGTTCTTCCACCACAGGTTGCATCCTTGCCGCTACCGTGGCTGGAGAATCTCCCCCGGGGGGTGCGGCATCCTCTTTCCCTGCCCTCCAATCCACAACCAATTGCCGATAAACCGCATTGAAGGCATCAAAGGAATGTCCCTCAAAGATGCCCCAGTTAAATTCGTTGAGACCAGCGCGGGCATGCAAGGGGATTCCTTGATAGAAAGGATCTTGCAGAAAGGGGTCCAAAGTTTGACGGCTTCGCTGCAACAATGAACAATAAAAAGCATCAAAAGGCTCCCCTGCATAATGTCGGTGAAAAACCTGAGCCTGAACCTTACCCGTTTCATTTAAGGAAGTATCATGACCACTACCCTGAACTTTATCCTGAAGATTAAAATCCGTTTGACCGTGTCGTAACAAATAAAGCAGTTGACTCATGGGGGTTGGGTTAGGATTTTGGTTTGCTGCAAGTCCAAGGTGATCAAAATACACCCAAAGGCGGCTGACGCCATCGGTCCAGCACGGTCGCAAAATCATTTGGATATTCAGCATCGAAATGCAGTGGCCGACCATCATCTGGATGCACGAAGCCTAGTGTTTTGGCATGCAGGGCCATCCTGGGCATAATGGACATGCAATCCGATACGAATTTGAGATAAGCCCCTTGGTTTCCACCCTTCAACACCTTGTCCCCTCCATAAACCGCGTCGTTAAAGATGGGATGACCGTGCATAGAGGTATGGACCCGAATTTGATGGGTCCGACCGGTTTCAAGACGATATTCCATCAGACTCACAGGACCCAAAGTCTCCAACCGTCGAAAATGAGTCACGGCCGCTTTGCCCTTGCTGCCGTCCGCAAAGCCTTTCATACGCTGGCGATCACGGGGATCTCGATCGATATGGGCCCTGTAAGTACCTTCCTCTTCAGGACAACCCCATACCAGCGCCCGATAAGTTCGTTGAATGCTGTGATCAAAAAATTGTTTGGCTAAATGAGTCATCGCCCAATCTGATTTGGCAATCACTAGCAATCCGGAAGTGTCCTTGTCAATCCTATGAACCAAACCAGGGCGGATTTCTGCTCCTTTGGCCAAAGCTTTCTTCGAATGCCGGGAGAGCGATGAATGGCGACCATCGTCCTGAAGCTTTATATCCTCGGAGGTCTCCACGGGATAACGGCTCAAAGGAAGATGAGCGAGGTGATGCACAAGGGCATTTACCAAAGTACCGCGGTGATGGCCATGTCCTGGGTGAACCACCATTCCTGGTGGTTTCTGTAAAACCAAAAGCGTATCATCTTCATAATCAATATGAAGTGGAATATCTTCGGGAGTGATACCTTTCTCGCGTGGCGGATGCGATAACACTAATTGCAGAAGATCGCCCGGCTTGACCTTGTAGCTTGATTTGACCGCGACTCCGTTGACCAAGAGGGATCCTGCTTTGATTGCATTCTGAATGCGATTTCGGGAGATTTGAGCCATGCGGATGTCCAAAAAACGGTCAATCCGCAACGGAGTCTGTCCCCCATCGATGGTCAAACGATAATGTTCAAACAAATCGTCCTGCTGGCCATCGTCATCAATCAAAGGGGCAACGATTTGGTCTTCCATGTTACTTGATGGTGGCATACATCACTTTGGATTTCCATTCCCATTCCAATACCCCTTCGCCTCCCTTCATTTCCCATCGAGGGGTCATCGAGGGCAAAGGACAACCTATGACCTCTTTGTCGAGGCAAATCACCGGCCAAGTATCCTTGAAGGGTCTTTCGATACGATGCTCTTGCAAAAGGTCCGAAACCAACTTCCTATGACCTTTGATCATGGAGCAGCGATCCCCGGCCACCCATGGTCTGACCTGCCATCCTTGAGCCACCCAAGAACTCCAGTCCAATGGAATACTGTCCCCCTGTGTCAAGAAGAATTCATGCCCGAGTTCCGCATAGGCCTGCACGATCCCAGTCTGCTCCTTAACGGCTCCCTCTAATATTTTGATTGTTTGGGCTACTTCATTGGGAAACGAGGCCTTGATTTTCCACTCTTGGAGCAACTTTTGTCCATGGGGTAATCGCTCCAAATAACACAAGGCATTTCGTTGACGAAAGACCTGTCCCTTTCCGCACCCCAGCACCTTCCCCACAGACAAATCCCAGGCTTGCTCAAGAGCTTGTTCCTGGACATAATTGGCACCCAAAGACCTCCACAAACTACCCGCAAATACCGAGGCACCGTCAAGCTTGCTGCTCTCTTGACGGAGACGAACCACCTTACCCCAACAGGAGTCTTGGATGCGCTCCACAGAAGGCTCCAAACTTGTTTTGGAAAATTCTGCCAACACCGTTTCGCATTCCTGAATCTGACGACTTGCCCTAAGGATACCTTGAACCCATCCCGGAAAACGAGCGTAGATTATAGGGGCCAGGTGCAAGCGAACATAATTACGGTCGTAGTAATCCGAATCGTTGCTTCGATCTTGCCTAAAATGCAAGGCCTTGGCTTGAGCATAGGCTTCCAATTCCGAAGGCATGATCTCTAACCAGGGCCGCCATAAACCTGGACTGGATTGCAATCCGCTCAAGCGATGGATGTTACGACCCTTGAGCAAGGCAAGGAGAACGGTTTCAGCCTGATCCATAGCGTGATGCGCAGTGGTCACGATGGCCCCAGGAAACTTCCCTTGAGGCCCGGACAATCCGCGCAGGGCATTGTAACGATAACGACGGGCTGCGTCTTGCAGGTTTATGCCTTGCAGGTTAAGGTGATTTTTCCAATCATCGGGAACCTGTACGGTTTCCAAACATAAGTCGTTTTGGAAGGCAAGGTCGGCCACCAAAGCCGCATCCAGAGTTGAATCCTCCCCACGCAACCGATAATTGCAGTGAAACAAGACGGGGCGTATCCCGGCTTCCAACATCGCATACAGCAAGGATACCGAATCACGACCTCCACTGATGCTCAGCAATACCGACCGGCGAAGCGGCCATTCCCCCATCGCGTGGAGTTGAATGCGCAGACGTTCGGCTAAAGAATGCAAAGGTTTAATTCATCCGATCCAAGACCCCCATCACCTCGCGAACAGCGACGGCTGATTCATTCACCAAAGTCATTTCCGCGTCATTAAGATGAAGTTCGATGATTTCCTCTATACCACGGCGTCCCAATTTGACTGGCGCGCCCATGTAAATATCCTTCAATCCGTATTGACCGGTTAACCAAGCACAAACGGGAACAATGCGTTTCTGATCCCTGACAATGGCCTCAACCATTTGAGCCGCAGCGGCACCCGGGGCGTACCATGCCGAAGTTCCCAAAAGGTTGACAATTTCGCCACCTCCCTTTTTGGTTCTTTCGATAATGGTCTCCAGTTGGTCGGGGGCCATCATTTCCGTAACAGGAATACCGCCTACGGTGGTATAACGCGGAAGCGGCACCATGGTATCCCCATGACCACCCATGAGAACAGCTTGAATGTCTTTAGGTGAACAATTCAGGGACTCGGCCAGGAAGGCCCGATAACGAGCAGTATCCAGGATTCCCGCCATCCCAAAGACCCGAGAGGAATCGACCTTGGCCGTTAAATAAGCGCAGTAGGTCATCACATCCAAGGGATTGGATACCACCACCAAAATGGTATCTGGAGAATAATGCATGATCTGCTCGGTCACGGTGCGAACAATGCCCGCATTAGTGGAAATCAAATCATCACGGCTCATGCCAGGCTTGCGCGGAAGGCCAGAGGTAATAACGACCACATCGCTCCCCGCGGTTTTGGAATAGTCGTTGGTGGAACCCACGGTCCTGGTGTCGTAGAGGTGAATCGGTGCTGTCTGCCAGATATCAAGAGCCTTACCTTCGGCAAAGTTCTCTTTTATGTCAAGGAGGACAACTTCATGAGCGAGTTCGCGATGAGCAATCGCATCAGCACAAGTTGCACCAACATTGCCGGCGCCTACTACGGTAATTTTCATGGGGTAAGGGTCAAAGGGGTTTAGCCTTAAATTTGACCAAAATTAAGGCAAAACGGGATTTATTAATGAAAAAATGCCTTTGATTCCATGAATTCTAAGTATTTTTGACCGTAATGCTTATTGTTTAAATATCAAAATCCGCCCATTTATGCTTAGTAACCGTACCGCAATGATGGCCATATTGCCCTTATGGATGACCATATGGATGAATGGGGCTCGGGCTCAAACCGCTACCGGTGATGGGTTTTGCGGTTCCGGCAACGCTCCCGCATCCACCCTCAGCTGGATTGAAGGCCTGAGAGCCAACGGTGTCTTTGACGAATTCGCTACCGAACAAGTTCAGAACACTATTTTTCTGCCCATCAAGGCACATTTCATAGGAACTGACGCAGGAGGTGGTCGCTACACTTTAGCAGAATTGTCAAGGAATCTGTGCGAGTTGAACGAGCATTACCGCACGACCGGAATTCAATTTTTCTTGAGAGGAGATATCAATTACATTAATTCCTCGGCTTGGTACAATTTGCCGAACTCTTCCACCGCTGGCACCATCAACAGTCTGCACAATGTCAGCAGAGTGATTAATGTTTATTTCTGCAACCTTTCCGCCATGTCGCTTTGCGGCTTTGCGAATTTCCCGGGCACCGGAGAACCTCAATCCACCTTTCGTCAAGGCGCTATTTACCTAAGCATTGGATGCAGCGGCGCAGGCAATTCCACCTGGGCCCACGAAATGGGGCATTTCCTCAGCCTCCCTCATCCCTTTGAAACCACCAGCGATGCACCCGCAGCGGCAGGCGCAGAGCGGGTTACCCGATTGGCCAACGAGGTTGCACCGAGGCTTCCAGCAAATTGCGCTACTGCAGGCGATCGTTTCTGCGATACACCTTCCGATTTCCGTCCAGACCGCTGGAACTGCCCAGGTACCAACGGCACTGTACGGGATATCAACAACGATTTGTTCAATCCAGTCGGACGCTATTACATGAGCTACGCCGACGATGCCTGCCAGGATTCCTTTTCCGTGCAGCAGAAGGCAGCGATGCAAGCCACGGTGAGGGTGGTGAACGGTCAGGCAGGGCCGCGTTATTACCTCCTCTCTCCGCCCATTTCAAATTACGATACCATCCTCAACAGCCAGCCTACCCATTTGCACCCTGTCAACAACAGCGTCAACAATGTACCGAACCTGACCTTCCGTTGGAACAAGGTACCCGGCGCTACCATGTACCTGCTTCGCATCAGCCGCCTCTTTACCTTCACGGGAACCTTGATCGAAGACCGTATTGTTTACGACACCACCTACCAATACACGGGTAACGCCATCAACCCCAACGTGGATTACTACTGGTCCCTCAAAGCCATTAACCACAAAGTCACCTGCGGAAATTACTCGGCATCAAGTGCCGGGAACTATTGGAAATTCAGGACAGTGGGGTTCGTAGGAACTCAAACATTAGCAGCAGGCGAGGAATTTAGCTTGTACCCCAATCCTATGGACGGAGCAAACGGCTGGATTTATTTGGAACCCTCCTTTGGGGATGGACAAAGTACCACAGTCGAATGGATCGATGCTGCAGGGAGAATTCTGTATCGCCAAACTTTAGAAGGTTCCGGTGCCCATTCCATAGAATGGAGCAACGGCAAAATCCCTGCCGGCCTCTATCAAATTCGCCTTCAAAACCGAGCCTTCGGTCGCAGGACCGGTCGTTGGCTCGTCCAATAAATTGTCTATATCTTGGTAGGATACTTACCTTTCGCCTTCAAAATCACTCTAGAAATAACATCCTAGCCTTATAGATCATTCTAGAAAAGCCTCTTCGCCTTGAAATCACTTCTTTCTTTTATCAGAACCGTAATTAGGTTTAGCATCCTCACAGCCTTAGCAGTACTCCAAAACCATGTCGTTTCGGCACAGCAGCTAGATTGTGGTACAGGGCCTGCACCAGCAAGCCATTTATCTTATTTAGAATCGCTCGTCCCCTTTTATCCAGCCCAAACCGAAGACACCAATTGGATACACCTTCCGGTCACGGCCCATGCGGTGCGCAGCAGCTCAGGGTTCGGAGGCATGACCGAGACCGCTATTTATGCCACGATTTGTAATCTTAATGAAAGATTTGCCTCGGGACGTATTTCTTTTTATCTCAGCGAACGAGTTCGATTTATCAACAATACCGCCTACTACGGGGCGACCTCCTATGGTCCCTTGGGTACCATGATTGACCAAGAGAATATTGCACGCACCATCAATATTTATTATACCGATTTGTCCGGGATGGGGCTTTGCGGTTTTGCCTATTATCCCCTTTCCGGCCCTGGTGGCTTTCAAAACGATGGCGCCATTGTGATGTCCTTCGGCTGTTCACAACCTACGGGCACCACCCTTGCCCACGAAATGGGTCACTATTTGAGTCTGCCTCACACTTTTAATCAAACGTCGAGTAATCCCTTGGATCCGAACGATGCCGAAAGGGTCACTCGGAATTTCAATGAAATTGCTCCTCGTTTATCGGCCAACTGCTTCACCGCAGGTGACCGATTCTGCGATACCCCATCGGACTTCATCGCTGGTCGCTGGTCATGTCCTTCATCGCGCACCACCTTGGATTTGAACAACGATGCGATGAAACCGGATTCTTCCTTTTACATGTCGTATTCCTACGACAACTGCATGTCCCGATTCAGTGAACAGCAGATGACCGCTATGCGTGCAACGGTCAACAGCACCAATGCACCTCGGGGGTACCTAACGCTGAATCCTTATCCGAATTTCCCAGCCATCACCACCTACCCTGCCAAATTCTTTCCCCAGATCACCGATACTGTTGTTCCTAACAATGCCCTTTTTCGCTGGGCACCTATCAACGGAGCTTCCCTCTACCAAATCAAAATCTTTCAATTCAATGTCAATGTCTTTGACACCCTTGTGGAAGATACCTTCTACCATGCGTTAGGTAACAGGCTGAGGGGCATGAGGCAATACAGTTGGATTGTTCGAGGAATTAACGGAGGCAACCTGTGCACGCCATTCTCCCCACGGGATAGTTTCTCCACCTCAACCTATGTCTTTGCGGGGATCAACGATGCATTGAGTGCCAAGAAACCTCTTGTTTATCCTACCGCTTTGGGCACTGGTGACCTTCTCACCCTGGAGGGCCTGCAGGCAGGCTCTCCTATTGTGCTAACCCTGAGGGATCCTTTGGGAAGAGCCGTATGGACCCTCCAAGAATTCAACGAGGATGAAGGCCGACTTCTTGCTTTCCCGGGTGATTTACCCTTTGGACATTATCTGTTAACTTGCAGTCAATCTGGTAGAGGATTTACCTACAGGTTGTTTTTGAAACCGTAGCAAGCAAGCGTTTCGTTACATTTCTTTTCTGCTCAATTTTGACCCTCACACCATATTCAAAATGAAACCCACCTTGGCGAATCTCCCAAAATTTCTTGCTTGGGGCCTGGGTCTTAGCTTGGGGCTCAATCCTTTCGCCCATGCCCAGATTTTATCCCCAGGAACCTGCGGAACAGCGTCCCCCGACCCTGCCCACCTGACCTACTTGGAAGCCATTGGAGAAGCCTATCGCAACGGCTTGGATATAAGCATCACGCGCAGAGATTCAGGAGGGCAATCCCGCATTAATATCCCCTTCAAGGCCCATATTGTTCGGGCTCCGGGAAGCAACAATTACATGCAGGTTCCTGCTCTTTTGACCACCCTTTGTGAACTCAACCAAAAATACCGTGCCTCCGGAATTCAGTTTTACCTTAAAGATTTGCCGAATTACATTTTTGATGGGAGCCTGTATTACCATACCGGATGGACCCAAGGGAATACTCAGATGACGACTTATAACATGTCAAGGGTGGTGAATGTCCATTTTGTGGATTTATCCGCGATGGGATTGTGCGGATATGCGACCTATCCCGGATCGGGTGCCGGGACAACGCTGAGACAAGGAGGTTTGATGATGAGTGTGTCTTGCTCACAACCCGGTAATACCACCTTGGCTCATGAAATGGGGCATTATCTCGCCTTGCCTCATCCTTTTGATGGGACCAGCCCTCAACCGCAGGGTGTCTTTGCCGAAAGGGTAACCCGCAACAGCAACGAGCCTGCACCGAGGTTGAATTCCAATTGTGCTATAGCCGGCGATCGTTTCTGTGATACTCCTGCAGATTTTATCGGAAACCGATGGCCCTGCAACGGTGCGGCACCGCAGGATACGGATATTAACGGGGATGCTTTCCGACCAGATGCGACCCTGTTTATGTCGTATTCTTATGACAATTGCCAAAACAAATTCTCCGCGGAACAAATGAATGTGATGCGTTACACCCTCACCGGAAGCAGCGGCGGGAACGGCCCAAGATCTTATCTATTGTTACCTTCTATGCCTGCTTACGATTCAGTTCGCAGCAGTTCCATCTTGATTGAACCTGCAATCGGTGCCCCTGCCTCTCCTGCCAACTGGGTTTACTTCAAATGGACCACCGCACCAAACGCCACTATGTACTATGTGCGGGTTGTTCGGGGAATCACTTTGATGTTTGAGCGTTGGGTAAGCGACACAAGTCTCCTCTACACAGGTCCGGATCTTACCTCCAACAGCAATTATTCCGTGACCGTAAAACCGTTCAATCCTGTATCTACCTGCGCCTCTACCTCCCCTAGCCGTTCCTTCACCACCACCACACCCTTTGGCCTGTCCACCTCTGGCTTGATAGAAGAAGATTTCCGGGTTTACCCCACCGTCTTAAGGCAAGGGGAACCGTTGTTTTGGAAAATCGAAGAAAAAATTCCAGGCTCCGAAAGCTTAAGCATCAACATCCGTAACATGCATGGTCAGACCGTCATGCATCGCCGTGCATTCAGTGCTGATGACTTACAAACATTCCCTACGGAATCTTTAACTCCAGGGATTTATACATTCGAAGCCCAATGCGGGCTTTGGTCCAAGGCCGTTAGGCTCGTCGTTCAATAGTATCACCTAACCTTACATCGCTACAGCCTGCCTTGCATGCTCGGTTAGCAGATTATGATACATGGGATTGATTAGACAATCCCCCTCCCAATACTTGTTAATATCAATGAGCCTTGGCCTAAAGGCCAAAGTGGTAACTCCCGCGTAATTTAACACATCTCCGAAATGTGACATAGCCAAGGCCGCTCCTTGGGTTCCATCGCTGATACCAATCATGGCCGCCTTCTTACCACGGAAACTACGCGGAAACTGGAGCGCATCCACAAAACATTTGAGAATGCCCGGAAACGATCCGTTGTATTCGGGAATCACAAAAACAAACTTATCCATTGCATCCACCCTGGCTTGCCATTGGGCCCATTCAGCATGAGCACCACGTTCTGGGCGATAAAGTATGGCTTGTAAAAAGTCAGTAGGCAATTCACGCAAATCGAATAATTCAGGATTCAGTCCATGATTGGTTTGAAGCAACCCCCTGTAAAGGGTAATTATTTTGGCGGAAGTGGAGTCTTGTCTGCTTGTAGAGCAAACCAAAGCCATGGAAATTGGATTATTCATAAAATGCAATTCGGCTCTATAATCTAGGAACCCGTACTCCTGTATAAAAGAAAACCACGTAAGGGGAGAATTGTTCAGGATGCCTGACGCAAATTTAGTCCTTCACGATTAATGCCTTCGACTACTTCGATTTCCGTAACCGTATATCGATCTGGACGCTCTGCGGCGCCGGACCAATCAAACATAGCCTGCCCTAGCACGGCCTCCATAATGGAACGAAGTCCTCTTGCCCCTAATTTCAACTCCAAAGCCTTTTCAACTACTGTGCGGATAGCCCCGTCTGTAAAATCAAGGGTAATTCCTTCCATCGCAAATTGATGCACATACTGTTTGATTAAGGCATTGCGAGGTTGGGTCAAAATCAATTCCATAGTAGGCGCATCCAAAGGATCCAAATTCATGAGAATAGGCAGCCTTCCAAGCAATTCAGGGATCAACCCGTATTGCCTCAGATCCATCGGTGTAACCATGGATAACAAAGACCTATTCGCTTGCTCCGTTTGATGATCATGGGCAGCACGAAATCCTATCGGTTGAATATTCACACGTCTGGCAATAATGCGGTCCAAACCATCAAATGAGCCTCCACAAATAAACAAAATGTTACGGGTATCCAAGGCAATGTACTTCTGATCTGGATGCTTCCTGCCGCCTTGAGGTGGCACATTGACCACTGAGCCCTCCAACATTTTCAGCAATGCTTGTTGAACTCCTTCCCCGGAGACATCGCGGGTAATGGAAGGATTATCACTCTTGCGGGAAATTTTGTCCATCTCATCCAAATAGACAATACCTTTTTGGGCTGCCTCTACTCTGTAATTGGCTGCTTGAAGAAGCCTGGTCAAAATGCTCTCCACATCTTCCCCGACATAACCGGCCTCGGTAAGTGCCGTTGCATCGGCAATGCAAAAAGGCACTGCAAGCATGCGGGCCAAAGTCTGGGCTAACAAGGTTTTGCCCGTTCCCGTTTCGCCAATAAGAAGCATATTGGATTTTTCCAGTTCGATCTCATTGTTGGCCGCCGATTTAGAAGCAACGCCACCAATTTCTCCAATCCTACGATAGTGATTATACACGGCTACGGCCATAGCCTGTTTGGCATGATCCTGACCCACGACGAATTGGTCGAGAAATGCTTTGATACTCCTGGGATTAAATTGTTCGGAACGAAGTCGTTTGCGCGATGACATGACTTTTGCATTGGACGCTTCTGTTTTGTTTTGAGAAACAGCCTTTTCTTCAAACATTCGGTAAACACTCGGAATACAGTATTCACAAATTCTTCCATCCGTTCCAACGACCATGAAACCAGCCTCTGAAACCGATCTGCTGCAAAAGGAGCAGGATACATTTATTGAATCTGCCATTAACGTGAGGTCGCTTTGGGGTTCTTCAACAAAACATCGTCAATCATCCCATATTCCTTGGCTTCGGTAGCGCTCATCCAATAATCCCTATCGGAATCTTTACTGATTTTATCAAAAGGTTGCTTGCTATGGTCTGCCAATATCTGATACAACTCATCACGGACCTTGAGGGTCTCTTTCAAGGCAATTTCCATTTCAGTGACCTGACCCTGCATACCACTCATAGGCTGATGAATCATCACCCTGGCGTGCTTGAGAGCAGTACGTTTACCTGATACACCAGCGCATAACAAAACAGCTGCCATCGATGCCGCCATCCCGGTACAAATGGTGGCCACATCGGCTGAGATAAATTGCATAGTATCGTAAATACCTAATCCCGCATACACTGAGCCGCCAGGGCTGTTAATATAGATTTGAATATCCCGCGATGAATCCACCGAATCCAAGAAAAGTAATTGGGCTTGAATAATGTTAGCAACTTCGTTAGTGACACTTACTCCCATAAAAATGATGCGATCCATCATCAAACGAGAAAAAACATCCATAGACGCAATGTTCATGGGGCGCTCCTCGATGATATAGGGGGTAAAGCCCTGGAGCTGACGGCTTATTCCCCCTTCCACGGCTTTGGAATGCATGCCGAGGTGCCCGCGGGCAAAAGAGTCAAATTCTTTAGAAAAATTCATACAGTCAAAATTTGGTTTTGTTCACCTGAGAAATGAAAAGCAACATAAAGTTACAAAATATAAATACTAGGATTGAGATGCAAAGATTTCATCCCATTCGGCTTTAAATATGGAATAATCAACCGATGCGGGGATAGTTTGAATTTGCCCGCGCAGGATGTCTTCGGCCTTGCGGTATTTGAGGTTATAGTACACCGAAGATTCATTGGGTTCTTTGCGAAGGTAGTCCTCGGCATATTTGCGCAATGGAATTTGCTCCGGTGAAATGCCATAGGATGAAAATTGCCTGAACAACCTTTCTTCAGCCTCTTGCAACAGATCCTCCCGGGTAATTTCCACACGGTTATTTTTCAACAAAACATCGATCACCAAATCCCTTCGAAGCTGTTTGGCAAAGGCCTCGTATTGCGTACCCGATGACTGATGGTCGTGCCCCGAATGATCATGGTCGGCATGATCGTGATGATGACTATGATCGCAACCTTGCTTATCGTCTTTGATCAATCGGCGCAGAAAAGCATCCGGAAGATTCATGGGATATTCGTCAAAGAACTTCTCCATCATGCGGAAGCGAAGCAGTTGTTCGGCCTCCTGATCCCACCCAGCCTTGATAAACTCTTCGGTACGGCTACGGAATTCCGCTTCATCCATCGTCGAACTAAAAACCTTCGCAAAAAATGCTTCGTTCAATTCAGCTTTGCCTTCACGCAATATATTCGAAACTTCAAAATCAAAGCGAATCGCTGGGTCAAGATGCTCGCCTTCGTTGAGTTTGAACCCTTTGGTGATGGATTCGGTGCGGTTACCGTACATAGCATAGGGCGTTAATGTTCCGGTGAAGCCTTTGCCTTTACCAGTAAGGTCTGCCCTCAATCCCTCATCTTCGATTTCGTCCAAAGCAACCAAGGTCACTCCTTTACGAGCACTCTGTCCACTCAAATCCTGGCCTTCAGCAGGAGTAACCCGAAGAAATAGACGATCTCCGGCTTCGGAAGTCTCAGGATAAGCGTCCTCAAAATAACGGTTCCTCCACTGTTCGATAAGGTCATTGATTTCTGCGGTGCCGGGTTTGGGCTCAGCTTTTTCGAATGTATGTCGGAAAGGCACAAGGTCAACTTTGGGACGCAAGCCCAAATCGTATTGAAAGTCAAAGGACATCCCATCTTCAAGGCCGTTAGGAAAAGGCTCATGGCCGACAACCGGCAGGGGCTGCCCGAAGAAATCCATACCATTATGACGGGCAAAATCCATCAGATGGTCATTCACCAACCTTCCCATTTCTTCCTGGAGGACCGATAAACCATACTGCTTGCGAATCAAGCCATCTGGCACCATCCCTGGCCTAAAACCTGGCATTTTAATCTTTTTGCGGACTTCTTTGAGACCTTTTTCCACTTGGGGACGGTAATCCTCAGGCGAAAGGGTTAAGGTCAAACGGACCTCCAAAGGGGAAAGAAATTCCTGGGAAATATTCAAAACGTGGATTTAAGTTTAAAAAGCTGAAAACAGGGCAATAATGAAAACAGGGCAATAAAGAGTATTCGAATGAACGCTAACAGAGTTGCCTCTGAACTCGCCCAACGAATATTGGTGCGGATGGAGGGACTCGAACCCACACGCCTTGCGGCACCAGATCCTAAGTCTGGCACGTCTACCAATTTCGCCACATCCGCTGAAACAAAGAGCAAAAGGAAAGGGTTGATATCTTTTCCTTAAAGGGCCAAATATAGACAGCGGAGGGGCCGCATTGTATTTTTGCAAAGTGGAAAATACCCCTTCTACCCATGGAACCTGGAGCCTAACGGCGGAGGAGGAGGTCAAGGAGATCTCCAAACGGTACCGATCCTTGCTCAAGACCTGCAGGCCCTTCCTGGACAAGGGTAACCGAAAGTTAATCCGACGGGCCTTTGAACTAGCCGTAGACGCCCACAAGGATATGCGGCGCAAATCAGGAGAACCCTACATCTTTCACCCTATCGAGGTTGCCCGTATCACCGCAGAAGACATAGGCTTAGGAACCACTGCAGTCTTGGCAGCTTTACTCCATGATACTGTTGAGGACACCGATCTCACCCTTGCCGAAATTGAAAATGAATTTGGCAACATCGTCGCGAGAATCATCGAAGGACTCACCAAAATCTCCGGACTTTACAACAAGTCCAACGATTCGAGCCAACAGCTCGAGAATTTTCGCAAAATGCTGCTCACCTTGGCTGATGATATTCGGGTTATTCTCATCAAGTTAGCCGATCGCCTGCACAACATGAGAACGTTGGACAACATGCCCCAGGAGAAACAGCTCAAAATCGCGCACGAAACCTCCTATCTCTTTGCGCCTTTGGCCCATCGCCTCGGT
>Ga0194121_10001939_pt1 | contig 33818 bp, 19 predicted proteins | sample TA2MahCa50mmetaG_FD_148609 | JGI IMG/M metagenome (GOLD analysis project Ga0194121, IMG submission 148609) | Freshwater microbial communities from Lake Tanganyika, Tanzania - TA2015020 Mahale Deep Cast 50m | ecosystem: Environmental > Aquatic > Freshwater > Lake | place: Tanzania: Lake...
CTCCGGCTTGGGACCGCGCTGGCCGCGTGGCTCGCGTGCGCCGGCGCGGACGCCGCGACGCGCGGCGCGCCGGACTTCAACCGCGACGTGCTGCCGATCCTCTCCGACAACTGCTTCACCTGCCACGGACCCGACGAACAGACGCGCAAGGCGAAGCTGCGCCTCGACACGCGCGAGGGCGCGCTCCGCACGAAGGACCCCGTGATCATTCCGGGCAGGCCGTCGCAGAGCGAACTCATCCGGCGCGTCGCGGCGAAGGATCCGGACGACGTGATGCCGCCGCCCGAGTCCAAGCGCAAGCTGTCGGCCGCGCAAGTCGAGACGCTGCGCCGTTGGGTCGCCGACGGCGCGAAGTGGTCGGCGCACTGGGCGTGGGTCCCGCCGCAACGGCCCGCGGTTCCCGTGGTTCAAGCTTCGCGGTTCAAGGTCCAAGGCTCGAGGCTGGAAATCCGCAACCCGATCGACCACTTCATCCTCGCCCGGCTCGCGGCGGAGAAGCTCAACCCGTCGCCCGGGGCGCCGCGCGAATCGCTCCTCCGCCGCGTCACGCTCGATCTCACGGGCATTCCGCCGACCCCCGCGGAGGTGGACGCGTTCCTCGCGGACCCTTCGCCCGAAGCCTACGAGAAGGCCGTGGACCGCCTGCTCCAGTCGCCGCGCTACGGCGAGCGCATGGTGTGGGACTGGCTCGATGCCGCGCGCTACGCGGATTCCAACGGCTACCAGGGCGACGGCGAGCGCACGATGTGGCCGTGGCGCGACTGGGCGGTGCAGGCGCTGAACGACAACATGCCGTTCGACCAGTTCACCACCTGGCAGCTCGCGGGCGACCTCCTGCCCGGCGCGACGCGCGAGCAGAAGCTCGCCACCGGCTTCAACCGCAACCACATGATCAACGGCGAGGGCGGGCGCATCGCCGAGGAGAACCGCGTGGACTACATCTTCGACCAGCTCGAAACAACGGCGACCGTCTGGCTCGGCGTGACGATCGGCTGCTCGCGCTGCCACGATCACAAGTTCGACCCGCTCACGATGCGCGATTACTACGGCCTGTTCGCCTTCTTCAACGGCACGCCCGTCGCCGGCGGCGGCGGCTCGGGGCAGACCGCGCCCGTGATGGACTTCGTCACGCCGGAGCAGACCGCGCGCCTCGAGCAGTTGCGGCAGGACGTCGCGCGCGTCGGCGGCGAGGTGGACGAGTTGGAACTCGCCGTGTTCCCGCGCCCCGCGGGCAAGCCCGCGTCCGACTCGCCGGTGGCGAAAGATTTCGCCGCCGAGCCGTCCGCCGCGCTCAAGCAGAAGGGCGCGGCCCGAAACCTCACCCAATTGCGCGGGCTCGCAAAGCTCTACAAGGACAAGGAGCCCGCCGCCTACTCGTCCGCGCTCGCCGCGCTCGTCAAGGCGGTGGAATCCCGCGACGACTTCAACCGCACGATCCCGCGCGTGATGGTGATGGAGGAGATGCCGAAGCCGCGCGACACGTTCCTGCTCGTGCGCGGCCTCTACAACAAGCCGACCGAGGACAAGGTCGCGCCCGCCTTCCCCGCGAGCCTCGCCGTCCGCTCCACAAATCCAGGCGCCAGGCTCTCGCGCCTCGACCTCGCCCGATGGCTCGTCGCCGCGGACCACCCGCTCACCGCGCGCGTCACCGTCAACCGCGCGTGGCAGCTCTTCTTCGGCATCGGCCTGGTCAAGACCAGCGAAGACTTCGGCGTGCAGGGCGAAAAGCCGTCCCACCCCGAACTGCTCGACTGGCTCGCGACGGAATTCGTCCGCACGGGCTGGGACGTGAAGCGCCTCCACAAACTGATCGTGATGAGCGCGGCGTATCGGCAGTCCTCGCGCGTGACGCCCGCGCTGCTCGAGCGCGACCCGGAGAACCGCCTGCTTGCGCGCGGCCCGCGCCACCGGCTGCCGTCGTGGATGCTCCGCGACCAGGCGCTCGCGCTCGGCGGGCTGCTCGTGGACAAGCCCGGCGGGCCGCCCGTGAACCCGTATCAACCCGCCGGCGTGTGGGAAGAGGCCACCTTCGGCAACAAGACCTACAAACAGGACCACGGCGAGGCGCTCTACCGCCGCAGCCTCTACGTTTTCTGGCGGCGCATCATCGGGCCGACGATGTTCTTCGACGTCGCCACGCGCCAGAACTGCACCGTCAAGTCCCCGCGCACCAACACCCCGCTCCACGCGCTCGTCACGCTCAATGACATCACCTTCGTCGAGGCCGCGCGCGCGATGGCCCAGCGCGTGTTGAAGTCCGCGCCCACCACCGACGCGCGCATCGAGTCCGCCTTCCGCCTCGCCACCGCGCGCAAGCCCGCCGCGCCGGAGGCGAAGCTGCTCGCCTCCCGGCTGGAGAAACTCCGCGGCCCGTTCGCGGCGGACCACGCCGCCGCGCTCAAGCTGCTCAAGGTCGGCGAATCCCCGCGCGACGAATCCCTCGACCCCGCCGAGCACGCCGCGTGGACCTCCCTCTGCAGCCTGCTGCTCAACCTCGACGAAGTGATCACCAAGTAGCTCGAAGGATTCCCGCGCTTGACGCCTCCGCCGCGGGCGCCGCCGTGCTCGGCGGGCGCGCTCTCGCCAAGGCCATCGCCGGCCTCGGCGCGCGCGACCTCACGCCGCAGTGAAGTCGGGGTTCAAGCCGGTCGAGGTTGCGCCGCGGCCTCGCGCTTGCGCAGGCCGGCCATCACGCGCGCCATCTGGAGCGCCGTGCGGGCGGCCTCGGCGCCGCGGTTGAAGGTTTTGCCGAGGCATCGCGCCCTGGCTTGCGCCTCGGTTTCGAGGAGGAGGACTTCGTGGATGACGGGGACGCCGTGGGCGGTCTGGAGGCGGGCCAGTTCGGCCGTGACGGCTTCGCCGATGTGCTGGGCGTGGGTGGTTTCGCCGCGGAGGATGACGCCGAGGCACACGATGGCGGACCACGTGGAGGATTGCGCGAGCGCGGCGGCGACGACGGGGATCTCGAACGCGCCGGGGACGCGCACGACGCACACGTCGCGCGCGCCGGCCTTCTGAAGCTCGGCCCGCGCGGCGCGGAGCATGGCGTCGACGTAGCGGCGGTTGTATTCGGACGCGACGATGGCGATGGGCGCGGGCGGGGCGCGGCGTGCCGGGGCGGGTTTCTTGAGCATGGGATGCCGGATTCAGATCAAGTGGCCGAGTTTGTCGCGCTTGGCCTTGAGGTAGCCTTCGTTGTGCGGGTTGGCGGGAATCTTGAGCGGGAGCTGGCCGACGATTTCGATGCCGTAGCCGTGCAGGCCGACGACCTTCTTGGGGTTGTTCGTAAGGAGGCGGATGGTTTGGATGCCGAGGTCGCAGAGGATTTGCGCGCCGAGGCCGTATTCGCGGAGGTCCATGGGGTAGCCGAGCTTGAGGTTGGCTTCGACGGTGTCGAGGCCGCGTTCCTGGAGCTTGTAGGCGCGGATTTTGGGGGCGAGGCCGATGCCGCGGCCCTCCTGCCGCATGTAAACGACGACGCCGGCGCCTTCGGCGGCGACGCGGCGCATGGCTTCGTGGAGTTGCGGGCCGCAGTCGCAGCGGCGCGAGCCGAAGACGTCGCCGGTGAGGCATTCGCTGTGGACGCGCACGAGGACGTTGCGCGCGCCGGCGACTTCGCCTTTCACGAGCGCCACGTGGTGCTGGCCGTCGGTCGCCGAGCGGTAGAGGTGCAGGTCAAAGTCGCCGAACTCGGTCGGGAGTTTCACCACTTCGACGCGCTCGACGAGGCGCTCGCGCTGCCGCCGGTGCTGGATGAGCTGCTCGATGGAGTAGATGCGGAGCTTGTGGCGGCGGGAGAACTTGAGGAGGGCGGGGAGGCGGGCCATTTCGCCGTCGTCGTCCATGATTTCGCAGATGACGCCGATGGGACGGCAGCCGGCGAGCTTGACGAGGTCGACGGCGGCCTCGGTGTGGCCGGCGCGTTGGAGCACGCCGCCGGGTTTGGCGCGCAGCGGGAAGACGTGGCCAGGCTGCACGAGGTCCTCGGGCACGGCGGTCGGCCCGGCCATGACCTCGATGGTGCGCGCGCGGTCGGCGGCGCTGATGCCGGTGGTCACGCCCGTGGCGGCGTCCACGCTCACCTGGAAGTCGGTGCGGAAGGTCTCGCGGTTTTGCGTGACCATGCGCTCGATGCCGAGTTGCTTGAGCCGGTCGCTGGTCGTCGGCACGCAGATGAGCCCGCGGCCGTGTTTGGCCATGAAATTCACCGCGGTCGGCGTGGCGAATTCCGCCGCCATGATGAGGTCGCCCTCGTTCTCGCGGTCCGCGTCGTCCACGACGATGACCATGCGCCCGCGGCGCAGGTCGGCGAGGACGGCTTCGATGGAATCAAACGGGACCTTCATGCGGGCCGCAGTCTAGCCGCGCGCGCGCGGGCGGGGCAAGGCGGGCGTGTTCGGGCTTGAAGCTCCCGCGCGCGCGGCCCGGCGGCGGGGAAGAACGCCGAGGTCGCGAAGTGGCTTGAAAAAAGTCAGCCGGCCGCGGCCGCGCCATCGGTCATTACGCGTGGGCGCTGCTGACTTCGATGGAGTTCTTGGCGAACCGCTGGGGCCGGCCACGAGGGTCCCGCGTTGACATCGCGCCGCGCCGCCGTTACCAAGCCGCCATGAAACAACTCATTCACGCCGCGCTCCTCGTCTGCCTCGTTTCCTTCTCCGCCGTCCGCGCGACGGCGGCGCCCGAGTCGTTCAAGGTCAGCGACCTCACGTTCAAGCGCCCGGCGGGGTGGGAGTGGGTCGAGACGACTTCCAAGATGCGCGCCGCGCAACTCAAGGTCACCGATGCCAAGACCAAGCAGAGCGGCGACGTGATTTTCTTCTACTTTGGCGCGGGCGGCGGCGGCGGCGTGAAGGCGAACGTGGACCGCTGGTTCGGGCAGTTCGAGGAGCCGCGCGAGAAGATCAACGCGAAGACCGAGGAAGCCACGGTCGGCAAGACGAAGGTCACCTACGTCACCGCCGAGGGAACCTACAAGAGCGGCCAACCGGGCGGCCCCTTCACGCCGATGAAGGACCACATGCTGCTGGGAGCAATCGTCGAGGCGAACGAAGGCAGCATCTTCATCCGGCTCACCGCGCCGAAGGACCTCGGCAAGGCGTCCACGGCGGACTTCAAGAAAATGATCGAAACCGCGTTGAAGTAGCCGCGGGTGATTCGCGCCCAGGGAGTTTGTGCGCCGACACGCCCTTGAAATCCCGCGGGTGGCCTGCCAGTTTCTGCCCGTCGCTCAACCCACGTCCATGAAACCGAAACTCACACTAGCCTGCACACTCGCCGCGCTCATGACGTGCGCGGTGGCTGCCGACAAGAAACTGCCCGACGGCAAATCCCTGCTGCCCGCCGACACGCTCAAGGCCGCCCGCCGCCACGCCGGCCCGAAGCCCTCGGGCGAATTCAAGACCGTGGACGTCGGGGACCAGGCCTTCAAGCAGGCCATCCGCGTGACGGTGAAGGAAATCCCCGCCAATCCGTGGACCGTCCAGCTCAGCACGCTGACCAGCGCGGACGCGAAGGAAGGCGACATCGTCCTCGCGAGTTTCTGGGCGCGCTGCGTCGAGTCCAAGGCCGCGGGCACGACGTCGGAGTTTCTCGTTTACTTCGGCATCCCCGAGGGCGGCGTCGAGCACAGCATCGCGCAGGAACTTTCCATCGGCGCCAAGTGGACGAAGGTGCAGGTGCCCGCGCGCGTCGCCGCCGACTACGCTTCGGGCAAGGCGATGCTCAACCTCGACTTCGGCTACGCGGTGCAGACGGTCGAGGTCGCGGAGATCAAGGTCACAAACTTCGCCCGAGCGGTGAAACTCGAAGACCTGCCGGGCTCGGGGTTCTGACCGGCTTGCGGGCTGACACGCCGCGCCCGATTTGTTGAAGTCACCCCGTGCTTTGGCGCGCCCGATCGTTTGAATTCCGGTTCCCCCGTCCCGCACTGGTGATGGGCATCGTGAACGTCACGCCGGACTCCTTCTCGGACGGCGGGCAGTTCCTCGACGCGGACAAAGCCGTCGCCCACGGACTGCGACTCGCCGGCGAGGGCGCCGACATGCTCGACATCGGCGGAGAATCCACGCGCCCCGGCGCGGAACCCGTCTCCGAGGCCGAGGAACTTCGCCGCGTGCTTCCCGTCATCAGCCAGCTCGCCGCGCGCGTGAGCATCCCACTCTCCATCGACACTCAAAAGCCCGCGGTCGCGCGCGCCGCGCTCGGCGCCGGCGCGAGCATCGTCAACGACATCGCCGCGAGCCGCGCCGACCCCGCGATGGCGCGGGTCGTCGCCGAAGCCGGCGCGGGTTACGTGGTCATGCACATGCAAGGCACGCCGCAAACCATGCAGCGCGCCCCGGCCTATGCCGACGTGGCGGCCGAAGTGGACGGGTTCTTCGCGGAGCGGTTGCGGTGGCTCGCGCCGCACGGCGTGGCGGCGGAACAACTGGCGCTTGACCCCGGCATCGGCTTTGGGAAGACGGTGGGGCACAATTTGAAATTGCTCGCGGCCATTCCGCGGTTTACAAAGCACCGGCGCCCGTTGCTGGTCGGAGTCTCCCGCAAGTCATTCCTCGGGCAACTCCTCGGCGCTGGCGTTGCGGCGCGGCTTCCGGCGGCGCTGGCATGCACGGTGACGGCGGCGCGCGACGGCGCGAACGTGTTCCGCACGCACGACGTGGCGGCCACCGCGCAGGCGCTCCGGATGGCCGAGGCCCTCGGCGCGCAGGACATCCGATGAACTGGACCCCGATCAAAGAGCACTGGCGGGACGGCGTGGAGATTCTCCTCCTCGCGGTGGTGATCTATTACGCCTACAACTTCCTGCGCCGGACGCGGGGCGCGCCGATCGTCAACGGGTTGCTCGTGCTGTTGGCGCTTGCGTTCGTCACGGCGGCGCTCAAGCTCGAGGTGCTGAGCTGGCTGCTGAGCGCGGTCCTCACGCTGTCCGCGCTTGCGGCCGTCGTGATCTTCCAGCCCGAGTTGCGCAAACTCCTCGCCGAGCTCGGCACGCAGCGGCTGTTTGTCACGGCGCGAGAGCAGCGCGAGAAGATCGAGGTCATCATCCAGACGGTCGAGCGCCTCGCGGATGTCCGCATCGGCGCGCTCATCGCCATCGAGCAGAAGATCGACCTCCAGAACGCCGTCGAGAGCAGCATCGTCGTGGATTGCGAATCCACGCCCGAGATGCTCGAGACGATCTTCTTCCCGAACAACGCCATCCACGACGGAGGCGTCGTGATCAAGAACGGCCGCATCCTCCGCGCCGCGTGCATCTTCCCGCTCACGCAGCGACCCGACCTGAGCAAGTCGCTCGGCACGCGCCACCGCGCGGCCATCGGGCTTGCGGAGGAGACCGACGCGCTCGTCGTGGTCGTCTCCGAGGAAACCGGCCAGCTCTCGTATGCGCACAATGGGCAGTTCACCAAGAACGTGACGGTCGAGGCGCTTCGTTCGTTCCTCACCGCGGAACTCATCCCGCAAGGCCGCCCGCAAAACGTCCTCGAATGGCTGCGAAGCCACGTCGAGGCCTGGTTGAAGGAGCGGCCCGCCCCCGCGCCTCCGCACTCCGATCCGGGCCCGTTCACCGCCGCCAAATCCGCCCGCCCCACCGCCGCGCCGCCGTCCGTCCCGCCTGCGAAGGCGACGGCCAAGCCCTGACCCCGCCCGCCGATGCTCCGCGACCTGATCGTCACAGATTTCTGGGTGAAGCTCGTGTCCGTGCTCGCTGCCGTGGTCGTGTGGGGCACGGTGAAGATCAAGATCAGCCGCCAGCCGGACCCGGTCGCGAAGGCCGAGAGCGCGCTGGAAGCGCGCACCTTCCGCAAACTTGCCGTCGCGATGCTCAAGGCGCCCGGCGATGCGCGCGGATTCACGGTTGCGCCCGGCGAGGTGGACATCACCGTCACGGCGGCATTCGAGGTGATGAGCACGCTCGGGGCGCGCGACTTCGAAGTGTTTGTAAATCTCACCGACGCTCGCGACATCGTGGGCAGGACCAAGCCCGTGGTCGTGCACCTGCCCGAGGGCGTCACGCTCTTGAACGTCGAGCCCCGCGAGGTCACAATCTCCGCCGCGCAACCCAACGCGCCACGGCTGAACGCGGACAAGCAACCGAATCCATGAGCGCCCAGAAACGACTTTTCGGCACCGACGGCGTCCGCGGCACCGCCAACATGGAGCCCGTCACGGCCGAGACCGCGCTCAAGCTCGGCCGCGCCGCCGCGCACGTCTTCAAGAACTCCGAGTTCGGCTCGCGCGGCCGCGGCAAACACAAGATCGTCATCGGCAAGGACACCCGGCTCTCCGGCTACATGCTCGAGAACGCACTCTCCGCCGGCATCCTCTCGATGGGAGTCGACGTGCTCTTCATCGGACCGCTGCCGACGCCCGGCGTCGCGTATGTCACGCGCAGCCTCCGCGCCGATGCCGGCATCGTCATCACCGCGTCGCACAATCCTTACGATGACAACGGCATCAAGTTCTTTGGCCCCGACGGCTTCAAGCTCGCCGACCCCATCGAGTCGCAAATCGAGGACCTTGTCTTCAGTGGCGACGTCGAGGGCATCCGGCCCAGCGCGCTCGAGGTCGGCAAGGCCGTCCGCATCGACGACGCCCTCGGCCGCTACATCGAGTTTGCCAAGACCTCCTTCCCGCGCGGACAGACCCTCGACCACCTGCGCATCGTCGTGGATTGCGCGAACGGCGCCGCCTACAAGGCCACGCCCTGCGTGCTGCGCGAACTCGGCGCCGAAATCTTCGTCTCCGGCCACACGCCCGACGGATTCAACATCAACAAGGAATGCGGTTCCATGCACCCGCAAGCCTTGTGCTCGAAAGTCCGCGAATACGGCGCCAACCTCGGCATCGCGCACGACGGCGACGCCGACCGCGTCCTCCTGTGCGACGAAAACGGCACGATGCTCGACGGCGACGACATCATGGCCATCGTCGCGCTCGACATGCTCGGCCACGGCACGCTCGCGGGCAAGACGCTCGTCACCACCGTCATGAGCAACGCCGGCCTCGACGCCGCGGTGCAGGCCGCCGGCGGGCGCGTCGTCCGCACCGACGTCGGCGACAAGAATGTGATCGATGAAATGTTGCGCGGCGGCTTCAATTTCGGCGGCGAGGAAAGCGGACACCTGATCTTCCGCGACTACTCGACCACCGGCGACGGCCTCGTCGCCGCGCTGCAAGTGCTCTCGATCATGAAGGCGGGAGGCGTCGCCCTGTCCGGCTTGTGCCGGGGTTGGGCGCGCTTCCCGAAAGTCGTCACCAACATCAAGGTGCGGGAGAAGCGCCCCTTCGCCGAGCTCAAGGGCGTGATGGCCTTGATCAAGGAAGCCGAGGCCGAGGTGCAGCCCGCGGGCGGGCGCGTGCTGCTGCGCTACTCGGGCACCGAGCCCAAGGCGCGACTCCTCCTCGAAGGCCGCGACACCACCGTCCTCAACCGACACTCCAAGAAAATCGCCGAAGCCATCCAGACGCAGGTGGGAGGGTAGCCGGGCCGGACGCGTCACGCATTTGACGGAATGGGTGGACCACGGAGGCCCAAAGGTCACGAAGCAGGCGCAGCGGGAGTCCGCCCGTTCGCCGCCCGGTGACCTGTGCGTCTTCGCGGTTCAATCAGCGCTTCCATAATCCGTGTTCATTCGTGTCGCTTCGTGGTTAACTCCCGCGCGAGACTGACCGATGGCGCACGTATCGGATTTCCTTTCGCCCGCCGAGCTGCAGAAGATTTCCAATCTGCAGGTCGTCGCGCGTCTCGTCGTCGAGGGGTTTTTCTCCGGCCTGCACAAGTCGCCGCACAAGGGCTTCAGCGTCGAGTTCGCCCAGCACCGGCAGTATGTGCAGGGCGATGAAATCCGCCGCCTCGACTGGAAGGTGTTCGGCAAGACCGACCGCTTCTACATCCGCGAGTTCGAGGAGGAGACGAATCTGCGCGCCACGCTGCTGCTCGATTTGAGCGGCTCGATGGCCTACGGCGGCGACCACTCGCCCTCCAAGCAGCAATACGCCACGCGGCTCGCCGCCGCGCTCGCGTATCTCATGCTCCAGCAGCGCGACAGCGTGGGCATGGTCACGTTCGACTCGAAGCTCCGCCGCTACATCCCGCAACGCTCCGGCGTCGGCCATTTGCGCGTGCTCATGGACGAGTTGCAATCCGCCCACCCCGGCGGCGAAACCGCGCTCGCGTCCGTCTTCCGCGACCTCGTCCCGCGCATCCACCGGCGCGGGCTGCTCATCATCCTCTCGGACTGCTTCGGCGAGGTGAAGGACCTCGTCACCGCGCTCGCGCAGTTCCGGCACGCGCGCCACGAGATTCTGCTGTTTCAGATTCTCGACCGCGACGAGCTCACGTTTCCCTTCAAGCGCTGGACCAAGTTTGACTCGCTCGAAGTGCCCGGCCAGTTCCGGCTGATCGAGCCCGCGCAATTCCGCGCGGCGTATCTGGACAATCTCAAGAAATTCCAGGACGAACTCACGGCCGGGTGCCACCGGCACCGGATAGACCTCGTTCCGATGGTCACCGACCAGCCGTATGCCGAGGCGCTGGCGGCTTACCTGACGAAGCGGCTCGCGCGAGGATGACCTTTCTCAACGCCATTCTGCTCGGCGGTCTCGCAGCGGCTTCGCTGCCGGTGCTGATCCATCTCTTCAACAAGAACCGCTTCCGCGTGGTGCGCTGGGGCGCGATGCACCTCATCAACACCGCGTTCGAGAAGAACCAGCGCCGCCTCAACCTCGATCATCTGCTCCTGCTGCTCGTGCGCTGCGCCATCCCCGCCGTGCTCGCGCTGTGCATGGCGCGGCCCGTCCTCACGGGTGCGGCGCGGTTGCTTGGAGCGGACAAGGCGTCGCTCGTCGTCCTGCTCGACAACAGCTACTCGATGGACTCGGGCGCGGGCGCCTCGGCGAACTTCAACACCGCCCGTGACACGGCCACGAAGATCATCGAGGGCGCGGGCCGCGGCTCGGATTTCTCGGTGCTGCTCATGGCGGGCGGGGCGCGGCCGCTGCTCGACGGCGCGGGCTTCGATGTCCCGCGCCTCGTGAAGGAACTCGGCACGCTGCACGCCGGCTACGGCAAGGCGCAGGTCGGCGAATCGCTCGAGGCCGCGGCCGCGCAAGTCGGCCGGATGCAGCAGCCGAACCGCGAGATCGTCGTGCTGACGGATTTCCAAAGGGTGAGCTGGTCGGACGAACAAGCTGCGGCCCGGGCCCGCGCCGTCGAGCAACTCAAGGCGCTGCCGCTCCCCCCGCAGGTGACGCTGCTCCACGTCGGCGCGCCCGGTCGCGACAACGTGGCCGTCGAGTCGCTCGACTTCTCGCGGCTCGTGCTCGGCATCGGGCAGACGCTCAACGTGCGCGCCAACGTGCGCAACTTCGGCGAGCGCGATTATCCGGAGCTGCGCGTCTATTTCCGCGTGGACGGCCGCGAGCGGTCTGCGGCGCAAATCCAACTCGCGGCCGGCGAGCAGCGGCAGGTGCTGTTCACCACGGCCTTCGACACGGCGGGCTCGCACGTCGTCGAAGTCCACGCCGACGCCGACGCGCTCAAGGCCGACAACTCGCTTTCCGCAAGCATCCCCGTGTGGAACGAAGTCCCGGTGCTGCTCGTCAACGGCGACCCCAGCCCGGAGCCGCTGAAAGGCGAGACGGATTTCCTCGAGGTCGCGCTGCAGCCGTTTGGGCAGGCGAAGGCCGGCCTCACGGACCTCATCAAGACGCGCGTGATCCCGACGGCGGAGCTTGGCGCGGCGTCGCTCGCGCAGCGGCGCGTGGCCGTGCTCGCCAACGTGCGGCAGATTTCGGACGTGCAGCTTGCCGCGCTGCGCGACTTCGTGAAGGACGGCGGCGGTTTGCTCATCTTTCCCGGCAACCGCGCGAACACGGACTGGCACAACCTTGTCTTCGCCGGCCGCCAGGGCGCGGAAGAGCTTCTGCCGCTCCAACTCGCGTCCCTCGGCGGTTCGCCGGATGACCACGCGCCGCGCGCGCGCATCGTCGCGGAGCATTACTCGCATCCCGCGCTTGAACTGTTCAACGACCCGCGCAACGGCTCGCTCGCCGACGCGCAGATCAAGCTCTGGTATAAGCTGCGCCTGCCGCGCGAGCCGGACCCGAATCTCACCGTGATCGCGAACCTCTCGTCCGGCGACCCGTTCCTGGTCGAGCGCCGCGTGGGCGAGGGCCGCGTGATGTTATGCACGACCGCGTGCGACGCCGACTGGGGCGACCTCCCGGTGAAGCCATTCTACCTGCCGCTCATGCAGCGCCTCGTGACGTATCTCGCCTCGACCGTGTTCCCGCCGCGCAACGTCGAGGTCGGCAAGCCGCTCGCCGCCTTTTTTCCGAAGGCCGAGGCGGGGCGGGTCGCCGTCTTCACCGACCCGTCGGGCTTGCGGCATGAAGTGGCGCTGACGGCAAAGGGTTCGCGCGCCACTGCGGAGTTCACCGAGGCTCGCCAGCCGGGGCTTTACGTGATGAACGGGCCGGACGGCAGCACGGTGCACTTTGTCGCGAACACGTCGCGCGAGGAGTCCGACCTCAGGCCGCTCTCGCCCGCCGAGCGCGAAGCCATTGCGAAGGCGATGGGCGCGACGGTGGTGAACTCGCTCAAGGAATACCAGGACCGCGACCACGGCCGGCGGTTCGGGCGCGAAATCTGGAAGCCACTGCTGTGGGTGGTGCTGGCGTTGCTGCTCGGGGAGCTGGCGCTTCAACAGTGGTTCGCTGGAAGGCGATGACATGACGGACCTGCGTTTCATCGGCGACTGGCGGTTGGGGAGCGGGCTGGTGCTGGCGGTGGCGCTCGCGGCGCTGGCGTTCGGGTTGTATCGGCGCGAGACGCGCGGGAGGCGCGACGCGCTCGCGTGGCTGTTGCCCGTGCTGCGGTCCCTGGCGGTGTTCCTCGTGGTGTTGATGCTCGCCGGGCCGGTGTTGCACCATCGCAAGCTTGTCGGCGAACTCGCGCACGTGCTGCTGTTGGTGGACACCTCCGAAAGCATGCGCCTCACGGACGAGGCGATGGAGGTGCCGCGCAAGCTCCTCGTCGCGCAGCAACTTGGCTGGGTGCCACCCGAGAAGTTCAACGTCACGCTGCGCGGCGTTGCTTCGCGCCTCGCCGCGGCGCAGGCTGCGACGCTTGCGCCCCCCGGCTCCTCCGCGGCCGACCTGCCTTCCGTCACCGGGGCTTTCGTGGAACACGTGGAGGCGGCAGGGGATCAGCTTGCAAAAGTCCCCGGCACCGTGTGGCCGGACATTTCCAAGCAGTCCGCCACCTTTCAACGCGAGTTGCTCACGCCCGCGCGCAAGCTCGTCGCGGCCGGCGCCGGGCGGGATGCGCGGAAGGCCGGACAGGATCTCGCGGCGCTGGTCACCCTCGCCGGCAAGTGGGAAAGGGAAACCCGCAAGGCGTTCGACGAGCACGTGGCGCGGGTGGCCGCGTCGAATGACGCAACCGTCGTCGCCGCGCTCAAGAAGCTTGACGCCACGCCGCGCTGGCAGCGGCTCGAAATGTTGCTGCTCGGCGGCGGGCACAGCATGCTCGACCGGCTCGCGTCGGAACACCAGGTCGAGCTGGTCGCGCTCGCGGGCGACAAGGCCGAGACGGCGTGGCTGCCCGGCGCAGGCGGCGTGGATCCTTCGCAGAAGGCGCCGCAGAAACTTCCGCTGGCACCGACGAACTCGCCGACGAATCTCGGCGACCCGCTGCGCGAGCGGGTGACGGCGCTGCGCGGGGGCGCGAAGTCGGCCGTGGTGCTCTTCACCGACGGCCAGCACAACTCCGGCGCGTCGCCCGTGGAGGTCGCGAAGATGCTGGGCAACCGCGGCGTGCCGTTGTTTGTGGTCGGCACGGGCTCGCAGCATCCGCCGCCGGATCTCGCCGTGCTCGACGTGAAAGGCCCCGAGACGACGGCGCCGGACGCGCGGTTGCAGGGCGAAGTGGTGTTGAAGGACGACATGCGCGCCGGCACGCCGTTCACGCTGCGCATCGAGCATCAGGGCACGGTGCTGTGGGAGAAGCAGCTTTCGACCGAGAACAAGCACACGCGCGCGGTGCCGTTTGATTTCCCGATCAAGGATCTGGTGGCGGCGCGGATGCGGCAGCTCGACAAGGACCTCAAGTTCACCACGCTTCCGCTCGCGTTGAAAGTGTCGGTGCCGCCCGTGCCTGGCGAGAAGGACGTGACGAACAACACGGCGACCCTTCGCACGACGGTGATCACGCAGAAGCCGAAGGTGCTGCTGCTCGACGGCCGTCCGCGCTGGGAGTTCCGCTACCTGCGCAACCTGCTCGAGCGCGACCAGCGGTGGGACGTGAACGCGCTGCTCGCGGGCGCGGGCGGCGAGCAGCGCCCGTGGCAGCGCGGGCTCACGAACGGGATGTTCCCGGCGAACCGCGAGCTTCTGTTCACCTACAGCCTCGTGGTGTATGGCGACCTGCAGCGCTCGCAAGTCCGCACCGACGAACTGGATTGGCTTCGGGAGTTCGTCGAGAAGCGTGGCGGCGGACTGGTCTTCATCGACGGGCGGCAGGAGGGTTTGACGAACCTGCTCAGCACGCCGATTGCGCCGCTGTTGCCGGTGCGCTGGCAGGGCGCGCCGCTGGGCGCGAGCCCGGTGCGTCTGGTCGTGAAGCCACAGACGGTGGGCGCGGGGCCACTCACGCTGCTGGCGGACCCCGTGGCGAACTCGGAAACGTGGGCGGGTTTTCGCGGACCGCACTGGGTGGCGCCGGCGCAGGCGTTGCCGGGTGCGGAACTTTGGGTGGAGGCCGAGAGCGGTCCGTCGCGCGCCGCGGCGCTCGTGTTCCGCCGCTTCGGCGCGGGCCGGGTGCTTTACGCCGCGCACGATGAATCGTGGCGCTGGCGGTTTGAGGTCGGCGACTTGCATCACCAGAAATTCTGGAACCAGGCCGCCAAGGCCATCATGGAGGCGCCGTTCCCTGTGCAGGACAAGTTTGTCTCGCTCGACAGCGGGCCCGCGAACTACAAGCCCGGGGACACGGCGGATATCCGCGTGCGGTTGCGCGACGCGCAGGGCGGCATGCTTCTGCGCGCGAAGGCCGAGGCGCAATTGTCGCGCGATGGCAGGCGGGTGGCCTCGCTGCCGCTCGCGGCAGATGAGAATTCCGGCGGCGTCTATCGCGCCCGGACCGCGCCGCTCGCGCCCGGACAATACGAGGTGAGCGTGACGGTGGAGGGACATCCGGAAGCCGGGGCGAAGGCACGGACGGAATTCGGCGTGTCCGGCCAGTCCGGGGGTGAGATGACGCACCTGCACTGCGACGAGGCGCTGCTGCGGCAACTGGCGCATCACTCTGGGGGCGAGTTTTTCCGCGAGGAGGATCTCGGCGCGCTCGCCGAGCGTCTCAAGCCGTTGAGCCAGGCGAAAGTCGTGGAGAGCGACACGGTCCTGTGGCGGAGCTACTGGTGGTTCGTCCCGGTGATCTTGCTGCTGGTCGTGGAGTGGGTGCTTCGCAAGCGCGCGGGGATGATCTGAGACTGGCGGCGCAACGAATCTCCCAGGGCTTTTTGACCTTGATTGCTTTGTCTCGCGCATCGCGCAGCACGCGCAGCGCTGTTCGTGGGACGACACAGCAGCGGCCTATCTGCGGGTGTTGGAGGAAGCCCTCGCGCCGAAAACCGCGTGACGGGACTTGGGAAAAAACTGTAGGGAAACTTGCTGCGCCGGAGTTGATTCGGCCTTGATTTCAATATGCCTTCACGCAGTATCCGGCAAGCCGAATGAAACCCAGAAACCGTGGTCTTTGCGCCCCGTTGGCTGCGCTTTGTCTTGGTCTGGGAATTCTGTGGCTGCGGCACAACTCCGTCGTGCCATCCGGGCCGATCGCACCTGTTGTCGCTGCATTGTCCCGGGCTCCGGCGGTGGCGAGCCCCGTTCCCCGCGATGCGGCGGGCGGCCCGGCGCATCCTTGGGACCATTGGCGGGGCAAGGCGGCGCGAGTTCAGATTCCTGCATCCGCCGCCGTCAGCCCGGAAGCCAAGGCCGCGCCCTTCGCCGCCTTCCGTGCGTGGATGGCAACGCGGGTTGCGTCCGGCTCGACGCCTGATGCGGCTTCGGCCACCGAGGGTGTCGCGCTCGCAAAAGCCCGGCGGGAGGCGATGGCGCGGTGGATTCGAGAAGACCCGGCGTTTGCGCTCGAGATGGCGGTGTCGCGCGATGCCCGCGCGAATCTGCCCGCGGCCGTGCTCGAGGAGTTGGAGATGCCGTTCAGCCGCCGGGGCGACCTCGAAGTGTTGATCGTCTGCGGGTCGGGCATTTCGAAGCAGGACCAGTTTCGCCGGTCCGTGACGATGGATGGGGTTTCGCAAAAGGTGTTCGTCTACGGCCGCCGAGCGAATCAGGCCACGAAATACAACATCCCGCTGCACGGGATCGCGCTCGACGGTTTGGTGGCGTTGCACGAAAGCCCCGTGCGGCAGCTCGATCCGCTCGAAGGCGCGGCGATGGGTTTTGACGCAAACGTCATCCCGCTGCACGTGGGCGACGGCGTGATGGCGGCGGTAGGCGACCGCGACGCGCAATCCATCGAGGCGAACCTGATCGCAGCCGAGAACGTATTGGGGCCGCATGTGCGGCTGATGGGACAGCGGGCACCGGGCGGCGGCGGCGGCGGGTCATTTCCGCCGGGGACGATGGCGTTCCCGCCCACGCCATCTCATACGTTTGGCGCCAAGCGGTTCCTGGTGATCCGGATAGACTTCTCGGACGACACCACGGTGCCGGTGACGCTCCAGGGTGTGAACGCGGTGATGACCAACGTGAACCGGTTCTTCATCGAGAACTCGCGCAACCAAACGTCGATCACCGTTTCGAACATCCCGGTGGTGCTCCGGATGCCGCAGACCAAGGCGTTCTACGCGGGTGCCTCGGTGAACGTGCTGCGGACGGACGCGCTGGCGGCCGCGCGGACTTTCGACGCACAGAACGGCGGCACGGGCGCGTTCAACCCCGACCGGTATGACCTCGACACGGTGGCCTTCAGCAACATCAACGGGGCGGCCTACGGGTTTGCAGGACTGGCGACGCTCGGTGGCAAGGGCATGTGGGTGAATGGCGCGTTCGATCTCCGCGTGCTCGCGCACGAACTGGGCCATAACTACGGCTTGTCGCACGCGAACCGGTGGGATGTGACGGGGACGGATCCAATCGACCCGAACGGGACGCACAACGAGTATGGGGACAATTATGACATGATGGGGGCGAATAATTTCGACGAGTTCCTGCATTTCAATGAGTGGTTCAAATCCTACCTGCTGTGGATTCCCGCGGGCACGGGCTGGCGATCGGCGAGCACGGGAGGCGTCTACCGTATCTTCCGTCACGACTCGACGCTGGTGAGCGGGGTGCGCGCGGTGACGATCGGACAGCAGTCGGATCGGGCTTACTGGCTCGGCTTCAGGCGGGCCGATCCGACGGACACGTTCCTCAGCAACGGTTTGGAAGTCCGGTGGGGCATGCAGCCGCCGGGGCTGTCCTCGGACATGACGCAAGGGAGCCGGCTGCTCAACATGACGCCGGCGGTGGCCAACTTCTCGCAGCACGCGCTGCCTCTCGGACGCACGTTTGGCGACACGAACATCGGGTTCTTCATCACGCCGACGACGATCAGCGGCACGTTTTCGAACGAGTTCATCGACGTCAACATCTCGTATACAATCCCGCCGCCGACGATCACGACGAATCCGGTGAGCCAGACGGTGCTCGTGGGCGGCAGTGCCACGTTCAGCGTGGCGGCGTCGGGCGCGGGGCCGTTTACGTTCCAGTGGTTTTTCAACGGCACGTTTCTGCCGGGGGCGACGTCGTCGAATCTCACCCTCAGCAACATCACGACGAACCAGGCGGGGAATTACACGGTGTCGGTTGCGAATGCGGCGGGCTCCGTCGTGAGTTCGCCCGCCGTGTTGACGGTGCTGGTGCTGCCGGCGATCACCGCGCAACCGCAAAGCCAGACCGTCGGCTTCGGCTCCAACGCCACCTTCACGGTCACGGCCACCGGCACCGCGCCGTTGCGCTACCAGTGGGACTTCAACGGCTCGATCATTCCCAACGCCACCAACGCCACGCTGGTGCTCACGAACGTGCAACTCGCCCAGGCCGGCAATTACAGCGTCGCCGTCACCAACCTCGCCGGCGCGACCAACAGCGCCGTCGCCGTGCTCAACGTCACCGGCGGCACCGGCCCTCCCGTGATCGTCCAGCAGCCTTCAAGCCTGATTCTGCCGCCCGGCCAGACCGCGAATTTCTTCGTCGGGGCGACGGGATTGATTCCGCTCACCTACCAGTGGTTTCAAAACGGCGTGGCAATCCCGAACGCGACCAACAGCGCGTTGTCACGAGTCAACATCTCCCCTGCGGACGCCGGGATTTACAGCGTGTTTGTGGCCAACACCCTCGGCACGGCGACCAGTTCGAACGCCTTCCTGACCGTTGGCGCTCCGCCGACCCTGTTCATCACACCTTCCAACGTGCTCGCATCGCTCGGCGAAAATGTGACGTTCACCTTCACGCCGCCGAATGGCACCATTGACATCCAGTGGTTTCGCGGCCCCGCGCCGGCACCGCTCCCCGGACCGTCGCCCATCGCAGGCGCGACGAACTCCACACTCACCTTGACCAGCGTCACCGTGACGAACAGCGGTCCGTATTCCGTGCAAACCAGGGGCTCCTACGGCCATGCCGCATCCACACCGGGAGGCGACGCCGTTCTCACCGTGGTCCCCTTCGTCCTCACCGGCAGTCCTTCACCCGTTGCCCACTGGCGGTTCGATGAAGCCGGTGGACCCGTGGCGCTCGATTCGGCGGGCAACAACCACGGCCTGCTCTCGGCCACGGGTGCGGCATTCGTCACCAACGGCATCCGCGGGAATGCCCTCAGCCTCAACCGCGCGGCGGGCGGCTTCGTCAACGCCGGGCGCGTGCTCGACTTCACCAACACACCCTTCACGATCGTCGCCTGGTTGAAGCTGACCACCAACGACACGCAGAACGTGGTCGTGGTTGGCAAACGCACGCCTGGCGGCGCCGACGGCTACGAACTCGGCGCGAACGTGTCGCAAGTCCCGGCCTCGCCCGCGCCCATCACCATCGGCCAGACCAACCGCGCCCGGTTCCATGCGGGAGCCCCGACCACCACGCCCATCTCGACAACCGCGGTCACCGACGGGAGCTGGCATCAATTGGTCGCAAGCTATTTCCCGCCCGTAGTGCCGGGCCTCCCGGGCCTCAAGCTCTACGTGGACGGCGCGCCAGTCGAAGGCGCTGCCACCAATGTGACCATCGCGGGCAGTGCGGCGGACTTCCTGTTGGGCGGCATTTCGACGGTCACGGGGCCGGCGAGTGCGCTCGACGGGTTGCTCGATGATGTGCAGGTTTACAACCGCACGCTTAGCGACTCGGAAATCGATTTTCTATTCCAAAACCCCGGCCAGCAGGCGCAGAACGCGACGAACGCGACGGTGCAGGCGCCGCTCATCATGATGCAGCCGCAGGGGCTCACGGTCAGTGTCGGCACCCCGGCGTCGTTCGTGGTCTCCGCCGTGGGCGCGGCGCCGCTGTCTTACCAGTGGCTATTCAATGGACTCCCCATTCCGGGGGCCAAAGCGAGCAACCTGGTTCTTGCCGCGGCGCGGCCTTCCGACGCAGGCCCCTATCGCGTGGCGGTGTTCAGCACAGGCGGCATGGCATTGAGCGCCGATGCTCCGCTGGTCGTGATCGAGCCACCGGTCATCATCTCTCCACCCCAGAGTCAGACGGTCGCTGCCGGCAGCACGGTCACCTTCGACGTCGCCGCGGGCGGGACTGGTCCGCTCAACTACATCTGGCGCAAGGGCGGGCTGAACCTGAACGCACCCTCACTCCGCACCCTCACGCTGCCCAACGTGCAGCCGGCCGATGCCGCATCGTATGATGTCGTGGTCTTCAACGCCGCGGGCGCGATGCTCAGCCCGGCGGCCACGCTCAGCATCCTCGGTGCGCCGGCCATCAACGTCCAACCCGCAAGCCAGTCCGTCCTGCCCGGCGCGACCGTCACGTTCACAGTTGGCGCCACCGGCACCGCGCCGCTGGCGTATCAGTGGCGCAAGAACGGGGTGAACATTCCCGGTGCAAACGGTTCGTCGTTCCAAATCCCCGGTGTGTCCGCGTCGGATGCCGCGGCGTATTCCGTCGTGGTCAGCAACGGCGGCGGCACCGTCACGAGCCAGAACGCCCTGCTCGGACTTGTCGGCGCGCCGCTCATCACGGCGCACCCGGCTTCGATCAACCTGCCCGCCGGCCAGAATGCGTCGTTCTCCGTGACCGCCACCGGGACGGCACCGCTCGCCTACCAGTGGTTGTTCGAGGACTCGCCGCTGCCCGGCGCGACGAACGCCGCGCTCGTCGTTTCCAACGCGAGCGTCGCCAGCGAAGGGAGCTACCGCGTGGTGGTCACCAACAGCATCGGCTCGGCGTCCAGCTCCGCCGCAGAACTCACGGTGACAATCGCACCGGTCATCCTCCAGCAACCCCAATCGCTTTCCGTTCCGGCAGGTGCCACCGCCGTGTTTTCCGTGGTCGCGCTCGGCACGGCGCCGCCGCTCACTTACCAGTGGCGGCTCAACGGCACGAACCTCGCCAACGCCACCGGTCCGTCCGTCACCATCCCGAGCGTGTCGCCGGCCAGCCTCGGTTTCTACTCTGTGGTCGTCACCGACGGCCGCGGCACGGTGGCCAGCGGGCCAGCGCAACTCAGCCTCGGCAACGCCAACCCCGAAGTCATCCTTTTCGACGGCTCGACCGTCACCAATTTCCACCCGCGAGGGTTCCCATCCCTGCCGGTTCAGTGGCAGATCGTCCCCACCAACGCGCTCGAGGTTGCGCCCGCCACCGGCGACCTCGACTCGTTCGCGCTCTTCAATGACTTCCAGCTCCACGTCGAGTTCCGCACCGAGTCGCCGACGAACATTTTCCAGAGCGACGTGGGCATCCACCTGCAGGGCCGATACGAGGTGCAAATCCGCGAAAGCTTCGGGCAGACGACCCTCGACAGCACGAACTGCGGCGGCATCTTCGGCGTGCGCGCGCCAGATGTGAACGCCTCGTTGCCGCCCGGCCAGTGGCAGAGCTTCGACATCACGTTCCGCTCCGCGCGCTGGAACGGAAACACCAAGATCGCCAACGCGCGCGTGACCGTCATCCACAACGGCGTGCTCGTGCAGAACGACGTCGAGATCCCGGACCGCACCTTCAACGCGGATTTCGAGACGCCCACGCCCGGTCCCATCCGGCTCATGGGCGGCATCCCGCGCGTCCAGTATCGCAACGTGCGGGTGACGCCGCTCGACGTGCCGCCGGTGTTCCAGTTCGCGACCGCCGCGGGAAGCGTGGGCGACGACTTTGTCCGCGGACTCGCGCGCGACCCGTCCGGAAACCTCTACATCGCCGGCGCGTTCAGCGGCTCCGTCACGCTGGGCAATGTGACGTTCAACACCGCGGGTGGGCGCGACATTATCGTGGCCAAGCTCGACGCCGCCGGAAACGTGATCTGGGCGCGGCAGGCGGGAGGCGCAGGGGACGACTTCGGGCACGGCGTTGCAGTGGACAACGCGGGGAACGTATTCCTCGGCGGCTCGATTCAGTTCACCGCGCAGTTCGGCACGACCACAGTGACGAGCACCGGGCAGAGCGACGGCTTCCTCGCGAAGTATGACGCCGGAGGCAATCTCCATTGGGTCCGGCGCGTCGGCGGCGCCGGCAACGACGCTGTTTACGCCGTCGGCACGGACGACGCCGGCAATGCGACCATCGCCGGCGACTTCTCGGGCACGGCGAACTTCGGCGCACTCGTGCTGGTCAGCGCGGGCGGGCTCGACGGTTTTGTCGCGCGCTTCGATGCCGCGGGCAACCCGATGTGGGCCGTCCGCCACGGCGGCGCCGGCGACAACAACAATCCCGGCCTGCGCGTCGATCCGACCGGCGTCGCTTATGTCGCGGGCTCGTTCCCGAACACGGCCACCTTCGGCGTGACGACGCTGACGAGCCGCGGCTCCAACGACGCGTTCGTCGCGAAACTCGACAACACCGGCGCGTTCCAGTGGGCGCGGCAATTCGGCGGTCCGGGCGACGACCAGGGCAACGACGTGGCGTTCGGTCCCGGTGGCGCGGTGCATCTCGCCGGGCGGTTCCAAGGCACGGTGACCAACGGCACGAACGTCCTCACCACCACGGGCGGGAACGAAATCTTCCTCACAAAACTCGACGCCGCCGGGTCGGTGTTGTGGACGCGACAGGCGGGCGGAATATCCAACGACGTCGCGTTCGGCGTCGCGGCGGATGGCGCGGGCAACGTGTTCGTCACAGGCACGATCGGCGGCCCGGCGACCTTCAGCAGCACGCCGGTCGCGAACGCCGGGCTCGATGACTTGTTCATCACGAAGTTCGACGCCGCCGGCGTGATCCAATGGGTGAAGACTGCGGGCGGCACACTCGCCAACTCAGGCCACCGCGTCGAGACGGACGCCGCCGGCAACGCCTACGTCGCGGGCGATTTCTCCGGCGCGTGGTCGCTGGACAGCTTCCCGCTCACAGCCGGTGGCGGATCCGACTTCTTCATCACCAAGGTCGGCAACGCCATTGCGAACACCGTCCCGCCCGCCATCGTCCTGCAGCCGCAAGGCCGAGCCGTTGCGCCGGGCTCGCCCGTCACTTTCGCCGTCTCCGCCACGGGCACGCAACCGCTCGCCTACCAGTGGAAGCGCAACGGCGTGGACATCGCGGGCGCAACCGTATCCACCTACTTCATCCCCGTCGTGCAACCCGGCGATGCCGGTTCCTACAGCGTCATCGTCTCGAACGCCGCCGGCGCAGCGCTCAGCGCACACGCCGTGCTGACAATAATCGGCCCGCCGTTCATCACGCTCCAGCCCGTCCCAAGCCAGCTCGTCAATCCGGGCGAGACGATCACGCTCACCGTCGCGGCGACGGGCTCCGACCCGCTGACTTTCATCTGGCGGCGTAACGGCACAAACCTCAACGCCCCGTCGCTCCCCTCGCTCGTGCTCAACAACATCCAGCCCGCGGACGCCGGCACTTACGACGTGACCATCTTCAATACGGCGGGCGCGCTCGTCAGCGCCACGGCCACCATCTCGGTGCGGCCCAACCCCGTCGTCACCGCATCTCCCGCCCCGCAGACCGTCGCGCTCGGTGGCACCGCGGTCTTCTCGGTTTCAGCCGCCGGCACGGGCGCGCTCAACTTCCAGTGGCGGCGGAACGCGCAGCCCGTTGCGGGCGCGACCTCCGCGACTCTGACGCTGAACAACGTGCAGGTCGCCGACTCCGGCACCTACGATGTGGTCGTCACCGACACCATCGGCGCAGCCACCAGCGCGGGCGCGCAATTGGCGGTGCTCATCCCGCCCGCGGTGGTGGTCAACCCGCTCGCGCAATTTGCCGTCGCGGGCACCAACGTGCAGTTTGCGGCGCAGTTCTCCGGCAACCCGGCGCCCGGCTACCAGTGGTTCCGCAACAGCGCGCCCGTCGCGGGCGCGACGAACGTCACCTTGCTGCTCACCAACGTCACGACCAACCTTGCCGGCATCTACACGATCGCCGCGACCAACCTCGCCGGCGGCGCGACCTCCGCGCCCGTGCAACTCGCCGTCGTCACCAGCATGGTGTTGCCCCCGCCGCCCACGCCGAACGCGCAATTGAAGACCAACGGCTTCGCCTTCAACGTCGCCCTCGAACCCGGCCGCATCTATCGCGTCCAGGCCTCCACGAACTTTGTCACGTGGACCGACATCGGGTTCGTCGTCGGCAGCGGCGGGTTCGTGCAGTCGTTCATCGACCGCGCGGCCTCGAACCGCCCGAACCGCTTCTATCGCGTGGTGACCCCGTGACGCCCGGCCCGCGCAGGATTGCGCGTTGACTCATCCCGCGCTTTCGGGCAGTTCTATCCGCGAGCCCGCACCCGAAGATTGAATCTCGAACGGATGCGGGCGCCTTTTTGCCATGCAGCCCAAACATCTCGTCATCCCTCTCCTCCTGCTCCTCCTCGCGGCGCCCGCGCGCGCGCAGAAAGTCCCCGTCGCCGAGCGCACGCTCCCCAACGGCATGAAGCTCCTCATGGTCGAGCGCCATGACGACCCGTCCATCGCCGGCGGATGGGTCGCGCACGTCGGCAGCGCGAACGAGCGGCCCGGCATCACGGGCATCGCGCACCTCTTCGAGCACATGATGTTCAAGGGCACTCCCGCGCTCGGCACGAAGGATTACAAGAAGGACCTCGAGATCATCGCCGCGCAGGAGCGCGTGCGCGAGGAGATGCGCCGGGAGGACGTGAAGATGCGAGCGATGCTGCGCCGCGGCGAGATTGATGACCTGCTCAAGCCCGAGAACAAGACGCCGCGCTACCGCGAACTGGACCGCGAGTTCGCCGACCTCATCGCGAAGCAGCGCGAGATCCTCGTGAAGAACGAGTTCGACCGCATCTACACCACCGGCGGCGGCTCGGGCATGAACGCCTTCACCACGCCGGACATGACGGGCTACTTCATCACCGTGCCCGCGAACAAGCTCGAGCTGTGGATGTGGATGGAGAGCGAGCGCCTGCTGCGGCCGGTGTTCCGCGAATTCTACGCCGAGCGCGACGTCGTCTTCGAAGAACGCCGCATGCGCACCGAGGCCACGCCGCTCGGCCGCGTCGAAGAGGCCTTCGAATCGCTCTTTTGGGAATCGCACCCGTATTCGTGGCCCACGGTCGGCTGGCCGAGCGACATCCCCGCCATCTCCAAGGCGCAGGCCGACGAGTTCTTCGCACTCTACTACGCGCCGCAAAACATCACGCTCATGCTCGTCGGCGACTTCAAGGCCGCCGACGCCGAGAAACTCGCCGCGCAATACTTCGGCCGCATCCCGCGCGGCAGGGCCGACGCGCCCGATGTCGTCACACTCGAGATCAAGCAGGCCGGCGAGAAGCGCCTCATCGCCGAGGCCGACGCGAACCCAAGCGTGGACATCCTCTGGCACACGCCCGCCTTCGGCCACAAGGACACTTACGCGCTCACCGTGCTCGGCTCCGTGCTCTCGGGCCGCACCGGCCGCCTCTACAAGGGGCTCGTGCTCGGCTCGAAGACCGCGACCGAGGTGTTCGCACGGCAAGACTCGCGCAAGTGGGCGGGCGTCTTCAACGCCGGCGGAGAATCCAAGGACGGCCACACGCCCGAGGATGTCGAGAAGGGCATTTACGCCGAGCTCGAAAAGCTCAAGACCGCCGACGTGCCGTCCGAGGAATTGCAAAAGGTGAAAAACAATTTCGCCGCGAGCGAATACCGCCGGCTCTCCGCGAACATGCCCATCCTCATGCAGCTCATCCGCACCGATGGCCTCGGCGACTGGCGGGAGATCAACGAAGCCGGCCCGAAAATCCAGGCCGTCACACCCGCGGATTTGCGCCGCGTCGCGAACACGTATCTCACGAAGGAAAACCGCGCGGTCGCCATCGTCACGCGCAAGGCCGGCAAGTCGACTGCCCCGGAGGATCCGGACCTTGCGTCACTGCCCGCGGAACTGCGCGCCCCGGCGAAGCAGGCTGCGGCGCAATTGAAGAATGCGACCGACGTCGCCCAGCTCAAGCAAAGCCGCGCGGCGCTCGAATCGCGGCTTGGGAGCGTGACGGACGAAAAACAAAAAGCCATGTTCACGTTCATGCTCAAGAAAGCGACCGAGCGCATCGCTGAGCTGGAGAAGAAGTAGGAGCACAGTCGACAAACCCTTTCCCATGAAACTCGAAGCAACGTCCACGGTGGTTGCAACCAGTCTGTTCGCGGCCAGTTCATTGCTTGCCGCCGACATCCCCGACCGGCCGGAGAAACTCAAGTTCCCGCCGCTCACTTACGAGCCGCCCCGTGCCGCGGACTTCCGCGTGCAGCTCAAGGCCGGCCCCGTTGCCTACGTCGTGCCCGACCGCGAGCTGCCGCTCATCCACATCGCCATCACCGTCCGCACCGGCGACTACGTGCAACCCGCGGGCAAGGAGGGACTCGCGGACCTCACCGGCTACCTGCTCGCGCGCGGCGGGATCAAGTCCAAGTCCGCCGAGGAACTCGAGGAACGCCTCGCCCTCCTCGCCGCCGGCCTGAGCAGCAGCGTCGGCGACACACAGGGCTCCGTCTCGCTCAACCTGCTTTCCAAGGACCTCGATGAAGGCCTCGCCCTCCTGCGCGAGGTGCTCACCGCGCCGCGTTTTCAGGACGACAAGGTCCTGCTCCGCAAGCAGCAGATTCTGCAGGACATGAATCAGCGCAACGACCAGTCCGCCGCCATCGAGCAGCGCGAGCGGCGCTTCCTCAGCTACGGCGAGAACTTCTGGGTCAACCGTCACGCCACCGCGGCCTCGATTGATTCCATCAGCCGCACCGACCTCGAGGGATTTCACAAGCGCTGGTTCCACCCGGCGAACTTCGTCGTCGCGGTCAACGGCGACTTCGACCGCAGCGCGATGCTCGCGAAGCTCGAGGCGCTCTTCGCCAACTGGCCCTTCAAGGGCGAAACGCCGCCACCGGTGCCGTCGGACGTCGCGTTCGCCAAGCCCGGCGTTTACATCGTGAACAAGGAAGTCAACCAGGGCCGCGTCTCGCTGCTCATGCCCGGCATCACGCGCGACCATCCGGATTACTTCCCGTTGCAGGTGATGAACGACATCCTCGGCGGCGGCGGCTTCACGTCGCGCCTCGTGAACCGCGTGCGCTCCGACGAGGGTCTCGCCTACTCGGCCGGCTCGGCGGTGCCGGCGGGCACGTATTACCCGACCATCGTCGTCGCGGTGTTCCAGTCCAAGTCGCGCACCGTCGCCTACGCCACCTCGATCATGGTCGAGGAAATGCGCCGCATCGCGACCGAGCCCGTCACCGATGAGGAACTCAACACGGCCAAGAAATCCTACATCGAGACGTTCCCGCGCACCTTCGCGACCAAGTCGCAAATCGCGGCCACATTTGCCGGCGACGAGTTCAGCGGACGCTTTGCGAAGACCCCCGACTACTGGAAGACCTACCGTGACAAGGTCAGCGCAGTCACCAAGGACGACATCGTGCGCGTGGCCAGGAAACACCTCGCCCTCGACCAGCTCGCCGTGCTGATCGTCGGCGACAAGAAGGAGATCTTGCTCGGCCACCCCGACCATCCCGTGAGCCTCGAATCCCTCACCCGCGGCAAACTCACCGACATCCCGTTGCGCGACCCGTTGACGATGAAGCCGCAGAAGTAGGCGGCGCCACGCACACGCAGGGCGGGTTCAGAACGGCAGGAAACGGAGCGAACGAAGGCTGGCATCTTCCGCCGCGCCCGAACTTCCCCTTCACGCATCACCCGTTCCCCGATACAACTGCCCCGTGCCCGAGCCGTCCATCCTCACCACCGTCGTCGGCAGCTACCCCGTGCCCGCGTGGCTCGCCGCGTTCCCCACCACGCCCGCCCTGCGTGACGCCATCCTCGTCGTGCTGAAGACGCAGGAACTGTGCGGGCTCGACGTGATTTCCGACGGCGAACTCTCGCGCTTCAACACCAGCCATCCCGAGACCAACGGGATGATCGAGCACTTCATCGCGCCGATGAGCGGCATCACCACCGGCCTCACGCGCGCGGAAGCCGCGGCGTTTCGCGCGCAGCAAGGCATGGGCTTCCGCGCCCGGCCCGCGGGCGTCGTCCGCGGCCCCGTGGACGAGGGCTCGCTTGATCTTCCCGCGCAGTGGGCCTTTGTGAAGGGCCTCACGCCCCGGCCGCTCAAGTTCACCTTCACCGCGCCCTACATGCTGGCGAAAACGCTGCTCGACGAGCACTACCGCGACGTGCGCGCGCTCGCGATGGCGCTCGCCGAGGTGCTGCGCCGCCAGGTCGCGGAGATTGACGCGCCGGTCATCCAGATGGACGAGGCCAACCTGCCCGGCCACGCCGCCGACGCCGCGTGGGCGCACGAACCGCTCAACCACGCCATGAGCGGCGCGCGCGGCGCGAAGGGCCTGCACCTGTGCTTCGGCAATTACGGCGGACAAAGCATCCAGCGCGGATTCTGGCGCGACCTCGTGCCGTTCCTCAACCGGCTCAACGTGGACCACCTCGTCCTCGAATTTGCACGGCGCGGTTACGACGAACTGCCCGCGTTCCGCGACCTGCGCCCCGGCGTCGCGCTCGGCGTCGGCGTCATTGACGTGAAGGACAACGAAGTGGAGACCGCGGACGAAGTCGCGCGCCGCATCGGGCACGCCGTCTCCGTGCTCGGCGCGGAACGCGTGAAATGGGTTCACCCAGACTGCGGCTTCTGGATGCTCCATCGCAGCGTGGCCGACCGCAAGATGTCCGCGCTCGTGGCGGGCAGGGACAAGTTTCTCGGGACGCGGTGAGGCAATCGATCGGGCGCGACCCCGCATCACCTCGCCCCAAGCGTCGGGTTGTTCGCCCGCGTGTAGATTGCCTGAACCACTGTGATGTGCCGTTGCGCGAAGGCCGCTTCGCAGTAGCCAAGGTAGTAGTTCCATTTGCGCGCGAACCGCTCGTCGAACCCCCGCGCGCGAACCTCCGGCCACCGCGCGTTGAACTGCTCGCGCCACGTCCGCAGCGTCCGCGCGTAACTCAGTCCAAGGTCTTCGAGGTGGTGCAGGAAGAGGTCGCCCGTGCGGTTCAGCGCCACGTTCACGCGGCCCACCGACAGCAGCAGCGAGCCGGGAAAGATGTGCTTCTGAATCCAGTCCACGCCGCGCCGCAGTTCGTCGTAGCGCGAGTCGGGGCACGTGATGTATTGCAGCCCGAGCAGGCCGTCGCGCTTGAGCAACTCGTGGCACTTCGCGAAGTAAGTTTCCAGGTAGCGGTCGCCCACGGCCTCCAGCATTTCGATGCTCGCGATCTTGTCGAACCGCCCCGTGACGTGCCGGTAATCCTGCAGGCGGATTTCCACGCGGTCCGCCACGCCCTCGCGCGCGAAGCGCCCGCGGGCGAACTGAAACTGCGCCCCGGAGATCGTCAGCGTCGTGACGCGGCAGCCGTAGGTCTTCACCGCGTGGCACGCGAAGCCGCCCCAGCCCGAGCCGATTTCCAGCACGTGATCCGCGGGCTTGAGCCGCAGCTTGCGGCACAGCGCGTCATACTTCGCGACCTGCGCCTGTTCGAGCGTCAGTTCCGGCGACACGAAGTGTGCGCTCGAATACGTCATGGTCGGGTCGAGCCACAGCGCGTAGAAATCGTTCCCGAGGTCGTAGTGCTCGCGGATGTTGCGCCGGCTCGTCGCCACGGAGTTCGGCCGCAGCACGTGGGCGGCGCGATTCACCGCGCGCAGCAGGTTGAACATCAGCGGCCGCGCGCGCGAGCCGGACATCGCGGGCGCGGCCTCGACGTTCGTGATGAACCACGCGATGACCGCGGTGAGATCGTCCGTGTCCCAATCGCCGTCTACGAACGCCTCGCCAAACCCGATGTCGCCGTGCAGCACGCAGCGCTTGAAGAACTCCGCGCTCTGCACGCGGATGACCGCGGTCACGTGCGCGCCCGGCTCGCCGAAGAAGTGCGCCGAGCCGTCGGGAAGTTCCATGCGCAGCCCGCCGCGCCGCATCTGCGCGAACGCCCGCAGCACAAGCCGCCGCCACAGCGACGGAGCGCTTCTTGTCGCCGCCAGAGGTTGCGAGGTGTCCGCCGTCGGGGCATCCGGCTGACAGCCCGTTCCACCCGTCCGACCCGGTTCATGTGGCGTCACTGGATTCATGGAGCGTGCGAAGGGGTGCTTTCGACCGGTGCAACTCCACCCGCGCGGCGCAGCGATTCATGCGGGCGCATCACGTCGCGTTGCAAATGCGGATTCGCCGCCTTGCGGTGCCACGGCACGTTCTTGAGCCAGAGCCGCAGCGCATTCCAGTGGATCATCGAGATGACCTTGAGCGTGACCAGCGGGCACTTGAGCGTCTGCCACGCGAGCTGCGCGTCCGTGAGCGGCACGCGCCGGCCCGCGAGCGTGGTGAGCAGCACGCGGCGGCCGTCCTCGCGGTCGTCAATGTGAATCTCGAGCGACTCGCCCGGCACGCGGAGCTTGAAGTCGAACACCAGGTCGAGCGCGAAGAACGGCGAGACGTAGAAGTGCTTCGGCACCGCGCGCCGGAACACGCCGTCGGGCTGGAGATCCTCGCGCCGCAGCAGGAAGGGCTTCATCTCGCGGAACGTGTTGCCCACCTCGGCCACGGCGCAGAGCGGCGCGCCCGCGGCGTCGGCGCAGAAGTAGAACGAGACCGGGTTGAAGACGTAGCCCATCACGCGCGGCAACGTGAGAAGCTGGATGCGCGCGTCCGGCGGCAGCGTGACGCCCTGCTGCGCGAGCCACGAAACTACATTCTCCTTCACCGGATTTGAACCACGAGGGCACGAACGCACGGAGGGAACGCCCTGGTCAGGATTCTCTTCGTGTCTGTGTGCGTTCGTGGTCTTCAGCACTGCCGCTGAAAGGTGGTCTTCATCGCGGAACGAGTAGAGGTTCGCGCGGTTGCGGCTGAAGAAGCGGAGGCGCGCGGCGACTGCATCCAGTTCGTCGAGGTCGAGCGCGAAGAGGAAGATCTTGTAGCGGAACTGGTGCTCCTTGGGCGCGAGCCGGTGGTGCATCACCGAGCACTCGAAGAGGCCGGAGCGGAACGGAATCGCACCCGCCCCGGGCGTTGTTTCCTGCGCCACCGCAGGAAACGTGGGCGCGAGTGAGCCGCGTGGCGTCTCAGATGCCGAACCCATCCCGCAGCCCGCCGCGAGGGCGCGATTGGCCGCACCCGATGGCGGGCGCGCTCTCCAAGCCTCGCTGGGACTCACGTCCAAATCCTCTCACCGGTGAGGGCGCGGCACAAGTCCAGCGCGGACGCGAGCGCGTCCTCGTGGAAGCCATGTTTGAAGTAGCTGCCGCAGAAATAGACCGCCTGCGACGGCGAGCGCTGGTTGAGCTTCGGCAATTCCGCCTGCGCGCGAATCGCGCCGAGGTTGAACAGCGGATGCTCATACTCGATGCGGCGCAGCACGCGTTCCGGCGCGATGAGGCCGGGCGCGTTGATGGAGACGAAGTAGTTCTCGTGCTCGCTCACGCTTTGCAGGCTGTTCATCCAGTAGATCGTCGAGGGCGCGACGCGGCCCGCGGCGCCGTGCTCGATGCGGTAGTTCCATGAGGCCCACGCGAGGCGGGCGCGCGGCATCACCGAGCCGTCCGTGTGCAGTGTGGCGAGGTTCTTCTGATACTGAAACTCGCCAAGCAGCGCGCGCTCCGGCACGTCGGCGTCCGCGAGCAGGCGCAACGACTGGTCCGCGTGGCACGCGAGGATGACCTTGTCGAAGTCCTCGCTGCGACCGTCCGTCGTGGTCACGCGCGCGCCGTTTGCGAGGCGTTCGACGCGCACGACAGTCGAGCGCAGGCGGACGCGTTTGCGCAGCGGTGCGACGATCTTCTCGACGTAAGTCTTCGCGCCGCCCGAGACGGTGCGCCACGGATGCTGCGTGTGCAGGCCGAGGAAGCCGTGGTTGTGGAAGAAGCGCAGCAGCGTTGTGGCCGGAAACTCGAGCATTCGCTCCGGCGGCGTGCTCCACACAGCGGCGCTCATCGGCACGAGGTAGAAGTTCAGGAAGTCATCGCCGTAACCGCGTTCCGCCACGTAGCGGCCGAGCGTGTGGTTCGCGAACGCAGGATCGTCCAGGGCGACGGCTGCCTCGCCATTGAAGCGGTTGATTTGCCGCAGCATTCGCCAGTAGCGCGGGCGAAGCAGATTGCGGCGCTGCGCGAAGAGGTGATTCACACTCGACCCGCAGAATTCCAATCCGCTCGGCACATGCTGCACGCTGAATGACATCGAGGTCGCCTTCGTCGCCACGCCCAACTCGCGGAAGAGGCGCGTGAGGCGCGGATACGTGACTTCGTTGAAGACCATGAATCCCGTGTCAATCGGCACCGCCCGGCCGGGTTCCTCCACCGACACGGTGTTCGTGTGGCCGCCGGGATAGTCATTCCGCTCGAACAAGGTCAGATCGAAGCGCGACTCGAGGAAGTGCGCGCACCCGAGCCCCGCGATGCCGGTGCCGATGATGGCGATGCGGGTCATTGAGAGGAACTAGGGCGGCCTGTCCGGCGGACAGCTGACATTGAGCAGGCGATGGGACGCGCGAGAGGCACGCGAATGACGAGGGACACACGACGAGTGCACTGGAGGTCTGCCGGTTCCATCGCGCAACGCGTCATCGACACACTGAGAGTCTAGCCGGAGCGCAGCCACCGAAGAAGCAATACTAGTGAGTCGAGTCGGATAATGTCGGGTGCCAGACGGGTGAGAAGAGCGGCTCAGAATGAGCATTTCGAACAAACGCTTGCACCGAAGATTCACTCTCGTATTGTTTGCGGCGCCGCGGCGGGGTAGCCAAGTGGTAAGGCAGGGCTCTGCAAAAGCCCCATTCGTCGGTTCGATTCCGACCCTCGCCTCCAGGTTTTGCCGCTTGCGCGGCAAGGAGTTGCGACAATCCGAGGGGCCACCTGTCAGTGAAGCCGTCGGTCAGGGGCGAGTGCAACGACCACTCTCCACTGCTTGGCAGAACTTCACGACCAACGGCCCACTACGGGTTAACGCGCGGGTGGTCGCCGGGGCCACGATTCATGGAAGAAAGACCGCATCATGAATCCGCAGTTCACCCTGTTCCGCCGAGGCAGCGTCTTCTACTGCCAGGACTCCAAGACCGGCAAGCAAACCAGCCTGCGCACCAAGGACAAGGCCGAGGCGCTCACGCTCCTCCATGCACGCAACGAAGCGGTGCGCCAGCCTGCGCTCAATATGCAGATCGCCCGCACGTATCTCACGGTGGCCGACCCGTTGAGCGTGTCGCGCACCTGGGAGCATGTCCTCGCTGAGATCATCCGCACCCGACAGGGGGAGAATCAGCACCGCTGGCGAACCATCGCCAAGTCGCGGGCGCTCGACCCGCTTCGTCCGCTCAAGCTGGTCGAGACACAGGCCGAGCACTTCCTGCGCGTGCTCGACGGCTGCAAGGTCTCCACGAACGTGTTCCTGCGAAGGATGCACAACTTCGCGCTCGACATGAACTGGCTTCCGGCGACGGTGATTCCCAAACGCCAGTGGCCTGTGGTCCGCCACAAGGAGAAGCGCGCCATCACGCTTGACGAGCATCGGCGGGTCATCGCCGCCGAGGTCAATCCCGAGCGCTGCGTCTTTTACCAGTTGTGCTGGCATCTAGGCGCCAGCCAGGGCGACCTTGCCGCTCTCACGGGCGAAGACATTGACTGGCAGAACAAGACGTTGAGCTTCTTCCGGCGCAAGACGGGCACGCCCGTCGTGCTCCACCTCGGGCCGGAGGCCTTGAGGCTGCTGGAGGACTTGCCGGGGGAGGGGTTGATCTTCCCGTATCTGGCCAGCGTGCGGCCCGGCGACCGTGCCACTGAGTTCCGCCAGCGTTGCAAGCAACTTGGCATCGATGGCGTCACGCTCCACAGCTACCGCTACGCGTGGGCGGAGCGGGCCAGAATCGTCGGTTATCCGGAGCGTTTCGCGCAGGAGGCCCTCGGGCACAACAGCAAGGCCGTGCATCGAGCCTATGCGCGGAAGGCCTTGGTGAAGGTGCCTTCGCTGGAGGAATACGAACAGCGTGCGGCCGAGAAGCTCACCGTTCTAACATAGGCGATTCTCCGTTCGATTCGGCCGCACCGAGCAGCACCGGATCGTCATTCGGCGCTCCGTTTCGTGTGGCATGGTGCTTCCGGGCGTTTTGCGTGCGCCAGTGTCCGCAAATCGCAGCCGTGACCCGCCCAAGCCACT
>Ga0194121_10001940_pt1 | contig 33816 bp, 27 predicted proteins | sample TA2MahCa50mmetaG_FD_148609 | JGI IMG/M metagenome (GOLD analysis project Ga0194121, IMG submission 148609) | Freshwater microbial communities from Lake Tanganyika, Tanzania - TA2015020 Mahale Deep Cast 50m | ecosystem: Environmental > Aquatic > Freshwater > Lake | place: Tanzania: Lake...
AACTGCATTGCTTCAGAACAAGCTTCTCCTCGGTCCGCCGCTTTACGAACGCCCGCTCACGCTCAAGAACGGCGCGGTGGTCGTCTTTGGGCTGAATTAGCCCGCGGCTAGTGATGTGTCTCACAAATGGCTGGAGTTATGCCGCAAGGGATTTTGGCCTCCCGCGCTGGTGAACTGGGTGAGGGACCGGCCAAACCCCGACTTTGATTGGTGGTGAGCAAGGGCCGCAGCCGCATCGTGACAGCGTTACAACGTTAAATCGTTAATTGTTGCGAGAATTTGAAATTACTGTAAGTGCGCGATGAAATTCTGGACGCTGGCACTGGTGGCAAGTTATCCTCACTGAAACATGAAAGCCACACATCCCACACTGCGATCGATCCTCGGCAAGTTGCCCGTTACTCTTACTCCTTCCTCCCGAACAAACCCCCTCACCTCATCCCTCTCCCACTCGGAGGGGGAGAGGGTGTCCGCAGGACGGGAGAGAGGGCCGTTCAGCCGTTCAACGCCAGAATCTAAGACGTGGCTGGCATCCTTCCGAACGGCCACCGTTCTCTTCCTGGCTTCGCTCTTCGCGTTCCAGGTTTCGGCCGCGGACGTTCCTGCGGGGATCTGGGTCCGTCCGGGCTTCACGTTGACCGTGGCGGAAAACACCATCAAGACCCCTCGGTTCATGGCCACGAATCCTGAGGGCGTTCTTTTTGTCAGCGTTCCCAGCGCCGGCAAAATCATGGCTTGCCGCGACAAGAACAACGATGGGGTTTACGAAAGCGTGGCGCCGTACGTCGAGGGTCACAACCCGAAGAACATTCTGCAAGGCTTGGCCTGGCACAACGGCTGGCTCTGGTTCGCCGAAGTCTCCGCGATCTACAAATCCCGCGACACAAATGGCGATGGCAAAGCCGATGAAGTCGTCAAAGTCGTCAGCGAAGACAAACTCCCCATCACCGGCGGCGGGCATCGGTGGCGCGCCCTGTTGATTCATCAGTCACGCATTTACACGCACATCGGCGATCAAACGAACGCCACGGATGAACCCATCGATGCGAACGAACGGAAAAAAATCTGGAGCTTCGCGCTGGACGGCTCCGACAAACAACTCTTCGCGTCGGGCTTGCGCAACACCGAGAAGTTCGCGATCCGACCGGGCACCGAGGAAATCTGGGGCGTCGATCACGACATCGACACGCTCGGCGAATCGATCGAGGGCAAGGAAAAGAAATTCGGCCAGCCGATCACGGACCACAATCCTCCGGCCGAACTCAACCACTACAAGAAAGGCGGCTTCTACGGGCACCCGTACATTCTGGGGAAAAACATCCCGAACTTTAATTTTCTGAAACGGCCGGACCTTGCGGAACTTGCGTCCAAGACCACGATCCCCGAATGGACCATGGCCGCCCATTGTTCGGGCAACGGCATGTTCTTCTATCACGGCAACAAGATTCCTAATGCCCGGGGCGACGCCTTTGTGGCGATGCGCGGCTCATGGAATGCCACTCAGAAATCCGGCTATTGCCTGGCGCGAATTCTGTTCGAGGACGGCCATCCGTACGGCGAACAGAAAATGGTGAACTTCCTCAAGGGCGGCACGGAAGTGCTGGGGCGCCCGGCGGATTGCCTGGAAGCGCCGGACGGCTCGATCCTCATCAGCGACGACACGGGCAACAAGATTTACCGGCTCTCCTACGCGGGACAATGACGAGGAGGGTCGAGCCGATCCGGGATCGGATAAGTTCAGCGTCTCGTTGTTCCCTTGCACCGAAATGCACCTCGAAAACACTTGAAGCGGCACTTCGGCGATTGAGTTGGAAGATAGCCTTCGGGCGGCTTCGGAACAATCCATAACTGAGCGACCTCTCCTGTCCGGCCATTCTCGGTTTGCCTTCGGTAGGGCGAGCCTGTCCCCAGCGAGCCGCCTCCGACGTGTTCCAATACGTCGGACACGGCTCGCCGAGACGGACTCGCCCTAGCCCCCTAGCCCCGCGGAGCCATTCGCTTTCAGCGACGCGCCGACCGGCGGGGCGCCGCCCGAAACACGCGAGGGGGCTTATGCCTCCCATCGCCTACTGAACAGCGAAAGCCGATCTGGCGAAGTTCGGCCCGGATGCGTTCGATCTGGTCGGGCGACAGAGGCCGAACCGGCCGGCGGAAAACCGGCGAGGGGAATTTGCCCATCAACCAGCGCGCCACTTTCATGCGTTGGTGCGCGCCGCAACCGGGTTCGCCGAAATTATAAATGACGCGCGCGAGCGGCGCGACCGTTTGCCGGGCTTTTTTCGCCCGGCGCAAATCTCCTGCCAGCGCGGCGTGGACCACATCAACCATGAGTTCGGGCGCGAAGCCCGCGAAGCCGATCAACGCGCCGTCCGCGCCGTCGAGCAAAGTCGGGAGCAGAAATTCATCGTGGCAAGTCAGGATGGAAACGCGGGGCGCCGCGTGCTTGAGCGTCTCGTAGTCGTAAAGCCACCGGGCCATGTCGCGCGTGCCCATCTTAATGCAGACGACTTGCGGAATCTTCACCAGTTCCAGCATCTCCTTCAGCGAATAGCCGGCCTTCGTCCACGCCGGATATTGGTGAACGATGATCGGGATGTCTGCTCCGGAGGCCACGTCCTCGAAGAATCCCACGGCGGTGTCGAAGCCCCGGCCAAAGCGCAGCCAATGATGCGGCGGCATTAGAAGAATCGCGTCGGCGCCGGCTTCTTTCGCGGCGAGGGCGTGGTCGATTGCTTCCAGGCTTCCTTCCGCCGAGACGCCCGAAACCGCTTTCACGGCGCGGCCTGTCTTGCGGGACGTATCCTGGAGTGTTTTGGCCAGAATGCGCGTCACGCGCGCGCGTTCGCCGGGGCGCAGGGACATGACCTCACCGGTATGGCCGTTGCAGACGAGGCCTTTGATGCCTTCGACGCGGGCGAGTTCGGCGAAATAAGCGCGCAAGCCGTCTTCATCGATCGATTCGTCTTCTTGAAACGCGCACAGTGTGGCGGCAAAGACTCCGGCCCAAGGGTGCCTTTTCCAGTTCATTGGAGTGTTCATGGGGCAGTCATCTTCCTCAATTTAACCACGGATGGACACGGATGCACACGGATAATGAACGGAAGTCAGGTGAGAGGCGCGGGATGTCGTTTTTCAAAATCGAGGGTGCTTTGACATCCCAGAGGGATGCCAGAATGAGCCGACGCTTCAGTGTTGCTTGCTCAGCCGAGCCGGTAGGGTGAGCTGAGGCTGAACGTGTTGGGCAAGTGCCGAATTTCGCGCACCGCACCGTCTTCCAGCAGCACCTCCACGATATCGAATCGAATCCGAACGCGGGGGTTCTCCAGGAGCTTCAAGTAATCGAAGGCGGTCTGGGAGAGCAACCGGCGTTTGCGTGCGTTCACGGCCGCGGCGGGCCGGGTCCAATCTTCCGACGACCGGGTCTTGACCTCCACGAACACCAGACAATCGCCGTCGCGAAACACGAGGTCGATCTCTCCGCGCGGTGAGCGAAAATTGGCCGTGAGAAATTTCAGGCCGCGTTCTTGAAGATGTCTTTTGGCGGCGCGTTCGCCGAGCTTCCCGCGCTTGAGATGCTGCGGTTCGTCGGGTCGCATCCACCGCGTTTTGACTCGCTGCCACAGGTTCATCGTCTGAAAAGAGATTACAACCACGGATGGACACAGATGGACACGGATAAAGAGAGTTGGCGGTGAACTTGGAGATCGCACGCAGAGAGAGCGGTGGGTGGGTCCCCAAATCCGTGTTCATCCGTGTTCATCCGTGGTTCCTTTCTGCTCCCAAATTCAGACACGAGTGGGCGGTTCATTTCAGAAATCAAACAACTCCTGCTGGGACGGCTTCAGCGGCGCGAAACTGCGGCGGTGCAGCGGACAGGGGCCGTGCTGGGCGAGCGCGGCCAAATGCTCGGCTGTGCCATATCCTTTGTTCTTCGCGAAACCGTAAGCCGGAAATTGGCGGTCGTAATCCTCCATCAAACGGTCCCGCGTGACCTTGGCCATCACACTGGCCGCAGCGATGGAATAACTTCGCGCGTCTCCCTGGACCAGCGCGGTCTGCGGTAACGCAATCGACGCAACCGGTAAGCCATCCACAAGGACGTGTTCGGGCGGAAGCGTCAATTGGGCGAGCGCGCGGTTCATGGCCTGGTGCGTGGCCTGGAGGATATTGATCGTGTCGATGACGCCGACTTCGACGAGGCTCACCGCGGTCAGAATCTCGGCTTGCGTGGTGAGGAAGGTGAAAAAGGACTCGCGTTGCGCGGAGGTGAGTTGTTTGGAGTCATTCAGACCTTCGAGTGCTTCGGGCAGTCCGTTGCGAATCCACTCGACTGGCAACACGGCGGCCGCAGCTACGACAGGTCCCGCCAATGGTCCGCGCCCCGCTTCATCCACGCCGGCGATGCGGGTTACTCCTTTTGCGAGCAGCGCGCGCTCGAACTCGAAACGGTCGGTCTCCTTCATTGTTTCCTGAGCCGGTAAAATCGCGTTGCGTCGGCGAGAGCAATCGTAACGGTGTTGCCATTCAGAGCAATGCCCGGCGGAAGTGGATGCCGCACTTGCCAGTTGTCGAGCGGATCCGCCTCGATTGTTTGGCTGACGGCCTGCGTTGCTGCGCACAATAAAAGGGCGAACAGACACACTTGAAGAGGCAGTCTCAGGTGCAGTCGGTCAGCAAGGTCTTGCGTCCAGTCGTTCAAAACTTGGTTCTCCTTCCGCGTCGCAGGCTAATTTGCCATCAAACCCAGGCAAGAAGGAATTCAATGGCTTCTCCGTTTAACTTCGGTAGGGCGAGCCTGTCCCCAGCGAGCCGAGTCGGACGTGTTCCACGCACGTCGAGCGGCTCGCCGGGGACGGACTCGCCCTACCGTGCGGACGTTGGAGCGCAATTCGTGCAAATCTCCCGGATGCTTGTTACGATGCGCCGGCAAACACGATGAGCAGAATTGTCGGCATCGATCTGGGCACAACCAATTCGTTGGTCGCGAGTGTGGATTCCGGTTTTCCGTTTGTCATCCCCGATCGCGAAGGGCACCGGCTCACGCCGTCTGTGGTTCATTTTCCGGACGATAGCGGTCCGGCCCTCGTGGGGCACAAGGCCCAGAGGTTGCGGGTGCTGAAACCGGCAGAGACGGTCTATTCCGTGAAGCGCTTCATGGGCCGGCGGGGCAATGAAATCTCGCGCGAGCAACTCCGGGTCAACTATCCGCTCAGGACCCAAAGCAGCGAAGCGGTCGGGATCGACATCCGAGGCCGAGTGCTCAAGGCGGAAGATGTCTCGGCGGAGGTTTTGAAGAAGTTGAAGGCCGATGCCGAAACTTACTTCGGAGAGCCGGTGACGCGCGCCGTCATCACCGTCCCGGCGTATTTCAACGACGCGCAGCGCAGCGCGACCAAGAGGGCAGGGGAGCTGGCGGGTTTGACCGTGGAACGCATCATCAATGAGCCGACCGCCGCGGCCCTGGCTTATGGTTTGGACAAGCTGAAGGAACGGTCCAAAATCGCCGTGTATGACCTGGGCGGGGGAACGTTCGATTTGTCGATTCTGGAACTGACCGAGGGAGTTTTCCAGGTGCTCGCCACGCACGGCGATACGCTGCTGGGCGGCGATGATCTGGACAAACGCATCGTGGACTGGCTCGTCGAACGCATCCGAAAAGCCGGCGGGCCGGACGCAACGCAGGAGCCCGGTTTGATGGCGCGCCTCCGCGAGGCAGCGGAGGAAACCAAGATCAAGCTTTCGGATGTGGAGGAAGCGAGCGTTTCGCTTCCTTTCCTTGATTCACAGTTCAGCTTCACTTGCCCATTCACGCGGCGCGAACTGGAAGAACTCACGCGCGATATCATCGTCCGGACGCGGGAGCACTGCCTGCGTTCGCTGGCCGACGCCAAGCTGGAACCCGCGGATTTGGATCAGGTGATTTTGGTGGGTGGCCAAACCCGTATGCCGCTGGTGCGGCGTTTCGCGGCCGAGCTTTTCCATTGCGCCGAGTTCGAGGTGGTCGCCGGGGCGCTTCGGGTGGGTTCGGACTATCACAAATCACGCGGGCCGGCGTTGAACACTTCGCAGAACCCCGACGAAGCCGTTGCGTTGGGCGCGGCAATCCAGGCGGAAATCCTGGCGGGCGGTTTCAAGAATCTCCTGTTGCTGGATGTGACGCCGCTCTCGCTGGGAATCGAGACGTTTGGCGGCTTGATGAACGTTATCATCACGCGGAATTCCACCATCCCGATCAAAGCCGGCGAAGTGTTTACGACGGCGGTGGATCACCAAACGGCCATGTTGATTCATGTCCTCCAGGGCGAGCGCGAGCGTGCCAGGGACAACTGGAGTTTGGGGCGGTTCACGCTCGACTTTGAACGCGCGCCCAAAGGTGTGGCGCGGGTGGGCGTCCAATTTGAAATCGACGCTAACGGAATTCTGCGCGTGCTGGCGCGCGATCTCAAATCCGGTCGCCAAACCGTGGTCGACCTGAAATCCGCCGTCGATGTGAACGACGCGGAGGTGGAGAAAATGGTTGAAGAGTCCGTCGAGCACGCCTTCGAGGATCTGGCGGCGCGCCGCTGGATCGAAGCCAGGCTCCGGGCCGGCGATACGGTGGAGGCGACTCGCAAGGCGTTGGCTGAATGCGGCGCAGAGATCGCCGCCGACCTTCGAACGAGGATTGACGCGGCCGTGCTTGCGGTGACAGCCGCTTTGGATACTGAAGATCCCACCACGCAGGCCGGAAACCTGAACCAGATCAACGCCGCCATTGCCGAGTTGGATGATGCCACAAAACCGCTTGCAGACTTGCTGATGCAAAGAGCAATGGAGGCGGCGCTGCGGCGGCGCGGATTGATTCAAGGTTGAAGAGCGCGGGCAGTTTGCCCGCACAACCTCAACCTTCGGAAATTATCCGGCCCACTATCCGGATGTTGTCCCGGTTTTAGTGATGTGTCTCACAAATGGCTGGTATTCATTTGTGAGACACATCACGAGCCGGTTTCGCGCGTTGGCCTGCTGAATCCGGGACTACGTACGGGTAAAACAAGAATCGCTACGGGCAGGCTGCCCGGGCTCCTTCTTGAATCCGCCGGGCCTTGGGCCACTGAAGGCGGGTCACGCCCCTTGCTGAAGCTTCACATCCAGTTCCGAAAACGGATTATGGACAAATCCGCTCGCGGGTGCAGGCGATGCTGAGGATTTGGACACAGGTTGGCTTGACCTCGGGTGCTGGGCGGGAGGATAGACCGGGACGTTGTTTGGACCCGGCGAGTGGACGTGCAGTTTTTCAGGGCTGACGCCGGTCTCGCGGGGATTCTTGGCCCGTTTGTTCCGGGGCAACGGGCTCATCATGATGTTGATTCCCTTGCCGATGAGTTTCGCCGGCGCATCCGGGTGCCCGAAGGGAGCGAGTTCCCTGATGAATTTCTCCACGACTTGAAATCCCAGTTCCGTGTGCGCCATTTCGCGGCCGCGAAATCGAAGCGCGACTTTCACTTTCATCTCTTCGCAGAGAAAGTCGATGGCGTGGTGCAGCTTCACGCCGAAGTCGTGAGGATCGATTGTGGCGCTCAGTTGAATCTCTTTGACCTTGTTGGCGTGCTGGTGCTTCTTGGCCTCGTTTTCCTTTTTGGCCTGTTCGTAGCGGAACTTGCCGTAATCCACGAGCCGGCAGACGGGCGGAGCGGCGTTGGGCGCGATCTCGACCAGGTCCACGCCATGGCCGCGGGCCATGTTGATGGCTTCGCCCAGGGGAAAAACACCCATTTGATGGCCATCTACCCCGATCACGCGCACCTCACGGGCGCGAATCTTCCCATTGACCTTGACGAGCGAATTAGAGGAGAAGGAACTGCGAGGGGTGAAAGGGCGGCTCAAGACACCCTCTTCGGTTGAAGTTTATCCATGCTAGAATCCAGATGGTCTATTCATTGAATTAGACATCTAGTGTGATATTTAGCCGCCTCCGCGCGTTTCTGCAAGTCAAATATGGGCTCCAAAATTTTGTTGCGCGGGAGGCCAGAGAATGGTGAGCTAACGGCAGTTCCGAGAGAAAGCCAAACAGTTTCCGTTTCGAGCGCCGAACCAGTTCGCTCGAACTATCGAGATGATGCGCGTCAACTCAACTAAGAGCGTGTCCGAAAATTGCGCGGGGTCCTGCGGCGAGGGATTTTGGCTGTGGCCAAGGCGGCGAGGTCCGAGCATCCCCAACGCGGGCTGTAAGGACCGAGCCAACGCAGGCCACGGACAAAAGACCCGCCGCCCGGAGGGTTTTCGCGCCAAAGGCCGCCTGGCTTCGTTGCTCCTCAGTCGAAGATCCAGGGAGGATATTCTCCTTCGTCGCGCCTCGCCATCCGGCCTTTGGCGCGAAAACAGGACCCCGCGGAATTTTCGGACACGCTCTAACAACAAATCCCATGACTAACAACAGCAGTTCCCGATTGGAGAGAAAGCCAACTTCAGCCAGATTCCTGAGGGCGTGGATACCCGCAGCGGCGATCGCGGCAGCGTGTTGCGTGTCCGGAAATGCGGCGACGTTCAACACCACTTTTGCCACCGATCCAGGCGGGACAGCTCTCGGCGCCGCGGAGATCGAGAACGGCATTCTCAAACTCACGGACGTGTCGAAGCTTCCACCGTTCGACCCCCCCAAAACCCTCCCGCAAAACGGATCTTACATTTTGCCGGATTTCAACGCCGCCGCTGCCATTCAGAGTTTCACCGCCACCTTTAAGGCGGCCGTGGGCGGCGGCACCAGCTTGGGCGCAAATGGATTCTGCTTCGTTCTCGCCAATGATCTCGCGGCGGACACTCCTTTCCGCGAGGCGGGAGGCACCGGCGACGGCCCCTCCGCAAGCAAAGGGTTGATTATCTCGTTCGACACCATTGACAACCTGGCCGGCTTCAATGCCAACGGCAACGATCCCGGCGATGCGCCAGGGATTATCGTCAGGTTTGGCGGCGCGAAAGTCGCCGTGCGGAATTTCCGGGGCCTTCAGACTTACCCTGCTGACTCGACTGCCGTGCGGTTCGCGAATGTTGAAGTCAAACTTGATCCGGACGGCACGCTCGACATTACATACGATGGCGTCAAAGTCTTTGACAACGTGGGCATCGGCTACACGCCCACTTCCGGCGTGTTCGGTTTTGGCGCAGGAACCGGCGAACTGACCGCCGCCATCCGCAACAGCCACTGGATCGACGATCTCAATATTACGACCGCCACCGTCGGCACGGGCTCCTACGTTTCCGCAAAGTCGCCGGCGGCGCAGGGGGCTGCGCCGGATTCGGTGGTTTCCATCGTCGTGCAAAACCTTGCTTCGCCCACGGTGCAACTGAAATTCGACGGGGCGACTGTCACACCGACCGTGACCAGCCAGGGCAACACGCGGACCATCACTTACGATCCCCCTGGCCTGCTTGCCTCGGCATCGAGTCATAAGGTCGAGTTGACGTACGACACGTCCAAAACGTTCGCGTTCGATTTTAGCGTGGCGAGATATGCGACGATCCCGCCGACCGCAAAAGTGCCCACGGCCACGGTCAACACCGGATCGAGCGGCTTCAAAGCGCGTGTTTATCAAATTGTCTCTCCAGCGCCGGGAGGAATCGGCGCGGCGGAAAAACAACTGGCCGGGCTCTCGGGCGCCAATATTGCCAACAAGATCGGCGCGAACGCCGATGGCAGCTTCAACCTTGCCACGATTAATTTCGACGCCGACCAGGGCGGAGTGGGCCAGTTTCCGGCGGACGGTCCCATTCCCGGCTATCCAGGCGTGAACCCGGACGGCGCCGAAGTGTTCGACAACATCGTCGTCGAAAGCGTCGCTTACCTGGACCTTCCTGCGGGTTTGGTCACGATGGGCGTGACCAGCGACGACGGGTTCAAGGTGACGGTCGGGAGCGATCCACGCGATGTGACCGCGCCCGTGGTGGGGATCTTCGATGGGACACGCGGCGCATCTGAATCCGTTTTTTCCTTTGTGGTTCAAGAGGCGGGTATTTATGGAGTTCGGTTGCTTTGGTTCGAGGCCGGCAGCGCGGCGAATTGCGAGTTCTATTCGTTCACCAGCGCAGGAACCCGCATTCTGATCAACGACCGTGCTGCCGCCGGGCATATCAAGGCTTATCGCGACCGCACTGGCGCCGTGGGACCGTTCATCAGGAGCGCCAAGCCCGCGCCGGCCGAGACGAGCGTCAATGCAAAACTGAGCATCGATGTGGTCGTCACCGAAGACGCGACGACTTTGAATCCGGGCTCGATCAAGTTGAGCGTCAAGAACACAGCTTTGACGCCCACCGTCACCAAGAGCGGCAAACAAACTACTATCAGCTACCGGCATCCGGGCCATGTTCCGGAAGGAGTGTATCCGGTGACTTTGTCTTTCGCCGATGGATCGGGAAACTCGGTCACCAGCTCGTGGTCATTTTCCACGGCTCCGGGCGCTTGTGAGAACGTCGGCGGGCCGGCCGCAACGGGCTATTGGACCTTTGACGACGGGACGCTGAAGGCTGCCATCGGCAGCGATCTCGCCTACATCGACACGGCGATTTCCAGCCATTACTCCTTTGGCACGAGCGGGCAGGGGAATTTTGCCGAGGTTCCGGGAGTCAACGGGCAGCCGATGAAGTTCCTCGCCATTCCGCGGAACGAGAACGGAGATGATTTCCGCAAGACCGGCATTCGCGTGAAGCCCGGCCTGGCGGCAAGTGGCGGTGGCAAGAACGCCAATCAGTGGACGTTGATTGTCGATCTGTACTGGGGGCAGGGCCACGGTTTTGGAACGATCTTGCGAACCCACGATTTGGGACAAAACAACGACGGGGATCTCTTCTGGCGCGGCTCGGATGGGTCGTACGGGAAGGGCTGCTGCTCGAACTACGACGGCATCAACCCGGCGAACAGCCATCAGCGCGAGGTTTGGGCCCGCGCCGTGTTCGTGGCCGATATGACCTCAACGCCCAAGCGGTTCGCGAAGTACGTTAACGGCGTCAAGCACCGCGAAGACGTCAGCGGCGACGGCGCGAACATCGACGGCCGATTCTCGCTTCCTGCCGAGATTTTCATGTTTAACGACGGCGATGACAACGAACAGAGCACGGCGTTGGTCAGCGCCATTCAATTCCGCGAGGGCGCATTGACCGACGAAGAAGTTGCAGCCTTGGGCGGTCCTTCGCCGAATGGCATCCCGGCGCCCGCCAAGACTCAGGCGACGGGCGTGGCGGCCCAATGGGAATTCAATGGAAGCCTGCAAGCGAAGACGGGGACGGCAGTGCGGTACATCGACAATTCGATCGCCAGCCATTATTCGTTCGGCACGAGCGGCCAGGGAGCTTTCGCGGACGTGCCCGGAATCGGTGGCCAGGCAGTCCAGTTTCTGGCTATCCCGCGGAATGAAAACGGCGAGGACTTCCGCAAGACCGGCCTGCGGGTCAGCACGGGCTTGACTGCAAGCGGGGGCGGTAAAAATGCCAATAAGTGGACAATGATCATGGACGTTTTCTGGGGGCAGGGACATGGGTTTGGCACGGTGTTGCGCACCCACGACTTGAATCAGAACAACGACGGCGACCTCTTTTGGCGCGGCTCGGACGGCTCGTACGGGAAAGGCTGCTGCTCGAATTACGACGGCATCAATCCGGCCAACAGCCATCAGCGAGAAGCCTGGGCGCGGGTTACGTTTGTCGCGGACATGACCTCAACACCCAAGCGGTTCGCGAAGTACGTCAATGGAGTCAAGCACCGCGACGATGTGAGCGGTGATGGCGCGAACATCGACGGCCGATTCTCACTCCCGGCAGAGATTTTCCTGTTTAACGACGGCGACGACAACGAGCAGAGCACGGCTTTGGTCAATTCGATCCAAATCCGTCCTGTGGCTTTGACCGACGAGGAAGTCACGGCGCTCGGCGGTCCATCCGCAGCGGGGATTCCTGAGCCGCAAACCGCCGCGGCCGACGTTAAATCCCACTGGACCTTCAACGGGAACCTGAACGCGACCGTCGGGAATCCGATCACCTATATCGACAATTCCATCGCCAGCCATTATTCGTTCGGCACCAGCGGCCAGGGCGCCTTCGCCGCTGTCCCCGGCATCGGGGGGCGGCCTGCCCAGTTTCTGGTGATTCCGCGCAACGAAAACGGCGAGGATTTCCGAAAAACTGGAATACGCGTCAAACCTGGGCTGGCGGCGAGCGGCGGCGGCAAGAATGCCAACAAATGGTCACTGATCGTCGATCTCTACTGGGGCCAAGGACACGGGTTCGGCACGATCCTGCGGACGCACGACCTGGGGCAAAACAACGACGGCGATCTCTTCTGGCGCGGCTCGGACGGATCGTACGGCAAGGGCTGCTGCTCAAACTATGACGGCATCAATCCGGCGAACAGCCATCAGCGCGAGACCTGGGCCCGCGCCGTGTTCGTGGCGGACATGACCTCAACGCCCAAGCGGTTCGCGAAATACGTGAACGGCGCCAAGCATCGCGAAGACGTCGGCGGCGACGGCGCAAACATCGATGGACGATTCTCGTTGCCGGCGGAGATCTTCATGTTCAACGACGGCGACGACAACGAGCAAAGCACCGCGCTAATCAACGCGCTCCAAATCCGCGAGGTGGCGCTCACCGATGAAGAAGTTGCGGCGTTAGGGGGTCCCACTGCGGACGGGCCGCCGTTGACGGGCGCCGGCGCGGCAACCTGCGTGCCGCTGGGGCTGCCCCCGGCCGCAGCGGCAGAGTTGTTTGTCGCTGACGCGGTCACCGGACCTTTTGCTGTTCTGGCGAGCGCGGCGGTCAATGCGGCCGCGAAGACGATCACCGTTCCGGCTTCGACGACGGCGAAGTTCTATCGCATCCGCAGCAGCACGGCGGTTAAGATCAAAACCGTCAGGGTCCAAGCCGGAAACCTGGTCATCAGCTACGAATAGGCTGAATTTCCTTCTGGGTAGAAGGATGAGCGGGCTCCGGTGTTGAGACGTGTGTCCCGGAGCCCGCTTGCTTTCAAGAATCGCGCCTCCGCATGAACCACTGTCCTGGAGCGCGGCCTTCAGGCCGCTTCAGCGCCCGACTTGAGCACCCGGCCACAAGAAGCCTGAAGACTGGGCTTCGTTGGCGCGCTTCAAACAAGGGCGCTCTATCGAGCAAGGCGCAAAGCGTACCGCAGAGTTGCGCTCTGTTGCCTGATTTCGTGCCGCGAGATCTCCGCCAGTTGCAGCTCGGCCAGACCGCCAACAACCCAACGAAGGAAGGTGCGTCCGCGGTGTACGACGGCGTCCTGGTTCCCGCAATTGTCAAAGACGACTACCTTTATCAAAGCCCGGACACGGCGGGAACCGAGGTGCTCATGCGCTTCGCCGGCCTGAACCCCGGGACTTACAACGTGACCGTGTTCGAGGGCCGGACGACGGATGGCAATGGACGATTTGGCAAGGTTTGGGTCGATGATATCAACGGCAAGAAAGAGCCTGCGGCCCAAAACACCGGGAATTACTCGGGCGTGAATCTGGACGTGAACGGCGTTCCGACCCCCGTGGGTCAGCCCCGAACTGTCACCGTGGAGATCAAAGCCGGGGAGTATCTCTGGTTCGCGGAAATGGAGGACAATTCGGGAGGCATCAGCGGCATGATCATCCGAGGCCTTAGCTCCACAGGTTCCACCGCGCCTCCGAGGAAACTGGGCTTCGCGCGTTCTGGCAGCAATCTGATCCTCTCTTGGGAAGGTGCCGCGACGTTAGAGTCTGCGGATGAAGCAACCGGGCCGTGGAGTGCGGTGACCGGAGCGACCAGCCCGCGAACAGTTGCTCCGAGTGGAACCCGCAAGTTCTACCGATTGAAACTGTAGGTCTCTTATGACAAATTCTTCGCCTCATTCCCGGTGGCGCATCCTGTTGGCCGGATTCTTCCTCAGTGTATCGGTCTCTCTTCCGCCGTGGGTGGCGCTTGGCGCAGACGTCCGCGATGCTGTCCGGGCGCGCCTGGCCCAGGAATATTCTTCCCTGGATTCTCTTTACAAACATCTCCACGCCCATCCGGAGTTGTCGCTTCAGGAGAAGGAAACGGCCAAACGCATTGGCGACGAACTGGAGCAGGCCGGCCTGCAAGTCACTCGCGGCGTGGGCAGGACCGGCGTCGTAGGCGTCCTGCGCAATGGCGCCGGCCCGACGGTTTTGGTTCGCACCGACCTAGACGCTTTGCCGGTGAAGGAGCAGACCGGATTGCCCTACGCCAGCGCGGTTCAGGCGAAGGATGAAAAAGGGGAAACGGTCAGCGTCATGCACGCTTGCGGACATGACGTGCACATGACGGTTTTCGTCGGCACGGCCCGGCTGCTGGCTCAACTCAAGAACCGATGGCAAGGAACCCTGGTCATGATTGGCCAGCCGGCCGAAGAACGGGGCAAAGGCGCCCGCGGGATGCTGGCCGATGGGTTGTTTACGCGTTTTCCCAAGCCGGACTATTGCCTGGCGCTTCATGCAAGCGCCAACCTCCCCAGCGGCAGCGTGGGCTACGTCGAAGGTTTTGCCATGGCGAATGTCGATTCCGTCAACGTAACGATCCGCGGCGTTGGCGGGCACGGCGCCTGGCCGCACACGACCAAAGATCCGATCGTGCTGGCCGCGCAAACGATCCTGGCGCTGCAAACCATCGTCAGCCGCGAAACCGCGCCCGGCGATCCCGCCGTGGTGACCGTCGGCTCCATCCACGGCGGCACCAAACACAACATCATTCCGGACGAAGTGAAGCTGCAGTTGACCCTGCGCTCCTACACCGACGAAGTGCGCAAACACACGCTGGATTCAATCCACCGGATCACGCGCGGTCTGGCGGCTGCGGCCGGGTTGCCTGAGGACAAGTATCCGCTTGTGACGCTGGAGGACGAGTTCACTCCCGCGACTTACAATAATCCTGAACTCACGCGCCGCGCCGTCGCCGCGATCAAACGCTGGATTGGCGACGCGAACGTCCTTGCGCAAAAGCCGGTGATGGGCGGAGAAGATTTCGGGGAGTACGGACGCACGCAGGACAAGATTCCAGTTTGCTTGCTGTGGCTGGGAGCCGTTGCTCCCGAAACTTACAAGGAACACCTCAGCGGGGCAAAGGCGTTGCCGTCCTTGCATTCGGCGCATTTTGCTCCTGTGCCGGAACCGACCATCAAGACGGGAGTCACGGCCATGACCGCGGCGGTGCTTGATCTATTCGGGCAGGGTGCGTCGAGGCAAGTGCTCGGTAACCAGTGATCCGTGATCCGTGACCCAGTCACGCATCACGTTTCACGACTCGCTAAAGGTAACTCAGCCACGCCTCGCGCCGGCGTCGCTTGACGTTGGCGAACCATCGGCACACCGGATACAGGACAAGGATCACGCTGATCCAGACGGCGTAAACCACAGGTAGATTGTAGCCAGGGCCGCCCTGCCGAACGAGGACGGCGAGTCCATGGATGAGGGGAAGGTGCAGAAGATAATAGAAAAGAGGCACACGTCCAAATACCAGCACGGGCTGCAAAAAGCGCGGCGTTTCTCGCTCCAGGCAAGCCAGGATGATCAGCGCCGGCCCCAGAGTCATGAGCAAGTAGAGAAGCGATGGGGGATACTTCGTGCAGTTGATGAAGGAGAAGAAGGTGTAGAGCGGGTTCTTTTGCGCGGACCACGGAGAAGGATCGCCATAAACATTCGCCGCGCGCAGGACGAAAAACAGCGCGGTCAGAACCAGGCCGAGCCTGAGGATGGTTCTACGACGGCGGGTCGCTTCCCAGCGGAACATCGAGCCGAACGCGTAGCCCGCCGCCATCACGCCGATCCACGGGATGAGCGGATACCCAACGCCGATCACGAACGAAGGCCTGGCCGGATCGCCGAACAGAACCGGTCCCTGGATGTGCAGAATTCTCCAGAGCCATTCGAAGGAGCCGAATCGCTCGGGCGAAAGCGGGTCGAGGAGATTATGTCCGGCGATCATCACCAGGCCGAAAAGCGCGATGTAGCGCACGGGGAGAAACACCAAGCCCGCCAGCGCCACCATCGACCAGCCAATCGCCCAGATCACCGCGGCGCCAATGGAGTTCAAGTTGATCGAGAAAGACCAGCCGAACCATAGGATCACCGTGCATTCCAGGAGCACGAGCCAGAGACCGCGCGTCAGGCAAAACCAGGACAACTGGGCCTTGGTTTTCCCGCGCGTGGTCGAGAGAAACGCCCCGGTGCCGGCCAAAAAAACAAAAACCGGCGCGCAGAAATGCGTGAACCAGCGGGTCCAAAACAGGAGCGGCCAGGTGCGGTCCAACTGCAGTGGATAAAACGTTACGTTCGAGAAAAAGGCGCGGGTGTGATCCAGCGCCATGAGAATCATGACCAGGCCGCGAAGCAGATCCACAGAATCCAGTCGAGGACGTGCCACAGGAAGAGTGGTCTGGGGCGGTGCCGTTGCCGTGGCGCTGCCGGCACTTGGGTCGCTGGCCATGGCGCTTACTGCTGCCAGAGATCGACACTGCCCGCAATGCTTTTCTGCCCAGGCGGCGTCTCAATTTTTAGCATCGCCGCTTTCGAGCCAGATAGCGCAGGCTTTCGAGCCGGCGGGTTCACGGGGCTTTCCAGCTTTGTATCGCGAGCTATGCTGCTGGGGACTCGAAAGTCCCCGTAACCGGCAGGCTGGAAAGCCTGCTCCACAGCGCCATTGTTCCTGCCCTCTGCCCACGTGGCGTCTTGGCCGGCTTGGGTGCGACTTTTTCCGTCGGTCAGTTTTTTGCCAATTTTGCCCAGTATCGGTCCCAGTCATTGTTGGCGCGCGTGGTTCTGAGTTGAAGCATCGATTCCGCATTTGGAATCTTCCACCAAGCACCGGCAATTTTCAGGCGCTGCTGTATCACATGCCGATGTCCGCTCTCAATTTCCCCTGAACCAATGGGAAGCCCCTCGGCTCTGGCTCCGGCATAGTCCATGTTCTCCTTCCTATTGTGGATCCTCTCCGGCGCCGCTCTCCACAATCGGAACCATGCTCCCATCCATGCCCGTGATAATCATCCTGGCTGCCGAGGTGGGAGAGGGCTTCACCGCGCCGATGGCTTTGGCGTGCGCCAGCGTGTGTTGGCGCGCGGCAGCCACCGGGACCTCCACACCGTAGTGCTCGCGCACTTTTTTCGTAGCCTCCAGGAACGAATCGTCCGCGCCGAAATCCACCAGCGCTCTTTGCAGCGGCAACGAGTAAGCGCGGGGACTGATCTGCGCCCGATCGCAAAACGGGCGCACTTGCCGACCGCGGCGGCCTTGGCGCAAACACTGTTCATCCACCGAAATGTCTCCGTAGGTGGAGTGCCAAGTCAGCCGTTTTTTTTCCGTATTTGATGAGCGTGGGATTTTCGGCCTGGGCCTGATGGCGAGCGTTCGGCTCGGATTTTTCGGCCCAATCCTTCAGCACCTCCTGACCCAGCTTGCGAATTTGCTCGATCGCTCGGGCCTCGGCTTCGTGCGCCGTACATCCTTCGGCGACGGCCTGATCGACCATATCTGCGATCATCAACAACCGGCGGCGCAAGTGTGGACGGCTGATGAAACGTTCGTCCAGACTCGGTTCGTTTTTCCTTTGCTTTGAATGCGGCAAATTGGTTTTCACGAACTGCTTAATTATACACAGTACAGAAAAGTACAAGTGCCAAATCATCTCACCTCCCCTTTTCTTTTGAGGGGTAAATCACCTCAGAGCGACCGACAGAAAAAGTCGCACCCCATGGTCTGGCCCAAGCCCCGCTGCGTCGCGCGTATTTGTAATTATTTGTAATCTGCGCTACGGGTCACCGACAACTTGTGGATGCGCCGCGTTGCAAATCATCGACGCCGGCCGATGGCAAATCGGCGATAGGGCAGATTACAATCGGGACTGCGGCCTTTTCCCTTGCTCGGAAGTCTTCGCAGCGACTATCGTTGCCGCCTCACCAAAACTTAGTCGTCATCGTATTTATGTCTATGACCACTTAGCGAGCAACCCGCTGCATGGAGAGGAAAACAGTATGAACCGACGAACATTTCTGAAGTCCCTGATGTTGGCGCCTGCCACGGCCTCGATCTGGCCGTTCAAAACCGAGGCGGCTTTGCCCAAAGCGAAGATCACACGCGTCCGAATCTACCGCCCGCCGAACCTCAACGAACTTTTCAACCAGAGCAACATGGTCGTCACGGTTGAGACCGACATCGGCATCACCGGCATCGGCGAAGGCGGCTCCAAGGATACATTGGAACAGTGCGCCGGGACGTTGATCGGCAAGAACCCGTTCAAGATCGAAGCGATCTGGCAAGAGATGTACATCGCCTGGTTTTATCCGCCGGGCCGGGAAAAAGTTCATGCCCTGGGCGCGATGGACCTGGCGCTTTGGGACATCAAAGGCAAGGCGCTCGGCTTGCCCGCGCACGAACTGCTCGGCGGCAGCACGCGGAATTTCTGCGAGTGCTACGCCACGGGCGGCGTTCGGCCCGCCGGTGGACAGCAAGGCGCGCGACTGAGTTTGAAGGAACGGGCGCGTGCCACAATGGAGGCCGGCTACCGGGCTTTTCGGATGGGCGCCGGCGACACTCAAATTGGCGGTGTGTTCAACTCACACGAACGCGTGCGCAAAGTCGCGGCGGACGCCAAAGAGGTCCGTGAAGGGGTCGGTCCGAATGGCGATTGGTGCATCGATTTCCACCAGCGTTTCGATTTCAGCGACGCCCTGCGCGCCTGCAAATTGATCGAGGAGTTCGAGCCGTATTTCGTCGAGGACCCCGTGCGCGACGAACACGCGCACCAGGATTTGCCCAAGCTCCGGCAGATGACCACCGTGCCGCTGACGCATGGCGAAGAATGGGGACAACGCTGGGACTTCAACCGGCTGGTGGAGAATCACGACATCGATTACATCCGCGCCACGCTCCCGAACGTCGGCGGCATCACCGAGATGATGAAGATTGCGGCGATGTGCGAGACGCACGCCGTGGGGATCATTCCGCATTTCACCGGCCCGATCGCCACGGCGGCGCTGGTCAATTGCCTGTCCACGTTCTCCGGCCCAGTGATCATGGAATACAACTACGGCGGCCGGCCCATCGATTACTTGCCCGCATGCCTGGATTTCAAAGACGGCAAAGCCTACACGAACGATCGCCCCGGCCTCGGAGTCACCGCGGAGATGAAATTGCTGACGCAGATCGGTGAAGTGACGCAGCCGGGCCGGCGGAATGTGTTCGTCCGACCCGATGGGTCGTTGACGCATTGGTAGGATGGTAGGACTGGTTTCCGCTTTCTCTTGCGTGAAATGAATGACACGGTGACCGTCAGGTTGAGCGATGCGTTAAGAAAGGAACAGCTTTGCCCGAACCCACCGTAAAGAAACTTTCCGACAAGAACACAAAGCAGGAAATGCTCGAAGCCTATCAGGCGTTGGCGAAGCAGCTTGAGGCCAAACGCCAGGCCGAACTGAATCCAGAGCGGAAGACCGAGGAGAAAAAGGCCGAGGAAGCGCTGAAGGTGGCCGCAACCGTGGCCGCAGACGGAATCGACCGCGAAATTGGGGCCTGAAATCCGAGATCGGCAAGATGCTTGCGGACGTGGCGGAGAAGCTCACGGCGGAGTCGCTCCGCTTCCGCAGCTTGCAGAAAGCCCATACCACAGCCGTCGCATCTGCTTCACCTGGCTGCGGCCCAACTGGCCGGAGTGAGAAGCTGTGAAGAAATTCTTTAAGCCACGAGCGCCGCTACCAGCCGGTCGATCTCCTCACGGGTATTGTAGTGCGTCAGGCCGATGCGCAGCATGCCTCCCGTGCTCTCCACGCCGAGGCGTTCGCTCAGGTTGATCGCGTAATAGTTGCCGTCCCAAACGCAAATGCCGGCTCGCGCAAGGCGTTCGGCAGTAGCGCGCGGGTGCTCATTCTCATACCTGATGGCGATGGTTGGGGCGCGCTCTTCCGCGCGTTCCTTTTCGCGAATTCCAAAGAAACGCACGCCGTCGATGGCGAGGATTTGCTCGATCAGATAGGCGACGAGTTGCTGTTCGTAGAGCTGCGAGACGCGCATGGCGGAGTGAAGCTTCGCCGAACGGGCCGAGCGCCAGGTTTGTCCCGTCGCGGGCGCGGAGAAATCCTTCTGCTTCTCGGAACAGTCCACCGGTCCCCAATTGGTAGGGACGCGTTCCACCGCGTCCCTGATGTTACCTGTTCGATGGTCAAATGTAGTCAGGGACGGAGTGGAATCCGTCCCTACCATCTTTATGGCTGGAACGCAGGAATCCGCCAACCACTCCAAATACTCCATCACTCCGATCAATCCCGCCTGATTCTCGAAGCTCTGCGTGCCGGTCTCGAACTTGTGCGGCGGCTTGTCTTCGGCCGGGCGGACTTTGTACGCGGGCAAGCGGTCGAGCAGATCGTATTTGCCATAGAGAATGCCTTGATGAGGGCCCCAGAACTTGTAGGGCGAGCACGCGAGAAAATCGGCGTCCAGGCTCTGCACGTCGATGGGCAAGTGCGGCGCGGCTGCCACGGCATCGACAAACGCCAGCGCCCCCGCGGCGTGGGCCATCGCGACGATCTGTTTGACCGGGTTGATCGTGCCGACGGCGTTGCTCACGTACCCGACGGCGACCCATTTCGTGCGCGGGCCGAGAAACCGCTCGAAGTCGGCCATCACCAAAGTGCAATCGTCCGGGTTGATGTCCACGACGTTGACTTTGACGCCGCGTTCGTGCGCCAGGAGCCACCAGGGAGAAAAGTTCGCGTCATGGTCCAGCCGCGTCAGGATGATTTCGTCGCCTGCCTTGAGCCATTGGCCGAGGCTGCGGCTGAGCGCGAACGTGAGGCTGGTCATGTTCTGGCCAAAGACAATTTCGTCGGCGCTGCGCGCGTTCAAGAAATCGGCGGCGGCTTCGTGCGCCTCGGCAATGAGGGCGTCGCTTTCGACAGCGGTGGCGAATGCGCCGTGCGTGTTGGCGTTGCAGCGCGTGAGGTAATCGACGATGCGGTCGAGGCAGCGACGCGTGACTTGAGTGCCGCCTGGCGCATCGAAATAGACGAGGGGCTGGCCGGCATGTTCGCGTTTCAGCGCGGGAAATTCGTTTCGGACGGCGTCGAGGTTGGTCAGCGTGGTCATTTGCACCGGCGCAAGTCTCTCATTCACGGCGTTTCAAAAAAGCAAATTCCGGCGAGGCAATTGAACACGACTCGACTTTGCCAGTGATGTGTCTCACCAGGATTTTTTGACCGCGGATTTCGCGGATGAGCGCGGATGATCTGCGTGGGTGAACTGGTTTCCATATCCGCGCAATCCGCGTGATCCGGCGGTTTGTTGAGTTGCAACTGAAGGGCGGCTTCCTGGTTGAAACAGCCGTTGGCTAGGCGCAACCGAGAAGCCCCCGCTTGACCGGCCTGCGGCATTCTGGCACTTTGCCAACACGGAAATGAGCGCTTTGACCTTTAAGGAACTGCTAGCCAAAACCCAAAGCGATCCTCAATCCACTTCAATCAATCTCTCCGGTCGCGTTCAGTTTTCTCGGTTGGTCGCGAATCGCTCCGGGGAACAACCGATCTCGAAACCCATGAAGACGCTTCTCTTCTCTCACCGCCGGCGTTCCGGCTTCACGCTGATCGAACTGCTCGTCGTCATCGCCATTATTGCCATTCTGGCCAGCATGCTCCTGCCGGCGCTGGCGAAAGCGAAATCCAAGGCCCATCAGATCAAGTGCATCAACAACACCAAAACCCTGACCCTGGCGACGTTCATGTATCTGAACGACTTTGCCAAGCCCGTCCCGTACAACGGGCAGGCCACGGCTTACATGGACAACGCGCTGTGGGTCACGGTCCTGGCGACCAATTACGGCGGCATCAACCAGTCTCGCATCTGTCCGTCAGCGCCGCCCGCCGCCAGCAAATCCAAACGCCGTCATGCCAGCAGCGGCTCGCTGAATCAAACGTGGCTTTGGACGGGATCGAAGGGGATCGATTACGAAGGCAGCTACGCCTTCAATGGATGGTTTTACGGCGATGACGATCCCTTTTTCAGCTCGCCCGATCAAAAGGTGAAGAAATACCGAAACGAAGCCGATTGCCCCAGGCCGTCCACCGCGCCGGTCATCCCGGACAGCAATTGGATCGATACCTGGCCCCAACCCAACGACCCGCCGGCCCGCGATCTTTTCACCGGTGACGATTTCGCCGGCGCGATGGTCCGCGTCACGCTGCCGCGTCACGGGGCAAACAACACCTGGCGTCGGGGGCAGATATTCAATCCGAAGAACGATCTGCCCGGGGCCATCAACATTGGGTTCGTCGATGGCCACTCCGAGTTGGTGAAGCTGGAGAAGCTCTGGAGCATCGACTGGCACAAGAACTGGGTCCCGCCCGCCAAACGCCCTGGGAAGTAACGCTCTTATTATTAGTTGCGGTCGGCCAATTCCAGCATGAAGGATTTGGATCGCTGAACACTGGCAACGGAGTCTTCGAGGGTCCGCAGGTGTGCCTGGGCCTGGGTGCGGTTTTCTTCTGCTCTCTCCGCGAATCTGTCCAGTTCCGCGATGGTCTTGGATTGGGAAGCGGAAGCCACCAGATCGAAGGCGATGGTTGCGGCGCCCGACGGCGTTGAAGGAACGGAGATCGGCGGACTGGGCGGAGTCGAAGTCCGGTGAAGCTGACACGCGCCGGGCCCGCTGAAGTTCATTGCGCAAGACCTGGACAAACGCTCCGGCTCCCGTTCCTTCGCCACTAACCGCAGCCAGCGCTGCGACGTCAAAACTGTTTTCCATTGTTCGCTGTGAGAGCGACCCGCGGGAAACTCACTGCTAATAATAAGCTCCGCTTCGCACCGCGGCCGCATGTTGTGCAAGACACGATGGGAGAATTCGCAACCGGCGAGAATCCGGGGAGAATGCGAAAGAGAGCCCCAGGGAATCCCCGGTGCGGATCGAGGTCGGGTAGAGACCGCTACCGAATCGAAAGCTCCTGCTTGATGCCGAACTTGTCGATCCGTTTCCGAAGGGTGGCGCGAGTGATGCCCAGGAGCCTGGCGGCTTGCACCTGGTTGCCTTTGGTTTCAGCCAGGGCATTGATAATCAGCTCGCGTTCCACGGCGGGGATGATCTTCAACTTGGGATCCTGCCGCGCCCATTGAAACAAAGCCTGCGCGAGCGAAGCGACGTTCTCCGGTTCGCTTGCCGCCGGGACCGCGGCGCTCGACGGCGCGGGTGCGACCGCCGCCGCGGATACGACTTCCACCGGCAAGTCATCCAGCAGGATCACTTCGCCCTTGGCCACAACGAGCGCGCGGCGGATGACGTTTTCCAGTTCTCGAACGTTGCCCGGCCAATGAAATCTCTCCAACGCCGCGACGGCTTCCGGCGCGATGGATTTCGGCGACTGATTTTGGCTCTGGGCGATTCTTTTCAGGAAGTAATTGACGAGAAGCGGAATGTCCTCGCGCCGCTCGCGCAACGGCGGGAGATGAATGCGCACGACATTCAATCGGTAAAAAAGATCCTCGCGAAACTCCCGCGCTGCGACCGCTTGCTCCACGGCCTTGTTCGTGGCGGCAATGACGCGGACATCGACCTGAACCGCTTGATTGCCTCCCACGCGCTCGAACGTGCCCGCCTGGAGCACGCGCAAGATTTTGGTCTGCGTCTGCAGCGTCATGTCGCCGATTTCGTCGAGGAAGATTGTGCCGCCGTGGCATTGCTCAAACTTGCCGATGCGCTGGGCGACCGCGCCGGTGAACGCGCCTTTCTCGTGGCCGAACAATTCGCTTTCCAGGAGATTCTCCGGGATGGCGGCGCAATTGATGGCGACAAAAGGTTGTTCGTGGCGGCGGCTGTGATGATAGATGGCGCGCGCGACCAACTCTTTGCCCGTGCCGCTTTCGCCGGTGATCAACGCCGTGGCGTCGGAATTGGCGAGCTGGCCGATCAACTTGAAAACATTCTGCATGCTCTGGCTGCGTCCAATGATGCCCAGGGCGTAATCCTCGGATTGCAGCAGCGGTTGATAAGAAACCACCTGGCGCATGACGCGCGCGGCGTTCAGCGCCGCGGCAATGATCTGCTTGAGTTTGGGCACGTCGAACGGTTTGAGCAGATAATCGTAAGCGCCCAGCTTCATGGCCTCGATGGCGGTCTGGGTGGTGCCGTAGGCGGTCATGATGATGACGGGCAATTTGGCATCGAGCTGGCGGAGGCGGCGCAACGTCTCAAGGCCGCTGATTCCGCCCATGCGCACGTCCATGATGACGAGGTCGGGCTTGAGTTTGGGGATGATCTTGAGGCCCTCCTCGCCGCTGGACGCGGTAGTGATCTGGACTTCGGGCGAGTCGAAGATTCGGCGGAACGAATATTGAACGTCCGTTTCGTCGTCGATGAGCAGCAACTTATCCATGGATGGGCTTCAGCGGTTTGGCCGGTCTCAAGCGAACATCGAACCTCCAAGGTCCTTCGAAGTTCGAAGTTCAAGGTTCAAAGTTCCAGGTTCAAGGTTCAAAGCTTCTGCGTTCTCAAGGCGAAAGGTGCGTTTGGCCTGCGGTTTCGGCAACCTCACCCAGCCGGTCGCGATCTTTGCGCACAACATACACAATCCCGCCCAGAGTACTCCAGAGAAGACTGCCTGCGTAGGCCAGCAACGAGAGGGCGAGCGCAGCCGTCGCTTCCACGTTGACTTCGGGCACGCCCAAAGCCAGCACGTAAAGGTTTTCGCGCACGCCCAGGCCGCTGGGCGAGATCGGCATCGCAGAGATGCACACAATCGCCGGGACGACGACGAAAAGCGCCCGGGCCGGAATCGAGAGACCAAGGCCCCAGGCCAAAGCCATCACTTGCAGCACGCAAAACACGTTCAGCGCCATGGAGAGAAGGAGCACCTCGGCGAGGAGAACCGGGTTCTTGCCCAGCAGGCGCGCCGCATCCAGACCGCGCTCGAACAGCTCGCCTTTGGGCCAGTGACGCAACCAAGGCCGCGCTTTTGGCCACCATCGGGAAACGCCGCCCCAAAGCGAGAGGCCCACGGCGGTGGCGCAGCCCAGCATCATCAGGCCAATGAAGAAAGCCAGAGCCCGAAGGGAGGCGTTCCCGCGCACGAGCGGGAGGTTCGCCACGATCATCAGGCAGGCGAAGAGCAGCATCGCAAACAACCCGACCAGCCGGTCGATGAAGACCGTCGTCACGGCTTCGGCTTTCTTATGGTGGGTTTCCCGCGCGGCGTAATAAGCCTTGAGCAGGTCGCCGCCGGTTGAGCCGAGCAGGAAAGAGTTGAAAAAATGGGCCACCAACGAGATTTCCGCGGCCCGTCCAAACGACAGATTCAAGCCCTGGAGTCGAAGCACCATGCGCCAGCGGATGACCCCCAGCAAAATCGTCATCCCCATGCAGACCAGCGAAAGGACCAGGCCTGGGACACCGACAAGACTCAGGGTGCTCCAGAGTTTGCCGGGGCCGTGTGACCAGGCCACAGACCATTGTTTCCCGCGCGAGAGCTGCTCCCAAGTCTGGCCCGCGTCCTTCCAGATTTGCCGGCCCTCCACCATGAAGATGCTGTGGAAAATCCAGGCCAACAGAATTCCTCCAACGGCCAGGCGCCAGAAGATCCCGAATGTCTTGCCCCCCGCATTCATCCTGGGAAATCCCGGTGGGCCGGGGAGGAAAGCGAACCAGGGACGCCGCAAGGAAAATCCAAAATCCGAAATCCGAAGCTCGAAACAATCTCAAAGATTCCAGTTCGGCAATCCGGGAAACACATGTTGGGCAAGTTTGGCACCGCGGCCTTGGGAATTCGGGTCTGTTTCTGATTTCGAGATTTCGGAATTCGGATTTTTGAACTACAGCTCTTCCCAATCAACCGAGGCCTCGCTTCACTCTGCGCCCCAAATCGATTTCACGTGTTCCACGCCTGCGCGGAGGTCTTCCGCCGGCACGCCGGGGCCAAATTCAAAGATCTTGAGGTGATCGCTGCGCACGTACGGCTTGAGCGCGGCGAAGTCGATGGTTCCCGCGCCAGGCGGAACATGATCCTGGGCCGGAAATACCACGTCATGGATGTGAAATCCCTCAAGATGCTCCGCCATCGATCCCAGGTGCATCGCGTGATGGATGAAGCCGAGGTTTTCCTTGATCTGAGCGTGGCCTGTGTCGTGCCAGTAACGAACAGCCGGGCTGGTGATGTCTTTGAAGAGGAAAACGAAATCACTGTCCAAGGGGATTTCCTCCAACGCCTCGCGATTCTCGATGCCGAGTTTCAAGCCGCGCGCTTCGGCTTCGGGGATGAGGCGCCTCAACATCGCGTAGGATTGTTCGATGTACTTTTCCTTCTTCTGTTCGCGTTTGGCTTCGACCTCTTCGCACAAACGCTGGTACTTCGGGCTTTCCTTGCCCCCGCTTTCGATGATCTCAATCAGCTTATCCGTGTATTCCTTCATTTCGATGCTGCCCAGGTGAAGGACGACGAGCCGGGCCTTGAGCCGCGCCGCCGTTTCGAGGGTCTTCATCGAATGGCGAAAGGCGTTTTCGCGCTCGCGCGCGTCCAGGGAGCTGAACCGAAAAAGGTTCGGCGCTGCGTGGTTCACGCCGATGGGCAGCGGACAAAAGTTGTGCAGCGTGGAAATCTTGATTTCTCCGGCATCAACCGCCTCAATGACCCCCGGCAACAGGCTGATGCGAATGCCATGGCTGAGTTCGGCGTAATCGAAGCCCAAATCCCGGATCTCGCGCAGCATGGCGCGGCCGTCCGTGTGGCGGTGGGAATTCCAGCAGGTAGAAAGAGAATACATAAACAAAACAAAAAGAGCCGAGCGCCTGGGCTTAAGAGACGGCACTCGGCCCTGCAAATCCGGCTTCCGTTAAAGATCCGCGTAACGCGCGCTGAGCATCGCCGAGAACCGGGCCGTCTTCATTTTGCGGCGGCGTTTCTCGCTCGGTTTCTCGAAGTGGCGATGATTGCGCGCTTCCTTCAAGGTGCCTTCCCGATCGATTCGTTTCTTCAATCGGCGCAAGGCTTTCTCTACCGATTCGCCTTTCTTGAGCTTAATTTCTGTCAAAGCATGATCACTTCCTCTCCAGGATACAGGGCCTGCGGGTTGTTTCAAACCAAGGGCAGTGCCCGGACAGGGGCGGAGAGTAGTTTTGGCCGCCGGGAGTGTCAACCTGCAAAAAGGAGTGGAGGGGGGGAGTGATGGAGTGTTTGGAGTATTGGAGTAAAGGACTCCAGCACTCCACTACTCCATTACTCCACCACTCCGTTCCATCGCCGCTCGGCTTTTCGCTTTTTTCGGCCCGGCCCCTGTGCCAGATTCCGCGCCGATGGACATCAACGACGCGGAACTGATCGCAGCGGTACGGCGAGGGGACGTTGCGAGTTTCGAGCCGTTGGTCAAAAAGTATCAACCCCGCATCTTCGCGACGGCGCGCCGGTATGCGCGGCGGGAAAGCGAAGTGGAGGACATTGTCCAGGAAGTTTTCATCAAGGCGTATCAGAAACTTGCCAGTTATCGGGGGGAAGCACCTTTCGAGCATTGGCTTATGCGGTTGGCGGTCCGGACCTGTTACGATTTTCTCCGCGCCCATCAACGGAACCGGGAAATGACCTTTTCTGACGTGACGACTGAGGAAACGAACTGGCTGGAGCAGTTCGTGGCCGACCCTTCGTCCAAAAATGAATCCGCGGCCGCGGCGCGGGAAATCGTCGCGAAGGTGCTGGCCAAGTTGACGCCGCCGGCCCGCTTGATACTGACCTTGCTGGAGATTGAGGAAAGATCGGTCAAGGAGATTTCCAGGCTGACCGGGTGGTCCGTGCCCTTGGTCAAGGTCCGCGCGTTTCGCGCTCGAGCGGAAATGCGCAAGGTACTGGAAAAGATGATTCGAAAAGGGTATGTGTAACCGCTACTGTTTCATGGCCGTCTGAGTCCGTTGACCCAATATGAACACGTTGGAGTTGCAGAAAAAGCTATTCGCCGCCGCCCGAGCTACACCGCCACGCGACGATGTTCCGTATGCGTTCGAGAAGCGAATCATAGCCCGGATCGCGAAAGAAGCCTTCGTGGATGTTTGGGCTCTCTGGGGTCGTCTTCTCTGGAGAGCGGCCGCGCCCTGCGTCGCGTTGACGCTGGCGCTCACGGTGTGGGCGACGGTCTCGTCGCATTCTGCCAAGGGCAGCAGCGATAACTTGGCCGTCGCCTTGGAGAACCAGGTCATGGCCCCGCTCGCCAGCCTCGAAGAATCCTGGTGAAAGCTTGGAAAGTCATTCTCGCCGCGGCAGTCATTTTCTGCTCCGGTGTCGTCACGGGCTTTCAAGTCGCGAGTCTCAGGACCGAACCGCTCCCTCCGCAAAGCCGAGGCCCACAGTTTTCTTCGGGTCCCAGGCAGCGTGGCGACTACGTGGACCGCTTGCAGCGCGAACTCGAACTGACGCCCCCCCAGAGAACCAAGATCGAACAAATCTGGCGCGAGAGCGGCGAACGCACCAAGAAAATCTGGGACACCGCTCACGAAGAGCACCGCAAACTCCGAACAAGTATTCGCGCGGAACTGACGCCTGACCAGCAGAAGAAGTTCGATGAAGGCAACAGATCGCGTGATGCTCGCAAGCCGCCCGGTCCATCCAGTCGTGATCCGCGCCGTTCCAGGGAATCTCTGGAAAAAGGAACCGCGCCTGGCGAAGGCACCGAGACTGCCCCCGCTGCCGGTTCTCCCAAGCCCTGATCGGCCTACTCCGAATGGACCGGCGATGAACACGGGTCCATGACCGTAGAACAACGAAGCGTCCCATCAACCGTCTCCTCGGACCGTGGCCTTCAGGCCGCTTCAACGCCAAACTCCAGAGCGGGGCCGGAAGCGGCCTAAAGGCTGCGGTCCGCGCAGTTTGGTTCATGGGCGGTGAGCATGTTTCCTGGGACCATAGAAACATAGAAACTTCCCATGAACTGTGTCCTCGGACCACGGCCTTCAGAGTGGGCCGTTTCTCCACGCTCAACTTCGGAGCGGGCCGCACCCGGCCAATTCCACGATCGCTTCCTTGCCGCTGTAGCCGATGATTTTGACGCGGCTGTTCTTCGGGATCATTTCGCCTTGCGAAATCACATCAAGAATTTCCTCGCCGAATTGGGCCTTCCCGCCCGGACGCAGAACAGAGACTGCGATACCGATTTCCCCCAGGCGTTCGGCCTGCTGTTGTTCCTGCACGAGCAACGTGGCTTCGCCGCTCGCCGAACGCGAGACCAGCCTGCCATAGACGGATGTCTTCGGCAGAACCCGCCCTAACGTCCAAATCGCCAGCGCGGAACCCAGAAGCGCGATGGAGAGATTGACCACAATTTCAAACAGAGGCACACGGACGCGCATCGCCATCGGCGAGGGAATTCCCGGCACGACCGGATAAACGTCCACCATCGCCATCACAATCGAGATGAAAATCAACGCCGCGCCGGCCAGTCCGAGCGCCATCGTGCCCGGGAAGACCAGCACTTCCAGGATGAACAGCACGAGGCCGATCATAAACACGGCGACCCATTCGATCCCAGACAAACCCGCGATGTATCCCCCCAGGAAGTAAACCGCGAAGGCGCAAAGCCCGATGATCCCCGGCAATCCGAAGCCGGGAGTCTTGAACTCGATGTAGAGTCCAATCACCCCGATGATCAGCAGCAGCGGGCTGATCGTGTTGATCCACGATCCCAGTTTTTCAACGCCGGTCGGTTCGATGTACACGCGTTGCGCATCCGCGAACCCCAACCTTTCCGTGAGCTCTTCCACCGACTCAACGGTTCCGGAGGAAAGCAATGGTTTGGGTGGATCTCCGTATTCCTCTTCCGCCTGGACATTCGTCAAAGTCAGAATCTGGCCCTTTTCGTTGAGAACTTTTCCGTCGATCTTGAGCTCCTTGGTCTTGTTGATCATGGCTTCGACGACCTCGACGTTGTAACCGTTTTTTTCGGCGCGGGTCCGGACCAGCGCGCTGATCCCGGAAGTCATCTTCGCTTCCATGGTTTGCGGCATTTCCGTCGGGCCGCCACCGGGAACCATCAAGATCGGCGCGGCGGCGCCAATCACACTTTGAGGCGCCATGAAAATCTTCTGCGTGGCAAACGCGATAAACGAGCCGGCGGAAAACGCCTTGCGGTTCACGTAAGTCACCGTTTGCCCCGTGAACCGATCCAGAATATCGAGGATTTCTTCGGTAGTATCCACGCGACCGCCATTCGTCTCCATGTCGAGCACCAGCACATCCGCCTTGGCTTCCATCGCTTCCTTGACCCCGCGCCGGACCAGATAAACCAGCGACGGCGAGACCTCTTCGCGAATGGGCAAAATGTAAACCTTGCGCGCTCTGGGCTGCTCCTGCGCCGCCGCAGGGTCCCAAACCGATGCTGCCAAAACCAACATCAGGATAATCGCCAGTCCGATCCTCATGATCCAAGCGTATCGCATCGACCCCGGCCCCGCAAGGGCGGGACAAGGACTGGAGTATTGGAGTGGGGGATTGGGGGAGGCTGCATGACGCAATACTCCATGACTCCTCCACCCCGTTACTCGGCCTCACCTTCCGGGATCACAAAGCCATTTCTGCGCAGCAAACCTTTTATCTCCGCGACGTCCACGCCAAATTTGGGAGCCGCGGCGAGCAAATCCTCAGCCTTCATCGGATACCAGTTGCGGCGCGCGCGATCGCAAAGGCCCGCGGAATCGAGCGGCGCGATTGCGTCAAACACGTTTCTTTGAAACTCGTCCTTTTCCTCCTGAGTGAAGCAGCCTTTCCGGGACGCCCGCGTGGCCCAATCACAACATTGCGCCAGCCGGGAGCCAAATCGGCCTGCCTTGTGGAGAAGGAACGATTCGGCCAGGTCCGGCCGGCCTAATCGTCGCGCTGTTTCCGCGTAACTGACCGCCCCGAAATAGAGCAGGGAGAGAAGGGAGAATACGCCGAAATCTTTCATGCTCGCGTAGAGTGCCGCCACGAGCCGTTCCGCCGCGAGCAATTCCGCGAACGTCTCAGCGGCGTAGGCGTTCAGTCCTTGCGCGAACCGGCCTGATTCCCAGTCTTGTTCGATAATTCGCGCCAGACGTGAAATCCCCAGCAGCGTGAGCGCGAAGCCGGTGGAAAGGAGCGGGTCGATAAATCCCGCCGCTGATGGCAGCAACGCCCATCGCGGCCCTGCCGCCGCGCCGCTGCGAAACGAAAGCCGCCGCGCATACACGAAGTCGAACGCCGGTTTCGCCTCCCGGAATTGTTCTCGCACCGAAGGAAGGCGATCCAGAAATCTCTCCCAGGCAGCCGCGCCTTCTTCCAATCGCAGACTTCGCGCGACCGATTCTGTCGCGGCCACGCCCGCGCTCGTAATCCCATTGTTGAAGCGCAACACCCAAATCCAGCCGCCCTCAAAGACATGGTGCAACGCCGCATCATCGACCGGGTAAGGTGGAACGCCAGCGGGTGGATGAATGGCGTCCCAGCGCTGCACATTCGTGAAATGAGAATAGAGTCCTTCCGTGCGCGGCAAATGATCGAAGGCCAGCTCCGGCAGATTCAAAGCGCGGTGGACAAAGCCGCGCGGGCCCGTGGCGTCGATCAGAAATTTCGCGCGCACGGAGAATTCCTTTCCGTGGCGGGCGCCCGCAACGGTGACCCCTTGAGCGTTCAACTCCAGTTTGTGCGGAGCGATTTCATCCACGTAATCCACTCCGACCTCTTGCGCCTGGCGGACCAGGAAATGATCGAAATCCGCTCGATACCAATGCGTGTCGGCGATCTCATCGCGCGGGCTGGCGGCGACGAGCAACTGGCGCCGGCGGGTTGAATCGTCCGAGAAAGGTCTGTCCCAGCCATGATGATAGAACGTGAATCCGCGCTTCAATCCGCACGCAATCTCTGGATGCGCTTTCTGCCAGGCGCCCCATTTGGACAAAGAGGCCAGCGCAGGCAAATCGTAGCGGCCGCCTAGTTCTTCCAGCAAAAGGTTCGCGAGCGGCGTCGAAGATTCGCCCATCGCGAAGCGGGGATGCTTGCAGCGTTCGAGCAGGATGACCGACCGTCCCAGCCGCCGGCCGATCATCGCGATCAACGAACCGCCAAAACCTGAGCCGGCCACCGCAATGTCAAAATCCTGTTTCATCTAGACCGGCCTAGACCGGCCAAAGTTCATTTTCCGGACCGATTTAACGATTTAACCTTTGTAACTATTTAACGGCATCGGCTGTGACATCGCGCACAAACGACTGCTGGCAAGATCTCTTGTTTGAGATTCATCTGCCGCAATCGCTCAGCGCGTGCCGGGAAGCATTCGGGACAATCCGAGAATCGTTCCAGATTCCACAAGTCCGCAAAGACGCGCCCCTTCTTCAGCTTGATGCCGTAAGCCAACGCGGCTTCCAGCGTGGACAATTTCGGCGGCGCGAATTGTCCTTGCCCCGCCAGTGCTTCCAGCGCCCCGTTGCCAGGGCGCGTGGGAATCAACGAAGCGACGGACGCGCCGTTTTGAAACGCGAAATCCAGCGAGCGTTCGGTCCAGTAAAGTCCCTCGGCCTCGTCCAGGAACGGCGGCTTGACCAGAATGAAGACGCGCAGGGCAATTCCGTTCTTTCGTGGAAATTCGGCGGCGCGGGAAAACAGTTCGAGAGTCATCCTCTTGTTCAGTTTTTCCAGGGTGTCCGGATTCGCGGTTTCCAGTCCCATCGCCACTTCGAGTTGGCTGGCATCGGCGATCAAATCCCGGAACCTCAAACAGCGCTCGTTAACCAAAGCCGGATGACATTCCACGATCACGCGCTCGAACGGGCGGACGCGTTCCGCAATGGCCGGGTAATCTTCGACCGGGATCGCCTGCGGATCGAAGAAGCTCCCGCTGTTGTAGAGCTTGATCTGGCGCAACGTAGGACAGGCTTCCAGCCTGTCCAGAACTGATCCAGCCGCGGAATCAATCGTGACCCCCTGTTGCATGGTCTCCGAAGACGTTCGTCTTTGGGTAGGCAGAATGCCTGCCCTACGTTTCCGAATCGTCTCCAGCGCATGATCGATTTGCGCGGGGATTGCACCGGCGGGCACGGTTTCGGTGAGCGTGTACTTCCAGAGATCGCACATCAGGCATTTCCACGGGCACTCGCGGTTGGTCAGAAAGATCGTCGCGACGCCCACGACTTCGCCGGTCTCGGCGCGCTCTTCCTCCACGAGAAACGCGTAAGGCTGCGACGGATCAACGGCATGGCGTTGAGAGCGGCGTGCCACGATCCAACGCTCTCGCGCCGTGTTCTCGCTTGGATAGGAAGCCTTCATCAAACGGTCGTTTGCGACGGCTTTGGTGTAGGGCGGCAACCGGGGTTCTGTCGAGCGGTAACGGGTATTTCTTCAAAATGTTTGCAGGAGTTCGCCGTGGCGAGCGTGTTACGGAATGAAGACGACTCACACACCATCTTAGAGCGTGTCCGAAAATTCCGCGGGGTCCTGTTTTCGCGCCAAAGGCCGGATGGCGAGGCGCAACGAAGGAGAATATCCTCCCTGGATCTTCGACTGAGGAGCAACGAAGCCAGGCGGCCTTTGGCGCGAAAACCCTCCGGGCGGCGGGTCTTTTGTCCGTGGCCTGCGTTGGCTCGGTCCTTACAGCCCGCGTTGGGGATGCTCGGACCTCGCCGCCTTGGCCACAGCCAAAATCCCTCGCCGCAGGACCCCGCGCAATTTTCGGACAGGCTCTTATGCAAACAAAACTCATCGCCCTACTCGCTATCCTCGGGACGCGTCTTTTCAGTTTCATAAGTCCAGCACGTTGGGGTGTTTGGCGTGAATGAGCGCGTGGAGTCGTTCGCGACCGCCGCGAGCTGAATTGAAGCGGCTCTGAAAATCCCCCGTGTTGCATT
>Ga0194121_10001941_pt1 | contig 33797 bp, 33 predicted proteins | sample TA2MahCa50mmetaG_FD_148609 | JGI IMG/M metagenome (GOLD analysis project Ga0194121, IMG submission 148609) | Freshwater microbial communities from Lake Tanganyika, Tanzania - TA2015020 Mahale Deep Cast 50m | ecosystem: Environmental > Aquatic > Freshwater > Lake | place: Tanzania: Lake...
AACCCACTGGCCGCTTAAGTCCGCTCAGCGCGCCAGGCCGGTGGATTTGTGGATAACGCTCCGCGTTACCCACAACCCCACCGGCCCAACATCATCAGCAGTGGACATATGATGTGCTACAAGACGCGGACATCTTCACGCGCTACCGACAGATAGGGTCCCGCCCGTCGTGCGCCGCACATCACCAGGTTGTATAGCGGCCCGCCGCGATGATCGGCTTGCCGTCGAGCGCAACCGTGCAGCCCACCGAAACGACGTCGGTGTGCTGCTTGCCGCGGAGCCCGGCGGAACCCAGCCCGATGTTGATGCTGCCCATCACCTTCTCCGCCTCGGACGAAAACCGCGGTGCCGGCGGCTGACGCAGCGACGCTTTCGGATTGAAGCCAAAGGTGAGGTGGTCGAACGCGTACATGCTGGGCTCGTCGAAAGACGCGAGGAAGCGGGCATAGGCTCGGGCGTCGCGCCCACCGGCAATCTCAACAACCCTGCCCCGCTTGAAGCGCAATGTCACGGTCCCGGTCAATTCGTTGATCGGCGGAATGATCACACCGTTGACGACAAAGACGCCGTTCAGCGTTGTCCTGACGACCGGGACCTTGATCTTGCCGGTCGGCAGCGTCGCGTATCCGCCGCGTTCGACCACGACGCCATCGCCGGTCGTTGCGTTCCTGCTTCCGTCGATGTCGAACGACAGCTTCGAGCCCGACCGGCACGTGATGAGCCCTTGTCTGCTCGCGCCGAATATCCGAGCCAACTTGCGCGCGCGCTGGCGAATGAGCGTGTGATCAACACCGAGCACCGCCCGTCGGAGCGCGGCGAAATCGGCGGGGTGAAGGTTCAGAAAGCGTGCACCGGCGGCGCGCGCCGCCTTCTCGAGCCTGGTGTGGGAGAGATAGATGTCGAGCGCGACGACAAGATCGGCGGCCATCACCGCATGCGGGACCGGCTCGGGCGGATGGGTGTAGGGCGGCCGGCGATCGTATGTGACGAGCGCGACGTCGGCGCCGGCGAGCTCCCGCGCAGCGCGATGGAATGCCGTCTTGACCCGATCGTCCGCCTCGGTCTCGGCGAGGATCAGGACACGCTCGCCGGCGCGCAGCCCGGCGAAGCGCTTGAGAATCTGCCGAGCCATCCGAATCTGCGACGCCGACACGTCCTCGTCTCAGCTTCGCTTCGTCTCGATCAGCGGGAGCGCCAGGGTCATCGGCACGATGGCCAGGACACCGCCTGCGAGGATCATCAGCGCCACGCTCAATCCGAGTAAGTCGCTCAAAGCGCCATAAACGAATGGCGCCACGGCACTGCCGGCAGACCCGATCGTGTAGAACAGGCCGAATGAGCGGACGATCTTGTCGCGGGCGACCGTCTCTGGCACGGATCCGTAAAGCACCGAGGAGGTCCCGTTGAGTGCGAGACCGAGCACCGGCAGCAGGAACAGCACGCCGGAGATCGGCAGCAAGACGAGCGCCATGACGCCGACGGCCGTGACGATTTCGGTGGCGATGACCGTGGCGACCGGGCCGAGACGCGTGGCAATGACGCCGCACACGAACTTGCCGCATGCGCCGCCTGCGAAGATCAGGCTCAGGGCGAAGCCGACCGTGGCAATCTCCGCACCTTTGCCGACCAGCACGAAGGGCAGCAGCGTCAAGGCGCCGGCACGGCCGACGCTGTCGAGTGCCGAGATTGCGGCGAGCAGCGAGAATTTCGGCCAGTTCGAGATTGTCGGACCCGCGCTCCCTGCCTCTTTCGATTCGCTGGCGATCGGGGCTGCCGATGTGCGCGGCAGCACCAGAAAGATGGCGATGCCGAGAACGACGCCCGCCGCGCCAAGCGCGAACATCGAATCGCGCCAACTGGACAGCGAGACGATGAAGGCCGCCAGAGCCGGCACCACCACCTTGCCGACGTCGCCCAGGAAATTGTAGGTGCTCAGCGCCACCCGCAGCCGCGCGCCATGGGCCGTCCGGGTGATCAGGCTGCTGCTGAGAGGATGCTGCGCGCTGGCGCCGACGCCGGTCATGAAGATGGCGACCGCGATCAGGATGTAGCCGCCGCTCAGGCTGGCGCCGACGAAGCCGAGGCCGAGCACAATCGTGCCCAGTGCCAGCATGGCGCGCTCGCTGATCCGCTCCGCGATCAGGCTGACGGGAAACTGCAGCGCGGAATTGGCGATCGAATACATCGCGCGCAGCGCGCCCGTCGCTGCGAGCGTCAAACCAAGTTCGACTTGCCACAGCGGCAGGAACAGCAGCAGGCCGTTGCTGAAGCCGTCATGCAGAGCGTGCGTCGCGCCGACGGTCGCCTGGGTCACGCGCGCGCCACTGGCGGCGGGCTGGGAATCTGCGCGGCTCACTCGGGCTCAGAGGTGAGAAGTGTTCGACAGGTCACGTCTGGATATTGGCGGCTATTTGGCTGTCGCGCCAGCCAACTCGTCGGCGAAGCGGTGGTTGACGTCGCGGTGACCGGCCTCGTCGGCGCGCACGGCGACCACGACGTCGCGCAGGCGAGCGCCCCTGTCGAGCTTCCAGTACCGGATGGCGATTTCCGGCGCCGCGACGTTGTCGTGGCGTCCGGCGTCGATCTCCGCCAGGTATTGCGTGTAGCTGACGACCGCCTCCTCCTCGAAGTACCCGACGATCCGATGCGCGACGCGCGGCGCGACGAGGTAAAGGACGAAGAAGCCATTGAAAAAGACGCCTTGAACGATCAGCACCACGATGCGCTCGAGCCAATTCGGTCGTGCGATCTCCACGAAGGTCATGAGGTGCATGCGCTCGTTCTCGGCCTCGTCGAGCAGCGTCTTGATCCAGCCCCGGTCGTCGCGCATGCGCCGCAGGCTCTTGAGATGGTTGAGCACGCCGCCGACCATGCCGGGCACGGCCGCCACCGTCTCCAAGACGACCGCACGGTGGCCGTAGCGTTTGGCGAAGAAGGTATCGGCGACAAAGCGCAGCAGCTTGACGAAGCCGAAAGCGAAGCGGTCGCCAAAGCCCTCGGGCCTGCGGTGAACGTCGAGATCGGTCGAAGCAGCCATGGCGACCTCCCATCGAGAGGCCGAGGCGGGTCCTCAGCTCTGCAACGCCCTCCACATCTCGCGATCGCGGCTTGCGGTCCAGATGCGCGGATGTCGCACGCCCAGAGCCTCGTCATAGGCGCGCGTGATATTGAATGGCAGGCAGTGGTCGAAGATCACCCACTTGCCATAGGCCGGCTGGAGCCGCGCATAGGCGGCCTCGTCGACCTGCTTGAGCGGCCTGCGCGCGCGGGCACCCTTGCGCACCTCGCGCATCATCGCGACGATGAAGGCACGCGTCGCTTCGATGGCGCGGCGCGAGGCGGCCGGCGTCATCATCGCCTCGCCACGGCCAGGCACCAGCTTGCGCGCGCCGAGCGACTTGGCCCGCTCCAGCGTCTGCGGCCACTCGGCGAGATAGGCGTCGCCGCAATAGGGCGTCGCACCCTGCTCGACGAGGTCGCCCGAGAACAGGATCTTCTCCTTGGGCAACCAGGCCACGATGTCGCCCTTCGTGTGGGCGCGGCCGAGATGCATCAGCCAGATCTCGCGCTTGCCCATGAAGATGGTCATCGAGCGCTCGAAGGTCATGTTGGGCCAAGTCAGGCCCGGCACGGTCTCGACCGAATCGAACAGGCGCGGGAAGCGGCCGACCTCGGACTTGAAGTCCTGCTTGCCGCGCTCGACGATGAGTTCGCGCGTGTGGTGGCTCGAGATGATGTAGGGCGCCTCGAATGCCGAGGCGCCCATGACGCGCACGGCATGGTAGTGGGTGAGCACGACATACTTGAACGGCTTGTCGGTGACCTGCCGCACGCGGCGGATGAGATCCTGGGCCATGGCCGGAGTCGCACGCGCGTCGATGACCATGACGCCGTCATCGCCGATGATGATGCCCGAATTGGGATCGCCCTCGGCCGTATAGGCATAGACGCCGTCGGCCAGCTTGGCGAAGGTCACCTTCTTTTGCGCAAGGTCGGCAGTTGAGGCAAAGGCCTTGGCCATGACGGTTCCTCTAATTGTTGGGCCGGCGGCGGTTCAGACCGGATTGTTACACGGATGCTGCATCAACGGGCAACCGGCCCGGGATCCGGCTTTGCGGGCACGATCAGCACGAGCGCCAGTGCGGTGACGATCAGTCCCATGGCCATCACGTCGGTCAGGGTGACGACCTCGTCGAGGATCAGCCAGCCGCTGACTAGGCCGACGACCGGAACAGCCAGCATGCAGAGCGAGGCGATGTTGGCGGGCAGTAGCTCGACCAGGCGGAACCAGGCGAACTGGCAGAACACCATCGGCACGGAGAGGGTGAAGGCCAGCCACAGCCAGGCCCGCTGGCTCATGTCCGACAGGGTAACGCGGAACGATACGTCAGCCTCGAAGATCGACATGCCGCCCACGATTGGCACAACGGCGATCAGAAGCTGCCAGCCCGCCATGCTGACGGCGGGAATGGACCACGTGTATTTCTTGAGGATCAGCGTGCCGAGGCACCAGCCCCAGGACGCGCCGAGGATGATCAGCGAGCCGAATGGCGATGCGCCGGGTCGATCGATGGCGGGCAGGACCAGGAGCGCCAGGCCGGCGATGCCGATGGAGACCGCCGACCAGCGCCGGATGTCGAGCCGCTCGCCGAGCACCGGGCCCGCCAGGATCGCCGCCCACAGCGGCATGGTGAAGGCAAGGATGCCGCCGCGTCCGGAATCGACCGATTGAAGGCCGATGGCAGTCAGCATCTGCCAGCAGGTCTGAAACGACACGGATGCCACGATCAACCGCAGCCATTCATTGCGCGGCACCGACACGCGCTGGCCGCGCAGAAAGGCGATCATCAGTAGGGCCGCGCCGCCGATGCCAAGGCAGAGCACGCGATAGTGCCAGGGCGGAATTTCGGCGACCGTCACGCGCATGGCCGGCCAGTTCAGTCCCCAGAACAGGCACAGCCCCGCGAGCATGAGCAGAGCACCCGCCGACAGGTGGTGCGGCTGCGCGGCGGCATTCGTCGTTTCGGAGCCCGACATCGATTGAGAAATCAGAGAGGAACGGCCTCCCCTCCTAGCATCGCCGCGGGCAGGCGACAACTTATGTCAATCGGCCGTCAGAAGCTCGTGCTGCTGCGAATCTCGCGCGGCATGCAGGCAAGGCAGGAGCATGCCAGCGTCATCGGCATGCCATGCATCGCCAAGGTATTGGTGCGCGCGTAGACGCCGACCTGGACGGCGACTGGCGGCAGAGGCGGCGGGGTGAAGTTCGACGAAATCCCCGACGCCGCGCTCGCGCCGCCGCCCTGCTGTGCCCCGCCACCCTCGGCTTGGGTTGCGCCCGGCGCGGCGGGCTGAGCTTGGCCGGTGCCGACCTGCGGCACCCCCGCCGCCTGCTGGGCTTCAGCTTGCGCTGCCTCGGCTTGCTGTCGGCGCTGAGCAGCGGCGGCCTGGCGCGCCTGCAGTGCGGCGGCGGTTGCCGCCGCGGCAATCGCCTGGTCCGCGCCCGACGGGCTGCCCGGTGCCAGAGCCGCGCGGCGCACCTGCTCCATCTTGCGCACCGTCGCTTCCGGATCGCCCGGGATCGGGCTGGCGTCGATCGGCGTCGAGCCGCCGATCGCGTACTGCTTGCCGTCGGGGCCGGCCTGATAGGTGTAGCTGGGTGCGCCGGCATACTGGCCGCCAGCGGCCGCGTGGGCCTGCTCGTGGCGGCGTACCTCCTGGTCGCGGGCGCGCAGCTTGGCGACGATCTGCTTTTCCTCGTCGCTGAGCTCGCCCTTTTGCTTGGCGCCGTCACCTCTTTCCTGTCCGGGGACTTTGGCTTCCTGTGCGGTCACCAGCCCGGGCAGGTCGACCGGCGCCTTGCGCTGGCCCACCACGGGCGGCGCGGCAGGAGCCCCCGTCGGCGACAATTCACGACGCTGCGTGCCGGGCAATCCCTGCTCGGGCGCCGTCGAACCGGCTCCAATCGATTGGCTGGATGAGGAAGTGCCAAGGCGCGCGCTGGGACCCAGCGCGTTCAGGCCAATTCCGTTCGAGATGGCCGTCACTGCCATAGGGTCCGTTCCGTCGCCTTGTGCGCGGGCCCGTCGTCGCTTCGGACGACCCGAATATCTTATAACAGGCGGAAATAACCGTCAAAATTCGACTTTGGGTTCGCTTAACCCGGTGTAATCCAAGGCCAAATCGCGCTAGCCGTGCCGTTCCCGCAGCACTCTCGACGCCTCGGCCTCGATCTGCAGCTTGCGATAGACCTCGTCCAGGTCGACCGGCGCGGCCGAGCCCGGCGCGAAGCCGCAGTCGGGATTGAGCGTGATGCGCCCCGCATCGACGTGCTTGACCGCCTGCTCGACGCGCGCGACCACGGTCTCGAGGGAATCGACGACGCCGGGCGTGACGCCGACGCAGCCGAGGCCGATCTCCAGGTCCGGCCGGAAGTCGCGCAGCACCGCCATGTCACCCGAGCCCGGCGTGGAGAACTCGATGGTCACGTGATCGACCTTGAGCCGGTTGATTTGGCGGAGGATCGCGGCATAGCCGCCGCGATGGTCGCGCTCGCCGCGCGCCCGCGCGCCGGCACGCCGGCACAGGTGCAGCGCGATCTTGAGCCCGGATATACCATCGACGACGGCGTTGACCATGTCGACGGCGAAATCGGCCGCGCGCTCGGCGTCGTCGTAGAGCAGGCGCACGTCCGGGTCGACGAACAAGCAGAGGTGGGGATCGTCGATCTGCACGATGTCGGCGCCGGAGTCGCGCAGCAACTCGAGCTCGCGGCGCAGCACCGGCACGCAGTCGCGCACAAAATCCTCTCGCTTCGGATAGCAGCGCGACGAGGCCGAGGCGTCCCACAGCCGCTCGCCGAGGAGTGCGGGCGCCGGCATGGTGACCTTGATCCGGCGCGACGTGATCGAGCGCAGAAACTTCGCCTCGCGCGCGATGAAGCCCGGCCGCGACGACACGACCTTGTCCTTGACCACGGTCCAAGGCCGGCCGTCGGCCGGGTTGAAGCCGATCTCGAAACCGTGCGCCAGTTCGGCGATGACGCCGATATAGGAGCGCCGCCGCCATTCGCCATCGCTCACCACGTCGAGCCCGGCATGCTCCTGCATGGCAACGACATAGCGCACCGCCGCATCCATCGCCGCCTCGGCGCGCTCCGGCGGCACAGCGGAATCGCCATTGATCAGATCGCGCACGAAGCGCGAACGCGGCATCGAACCGACGACCGAAGCGGGGAACAGCGTGGCCATGACCTTCAGCCCTCCCAGCCTCGTTCCGCCAGGTGGAGATCCTCCTGGGTGTCGATCTCACGGTAGCGCCCGTGCGTGTCGGCGTGGCCGAAGGCAATGCCGGCCTCGATCATGTCCTGGAACAGGTGGATCAGGTAGGACTTCTCGAAGACCTGCGCCTCGCGGAACGGTTTGCCGGCGAATTCCCTGCGACGGCGATGATAGTGCTCACGCAGCTGACGGGCGCCGTCGGTCGAGAACTTGGCAACGCCAATGAACTCGCCGGACGCCTCCTCGTAGGGAATGCCGCGATGAACGCGCAGCACCCGCCCATCACGCAGGATCAGCTTCTCGGCATCGTGCGGCGGGTGCTGCGTGCGGGGCGCGTAATGGGTGCGCCAGTCCGTGTCGACGCCGAGCGCAATGTCGTCCTGCGACGACGCCAGCGCGCGCACGATTTCGGGCGTATAGAGGATATCCGAATAGGTCGTGATGAACGGCCGGTCCATCAGGTCCTCGGCATACATGAGCGAGGCCAGGATGTTGTTGTTGGGCCAGTCGGCGTTATGCCGGAAGGTAAAATGCGGATAGTGCCGGCGTACATCGTCGATGCGGTAGCCGCCGACAAAGCAGATGTCGTCAACGCCACCGCCCTGCAGCGCCGCCAGGATCCAATCCAGGATGCGCCGGCCGCGGATCTCGGCAAAGCATTTCGGACCGTTGGCCGTCATCGGCATGAGCCGGATACCGCGGCCGGCGCCGATGATGATGGCACGCATAGTGGCGATGTTTCCGGCGGAGAATTGCTCGTTCTTGCTTGGCATTGCTAATGTCGTATTTCGCGCCGGTGCGCAAGGGGGAGACTATGGCCGGGCAGGATGCGTTCGTCGTCGCCGTCGACGTCGGTTCGGCCAGTGCGCGCGCCGGCGTTTTCGACGGCACCGGCCGCATGCTCGCGCGTGCGACCGCGTCGATCCTAATCAACCGGCCGCAAGCCGATCACGCGGAGCACTCGTCGGCAGACATCTGGAGCGCCGTTGCGACCGTCACCCGCCGCGCACTTGCCGAAGCCGGCGTGACGCCCGCGTCCGTGCGCGGTCTCAGCTTCGATGCGACCTGCTCACTGGCGGTCTTCGACGCGGGCGGGAAGCCCGTGACCGTGTCCACCAGCGGCGACAGCAGCTGGAACGTTGTGATGTGGGCCGATCATCGTGCGACCGCCGAAGCGGAGGAGATCACCGCCACCGGACACCGCGTGCTCGACTATGTCGGCGGCGTCATGTCGCCGGAGATGGAAATGCCGAAGCTGATGTGGCTGAAGCGCCATCTGCCGTCGGCCTGGCAGCGCTACGCCCGTGCCTTCGATTTGGCAGACTTCCTGGTCTGGCGCGCCAGCGGCCGGACCGTCGCATCGGAATGCACCGTGACCTGCAAATGGGGCTATCTCGCCCACGAGGCCGAAGGCTGGCAGGCCGATTTTCTCGAGCGCATCGGGCTCGATGATCTGCCCCAGCGCGGTGGTCTGGTGCGCCGCGCTTCGCCGATCGGGGCGCGCGCCGGCACGCTCACTCGGCAAGCCGCGGACGAACTCGGACTCACCACCTCAGTCGAGGTCGGCGTCGGCCTGATCGACGCCCATGCCGGCGGCCTTGCCTTGCTCGGCGGCCAGCAGGTTCACGACCTCGATCGTCATCTGGCCGTGATCGCGGGGACCTCGACCTGCCACATGGCGGCCTCGTCCCAGCCGCGCCCGATCGCGGGCGTCTGGGGGCCCTATTTCGGCGCCATGCTGCCCGGACTGTGGCTCAACGAAGGTGGTCAGTCCGCAACCGGCGCGCTGCTCGACCATGTGCTGTCATGGCTTGCCGAGGGGCGCGCGCTTGGCGATGCGGGGCATACGCGCGTGCAGGCGCGCATTGCCGAGCTCGGCGCCGGCCCCGAGCTTGATGGCGCACTCCTGGTGGTTCCCGATTTCCACGGCAACCGCTCGCCGCTGGCCGACCCCCACGCACGCGGTGTGATCCATGGACTGACGCTCGACGCGTCCTTCGATTCTTTGGTGCGTCTCTATCATGCGGCGGCCGTCGGCGTGGCGCTCGGCACGCGCCACATCATCGATGTGATGAATGCTGCCGGCTACCGGATCGACACGCTGCATCTGACCGGCGGCCATGCGCGTACGCCCTACCTGGTGCAGCTCACTGCCGATGCAACCGGCTGCGCCATCGTGCTGCCGCAGCAGGAAGATGGCGTGCTGCTCGGCACATCCATGGTCGCGGCAACCGCTGCCGGCCTCTATCCGTCATTGCAGGACGCCGCGCGCACGATGGGCGGCGCAGGACGAGTCGTGCGGCCGCAATCAGCCGCGCGGGCGGCCTACGATCGCCGCTACCGGGCGTTCCGGCTCATGCTCGAGCAGCGCGCGGCGGTGAAGGCAATCCTCGGCGGCGCTCACCAGGCCGTGTAGCCGCCGTCGACGCCAACCACGCTGCCGGTGACGTAGCTCGCCGCGTCGCTCGCCAGAAACAGCACCAGCGAGGCGACCTCGCTGGGTTCGCCGACGCGATGGACCGGCGTCATGTCGAGCCAGCGCTCGGCCCACTCGCGGTTCGACAGGCCGCGCTTCGTGAGATCGGTGCCGATGTAGCCGGGCGCCACGGCATTGACGCGCACCCCAGCCTCCGCCCATTCCGCAGCCAACGACTTGGTCAGCATGTGCACCGCGGCCTTCGACGCGTTGTAAGCCGCCTGCGGCTGCGGACGATTGACCACGATGCCCGACATCGAGCCGATGTTGATGATGCTGCCGCGACGGCGACTGAGCATCACGCGGCCGAATTCGCGACAGCACCAGTAGACGCCGTTGAGATTGATGTCGAGAACTTCGAGCCACTCGGCATCGGCCGTGTCCTGTGCCGGCGAGTTGCGCGCGATGCCGGCATTGTTGACCAGAATGTCCACGCCGCCCAGCTCGGCTTCGACGCGCGCCGCTGCCGCGCGCACCGAGGCGACGTTTCGGACATCGACCGGTATCGCGCGAGCCCGGCGGCCGGCCGAAACCAGGGATTCCGCCGTGCGCTCAGCCTCCGCCTGATCGAGATCGGCGATCACGACTGTGGCACCCGCCTCGGTCACGGCCTCTGCGATGGCGCGGCCGATGCCGCGCGCGGCGCCGGTCACCACCGCGACGCGGCCCGCCAGCTTCAGCTTGTCCAGATACATCATTGCCCCCACTCCTCGCAGCACCGGGTCCGCAACTTGCCCGGAGCGCAGAACTGACATAAAAGCTTCATCAAACTACAAGCACAAGCGCGTAAGACACGGACAAGCGGGAGGTCCGGTCCACCACGCGACGAACGGGCTCGCCGTTCGGCCGCGCGGCACCGAAACGATGGCCAGGGTCGATCTCGTCGGCATCCACAAGAGCTTCGGCGCCACGCGGGTTCTGCGCGACGTCTGTCTCGACGTGCGCGACGGCGAGTTTCTGACCCTGCTCGGACCCTCCGGCTGCGGCAAGTCGACCTTGCTGCGCATCGTCGCAGGGCTCGAGCCGCAGGATGCGGGTTCCGTGGCGATCGACGGTGCGGGCGTCGACGCGCTCATGCCCAAGGAACGCGACGTCGCCATGGTGTTCCAATCCTATGCGCTCTACCCCTACATGACCGTCTTCGAGAACATGGCGCTTCCGCTGGTCATGCGACGAATGACGCGCGCCCAGCGCCTGCCGCTGATCGGCCGGCTGATGCCCGGCGCGAAGCAGATCAAACGCGACATCGAGGCGCGCGTCCGCGAGGTTGCGCGCGCGCTCGCGATCGACGAGCTGCTGCAGCGCAAGCCGGCGCAGCTCTCCGGCGGCCAGCGCCAGCGGGCAGCCCTTGGCCGCGCCATGGTGCGCGCGCCCAAGGTGTTCCTGATGGACGAGCCGCTGTCCAATCTCGACGCCATGCTGCGCATTCACATGCGCGCCGAGCTCGCCGACCTGCATCGCCGGCTCGCAGCGACCTTCATCTATGTGACGCACGATCAATCCGAAGCGATGACCATGTCGGACCGCGTCGCCGTGATGATGGCAGGCGAGCTGCTTCAGGTCGCCTCGCCGGCTTCCCTCTACGCCGATCCCGCCAATCTGCGGGTGGCGGAGTTCGTCGGCAGTCCGAAGATCAACGTGCTTCCCGGCATCGTCGCCTCGTCCGCAACCGTGCGCGTGCTCGACACGCTGCTGCCCGTCGCGGCCGGCGCGCCGGCCGGCACGTCGCTGCGGGTGGGAATCCGCAGCGAGTGCCTGGCCCCGGGCGCGGCCGACGGTCCGAGCGCGCTCCCTGGTCTCGTTCGTCATGTCGAGAATCTCGGCGCCGATTGCTTCCTGCATGTGCAGGTTCAAGGCAATGCCGAACCGGTGATCGCGCGCACCGCGGGCGCTCGCGCCGGCGAGTTCAAGATCGGTGCCGTCGTTCACCTCGCGCCCGACGCGGCGTCCGTCCTGCTGTTCGATGCCGCCGGCAACCGGATTGCGACGGCGCCAGCGGCCCAGAGGATGCGCACCCTTGGCTGATACGACCCGAGCCGACACGCTTGAGCGCAGCCGAGGCCGGCTGCGCCGCCAGCAGGCGCTGACCGCTGCCGGTCTGGCCGGCCCGGCGACGTTTCTCCTTTTTCTGCTGCTGCTCGGCCCGACGACGGCGGTGGTCGCACTGTCCTTCACCGACTGGCAGTTCGGCGCCAAATCGCTCAACCTGATCGGTCTCGGTAACTATGCCGAGATGTTCGGCGATCGCGTGTTCTGGCGCTCGCTGCGCAACACGCTTGTCTATGTCGCAATCACGGTCCCGACCTCCGTCCTGCTGGGACTTGGCTTCGCCCTGCTGATCGAAGCGCGCAGCTCGGCCCAGGGTTTCTACCGGACGGTCTATTTCCTGCCGGTGACTGCGACGCTGATCGCAATGGCCGTTGTGTGGGAGTTCCTGTTTCACCCCAACATCGGACTGGTCAACCTCCTGCTCGGCCTGGTCGGCATCCGCGGCGGGCACTGGCTCAACAACCCGGCGACGGCGCTTTACGCCCTGGCGGCGATCGGCGTGTGGCAGTCACTCGGCTTCAACGTCGTGCTTTTCCTCGCCGGACTCAAATCCGTGCCGCGCGATCTCTATGACGCCGCGGCGGTCGACGGCGCCGACAGCGCCTGGGAGCGCTTCCGCCGGGTAACCTGGCCCATGCTCGGCCCCACGCTGATGTTCGTGCTCGTCATCATGGCGATACGTTCTTTCCAGGTATTCGACACCGTGGCTGTGCTGACCTCCGGCGGCCCCAACAAGTCGACCGAGGTCCTGCTCTACACGATGTACACGGAAGGCTTCACCTATTTCCGGTCGGGCTATGCCTCGGCGATCACGGTCGTCTTCCTGGCTTTCGTGCTGACGCTGACGCTGCTGCAGGCGCGCATCCTTGACCGCCGGGTGCACTACACATGATCGGCCGCCCCTCACCCTGGTTCGACCTGGTTCGCCACGTAACCCTCTTGGCGGGCGCCGCCGTCATGCTGGCGCCCTTCGTGTGGATGACGGTGACCTCGTTCAAGCCGCCGCATGAAATCTTTGCCGCCGAGCTGACGCTGCTGCCGCGGCAATGGCATGCCTACGAGAACTATCGCGAGGCCTTCACCAAGGTGCCGATGCTGCGCTACCTGCTGAATGGCGCGATCGTGACTTCCGCCATCTTCGCGCTGCAGGTGCTGGTCGCCGTGCCGTGCGCCTATGCGCTGGCCAAACTCGATTTCCGCGGCCGCGGCCTCATCTTTGCCATGGTCCTGCTCGGCATCCTCATCCCGAGTCACGTGCCTGCGATCCCGCTCTACATCATGCTATGGCAGGTCAAGCTGCTGAACACCTACGCGGCCCTGGTCATCCCGTTCGTCATTTCCGTGTTCGGCATCTTCCTGATGCGTCAGTTCTTCAAGACCGTGCCGGACGAGCTGATCCAGGCCGCTCGGCTCGACGGACTGAGCGAGTTCGCCATCGTCTGGCGCATCATGGTGCCGGCTGCCATGCCAGCCGTGATCTCGTTCGGCATCTTTTCCGTCGTCGCGCACTGGAACGACTATTTCTGGCCGCTGCTCGTGATCAACAGCCGCGAGCTCGCGCCGCCGCCGCTCGGGGTCGCCTATTTCCGCAACGAGGAGGCGGGCCACGACTATGGACCGTTGATGGCCGGCGCCGTCATCATCATCGCACCGCTCGTGCTGGCCTTTCTGGCGGCGCAGCGACGCTTCATCGAGGGCATGACCATGACCGGCTTGAAAGGCTGAAACAAGATTCGACCAGGAGGACATCCATGAAGCGCAATCTCTTCGGCCTCGTTGTACTGGCGGCATGCCTGCCGCTTGGCGCATTCGCAGCCACCGAAGTCCAGGTCCAGTATCCGGCGCCGGGTCTGTTCAAGGAACCGATCGAAGCGACGGTCGCGGCCTTCGCCAAGAAGCGTCCGGACATCAAGATCAACCTGCTCGGTCCCCAGCAGGACTATGAGCAGATCGTGCAGCACAATCTGCGCGCCTCGATCACCAACACGCTGCCCGACGTGGCGGTCCACGGCATGAACCGGCAGCGCATCCTGGTCGACCGCGGCATCGCTCAGCCGATCGACGGGCTGATCCGCGACGATGCGGACTTCGCCAAGCTGGGGATCACGGAGAAGAGCCTCTCGGTCGGCCAGGTGCAGGGCCGCCAGTACGGCATCGCGGTCGCCATGTCGACGCCGGTCATCTACTACAACGCCGATCTGGTGAAGCGCGCCGGCGGCGATCCCGACAAGTTCCCGACCGACTGGGACGGCGTGATCGCGCTCGCCAAGCGCATCGAGGGATTGGGTGGCAATGTCCGCGGCGCCTTTTTCAGTTGGCAGATCACCGGCAACTGGATGTGGCAGGCGCTCGTCTTCTCCCATGGCGGATCGATGCTGGATGCCACGGAGAAGAAGGTCGCCTTCGACGGCCCGGCCGGCCAGAAAGGCATCCAGGTCCTGTCGCGCCTGGTGCACGAAGCTAACATGCAGAACACGACGTTCCAGGCCGCGGCACCCGACTTCATCGGCGGCCGGCTCGGCATGATCTCGGACTCGTCGGCCCAGATCGGTCGCATGAACCGCGAGGTCGGCACGGCGTTTCCCGTGCGCGTCGCCAAGTTCCCGATTTCGGCACCCGACGGCCGCATTCCCACGGGCGGCGCGGCGGTCATGCTGTTGACCAAGGACGCGGCAAAGCAGAAGGCAGCCTGGGAGTTCATCAAGTTCCTGACCGGCCCCGAGGGTGCCACCATCATCGTCAAGTCGACCGGCTATGTGCCGGCGACCGACCTGCCGGCCAAGGACCCGGCCATGCTCGGCGATTTCTACAAGAACAGCCCGAACCACCGCGCGGCGATGGAGCAGCTGCCGCTCGTGACCGCGTGGTACGCCTTCCCCGGCGAGAACGGCGTCAAGATCACCGACGTGATCAAGGACCATCTGCAATCCGTGGTCGACAAATCGGCCAAGGCCGAGGACGTGCTGAAGAAGATGACGAGCGACGTGCAGCCGCTGCTGCCGCGCTGAGTTGCCGACATGCCGTTGTCGTGTCGAGGGATGCGGGTTGCCGGCAAGGCACAACTGACATAAAACCGTAACGGTCTCGTCAAGAAAGCAAAAGCCGAGGGAGAATAGCTTGGCCGTCGCCCGCGCAGCGCGGGCGCACCGGCCCGGCTGCGATGCGGAGACAATGGCGCAAGTCGAACTGACGGGAATCGCTAAGAGTTTCGGCGAGGTTCGAGTCCTGCGCGACGTCTCGCTGGAGATCCGTGACGGCGAGTTCGTCACCATCCTCGGCCCGTCCGGCTGCGGGAAGTCGACACTCCTGAGGATCATCGCGGGACTGGAACGCCAGGATGCCGGCCGCATCAGGATCGGCGCCAGAACCGTCGACACGCTGCGCCCGAACGAGCGCGACATCGCCATGGTGTTTCAATCCTACGCGCTTTACCCGCATCTCACGGTCGCCGGCAATCTCGCTTTGCCCCTGCGCATGCGCCTGCTGTCGTGGCAGCAACGTCTGCCAGGCGCCCGGTGGTTCTCGCCCCACATCCGTGCGGTTGAACGCGACATCAATCGTCGCGTCAGCGAGGCCGCGGCGCTGCTGCAGATGGAGACGCTCTTGCCGCGCAAGCCGGCTCAGCTTTCGGGCGGCCAAAAGCAGCGCGTCGCCGTCGGCCGTGCCATGGTGCGCGAGCCTCGCGTATTCCTCATGGACGAACCGCTGTCCAATCTGGACGCCGAATTGCGGGTGCACATGCGCGCCGAGATCGCGCAGCTTCACCGCCGGCTCGGCGTCACATTCATCTATGTCACCCACGACCAGGCCGAGGCGATGACCATGTCCGATCGCGTCGTGGTCATGATGGACGGGCAGCCGCTGCAATTCTCGTCGCCCGGGGCCATCTACTCCGATCCCGTCGACCTGCGCGTCGCGCGCTTCGTCGGGAGCCCACGCATCAACACCCTGCCGGGCGTGACGACGGGCCGGCGCTCCATCGATCTGGCAGGTCTCGAATTGCCTTTCGATGTTGCCCTCGCCGCCGGCGAACGGGTCACGGTTGCGATTCGGCCGGCGGCGACCGGTGTCGCCGGTCAGCACGGCTTGCCTGGTTCCGGAGTTCCGGGGCTGAGCGGTCGGCTCGTTCATCGTGAAAATTTGGGGTCCGACCTTTTCCTCCATGCCCGGATCGACGCCCTCGATACGACTGTCATCGTCCGGCAAGATCCCTCGGCCATCGATGCCTTCCCGCTCGGCATGCAATTGCAGGTCGACATTCCGGTCGATCAGGCCCTGGCCTTCAACAGCGCCGGCGCCCGGATCCGTTCGCGGGTCGTTGCCCGGGCAGCCGCGTCATGACGGTCGGCAATCTGGCGAGCGCCGCTGACACGGTCGAGGCCGACCGCCAGCGCGATTGGCGCGAGGCTTTGGCGGCGATGGCGCTGGTCGGGCCGGCGACGGCGTTGATCGTCGTCTTTCTGATCGGCCCGCTCGTGTGCATCGCCCTGCTGTCGCTCACCGACTATCAGCTCGGCGCCAAAGCACTGCGATTCGTGGGGCTTGCCAACTACGCCGAGATGTTCGGCGACCGCGTGTTCCGCAGGTCGCTGGAGAACACGCTGACCTATGTCGGGGTGGTCGTGCCTCTGTCAGTGTTTCTCGGTCTGGGCGCAGCCCTATTGATCGAAGCGAGCGCCTCGCTCCGTGGATTCTACCGCACGATTTTCTTCCTGCCGGTCATGGCGACTCTCATCGCCATGGCCGTAGTCTGGGAGTTTGTGCTGCACCCGCAATTCGGCATGCTCAACTTGGCGCTGAATGCCATCGGGATGACCGGCCAGGATTGGCTGCACGACCGCAAGATCGTGCTGTTTACGTTTTGCGGCATCGGAGTTTGGCAAAGCCTTGGCTTCAACATGGTCCTGTTCATGGCGGGCCTGACCTCGATTCCGCGCGACCTCTACGAGGCGGCCGAGGTCGACGGCGCCGGTCAGGCTTGGAACCGATTCTGGACCGTCACCTGGCCGCTGCTGGGTCCGGTGACGCTGTTCGTGGTCGTGATCAGCGCCATTCGATCGTTCCAGGTCTTTGATGCCATCCAGGTTTTGACCAAGGGCGGACCAAACCGCGCCTCGGAGGTCCTGCTCTACACGATGTATTCTGAGGGATTCGAGTACTTCCGCAGCGGCTATGCCGCAGCCGTGACCATGGTGTTCCTGGCCTTCGTGCTGGCGCTCGCGCTTTTCAAGACTTGGTTCCTCGATCGCCGGGTGCACTACGGATGACGACGCGCGAACTCGGTCCGATCGCCGGAGCTCTTCGCCACATCATCCTGATGGTGGGTGCGGCGGTGATGATCGCGCCCTTCGTCTGGATGGTCGCCACCTCGCTCAAGCCGCAGGGCGAAATCCTCGTGGCCGAGTTGCGCTTCCTGCCCGAGCGTTGGGCGGCCCTGCACAACTACACGATGGCCTTCACGCGCGTGCCGATGCTGCGCTTCCTGTTGAACGGCGTTCTCGTCACGGCGGCCATCTTTGCGCTGCAGATCCTGGTCAATCTGCCCTGCGCCTATGCCCTGGCCAAGCTCCGCTTCCGCGGGCGCAACGCGTTGTTCGCAGTCGTGCTTCTCGGGCTTCTGATACCGCTGCACGCGACCGCGATCCCGATCTACATCCTGTTGCACATGCTCGATCTCGTGAACAGCTACACCGCACTCGTGCTGCCGTTTACCATCTCGGTCTTCGGCATCTTCCTGATGCGCCAGTTCTTCATGAGCGTACCCAACGACCTGATCGACGCGGCACGCATCGATGGCGTCAGCGAGATCGGCATCGTATGGCGCATCATGCTCCCGACCGCGATCCCCGCCGTCACCGCCTTCGGCATATTTTCCGTCGTCGCCCACTGGAACGACTATTTCTGGCCGCTCATCGTGGTCAGAACCAAGGATCTCTACACGCCGCCGCTCGGCGTCGCGTTTTTCCGGCTCAACGACGCGGGCACCGAGTACGGGCCGCTCATGGCAGCAGCAACCATCGTCATCCTGCCCCTGGTCACGGCTTTCCTGCTGGCCCAGCGCAGGTTCATCGAGGGAGTCACGTTCACTGGTCTGAAACGATAACCCGAACAAGGAGAGCACAGATGGACAGACGAGACATGCTCAAGGTAGCCGGCGCCGTCCTGGCAATCGGCCTGATCGCGGGCGAGGCCTCCGCGCAGACTACAATCGAGGTGCAGTATCCGCTCGGCTTCATCTTCGACAAGCCCATGGCCGAGGTGAAGACGGAATTCGAGAAACGCAGTCCGACGATCAAGGTCAACTTCCGACCGGCGTACAAGGAGTACGAGGACGCAGCCCAGACCGCGTTGCGCGACTCCTTGTCGAAAACGCTGCCGGACGTGACGTTTCAGGCGATCAACCTCCAGCGCATCTTCGTCGATCGTAAGATTGCGGCGGACCTTTCGCCCTTCATCGCGCAGGAGAGGGACTGGAAGGGCCAAGGCTTCGCCGACTCGATGATGGCGCTGTCGACCTACGGCGGAAAGCCATATGGCCTGGCCTTCGCCGTGTCGACGCCGATCATCTACATCAACGAGGATCTCGTGCGGAAGGCCGGCGGCGACCCGGACAGGTTTCCAAATACCTGGGAAGGTATCTTCGATCTGTCACGCAAGATCGACGCACTCGGCGGCGGCACGGTCGGCTTCTATCACTCCTGGACCATCACAGGAAATTGGATGTGGCAGGCCCTGGTATTCAGCCACGGCGGCGCCATGATGTCGGAGGACGAGAAGAAGGTCGGTTTCGACGGCGATGGCGGGCGGCGTTCGATTCAACTGATGGGGCGCATGCTGAAGGAGGCCAAGATGCCGAACCTGGCGCACGAGGCCGCGCGCCAAACCTTCTTCGCTGGAAAAATGGGAATTTGGACGGAGTCGACCTCGCTGCTGCGCGTCGCAGATGACGGCGTCGGCGGCAAATTCAAATGGCGCACCGCCGTGTTCCCGGTCCCAGGACCTAATCCGAAGCTGCCGACCGGCGGCATGGCCGCCATGATGACGTCGGCCTCCCCGGACAAGCAGAAGGCGGCTTGGGAGTTCATGAAATTTGCGACCGGTGCGGTCGGAGCGACCATCATGGTCAAGAACACCGGCTATATGCCGCCGAACTCATTGCCGGCCGACGATCCGAACCTGCTGAAGCCGTTCTACGCCACGCACCCCAATCACCTGACCTCGCTCAAGCAGCAGCCCTACATGACGGCGTGGTATGCCTTCCCGGGCGACAACGCGCTCAAGATCATCGCGCTGATTAAGGATCATCTGCAGAGCGTGGTCGACAGCTCGACCCAACCGGACGCTGCCCTGGCGGCCATGACCAAAGACGTGCAGGCATTGTTGCCGAAGTGACGGGCGCAATCCTGTCGCGCTCTCATCATCCAGCCTTGCCCTCCCCCGATCGGGGGAGGGCCAAGGGTGCTGGAGAGACTGCCGGTTGATCCTAGGTTGCGATCGTTCCGCATTGAAGCCGTGCCTCAATGCGGCACGTGAATCGTACACTGATGGATTGTGGTAGAAGACCGTGATTGACGCTTCAGATTGCATCGCTCGGTTCGTACCAGGGCGAAACGAGCTTCGCCCGAGGTTCAGGAGTCGATTCAATCTGAACCGATCAACGTCTCGTCAGCGACGCGGCTCGTGGATGGTCTTGAGGCCGTCGGGCCCGGCCTGCATGACCGTGAGCGTCCGTTCCATGTGCTCCATGCGCCAGGTCAGCATGCGCTGCGCGTAGTCGCGCACGAGACTGGCGTAGCGGGCCTCGCCCGCCAGGTTGCGCATCTCGTGCGGATCCTCGCGCAGATCGAAGAAGAGCGGCGGCAGCGACGGGAAGTGAACGTATTTGTAGCGGTCGTCGCGCAGCGCGGCGAGCGAGCACTGCTCCATGCGCAAGCCGAGCATGCGCTGCGGATCGCCGGTCAGCACATCGCGAAAATCGAACTCGTAGTGCACGTCGCGGCGCGGCTGCGCCGGCGCCTGGCCGCGGCAATAGGACAGCAGGGACTGGCCGTCGCACTGGTGCGGCACATCGCGGTCCAGCCATTCAAGAATGGTCGGCATGAGGTCAACCGCTTCGGTGAAATCGTCGACCAGCTTGCCGCGCGCCCCGTCCGCGTCGCGGCCGGGTGCGCGCACGATCAGCGGAATGTGGTAGCTCGCTTCGAAATAGCCCTGCTTGCCGAGCAGCCAGTGGTCGCCAAGCTGCTCGCCATGGTCGCTGCTGAACACAATGAGCGTATCCTCGTATTGGCCGCTTTCGCGCAAATAGTCGAGCAGTCGTCCGACGTGATGGTCGAGCTCCGCCATCATGCCGTAGTAGGTGGCGCGCAACTGGCGCAGCGCCTTCTCGTCGAGATCGGTTGCGAGGCCGACGCCGGTCCGGAAATATTCCCTTTGCGGCGTCGTCTTGAGCAGGAAGTCGAGCAGCGGATGCTGTGCGCCCTCTTCGGCCGCGCTGGGGGCGCGCACGAGAGCCGGCACCTCGTCCGGATGAAAGAGATCGTGATAGGGATCCGGCGCGATGAAGGGCGGGTGCGGCCGCATCGTCGCGACGTGGACGAACCACGGCCGGTCCTCGCGCACGCGCAGATACTTGATTGCCTCATCGACTAGGAATGCATTGTCGCTGTGCTCGGTCTTGAAGCGCGCGGGCGCGTAGGTTGGACCGCGCTCTTGGGCACCAGGATAGTTTTCGGGCGGCAGCCAGAAGTCGGCCCGCTCTCCCGGCACGTGATAGCCGAGCGATTTTACATGGGCCATGTAGGGCGGCGCGGTCGGCAATCCGGGCGCGATCTCCTCGAAGCCGGGGATGTTGCCATGCTGCTCGCGCAGTGTCGGATCATCGGGCGACAATCCGCGTGGATCGGGCGTATTGCTGGTATAGCCGAAGATCGCGGGCTTGGTGCCGGACTTGCGCACCTCGAGCGCGAGATTGGTGTGGCGCACGTCGAGCGGCGTGCCGTTGCGCACCACGCGATGGTTCATCATGTAGAGGCCGGTCAGCAGCGAGGTGCGCGCCGGACCGCACGGTGTGGCATTGGTGTAATGACGCCGGAAGGTCACACCCTCCGCGGCCAATCGGTCGATGTTCGGCGTGCGCACCAGCTTGTGCCCGGTCGAGCGCAGCGTATCGCCCCGCCACTGATCGGCGAGGAAAAGCAGGACGCGCTTCGGTCGCTTCGTCGTGGCCATGATTTCCCCTCGGTTTCCCTGCGCGATTCTGGCGGTTTTGCCGGGTCAAGCGCAAGGGTGGCCCTGCGCACGCACAGGCCGGCCAAACCGGGATTGGACGGCAAGAAGCGGGTAGAGCCCTTGCCCGGCTTGCCTGACTGTGCCCTCCGACATGGATCGGAGATCAGTCATGAGCACGCAGGGCTTTCGTCTTCTGTCGCATTCCAACCTGACGGCCCAATCGGCCGAGCAGATCGCCCTCGCTGCCATTCCCATGGTTGCCGTCGTTGCTCTCGGCGCCGGTGTCGCCGAGACCGGGTTGCTTGCGACGTTGCAGACTCTGCCATTCCTGATCCTGGCATTGCCGGCCGGCCTGCTCGCCGACCGGCTGCCGCGCCGGCAGGTCATGGCCGGCGCCGAACTGCTACGGGCCGCCGCATTGGCCGTCGTTCCGATGTGCATCCTGTTCGGTGGGCTTTCCGTACCGCTGCTGGCCGCCATCGCCTTCGTCGCCGCAACCGGCACGGTCGCCTTCAGCGTCGCAGCGCCGTCACTCGTGCCGGCCCTGGTTCCGCGCGATGGCCTCGCCGCCGCCAACGGCCGGCTGGAGCTGGTGCGCAGCCTTGCCTTCGCGGCCGGTCCGGCGCTGGCCGGCGCATTACTCGCATGGACCAATGCCGGCGTCGCATTCGCGCTGGCCGCCTGCCTGTCGGTCGCGGCCGCAGCGCTGCTGGCGCAGGTCGCTGAGCCGACGCGCATTCCAGGGCCCCGGTGCGCCATGCTGAACGAGCTGCGCGAGGGCGCCGCCTTTGCGCTGGGCAATCCGCTATTACGTCCGATCCTGCTGACCGCCGTCGGCTGGAACGTTTCCTGGTTCATCCTGCAGGCGGTCTATGTGCCCTATGCGCTCGACATCCTCGGGCTGACGGTCACCGGCGTCGGCATCACGCTGGCGGCTTACGGCGTCGGCATGGTCAGCGGAGCCGTGGCGGCACCGGCGATTGTCAGAGCCCTGCCCTTCGGCTGGTCAGTTGCGTTCGGACCGATCGTCTCGATGGCCGCTGCGGGCGCCATGGCGCTTTCGATCTGGTGGCCGAACCCGGTCCTGCCGGCACTCGCCTTCTTCCTGTTCGGCGCCGGGCCGATCGTCTGGACGATTTGCCAGACCACGCTGCGCCAGGCGATCACGCCGGAGCGGATGCTCGGTCGCGTCTCGGCCCTGGTTCTGATGGCAACGGCGGGCGCGCGCCCGATCGGCGCGGTCGTGGGTGGTCTGGTCGGCGCGGCCTATGGCCCGGCCGATTGCATCGCGCTGGCGGCGCTCGGCTTCGTGATGCAGGCGATCATCATCATTGCGTCGCCGGTGCGCCGCCTCGTCGATCTGCGGCAGGCGCAGCCGGCCTAATCCGAGGACATCGTCAGCGGCCTGACGATGCCGAGCGCCGGGTCGAACTCGCTGCGGCCGGTCATGTTGAGGTTCCGGCCGTAAATGTGGATCGACAGCGCGACCTTGTCGGTGTCGTTCTGCACGCTGTGAATGTCGTCCGGCAGGAAGGCGACGACGTCGCCGGAACCGAAGCTGCGACGATGGGATTCGACGACAGTGCATCGACCCGGTACCGAACCATCGTCGTCGCGCTGCCAGAAGACATTGGTTTCGGTGCCGTCGACGCCGGCGACGAGCGCCCAGGTCTGGTGATCGTGCGGCAGCACGCTGCTGCCGGGCGGCCAGGCGACAACGTAGACCGCCAGCGCGTGATCGGGCTCCTCATGCAGCAATGTGACGCCGATGCCGCGCTCGCCCGCGGGCCGATAGTGCTCGGGCTTGAGCCATGACTTGTCCATCGCCGCCCGGCGCAGCGGCGCCGTCAACCGCTTGATAATGGCGCGCGGATCGCTGGTGGCTGCGGCGGCGCGCCGCATTTCCGCGAGCAACTCGCCGAGCCCGTAGGACGCCGCAGCGCGATCCTGGATCGTCATGCCATTGAGGCTAGGCGGTGCCAGCCGTCATGACAAGGTGGGCGAGCGCATCGGCGGAAAGCCCGTGAGTCGGCCGATCGAGCACCATGGCGCCGCTGTGCAGAATGATCACGCGAGTCGTGACGGCGACGATGTCGGCCATGTTATGGCTGACCAGCAGGACCGTGCGGCCAGTGGCCGCGAGCGTACGGATCAGGTCGAGGACGCGTTGCGTCTCCTTGACGCCGAGCGCCGCGGTCGGCTCGTCCATCACGATGACGCGCGCCTGCCAGCGCAGCGCGCGGGCGATGGCGACAGCCTGGCGTTGTCCGCCTGACAACTCGGCCACCGGCGTGGTCATCGCAGGCATGTCGATGTTGAGCTGTTCAAGGTAGTCGGCCGCCGCGCGCCGCATCGCCCGCTTGTCCAGCAGCTTGAGACCGGGCACGCCGCTGGCCCGGGTCAGTTCGGCGCCCATGAACACGTTCTCGGCGATGCTGAGCGTCGGCGCCAGCGCCAGGTTCTGATAGATCGTGGCGATGCCGCGAGTCAGCGCTTCGCGCGGGCCGATAAAATTGGCGGGCGCGCCGTCGATCAGCAGCCGCCCGCGGCTCGGCCGCTCGGCGCCGGAGATCACCTTGATCAGGGTAGACTTGCCGGCGCCGTTGTCTCCGCACAGGCCCAGGACCTCGCCGGCCGCCACGGCGAGCGTGATCCGCTTGAGCGCCTCGACGGCGCCGTAGTTGAACGATACGCCGTCCAGCGCGACGACCGGCGGCGGCGCGGCCGGTACGGAGGTGTTGGTCACTTTTTCACGCTGCCCCCGCCTGTCCATACTTGGGCCTGCGTGTGCCTCCCCGTCACGCCGCAGGCAGTTCGGCGACCAATGGTTTGTCCTTGGGGAAACGACTGACGCCAAGGATGCTGAACCCGATTAGAATTCCGGCGGCAACACGCTCCATCACCGCGTCGTGCGTGATTGCCTTCTCATAGCCCGCAGCATCGGAAAATCGCACCTCAAGAAAGTCCGCCTCGGCATCGAACCATAGCTGCACTTTGTCGACCATAGCTCTTCTCCGTCCTTGGGCTTGTCGGTCAGGTAGGCAGTGACTTGGTGTCGGTCCCTATCTGCTGAAGTAATCGCCTGACCTCCCGCTCCAGCGTTGGCAACTCGTTTTCGATCACGTTCCACACCGCCCCCAGATCGATTCCCATATAGTTGTGAATCAAGACGTCGCGGAATCCTGCGACACGGCGCCAGGGAACTGCAGGAGCGCCCGTCGTCGCCGCGGGCGACAGTCGTTTGGCCGCTTCGCCGATGACTTCAAAATTGCGAATGACGCCATCCTGAACTAATCGATTACCCAGAAATTCCTCCCGCCCCGCGCGGGTATAGATCCGTATCTGATTGATGCTGTCCGCGATATGCGACAGATACAGCCGGTCGTCGCTCATAGAGCCACGGCTTGCGCCAACACGCGGTCACGGATCAAGGGATTCAGCGCCGCTTCCGTCACCAGATCGATGCGGCGGCCAAGCAAATCCTCGAGGTCTTGAGCCAATGCGATATGGTCGACGAGGCTTCGACGCGGGTCCATGGCCACGAGAAGGTCGATATCGCTATCCGGCCCGGCCTCGCCACGCGCGGTCGAACCGAAGACGCGCACATGGCTTGCGCCGTGGCGAGCGGCGAGCGACAGAATCTCACTGCGCCTGGCGCGAATGCCGGGATCAATGCGATCGGAGGCTACCACCTTAACAGAAATGTCGCTCATGGTTTTGGCGCCTCATGTACAGAAGTCGGGGCAATATTAGCAAACCCTATCAGCCCATGCCGCATTTTATCCCCTGCCTCTATCGCTGCACCCGAACGCCGAGACCTTGTCCCGTCGACCTCAACGCACTCATGCCGAGCCCTTCTTCTTTCGGCCAACCCCCGTCTTCGGCGAGTCTTGCGCACCGGCGCGCTCCTGGTTGAGCGCGAACAGGCTGGCGAGCACGTCGTCGTCGGCAAGATCGGAGGGCCAGCCATATGCGGCAACGACGGCGGCATCCAACTCGCGGTGCAGATTGTCGAGCCGGGTTGGGCGCTCATTGTAGAGAGTGGTCAGGGTGCGCTTCTTGAGAATGGCGGCGGCTCTTTCGTTAATCGGCAGAAGCCGGTCGGGGTAATCCGGCACGACCTCCGGCTCGCGGCGGACTAGATCAGGCGAGTTGAGCCAGGCATTGCGTTTCTCGTCCAGCGCCCTTGCCGCCCGCCGCGATGCGCTGCGCGCGTGGGTCGGCGGCGCATGCGGCGGCCGGGATATTGGGCATCAGGCCATCGGGGAAGGGGAAGGTTTCAAAACCGGCGGTCGGCGTGTATTGCGGATCATTGCCAACGCCGTGCCAACCGCCCAAGCGGACGGACCAAAGCTCATGAAACCGTGAGTAAAGGACTCCGAAGATGGCGTCGTCGTCACATGCGATCACAACGAGCCTTGTATTCGGTAGGATGGCGCAATCTACCCCTGCGGATTCTACCAGGGCCACTTGCCAGCGGCGGGCACGTTGGTCTCGTCGACCAGCACGGGATCCATGTAGAGGAACGGTCCCGGCGTGATCGTGGCCTTCGCCTGCTTCTTGACCGCGATGCGGTCGATGCCGTCGATCGCCGCTTCGCCCATCTTCTCGAACGGAATGGCGACCGTGGCGATCACCAAACTGTCCTTGTCGCGGATGCGGTTGAAGGTCTCCTGGCCGCCGTCGACACCGGTCAGCAGCACCTGGCCCTTCTTGGCGCCGGCCGCTTTGAGCAGGTCGTCGATGATGAAAGCCTGGCCGTCGAACGACGCCCAGATCGCGTTGATGCTGCCCTGGTTCTTGAGGATGAGGGCTTCCATGCCGGCCTTGACGTCCTCGCGCCAGGTCTGCGGGCGCGCCATGGTGTAGCTGCCCAGCAGCTTGACGCCGGAATTCTCTGTCAGCACGACGTCCATCACCTTGCCGCGCGCGCGCGTGCCGCCATGGCCCTCGTAGCGCTGCATCAGCAGGTTGCCCTGGTAGTTCATGCGCGCGAGCAAATAGGTCGCGATCTTGGCGCCGACCACGAACTCGTCGACGTTGACGTCGTACTGGGCATGCGGGCTGGCGCCCGACATGACTGAAATCACCGGAATGCCCTTAGCCTTGGCTTGCGCGAGCTGCGCATCGAGCTCGAGCATCTTGCCCATGGCCATGACGATACCATTGACGCCTGACTGGATCAGGTTCTCGACCTGGGCGGCATGCTCCGGCGTCGATCCGCGCGAATTCAGCACCGTGGCCTGCCAACCCTTGGCCTTGGCGGCTGCCTCGGCGGCATTGGCGACGCGGGCATGGGTCTCGGCCGACATTTGATAGGCGACGATGCCGATCTTCGTCTGCGAAACCGCCGGCACGCTGCCGACAAGCGCAGCCGTCGCGATGGCAACCGCAAATGTCGTCAGATTCTTCATGATGTCCCCCGGTCGAACACGCGACCATGATCGTCGAGCCTCGTGGTGAGCCTCGGGCGAAGCCCAGTTCGCCCTGGTACGAACCACGAGGCCCTCACAGCCCAACAAGCCTTGGCCTGCTGAGCCTCAGAAGTGGCAACGGCCTCATGGTTCGACAGGCTCACCATGAGGCAGGATACGTCTTTACTTGGTCACCGTCGCATACCAAACGCGATCCTCGTTGACCTTGATCTCCTTGATCGACTTGTTGAGGCCCATGACGCGGAAGGTCTGGAACAGGTACGCAAACGGCCCCTCCAGCATGTGCCGCTTCTGGATCTCGTGATAGAGCGCCTCGCGCTTGCCCTGATCGCGCTCGAGCAGGGCCTTGTCGGTCATGTCGTTGAACCACTGATCGAAGAAACTGACGCGCCAGCTTGGATACTGGACGTGCTTCGCCTCCAGGCGATTGTCGGGATTGTAGGCCATCTGCTCGACGAAGCCGTGCGCGTCGGGAATGGTGATGTAGTAGGCCGACATGACCATCTCGAAGTTGCGCGCGCGGTGCTTCTGGATGACCTGACCGTAGGCCATTTGCACGATATTGAGCTTGATGCCGATCTTGGCGGCATTGGCCTGGATGTGCTGGGCGAGATCGGGATAGGGGAAGGCGTTGCCGATGGCGAATTCCTTCTCGAACCCGTTGGGATGGCCGGCCTCGGCGATGAGCTGCTTGGCCTTCTCGAGATCGAGCTTGAAGGGCTTGCCGTCCTCGACCGACAGGGCGCCGAAGGCGCCGATCGGCACGAGGGTCTGGCGCGTGCGCCCCTCGTATTTCATCACTGTCTTCTCCAAGCCCTCGTAGTCGACGAGGTACTTGATCGCCTGGCGCACCTTCGGCTTTGACAGGATCGGATCCTGCATGTTGAACGACACGTAGTAGAACTGCGTGCGCGGCGTGCGCAGGATGCGCGTGTTGGGATTGGCCTCGATGCCGGCGAGATCGCTGGCGTTCAGCACGCGGCCCATGTCGATGTCGCCCTTCTCGAGCTGCAGCCGCTCCGGTCCGGATTCCGGCACGTGCCGGACGATGACGCGGCGCATCTTCGGCTGGCCACGCCAGTAGTTGTCGTTGCGCTCGAGAATGATGGTCTCGTTCGCCTGCCAGCTGCGGAGACGATAGGCGCCGACGCAGGCGGTATTCGCGGCCAGCCACTTGTTGGCGTGGTCGCCGTCCTTCTCGTGCTTCTTGGCCTCGACCGAGTCGAGCACGAAGGCGGCGCGGCCGGCGAACATGTAGGGACCGACGATCGACTGCGCATAGGGCTTGTCGAAGGTGACGACCAGCGTCTCGTCATCGGTCGCGCGGATCGCCTGCATCACGTTGTCCTTGGTGATGCCCCACTTGGTGATGAGGTTGGCCGAGTTGAGGTTGAGCAGAACGACGCGACGGAGCGACCACTCCACGTCCTTGACCGTCACCGGGTTGCCGGACGGGTGCGTGAGGCCCTGGCGCATCTTGAAGGTCCAGGTCATGCCGTCCTCGCCGATCGACCAGCTCCGGGCGATGCCAGGCTCGAGCTTGGTCGCGGACTCGTAGGACGTCAGGATCAGCGGATCGCAGACATTGTTCATGATCTCATCGGTCGTCGTCTCGCCGATGCCGGCCGGATCGAAGGTGTAGAGGTTGTCGATGTTCCACGCGATGACCAACGTGTCGCGCGGCGTCTCTGCCACGGCGGCGAATGGGATTCCCAACGCGATGGATGCTGCGAGAGCGATAGCCTTGCTCGGGTGACGCAACATGAAAGCCTCCTGAACCTTCTTGCGATTGACCGGCCACGGTGATCCGTCGGCTCAATCTTCATCCAGCATAGCCCATACCGATGCCCGCGCCATAGGCATGTGGCATGCCCGCCCGCGCCGCATTCAGCTTGATCCAGGCAACGCGATCGCGGCAATTGACTGTGGTAGCGATCGAGATATCCTGCCGCCGACCGGGCTGGAACCGCCCAATTTTTCCGCGTGCTGCGCAGAATGAAAAACCAGGATACCGCTGACCTGCTCAAGCGGCTGTCAGCAGCGAAAGACAAAGGCGACACGGTCGGCGCGGAAGCGATGCTTCGCGCGCTCGTCGAGAGAACGCCGGGTGCTTTCAAGATGCGACTTGCCTGGGGCAGCGCGCTGTTCACACTGGGGCGCGCTACAGAAGCCGAGGCCGTTTTTCGGCAGGCGATCTGCATATCACCGGGCTGGAGCGGCGGCTGGATGAAGCACGGCTACCTTCTTCTGGCATTGAGGCGGCCAGAGGACGCCTCATTGGTCTTTCAAATGGCGTACCTGCTCGAACCCGATCGCGCAAAAATTGTCGAAGGCATCGCCCGAGCGCGCGCGGAATGTTCCGATTGGGCCGCGGCCGAACCGGCTCTGCGTCGCGCTCTCGCGCTCAACCCCAGGAACGGAGCAACCCATTACTGGCTGGCGAAGACGTTGCAAGGCCTTGGTCGGCTCGACGAAATATCCGGGTTCGTTTTGCCCGCCTTGAGCCTCGGGTGCAACGTGCTGCTCAAGGAATTTCATGCCCTCGCCCGGCATCTTGCCGAGGCCGGGTTGCCGGCCGAGGCGAGCAAGATCCTGAAACTATTAGTCAAAATGTTACCCGATGACTGCGACGGCCATATGGAATTGGCCATGGTGACCAAGCAGATTGCCGTGACCGAGGGCAGGCACGCGCACGAACCTTCACTCATTCCTCAGTGCCCAGCCTTTGCGCCAATGTCCATGACTTATCAGGACAAGCGCACATTGGCGGCGCATGCGCCACCGTTCCGAATCTTCGCTCAACTGACGACGATGTCGTTCGCCGGATTCATTGCGGGCCATGTCTTTGCCGCGACGATCAAGCAGCAATTCAGCAACGCGCATCTGACGATGTACTTTCGGCCCGACCGACCTTTCAAAGAGGACATTGTCGCACTCAACCCGTACATCGATGTGCTTCTGCGACCAGGCGAATCCAAGCCAATTTCGCTTGATCATTTCGAGCTCGACTATGCGACCTATGCCCAGCCGCTGAAGAAGTCGGACCCGAGGTGGTACCAAAATCGGCGCTCGTGGGTCGATTTCATGATCACGTCATCGATGATGTCCGATCTGCGGCTGATGGGTTTCGAACATGTCGCAAAGTTGAAGGTGCCCGACGCCCGTGTTGCCGAGCTTTCGGAACAGCTTGTCGAGCTTGGTCTCGATCCAAATCGTTGGTTCTGCGCTCTTCACTATCGGGAACCGAGCTGGACCTATGTCAAACCGAACTGGCTTCGTGATGGCAATCCCGCGACATTCGAGACGGTGGTGCATCAGATCATTCGACAGCTTGGCGGACAGGTCGTCCGGCTCGGGCACAAGGGAATGACGCCATTTGCGCCTGTCGCAGGGTTCGTCGACCTGAGCGAGCATTCGACTTTGCTCCAAGCATTCGCCGTCAGCCGCGCCAGATTTCTGGTGAACGGTGCCTCGGGTCCGGTCACGCTCGCCTGCGCGTTCGGCGTGCCCATTCTCGGCGTCAACGCGGTCGACATCTGGGGCGGTTGGGGCAAAGGCCACTCGATCTTGATGCAGCACGTCTTTACGCCGGAGGGGTATCGGATCTCGGCGCGCCGTGCCCAGGAAGACGAACTGATTTCGACGCAGGCATTGTCATACTTGGTGAAGAAGCGCGGTTATCGGATCATTCAGAACTCCGCCGAGGAAATCATGGCCGGGGTGCGCGTCATCGGCGATGAAACCGCTGACGTGGCCGGCTGGCGTGCGCAAGCCGATCAGACGCTTCCGCCGCCGCCCAACCGGCTGACATGGCCGCCACCGATCGCCATGCCGTGGCGGCTGCTGGAATTCCCTCATCTGGCCCCGCCGGGTCCCGTGATCGAGTGACGGGCCCCACTACCCTCAAGGTAGTTGCTTCGCGACCCAAACGGTTCTACTCCCGCACACTCATTTCGAGAGCATCCATGCTTTCGACAGGGCGGCCATGAGCGAGCGGATCGGCGTCATCGCAGCAATCGTTTCGTGCGCAGCCGGCGGCGCGGCTGCGGTCGCGACGCGGTTCGTCATCGGGGCCGTCGATCCGATCACCATCGCGGCGTTCCGCTTTGGACTCGGCTTCGCGGTTCTGCTGCCGCTCACGCTCGCGCTCCGCAGCCGATGGCCGAGCGGCCACGACTGGATTGGCGTCGCACTGCTCGGTCTCATGTTCTTCGGACTGTTCTTCGTGCTCTACAACATCTCGCTGTCTCACACGACCACCGCGCGCGGGACGCTGGCCCTGTCTGTGCTGCCGCTCGTGACGATGGCGGTCGCGGCCTTGCTCGGCGTCGAGCGCCTGACGGCGCGCAAGTCCACCGGCGTCGTCGTCGCGGTCCTCGGCGTTGCGGCGACGCTGGCTGCCGGGCTCGGCGACGCGCCCGAGGGTGCCTGGCGGGGCGACCTGATCATGGTTGGCGCCACGCTGTGCATGGCGCTCTACAGCATCTGGTCGCGGCCATATGTCCGGCGCTCCAGCCCCCTCGCCTTCGTGACCGCGGGGATGGGCTGCGGCGCGCTCTGTCTTGTCGTTGTCGCGGCCTGGTCCGGCGGCTTCGTGGTGGCGCGACAATTCGACTGGGCACAATGGCTCGCCATTTTCTATCTCGGCGCGGGCGGCGGAGCGCTCGCCTTCTATCTCTGGGTCTTTGCCTTGGAGCGCGCGTCACCCACCAGGGTCGCCAACACCATGACGGTCAACCCAGTCGTGTCCTCCGTGCTCGCCGCCTGGCTGCTCGGCGAGCCGCTCGGCTTCCACATCGCCGCGGGAATCGCCGCCGTCGGGGCCGGCATCTGGATCGCGACCGTGGAACCCCGGTCCGCGACCTGACCCGCTCGCCGGCCCACTTGCGCCGGCCCACTTGCGCAGTTGCGCGCTTCCGCGCTAGGCCATTGTCGTTGCTCGAAGCCGACAAGGGCGGACCCCCGTGCACGCACCGACGCCGAGAACACAAGCCGACACGACAGGCCGCGGCGCCAATGCCCGCGACATGGCCGACCGTCAGGCCAATAGCGAGACCGGCAAGACCTATCTCACGCTGCACGAGCTCGCGCGCGCCGCGCGCGAGAAGCTCTCGATCGAGAACTGGGACTATCTGGTCGGTGGCACCGAGACCGAAACAACTCTGCTGCGCAACCGCCAGGCGCTCGACGCCATCGCGCTGCAGCCGCGCGTGCTGCGCGACGTGTCGCACATCGATACGTCCGGCCGGCTGTTCGGACGCCCGATGCGGCTGCCGGTCCTGCTGGCGCCGGTCGGCGGCATTGCGAGCTTCGACCCGGGCGGCACCGCGACCGCCGCGCAGGCGGCCGCCGAATTCGGCGTGCCCATCATGGTCAGCTCGGTCAGCAAGCCGGGGCTGGAGCCGACCGCGGCGGCCGCGGCCACGGGCCGCAAGCTCTTCCAGCTCTACGTGCGCGGCGACGAGGCGTGGACCGACGACAAGGTGCGCCGTGCCAAGGCGGCGGGCTACGAGGCGTTCTGCTTCACCGTCGACAGCGCGATCTACAGCCGGCGTGAGCGCGATCTCGACCGCCGCGTGATCAAGCGCACGCTGGCCGATGTCGAGGAGGAGCTGTTCCAGGCGGGGCTGACCTGGGACCACATCAAGCGCTACAAGGACCGCCACGACCTGCCGCTGATCCTCAAGGGCATCGCGACGCCGGAAGACGCCGATCTCGCCTGCCGGCACGGCGTCGCCGCCGTCTACGTGTCGAACCATGGCGGCCGCCAGCTCGATCATGGGCTGGGCGCCATCGATGTCCTGCCCGATATCGTCGCCGCCGTGGCGGGACGCGCCGAGGTGATCGTCGACAGTGGCTTCATCCGCGGCACCGACATCATCAAGGCCTTGGCGCTCGGCGCCGATGCCGTCGGCATCGGGCGCGCCTATGTCTACGGCCTCGCCGCCGCCGGCCGCGTGGGCGTCGTTCGCGTGCTCGAGCTGCTCGAGGCGGAGATCTGGACCAGCCTCGGCCTGCTCGGCGTCACCCGCTTCGCCGAGCTCGACAAGTCCTATCTGCGCAAGGCGACGCCGGCCCTGATGCCGGGTCTGACCAGCGCGTTGCCGCTGCTCGATCTCGATCGTAAGGCCTGAGGCGTCAGCGCGGCACGCCGAACGCCGCGCGGCGCATCTGGCTCGCCGAGACCGCAACCGAGGCGATGATGATCACGCCCAGCACGATGTCCTGGATGTAGTAGGTGGCGCCGAGCAGCGTCAGCCCATTGGTCAGCATGCCGATGATGAGCGCGCCGATGACGGTGCCGGGCACGTTCGGCCGGCCCGGCTCGACCGTGGTCATGCCGAGCAGCACGGCGGCGATGCCGCGCATCAGAAAATCGCCGGCGATCGTCGCGCTGCCGCTGCTCAGGCTGGCGGTCAGCATGATGCCCGCCGCCGCGGCGCCCAGACCTGACAAGGCCAGGCCGAGCACCTTGAGGCGCACGACTGGAATGCCCGCGAGGCGCGCAGCGTCCTCGGCCTCGCCTGTGCAGACCATATGGATGCCCGTGCGCGTCTGCTTGATGAAGAACTGCGCGAGCACGACCGCGAGCACGGTCCATACGATCAGCATCGGAACGCCGAGCAGCTCGCCGCGCCCGATGAAGAGAAACGAGGGCGGCAGGCGCCCGACATAGGCGACGCCGCCGGTGATGAGAAAGGCGAGGCCTGCCGCGATCGTGGCGGTTGCCAGTGTCGCGACCAGCGAGGGAATGCGCAGCCCCGTGACCAGCCAGCCATTGACCAGGCCGATGCCGATGCCGACCGCGAAGGAAGCGAGCAGCGCGTGCGAGACCGGCAGGGCGGCGTGCATCAGCCCCGCGGCCACCACCGAGCACAGGCTGGCCACGTTGGCGAAGGACAGATCGAGCTCGGCTGCGATCAGCGCCATGGTGAAGCCGAGCGCGATCACCGTCAGATAGCTGATCTGCTTGAGCACATTGAGCAGATTGGCCGGATTGAGGAAGTGCTGGGTCGACAGCGCGAAGCCGGCGAACACGGCGGCGCAGGCGAGCGTCGTGCCATAGCGTTGCACGAATCCACGCGCTGCCGGGCTCAAGGCAAGCGCCATGACGAACGGTTAGCCTGAACTTTGCCCGAATTTTGACCAAGCCACTGATGTGACTCGCGTTTGTCTGCGGGTCCTGACTACAGGCTGGGCTTGACGGCGAGCAGATCGAGTGCGCGGCGCTGGATTTCGGTCGGGGTGGCGAGCACCGGGAAGGAGGCTGCGCGGCCGAAGCGGACGGTGTTGCGGGTGAGCGTGGCGAGATCGGCGAGCAGCGAT
>Ga0194121_10001946_pt1 | contig 33768 bp, 25 predicted proteins | sample TA2MahCa50mmetaG_FD_148609 | JGI IMG/M metagenome (GOLD analysis project Ga0194121, IMG submission 148609) | Freshwater microbial communities from Lake Tanganyika, Tanzania - TA2015020 Mahale Deep Cast 50m | ecosystem: Environmental > Aquatic > Freshwater > Lake | place: Tanzania: Lake...
CGCGCTGGTCCGCGCCCGCGTCAGCTCGGCCGCGACCGCGCGGTTCGCCTCGATCGTCTCGTACGCGACCTCGGTCGCGCTCGTCCCGGCGAGGAATCCCGCCAGCGCGTAGTAGTCGCGCTGCGAGATCGCGTCGAACTTGTGGTCGTGGCAGCGCGCACAGGCCAGCGTCACGCCGAGGAACGCCTTGCTGAAGGTGTCGATCTGGTTCGCGACGCGATCGCACTCGTCGCCGCGGATGTCGACCGGCGAGTGCACCGCCTCGCCCAGCAGCCAGAAGCCGGTGGCGACAATTGATTCGTTGGCGCCGCTCGCCGGATCGAGCCGCGGCGGATCGAGCAGGTCGCCGGCGACGTGCTCGCGCAGCAACTGCGCCCACGGAACGTCCTGGTTCAGCGCGCGCACCAGCCAGTCGCGATAGGCCCAGGCGTTCGGCAGGGTGTAGTCGAACTCGTGGCCGCGTCCCTCGGCGTAGCGGGCGAGGTCGAGCCAGTGGCGCGCCCACTTCTCGCCGAACTGCGGCGCGGCCAGCAGCCGGTCGACCACGCGTTCGCGCGCGTCGTGCCGGCCGTCGGCGAGGAAGGCGTCCTGCTCCGCGACGGTCGGCGGCAGCCCGATCAGGTCGAAGCTGACGCGCCGCAGCCAGGTCGCGCGCGCCGCGTCGGCAGCCGGAGCGAGCCGCGCTGCCTCGAGGCGCGCCAGCACGAAGGCATCGAGTGGGTCGCGCGGCCACGCCGCGTCGGCGACCCGCGGCGGCGCCGTCGGCGCCAGCGGTTGCCACGCCCAGTGGCTCTTGCGGGCGGCGAGGTCGAAATCGGCGCTCGCGCCCGCCCCCGCTTCGGCCGCGGCTTCGGCTCCTGCCGCCCGTCCCGCAGGCATCGGCGCACCGGCCGCAATCCACTCGGCGACGGCGGATCGCGCGCCATCGTCGAGCTTCGTCTTGGGCGGCATCTTCAGCTCTTCGTGTCCCCACGACAGCGCGGCGACCAGCAGCGAGGCGTCCGGCTGGCCGGGAACGAACAGCGGGCCGCGCTCGCCGCCCTTCGTGATTCCTTCCGGACTGTCGAGCCGCAGGGACGCCTTCTGCCGGTCGGGGCCGTGGCACTTGACGCAGTGCTGATGGAACAGCGGGCGGATCGCGGTCTCGAACGAGTCGTCGGGACGCGGCGTCGCGGGCGCGACGACGCGCGCGAGGAGCGCGGCAAGCAGGGCGGTGGTGACGGCGAACGGCACGAACTCTCCTCGCGGGGCGGGGGCGACCGCTGGGCTGCCGCCATCGAAACGCCGCGGCGAACCGACGGCAAGGGCTGATTGTGGCGCGGGCTACCATCGCTCGCGGTGGCGGCGGCGGTCCCGTAGGAGGCGGCGGATGGTGCTGGCGGGGGTGGTGATTGCGGGGGCGCTGGCGGTCGGGGACGGCGCTGCGTTCTACCGCGAACATTGCGCTGGCTGCCACGGCCGCGAGGGCGGCGGCGACGGTCCGCTGGCGGCGGAACTGCGCGTGCGGCCGCGCCCCTTCAGGGAGGGCCCCGCTTCGCGTTCGGCAACACCGCCGAGGCGATGGCGAAGACGGTCCGCTCCGGGATCCCGGATGCGCAAGGGATGCGGATGCCGGCCTTCGGCGCGATCCTGAAGGACGACGAGGTCGCGGCGGTGGTGGCGTTCGCGCGCTCGCTGATGCCGGCGGAGGCGTTGCGGGAAGGGGCGAGTGCCGCCGAGATGGAGCTCGTGGTCGGCGACGAGGCGCAAGTCGTCCGCGGTGCCCTTCCGCCGCTGCACGCGGGCGATCCGGTGACGGTGCGCGGGTTGCTGGTCGGCCTGCCGGGCGGCGCGACCTTCCAGTACGACACGCAGGAGTACGCGCTGCTGGCGGTGCGTCACGGTGCCTTCGTCTCGCGCAGCGATTGGGTCGAGCGCGGCGGTCGGCCGCTCACGCCGCTCGGGGACGTGGTCTGGCAGGCGCCGCCGGCCGCGCGCCGGCCGCTGTTCGACGGTGTGTCGCTCGACGGCTGGCGCGCCGGCGGCGAAGGCGACGTGATCGTGCGGCTGCGCGGCAGCGGCGAGTCGTCGCGCGGGATCCGCCTGCCGCTGGTGCAGTCGGGCGACCCGGAGCGGGCGCGAACCGGGAGCGTGACGCCGCTTCGCACCGAGACCATCGCCGCACCGGTCCGCGCCGCGCTGGTCCAGGACGAGGTCTGGTACGAGCTCGCGGTTCGCCTCGAGACCCGGGGCGCGGTGACCCGGGTCGAGCTGTGGGTGAACGGCGTGCGGGTGAACACGGTGGAGGTCCCGGCGGACGGGCCGGGCGCGATCGAGCTCCGGCACGGGAGCGGCGCGCCGCTCTGGTTCCGCCGGATCGAAGTGCGCCATCGCTGAGGCGCTTGCGGGGGTACGCGGATGGCACTCTGGCTCGAATGGTCCACGGCGCTGCCGGCGTTGTCGGCGCTGCCGGTCGACGTGGTGGTCGAGCATGAGGCGGCGTCGCCGCTGACCGGAGCGATCGTCCGCCTCGCCGCGGCGGCGCTGTTCGGGCTGCTCGGGATGGCGTGCGTGGCGCTGACGGCGATCGGATTGCCGGGGCTCTGGTTCCTGCTGTTGCTGGCCGGCGCGTTGCAGTTCGCCGATCGCTGGTGGCGCGCCGACGGCGGCGCGACCTTCTCTCCGTGGACGCTCGGGATCGCGGTGGCGGCGGCAATCGGCGCCGAGGTGCTCGAGTTCGTCGCCGGCGCGCACGGCGCACAGAAGGCCGGCGCGAGCAAGCGCGGGATGGCGGGCGCGATGGTCGGCGGGATCGTCGGCGCGCTGCTCGGAGCGCCTTTCGGGCTGCTGGTCGGCGCGATCATCGGCGGCGTGGTCGGCAGCGCCGTCGGCGCGATCGTGATGGAACTGACGCTGCCCGGGCGGACGCTCGAAGGCGCCCTGCAGCCGGCACACGGCGCCGCGATGGGGCGGCTGCGCGGCGTGCTGGGCAAGCTGGCGGTGACGATCGCGCTCTGGCTCGCGCTGACGACCGCCGCCGTCATCGAGTGACGGCGGCAGGACGGTCCCGGCCGGCGCCGATCAGAAGCGGAAGCCCGCCTCGAGGTAGCCGAACGTCGCGTTGGCGTCGTCGAACAGCCGCTCGAACGCCGTGCCGCCCCGGAACCAGCTCCACCCGAGCAGCAGGTAATGGCGCTTGTCGGCGGTCGTCGCGCGCAGCGTCAGGTCGAGCTCCTTGCCGAAGTTGCGCGACGTCGTGGCGAAGGTGCCGTAACCGAAGCTCTTCTCGGTGAACGCGCCGCTGCCGAAGGTGGCCCTCGAATCGTCGTGGTTGCCGGCGAGAAGGTGGGCCGAGGCCATGAAGCGCAGCTGAGGATGCGGGTCGAGGATCAGATCGACGTAGGTGTTGCGCAGGTTCGACAGCGCGAACAGGTCGACGAAGCCGTAGTAGGGGTGATTGGTCGGGGTGCCGTTGAAGAAGTCGTTCACCTCGCCGTCGGCTGCCTCGGAATCGCCTTGCGCGCGCGTGTGACCGAGGCGCAACCACGGCTTCCAGGCGACGTCCTCCAGCCGGTAGCCGGTCTCGGCGATCCAGGCGCCGGCCCGCTGCGCGCGAGTCCCGGCGTCGCCGCGCTGCACCGCGCCCCACAGGAACAGGTCGCCGACCCCGCCGCCGACCGGGCGGCGCGCGGCGAACTGGCCGCCCGCCGTGGTGGTGAACAGGTCGTCGCCGAACTTCGTGCGCGTCACCGCGCGATCGTCGCGGAAGACGTAGGCGAAGCCGCGCAGCTCGGCGTCGGCGAGGAGTCCGCCGCGCCGGTTGATCAGTTCGATCCCGCCGACGTGCAGGTTCTCGAGCGAATCGCCGCCGTCATCGACCTCGAAGGCGCCCTGGTTCACCTCGAACGCGATCGCGCGCGCGATCCATCCGCCCTCCTCGCGGCGAAGAGAGAGGCCGTCGTAGGAGCGACCGCCGCCGGGCCACTCGAGGTTGCCGATGAGGCGGCCGTTGCCGCGGTCGCGCACCCACTGGAAGGCGCCGTCGTCGTACTTCACGGCGCCGCCGTCCTCGAGGAGCTGCCGGCCGCCGCGCAGCTTGGTGCCGCCGGCGTCGAGTTCGGCGTAGAGCTGGCGGATCGTCAGGTTCTGCGGGGAGCGGCTGCCGTTGGCGTCGAGATAGGCCTTGCCCGGCCCGACCGGGGCGTCGGGGTCGACGCCGAAGACGTTGGTCGATTGCCACTCGAAGCCGAACTCAGCCGGGCCGACCGTCTGCGCCATGCCCTGGCGGAAGCGGAAGTGGCTGAAGTCGTAGCGGCCGTCGGTCGCCGGCGTATCGAAATGCGCCCAGTACTCGCTGCGCCAGCGACCTTCGATCCAGAAACGGGCGCCTTCCCAGCCGGGGACTTCGAGGAGTGTCGTGTCGCCGAGGTCGAGGCGGAAGAGCGGCTTCACGGCGTCGGCAGCGGCGACGGGGTTGCCCGCAGGCGGCGGTGTCGCCTGCGCTGCCGCGCGAGGCGCAACGGAGGCGCCGGCGAGCAACGCGACCGTGACGCAAGGCAGGGCGGCAAGTTCGACCTGTTTCGCGATCATGATTCCCTCTTCGAAGACGCAGCTCGCGCGCTCAGCTTACAGCGCTTTCGCTTCCGTTGCGCGCAGCCGAGGATCGACCAGATTGGAATTCTCGTGCCGGGCGCGAGCAGCGACGCGTTCGCACGCAGCAGCCCCGGGCGAAGCCGTTCGGGCGCTGGTGCCGTGACGGTGGCGGCGCGAATCGGTGGGAAGTCGCGCGTGGCCAGCTGGGAAATAACTCCGGCCGGCCCCGCGTCATCGCGAGGCCGGCCGGTCCGATTGCTGCGAAGTTCGCCGGCGACCCGCGCCCCGATCGGGCGCAGTCGCCGGTTGGCGGTCACTGCCCGCCGATCGCCTTGCTCCAGCCGTTCCAGTGGTCGATGGTCGTCTGCAGCGCCTCGGTCAACGTGCCGTCCGGCGCGAAGAACAGCGTCGTCGGCAACGGGAGCCGCTCGGGATCGAGCTGCTTCTCGAAGCCCTTCGACGTGGCGAAGTAGTTGGGCAGCTTGATGCCCATCTTCTTCAGCAGTTCCTGCGCGCGGCCGAAGTCCTCCTCCGCGTCGAGGCTCACCAGCACGACGTCATGGCCCGCGGCGGCGAGCTTGGCGAGGTCGCCCATCTCGCCGACGCACGAGGCGCAGTAGGTCGCCCAGAGGTTGACGATCAGCGGCTTCTTGCGGCCGGCCACCGCCAGCTGCACCGTCTTGCCCGCGGCATCGACGAGCTCGAGGTTCGCCAGGCTCGCGCCCTCGGCGAACTTCAGTCCCGGCACGCCCGGGTCGCGCAGGCGGTACGGCTTGCGCGGGAGGGCGGCCGGCTTGCCGGCACCCTCGACCAGCAGCACCTTGCCGCCAGCCTTGACCGTGCCGAACGACTCGACCGCGCGGCCGGGCCAGCGCACGGTCACGGTGCCGTCAGCGGCATCGCCGAGACCGAAGATCAGCTCCGCCGCGTTCTGCGACACGAAGCCGGTGCCGATCGTCATCAGCTGCGCCGTCGTGCGGCCGCCCGCGCTCACGCGGACGATCGCGCCGGGGGCCTGCCACGGGCCCTTGGTCGCCTTGAGTTGCACCTTCACGCCGCGCGCGCCGCGATCGATGTCGTTGCGGTACAGCATGTGGCGTTCGCGCTGGATGTTGTGGACGAAGAACTCGGGATCGCCGTCGTCGTCGAAGTCGGCGACGCACAGCGCGCGGCCGTCGCCGTCATCGTCGGCACCCGAGATGTCGGAGACGTCGAGGTACTGGTCGTCGAGCTTCAGCCAGATCTTGTCCTTCTCGAACCCCGAGAAGGAGAAGCCGTCGCCGAAGATCTGGTTCATGTGCTTGTTGGTGTAGTTCTGGTCGTTCACCTTCTGCGTGCCGAACTCGTCGCGAGCATCGAGCGTGGACGCCACCACGTGGCGCCAGTACGTGCTTCAGGTGTCTTTCAAACTGTTCCCGGAGATGAAGCCGTTCACGCACGCGAGGTCGAGGTCGCCGTCCAGGTCGAGGTCGAGGAACTGCGGCGCCCACGCCCAGGCGGCGCCGATGCCGCCGAACTTCGACGCGACGGTGTTGAACTTGCCGTCGGCGAAGTTGAACAGCGTGTTGCCGGCGGCCAGCTTCTTCAGCGTGTTCTCGCGGGCGTCCTTGCTTTCCTTGCTCACCAGGCGCGAGAGGATGCGGTTGCCGGCGCTCGAGGACATGTTCGAGGCGTAGAGATCGATGTCGCCGTCGGCGTCGTAGTCGCCGAAGCAGCAGCCCATGCCGTTGCCGACGTCGACCACGCCGAGCTGGTCGGCGACGTCGGTGAACTTGAGGCCGCCGTCGTTGCGCCAGAACTCCTTCGTGCCGTAGTCGTTGGCGACGAAGAGGTCCTGATCGCCGTCCTCGTCGTAGTCATGCCAGGCGGCGGCGTAGGTCCAGCGATTGGCCGCGAAGCCGCACTCGGCGCTGCGCTCGCTGAAGGTGCCGTCGCCGTTGTTGACGTAGAAGGCGTTCTTGCTGCCGTTGTTGGCGTCGAACCACGAGTTCGGACCGGCGAAGCTGCCCTTCTGGTAGCCGGGGATGAAGACGTCGAGGTCGCCGTCGTTGTCGGCGTCGGCGACGCACGGCGAGAAGCCCTGCAGCAACTCGGTGAAGCCGGCGGCCGCGCTCACGTTGGCGAACTTGCCGCCGTCGTTGCGATAGAGCTGGGTCGGACGGCCGATCTTCTGGCCGTCCTCCATCCAGCCGGAGTGGGCGACCAGCAGGTCGAGGTCACCGTCGTTGTCGTGGTCGAGGAAGACCGCGCCGGTGCCGCCGGCGGGCTTGGCGACGCCGAGCCGTGCGGCGCACTCCTCGAAGGTGCCGTCGCCCTTGCTGCGGTAGAGGAAGTTCTCGTTCTGCGACGGAACGAAGATGTCCCACAGGCCGTCCTGGTCGAAGTCGGCCACCGCGGCGCCGTTCCAGAAGAAGGACTTGTTGCCTTCCTTGCCGAACTGCGGGCCGCGATGGGCGATGCCGGCCGATCGCGCGACCTCGGTGAACATCGTCTCGGGTCGCTCGAGGTCGACCAGCGAGGTAACGGTCCAGCGATCGACCTGCCACTTGCCCGCGATCTTCCGGATATGCGCGCGGCCGAAACCCTCGCGCCCCATCCGGCCGCCACCCGAGCGCTTGCCCACGATGTTGATGCGGACGGTCAGGGCGCCGTCGACCGGGGTCGCGTCGGAGAACTCGGCGCCGCGCACCTTGACGAAGAAGAACTCGATGGTGCCGAACGGCGCCACGAACTCGCGCCAGCTCTCCATGAAGCCGGAGCGGTTGACCACGGTGAGGCCTGCCTTGGTGTCCCAGGTCGTCCGGGTCACCTCGAGCGGGAACTCCTTCTTCTCCGGCTTGCCCGGCCGGGCGAGGTCGTGGCCGATGAAGTCGTCGGTGAAGAGGCCGGCCGCGCCGTGGAAGTCGCGCAGGCGGATCTTGTCGCCCCACTCGACGAACTTGTTGGCGACGTCCTCGGAGTAGTCCTCGACCTCCTCGAGCTCGGTGAGGCGCCGCGCCGGGTCCTCGATCGGCGGGAGGGTCGCCGGCAAGGCCGCGGGGGCGACCTCCTGGGCGGCGAGCGCGGCGGTCAACAGCGACAGGGAACGGTGCGGCATGACGCCGGGCGGCGGTGCCGATGACGCATCCGGAGCGGCAGCGAGCAGTGCCAGCCAGGGCGCGACCGTTGTCGCTCGTCCAAGGCGGAAACGAGGCATTCGAGGATCTCCGCAAAAGCGAGCGGCGGCGGGTGCCGCCGTTGGGTGAACTTCTTTCGGCCGGCTCCGCCTTGTCGAATTCCGGGCCGAAGGCGCCGTCAATTTCCCCCGGGGCGGGGGGCTGGGTCTGCGAGGCGGTTGGGCCGAGTGGGACGGTTCGGCTGATGCGTTGGGACAGGTTGGCCTGCCGGTTGGGAGGCGATTCCCGAGGGCAGAGCCGCCCCCGGCAGAGCCGTGCGGGCACGGCGATGGTCAGCGCGGGTCCTCACGCGGTCCTCCCGTCCGTCCGGTCGACCACAGCCTCCAACGCACCGGCCGCCCGGCGATGAGCGCAGCACGATTGACGCCGCGACCTATCGCGGCGAGTTGTTTGAAATGTTGATCCGCGCTTCGAGAATTCACGCGCGTCAATGGAAGCGCCTCGCCGCGGCGGACACATGGCGCGCCGTCGTTGTGGCGTGCAGGCGCATCACAGGGGGGATTCGATGACGGTCGTCTCGGGGAGTTGCGTCGCCGCAGTCGTGCTGTTGGCGTGGTGCGGCCAAGTCCAGGCGCAGTCCGACCTGGATGCGAAGCTGAAGCGGTTGAACGACACGTTGCAGGCCGATGCGGCGCTCTCGGCCGACGTCAAGGCGGCGCTGTCCGACTTCGCGGCGGCGGCGGCGGCGGCGGCGGAGGGCGGCGGCGGACTCGGCGCGTGGGCCGACAAGCTCAAGTGGTACGGCGACTTCCGGCTCCGCCACGAGACCGATTTCCACCTGCACGACAGGGAAGACCGCAACCGCGAACGCGTTCGGCTGCGCGTCGGCGGCACGTATCAGGTCAACGATGAGCTGCTGGTCGGCGCGCGCGTGCTGACCGGCAGCGTGACCGACGAGAACTCGCCCCACCAGAACCTGGGCGGCACGTTCGACAAGTTCACGCTCAGCCTCGATCGCGCCTTCGCCACCTGGAAACCGCCGGCGGTGAAGGGGCTGTGGGTGACGGGGGGCAAGTTCAGCCACCCGATCGACCGCAACCCGGTCTACGACCAGCTGGTCTGGGACGAAGACGTGCAACCGACCGGCGTCGCGATGGGCCGCGCGTACGACTCGTTCAAGTGGATGGCGGGCGAGTACCTGATCCTCGACAACGCGACCAGCGGCACGCTCGAGTCGGCCGCGGTCTTCGTCGCCCAGGTCAGCAGCTGGATGAAGGTGGGCGACTCGGACCGGCTCACCGGCGCGCTCACCGTCTATCGCTACGGCCAGCTGAACCCCGACGACATCAACGGCAGCCGCCTCTTCGGCGAGAACCTCGGCAACGCGACCATCGATACCACCGGCGACGCGGTGCCGGACGACTATGCCTCGCGCTTCACGATCTGGAACCCGTACGTCGCCTACGAGACGGCGGCTGGCGGCAAGCCACTCGTCCTCGGCGGCGAGTACGTCTGGAACTCGCGCGCGCAGGTGAGCGGTGACCAGGGCTTCGGGCTCGGCCTCAAGTGGGGCGCGGCCAAGGCGAAGGGCGACTGGCAGGTCTACTACCACTGGCAGACCATGCAGCAGGATGCGACGCTCTCCAACTTCACCAACGACGATTTCCTGTTCGGGACCAACTACCGCGGCAGCCTGATCGGCGCGCGCTGGCAGTGCCTCGACCAGGTCGAGCTCCACTTCTGGGGCTCGGCGATGCGCGTCGCCGACGTCGGCCCGGGCGCTGAAACGGACGCCGACGGGATGCAGTACCGCTTCCGGACCGACCTCAACATCCGCTTCTGAGCGGTGAGCGGCGCGCCGCGAGTCAACGCGCGGCGCGGGCGAAGGTGATGCTCTCGGCGCGCGCGGCCCCGGTGGTCGGGTCGGGGCTCGCGCGACCGAGGGTGGATTCGCGCGCTGCGACGAGCGGTCGGTGCAGCGCCGCTTCGAGAGCGGCTTGCCACCCCGAGTGCGCCGCTTCCGGGAACGGCGCCTCGTTGTCGCGGTAGGTGACGGTCCAGAGCGCGGGGCTCGCCGCAGAGTCGGACGCCGTGTCGAACGCTCTCGCGAGTGCCGAGGCCACGGGCGCGAAGCGAAGCGAGACGTCGCGCGACCGCGTGAGGCGCAGCAGATGGAAGCGCAGTCGCCCCGACGAGCCGCGCCACCCGCGCAGGTCGGGCGCGCCGCCGGCGAACTCTGCCGGCGGCTCGCCGTTGCCGTTGCCGTCGCCGCCGTCATCACCGCCAAAGTGGCCGAAGACCGCGATGACGTCTCCCGGCGCGAGCTGCGCCGCGAACCACTCGAACGCTTCGCGGCTGCGGCGGTCCTGCTCGGTCTTCCACGGCTTCAAGCAGTCGCGGATCGGGCTGCCGAGCGCGAAGAGCAGCAGGAGCGCGGTGGCGACGGTCGTCGCGCTCGCGCGCCGTCGCACCGCCGCCGCCACGGCGGCGACGCCGCTCGCGGCCAGCAGGCAGATCGGGATGGCCAGATGGAGCGCGATGCGGGCGCTGCCGCCGAAGGGGTACTTCCGCAGCGCCGATGCCGCCAGCATCGGTAGGAGCGGCGCGAGCAGCACCAGCAGTTCCGCGCGGCGACCGCGGCGCCACCACGCGACGCCGCCAGCGACGCAGAGGAGGAAGGTCGCGCTGGAACCGAAGTTCGGGCCGCCGTTCGGGTAGGCGAGCAAGTTGCCGGTCAGTTCGCGCAAGAGCCACAAGGGCCAGCGCCACGGCTCCCCGAGCGGCAGGAAGTGGTCGTCCCAGTGGCGCGCGTCGGCGATCCGCTCCTCGCTCCACTGCTGCGCGTGGCCGAAGCGGAGGTACATCGCGGCGAAGCTGATGGCGACGGCGGCGAGCGCAAGGAGTGCGGGGACGATCCGTCGGTGCGCGGAGAGTGGGAGAGCGGCGAGGCGAAGAGCGGCGGGCTTGCGCCGCACCTGCAGCAGTGCCGCTGCGCCACCTGCCCCGACCGCGACGAAGATCGCCGGGTAGCTGCACCAGACCGCGATCACACCGATCGCCGCGAAGGCGAGCCAGCCGCGCGCGCTGTCAGCAGCCGTCCTCTCGTGCGCTGCGTCGGCACCGGCGGGCGGCGTGCGCCGGCTCGCGGCCAGCCGCCGCCCGGCTCCGTAGAGGAGCACGCCGGCCAGCAGGTCGAACGCGTACGGCTTCACTTCGGCGCCGTGGCGAATCAGGTAGTAGCTGGCGCCGAACCAGGCGACGGAGAGCAGCGCCGTCGCGGGTGACAGCGCCGGGCCGGCCATGCGTCGCGCCAGTCGCGCGAACAGCAACAGCGCCGCGATCCCAGCCAGGAGCGCCGGCAACCGCAGCGCGAGCGTCGCGCCGTCGAACCGCTGCGCCAGCCACCCGGTCGGCAGCAGCCAGCCGAGCGGCACCACCATCTCGAACTCGAGCGGCGCGAGCAGCCCGGAGAGATCGCGCGCCAGCAGGCTGCAGCCGACGAACGCCTCGTCGCCCCAGATCGGGAAGTCGAGGCCCCAACGCACCAGCCGCGCCAGCAGCGCGACGCCGAGCACGATCGCAAGACCGCGTCGCCCGCGCAGGCCGCGACGCAGCGCCGCGATCATCCCGAGCTCGCCCGCCGCCGCTCGATCCAGGCGGCCATCCGCGCGTCGAGCAGCTCGAGCGGCAGCGCCCCCTCGCCGAGCAGCTCGTCGTGGAAGCCGCGCAGATCGAAGTTCGCGCCGAGCGACTGCTCGGCCGCGCGGCGCATCCGCCAGATCGCGAGCTCGCCGATCTTGTAGGAGAGCGCCTGCGCCGGCCAGACGAGGTAGCGGTCGACCTCGACCGTGATGTCGTGCAGCGGCTTGCCGGTGTGCGCCGCGAAGAAGTCGATCGCCTGCTGGCGCGTCCAGCCGAGCGCATGCAATCCGGTATCGACCACCAGCCGGATCGCCCGCCACATCTCGTAGGAGAGCTGGCCGAAGCGCGAGTAGGGATCGGCGTAGAAGCCCATCTCGTGGCCGAGCGCTTCCGAGTAGAGCGCCCAGCCCTCGACATAGGCGTTGCAGCCGCCGTGGCGGCGGAATTCGGGCAGGTCGAGCTCCTGCGCCAGCGCGATCTGCAGGTGGTGGCCAGGGACCGCCTCGTGCAGCGCCAGCGCCTCGAACTCCCAGCGGGCGCGCGAGTCGAGCTTGCTGGTGTTGGCGAAGAACCAGCCCGGCCGGCCGGCCTCGGGCGAACCCGGCAGGTAGTACGCCATGGTCTGCGACTCGGCGCTGAACGCCGGCACCTCGCACACGCCGTACGGCAGCCGCGGCAGTCGGCGGAACAGCCGCGGCAGCTGCGGATCGACACGCTTGCAGAGGTCGCGGAACTCCCGCAGCAGCTGCTCCGGCGAGGTGCAGTAGAAGCGTGGATCGGTGCGCAGGAAGTCGCAGAACGCGGCGAAGTCGCCGGTGAAGCCGCTGTCGCGCCGCGCCGCGTCCATCGCGGCGCCGATCCGCGCCACCTCCTCGAGGCCGATCGCGTGGATCTCGCGGGGCGTGAGGCGCGTCGTCGTCTGCTCGCGGACCTTGAATGCGTACCACGCCTCGCCGTCCGGGAGGTCGCGCCAGCCGGTGGTGGTGCGGGCGCCGGGGACGTAGCGGCGCGCCACGAACTCGTGCAACCGTTCGAGCGCCGGTCGCACGACGGCGGCGAACGCCCGTTCCGCCTCGGCGAGGAAGCGGCCGCCGGCCGTCTCGGCGCCGCGGCCGGATGGCCCGCCATCGGCGTGGCGCGCCGCCGCGACGTACGGCGCCAGCAGCGGCGTCTCGCGTGCCGGCCCCTCGAGCAGCTGCGCCACCTGTCGCGGCACGTCGCGCAGCACCACCTGCGGCGGCGTCACGCCGCGTGCCAGCCCTTCGCGCAGCAGCTCGATCGTCTGGTCGATCAGCGTGGGCAGCGTGAGCAGGCGCGCCAGCAAGTTGCCGCGGTCGGCGGCGCTCGTGGCCGGCGCCGCGGCGAGCAGCTGCGCCGGATCCTGATGGACCCCGTCCATCTGCGACAGGCAGAGCAGCTCGAACGGCCAGCGCGCCTCCTCGATCGACTGTTCGCACTCCTGCAGGAAGAGGTCGCGATTCAGGACGTCGGCGGCGGACAGTTGCCCCACCGTCAGCGTGCGCACCGCCTCGAGCGGAGCAGCCAGTTCGCCGCGGCGGCGCTCGATGGCGGCGCGCGACCGGTCGCTCCAGCGATGGTCGTGGCCCGGCACGCCGTTCCACGTCGCGCGCTCGGGGAACTCCGCCATCTCCCAGTCCCAGGTCGCGCGCAGGAGCCGGTGCAGACGCTCTCCGGCGGGACACGGTGTGGCGACGATGGCGGCGAGAGCGTCCTGGAGCGACATCGCGCGGTCGGCTCAGTCGCCGTGCTGCGGCGTCGGCGCCTGCGGCTCGTCGCCCTTCTTCCGCGGCTTCTCGGCCGGCGGCGCCAGCGGCGTCGACGCGTGCTTCTCCAGCGCTCCGCGCGCCCGTTCGGCGATGTCGAGGCGCGAGTAGAGGTCGATCATCGTCGTGACGTCGAGCCGCAGGTGGAGCAGCAGCAGGTCGGTCAGCTGCCCGAGCGGCACGTTCTTCGGCAGCGTGACCGTCGACGACCGCGCCTTGAGCGCGGCGGTCAATTCGCGGCGCAGTCGCTGCGTCTCGCCCGGCGCCACCAGCCGCTCCGGCAGCGCCTCGATCGCGACCTTGCGATAGTCGCGATCGCTCGCCACCTCGGTCAGCTTCACCCGCTTCAACCCGACCACGAAGATCACGAACCGGCCGTCGGCGGCGCGTTCGTGGCGGGCGATCTCGCCGAGGCCGGCGATCTGGTGCACGGGCGGGGCGCCGAGGATCTCGTGCTCGTGGCCGGGCACGATGGTGCCGAGGACGAAGCGGCCGTTCTTGTCGAGGAGGTCCTCGATCATCTGGATGTAGCGCGGCTCGAAGATGTGGAGCGGTACTGCGGTGCCCGGGAACAGGAAGAGTCCCGGCAGCGCGAACAGGGGCACGACCGGGGACGGTGCGTGCGGGGAGTCGGTCGCATCGCTCATTGCGGACGGATCGTAGCAGCGCCCCCCGTTCAGGGCAGCGGATGGCGGCGGCGGAATTCCGCCAGCGCGATCGCCGCCGCGCTGCTCTGGTTCAGCGAGCGGACCGGGCCGCGCGCCTGCGGGATGCGCACGCAGCGGTCGGCGAACCGTTCGCGCAGCGGTCGCGGCAGCCCCTCGCTCTCGGCGCCGAGCAACAGCACCGCCGGCGGCGCGATCGGCGCGACCGTGAGCGGCGTCGCCCCCTCGGCCGTCAGCAGCCATGGCGCGCCGAGCGCCGGCAGCGCCGCGAGGAAGGCCTCGAGGTCGCGGTGGACCACCGGCCGCACGTGCTCCCAGTAGTCGAGACCCGCGCGGCGCACGGCCGCCGCGTCGAGCGAGAAGCCGAGCGGCTCGACCAGGTGGAGCGTCGCGCCGAATGCGAGGCAGGAGCGCGCCGTGTTGCCCGTGTTCCACGGGATCTCGGGCCAGATCAGCGCGACGTGGAGATCGGCGGGAGGGGCGGGAACCGGCGGTGAAGGCATGCCGCGACGATAGGCACGAGGCGGCGCACGGTCGGCGGTAACGTGCCGGCCCGACCGGAGCCGCCGCCCGCGGCACGGCCCATCGGACGAGGACTCGCCATGCCCGCCGCCGGACTGCTGCCGCTCTGCCCGACCTGTCTCGATCGCGTCACGGCGTGGACCGCGGCCGCGTGCCCGACGTGCGGCAAGGGCTCGCCGGTCGCCGAGTGCGACCTGTGCCAGAAGTCGCGCGCCGGCGCGTTCCTGCCGGACGACGCGAAGAGCGGCGGCGCGCAACGGTTCACCTGCGTCGACTGCATCGAAGACCAGCTCGAGAGCAACGTCTCCGACTCGATGTTCAACGCGGTGCTGGCCGGCGGCCTCGCCATCGTCGCGGTGCGTTACCAGGGTCGCTGGACGTGGCTGCCAGCGGCCACCGTCGCGCTGTTCGTCGCCGCGGCGGCGTCGCTGCTCCTCTGGGCGCGCGCGCGCCTGCGCCAGAAGCGACCGGCGCGGCACGCGGCCAGCGTCTGGAGTTTCCTCGGCGGTCGCGTGGCGGCGGCGCTGAAGAAGCGTCCGGGCGCCCGCTGACTGCCGCGGTCGCGCCGACGTTCAGTTGATCGGCAGCCAGGTCTGGCCGTCGACGGCCGCCGCGGGCTGGTTGCGGACCGAGAACTCGCCTGTGATGTGCCCGGCCGACCCGCTCTCGAAGGCGGCATCGGGGGTCGGCATCGAGGTGGTGCTGTTGTAGCTGGTGATGGCGCCGGCGCCGAGGTTCGACGTCTGCAGCACGTCGCCGTCCTGGTTGACGACGAAGGCGCGCTTGCCCGACGTGGCGAAGCCGGTCGGCCACGAGTAGCAGACCCAGGTGGTCTCGCACAGGTCGGCGTCCTCGCCCACCGGCGAGCCGCCGCCGGCCGCCTCGTTCACCGGCGCCCCGCCCGCCGCCGGCAGCGCCAGCGAGTAGACGTAGCCCGACTTGGTGACGACGCCATTGGCGTTGACCAGGCTCATCGACTTCGCCAGCGAGCTCGGCTGCATCAGCGGGCCGTTGTTCGGGCCGGTGTTGTCGCGCACGTTGATCGCGCCGCCCATCTCGGCGAACCACGCGTACTCGCCGAGCCCGTCGGTGTCCTGGTCGATGATGCCCGACTGCTTGGCGACCGACTGCGCCGAGACGATGTGCTTCATCGTCGAGATCGCGGCCGACTCGTTCGACGAGAGCCGCGCCGAGAGCAGGTTCGGCAGCGCGATGGCGGCGATGATCGCGATGAGCGACGTCACGACCAGCAACTCGATCAAGGTGAATCCGCGAATCCGCCGCATGGCACCGCTCCCTGGTGAGATCCTGAGCGGCCTCATCGGGCTCGCGGAGTGCGGAATGCAGCGGCACTTGCGCTGCGGGAGTCGCCTGCGAAATGGATTCCGGGTCGTCGCCCCCGACCGGTCAGGGCGCCGCGAGCATCCGTGCCGACCAGGCGGCGAGCGTCGCCCGCCCGCCATCGCGCGCCGCCGCGGCCAGCTGCGGGCGCCGCTCGGGGCCGACCCGATCGCGAGCGAGCGCCAGCAACTGCAGCGCGGCGCCGTCATCCAGCTCGGGCAGCAGCTCGCGAACGCGCGCCAGCGCCGCATCTCCGCCGGCGTCGCCGAGGAGGTGCTCGGCGGTGGCGCGGGGGCTTCTCCAGCGGTCGTCGCCGTCGCGATCGAGCCAGACCGGGTTGGTCACGCCGAGCGCCCGCGGCAGCTGCATGCTCCAGAACGGCGCCTTCAACGGCGGCGCGCTGGCGATCGCCACCAACCACGCGTCGTGGCCGGGCAGCGGGACCGTCACGCGCCGCACCCGTTCGGTCGGTGCGTCGCCCGGCTGCGGCGGATCGAGCAGTACGGTCGCCGCCACCACGCCATTGACGACCAGTTCGAGGTTCTGCGGCGCCAGCCATGAGGGGTGGCGGACGCGCACGGTCGCCACCACCGTCTCGTCATCGACCCGCACCAGGTCGCCCATGCCGCGGCCGCGCACGTCGATGGTCGCGAACAGGCCGTAACTGGCGCTCACCCGCCCTTCCCGGAAGGCGCGACAGGCGGCTGCCACGTCGATGCGCGCCGGATCGTCGGTGGCGCTCGGCACGTACGTGCGCCCCTGGCCGACGATCACGCCGACGTGGTGCGAGTCGGAGGAACCGATCGCGGTGAAGCGTTCGCCGCGATTCAGCAGCCCGTACCACCCGGGGAGCACCATCTCCGGCGGCGCGGTGGGTCCATCCGAGTTGATCAGTTCGATGCAGTCGAAGGTGAAGCGCTGCAGCTCGCGTCGCTCGCCGGTGGCGTCGTCGAGACCGAAGCGCGTCCACGGATCCTTGCCGTTCTCGGGCCAGCGCGGGTGGTTGAGGATGACCACCTGCGCGCCCTTGGCGCGAATGCCGGCGACCAGCTTCTCCCAGTCGGCTTCCTTCCACGGCGGCAGGTCGGCGCCGGGCGGCAGCGGGAAGGCGTTCATATGGCCGTTGTCGGTGGTCACCTCGTTGCCGGTCACCGGCGTGAACCACTCGCTGACGCGCATCGCCTCCTGCGTCGGGCGATAGTCGATCTGGCGGTTGTGGTCGGTGGCGATCGGCAGCTCGATCCCCTCGCCGGCGATGGTGACCATCCGCTCTTCCATCGAGGCGTCGCCGTGGCCGCTGTGGGTCAGCGTGTGGATGTGGGTGTCGCAGGCGATGAAGCCGGTGGTGTCGACCTCGCGGGTCAGCGCGAACTCGGCGCGCGCGGTGGCGCCGACGACGACGTCGAGCTCGGCGGTCGCGACGCTCCACTCCATGCCGCGACCGGCCCAGACGGTGACGCGGCCCGGGCGCAGTTCGACGACGGCGCGGCCGTTCGTGGTGTAGGCGATGCCGGGCCGCACGGCGGTGGAGCGTTCGTCGGCGTACCAGAGTTCGGCCGCGGTGTTGTCGGCGCGCGCGAAGGTGAGCCGTGCCGGCAGCGGCGAGCCGTCGGCGGCGTCGGCCACGGTGAGCTCGACGCGGCCGAGCCCCAGCACGTCGCGCAGCGACTTCTCGACCAGGCGGAAGCGGCCGACGGCGAGGTCGTCGGCCGGATCGGCGGGGGCGACGCGCAGCTCGTTCGCGCCGGTGGCGATGGCTCCGGCGGGGACGATGACGCGCTGCTCCGCCAGCCCTTTCTGGCGGGCAAGGCGCACGAGGCGCTCGCCGTTCAGCTCGAGCCAGCACTCGTGGTCGACATCACGACAGAAGTAGAAGAGCAGCCAGTCGACCGGGTTGGCGGATGCGTCGAAGCGCACCCGCAGCGGGGACGGCTCGGGATCAGCGCTGGTCTCGGTCCACTCCGGCTCCCGATTGTCGCCGAGGTGGTGAAGGGTGGCGTCGAGCCACCGGCCTTCGGTCGCCTCCTGCGCGCGCGGCCGGCTGGCGAGCAGCGCCGCCGCCGTCGTCAGCGCGGCGAGCAGGGCGAGGCGCGACCAGCTCGGGAAGGTTCGCATCGCACGGCCTCCGGGTCGGGAAGTCGCGTGACGATAGATTCGTTCCGACGATCGCGACATGCCTGAACGGTGAAGCTGCGCGGCAGCAGCATGCACGCAGGGCGACCGCGGGAGCAGGCGATGGGCACGATCATGCGGACGTTGGCGCTGGTGGCAGTGCTGGTCGGTGGCGCCGAGTCGGCGCGCGCCGGCGAGATCGCGTGGCTGCGTGATGTTGCGGCGGGGGAGGCGCTGGCGCAGTCGGCGGGCAAGCCGCTGCTGCTGGTGCTGCGCTGCGAGCGCTGACCGGATTGCAGCCGGTTCGACGGCCAGTTGGCCGTCGCCACGCCCGAGATCGAGGCGCTCGCCAGCCGCTTCGCCTGCGTGCGCGTGACCAATCTGCGCGGTTTCGACCTCGCCCGCTATCCGCTCGACTTCGACCTCACGTTCCTCGCCGTCACGGCGACGGCGGACGGCCGCATCCTCCACCGCTACGGCGGGCGGAACGGGCGTGATCCGGAGGCGTTCCTGTCGCTCGACTCGTTCGCGTCCTTCCTCGAAGCTTCGCTCGCGACCTACCGGTCGCTGCCGCCGGCGTCATCGGCCGCGAAGGCGCCCGACCCGCGGACGATCGAGGCGTCGCCGAGCTTCCGCCGCAAGGACGCCGAGAAGCGGGTCGACTGCGTCCATTGCCACATGATCGGCGACTTCCGCCACCGCGACGACGTCGCGGCCGGCAAGTTCCGGCCGGAACAGCGCTTCCGATTCCCCGACCTCGCGCGCGTCGGGTTCGAGGTCGAGCGGGATCGCCAGTCCACGGTGGCCGCGGTCGCCGCGGACGGACCGGCGGCTCGGGCCGGGCTGCGCGTCGGCGACGTGATCGCCACGGCGGGCGGAGCGCGGATCGCGACTCGCGCCGACCTGCAGTGGCAGCTCGACCGCGCACCGGCGACGGCGACGCGGCTCGAGCTCGAGGTGATGCGTGACGGCCAGCCGGCGACGCTGGCGCTGGCGCTCGGCGAGCGCTGGAAGGAGTGCGATGCGCGCGAGTACGCGTGGCGGCCGTACAAGTGGAATCTCGAGCCGGCACCCGGATTCGGCGGGAAGAGCCTCGATTCGGCCGAGAAACGCGAGCTCGGGCTGCCCGAGGACGCATGGGCGATGCGGGTGGGCTACCTCGTGACGTGGGGCGAACGGGCGGTCACCGGGCAGGCGGCGCAGGCGGCCGGGCTCCGGAAGAACGACATCGTGCTGTCGGTGGCCGGCGAGTCGCGGTTCGACGGCGAGGACCACTTCCAGGCGTGGTTCCGCTTCACCCAGCGGGTGGGGACGAAGATCGAGCTGGTCGTGCTCCGCGACGGCCGGCGGCGCACGCTGAAGATGGAAGTCGTCGGATAGCCGCGGTGCGGCTCAGGCGATCGGGGCGGGAGCCGGTGCTGCTGCGACGCTGTTCGGGAAGAGCTTCGCGCGCTGCTTCACGATGTCGAGCGCGGCGACGCGGTAGGCCTCGGCCAGCGTCGGGAAGTTGAAGATGTTGTCGACGAAGCCGTCGACGCCGAAGTCGCAGAGCAGTGCCATCTGGCCGACGTGGATCAGCTCGCAGGCGCCCTCGCCGACGATCTGGAGGCCGAGCACGTGCTTGCCGCCCGGATCGGCGACCAGCTTGAGCAATCCGTCCTGGATCGCGCTGATCTGGCCGCGCGCCAGCTCCGCGAACTTCGCGCGGCCGACCAGGCAGCCACCGTACTTGCGCGTCGCCTCGGCCTCGGTGAGGCCGACCTGCGACATTTCGGGGATGGTGTAGATGCCGGCCGGGATCGTCTCCGAGCCGTGGCCGAGCGTCAGGTTGAAGGCGTGGCAGACGGCGCGGCGGCCCTGCTCCATCGACGAGGAGGCGAGGGAGGGCGGGCCGATGACGTCACCGACGGCGTAGATGTGCGGGACCGCCGTGCGGCAGTGCTCGTCCACCGGGATGACGCCGCGATCGCTGACCGCGAGCCCGGCGGCGGCGAGGTCGAGCCCGTCGACGTTGGCGACGCGGCCGAGGCAGCAGAGCAGCCGTTCCGAGCGGATCTCGCTGCCGTCGTCGAGGGTCGTGACCACGTGCTCGACGCCGTCCCACTCGACCTTGACGTGCTTGCGGCCGCCGACGTAGCGGCCGCCGGCGCGCGCGAACGCGGCGACGAACTGGTCGACGATCTCGCCATCGAGGAAGCCGAGCGGGCGTGCGCCCTTGTCGATCATCGTCACCTTGGTGCCGAGCGCGGCGAAGATCGTCGCGTACTCGCTGGCAATGACGCCCGCTCCCAGCACCGTGAGCGACTTCGGCCGCCAGGTCAGCGACAGGAGCGAGTCGCTGTCGAGGATCTTGTCGTGGTCGACCGGGACGTCGGGCGGCGTGCGCGGGCGCGAGCCGGTGGCGATGACGATGACGTCGGCGGTGAGGCGCCGGCGACCGCCGCCGACGGTCTCGACCTCGACGGTCCGCGCGTCGGCGAAGCGAGCGCGGCCGTGGAGCTTCAGCGCCCCATTGCGGCGGAGCTGCTCGCTCATGAAGCGCTGGTGCGCCCGGATGACGTCCTCCATCCGGTTCATCAGGCTCGCGACCTCGAGGTCCTCGCTCATCGTCACCGGGAAGACGCCGCCGGTCTTGACCCGGAACTCGGTGAAGGCCAGCGCCGTCTCGCGCAGGGTCTTGCTCGGAATGGTGCCGCGGTGGACGCAGGCGCCGCCGACGTCGATCTCGCGCTCCACCAGAACGACCTTCTTGCCGGCCTTGGCCGCCTGGATGGTCGCCTTGTGGCCGGCGGGGCCGCTGCCGATCACGACCACGTCGAATCGATCGATGGCGGCAGCGGAGCCTGCGGACGGACGCGGGGTCTCGCTCACAGCAGCGTCTCCGCCATGGTCTTCACCGCCTCCTTGCACTTCAGCAGCGTCTCGAGTTCGTCGCGGTAGACGTTGAGCGGCTCCAGCATCGGGTGAGCGCGGAGCGCCTCCTCGGTCACCTCGCGCGGGCCGACCGCGAAGTGGGCGAGGTCGTCGGCGAGCGCAAGCACCATCGCGGCCTGCGTGGCGGACGGCGCCTCACGCGGCCGATGGTGGTGCGCGATGGTCTCGGCCAGGCGCTCGGGGAGCTTCCAGCTCTCGACCAGTTGCGATGCGACGCCGGCGTGCATCTGCTCGACGATGTCCTCGACGAGGCCGGCCTCGACGCCGATCCCCTGCTCCTTCTGCACGTCGACCAGCAACTGCCAGAGCACCGGCTTGCCGGCGTCGTGCAGCAGGCCGGCGAGGAAGGCGTCCTCGACGTTCCAGCGCCGCAGACGCGCGACCTCCTGGCCGTAGGCCGCCGTCGCCAGCGAGTGGCGGAACGTCGCGCGCACCTGCGTGTCGCAGCCAGCGACGCGGAAGGCCTTGGTCTGCGTCGCGATCAGCAGCGCGATCTCGCGGATCTTCTTCATCCCGAGCCGCGACACCGCCTGCTGCAGTGAGACGATCGGCGTGGTCGGGGCATAGAGGGCCGAATTGGCCATGCGCAGCACGTGGCCGGCCATCGCAGCGTCGCGGCGGATCAGCTCGCCGAGCTGGCGGGCATCGCATTTTTCGTCCGCGGTCGCCTGAATGACGCGTTGCGCCGCCTCGGGAAGCAGCGGCAGTTCGAACTTCGCGGAACGGATGCGCTCGAGGAACGCCGTGCGGAAGCGTGCGACCTTCTCGGTCACGCTGCCGATGCCCGGTCCGCTCGTGGTCCTGACGCTCTCGCTCATCCGGGGTCCGCTCCCGGGGACCCTCATCGGCTGGCGAGGTCGGGCGACTTGCGCGCCGGGAGCGTCAGCCCCCCCGGCCCTCGATCACGACGTGCTCGCGGTCGACGGCGAGGTCGGGGTAGGTCTCGGTCTTGCCGGAGGCCCAGCGGACGGTGACGGCGACCTTGGTGTCGCTGATGGCGCCGAGGCCGAAGGTGGGGGCGATCTGGCACTGGCTCAGGTAGGACGACCCGGTCCGCACCTCGCGGCGCAGCGTCCGGCCGCCGGCCGTCAGCGTTACGACGGCGCCGAGGCCGTCCGTGTTCTTGCCGGCGCCCTGCGGCCGGATCCGGATCCAGCGGTGGCCCAGCGCCTGGTCGTTGCGCACGACGATCGGCTTGCGGCCGTTCTGCGTCATCACCCAGTCGATGTCGCCATCGTTGTCGAGGTCGCCGGCCGCCGCTCCGCGCGCGACGACCGGTCGCTTCAGCGCGTCGCCCGACTTCGCGCTGACATCGGCGAAGGTGCCGTCGCCGCGGTTCCAGAACAGCTGGGTCGGCTGCTCGTAGGTGACATCCTTGGCGACGAGGCCGATCTCCGACTCGATGTGGCCGTTGCAGACGAGCATGTCCTGACAGCCGTCGAGGTCGTAGTCGCAGAAGACCACGGCGAAGGTCAGCGACAGGTTGGTCGGCGCGGCCACGCGCGCGGCGCCGGCGCGGTCGACGAAGAACATCTGGTCGCCGGTCTGCGTGAACATCGAGACCGGCTCCTTCGAGAAGTTGCCGATCGAGATCACCAGCTTGCCGTCGTTGCAGAGGTCGGCGGCGTCGATGCCCATCCCGGCGCGCGCGCGGCCGACCTCGTCGTAGGCGATGCCGGCGTCGGTCGCGACCTCGGTGAAGGTGCCGTCCGGCTGGCTCAGGAACAGGTAGTTCGGCTGCGTGTCGTTGCTGACCGCGAGGTCGGGGCGGCCGTCGCGGTTCACGTCGGCGATGGCGACGCCCAGCGCCTTGCTGTCGGCGCGCTCGATCCCCGCCTTCTTCGTCACGTCCTCGAAGGTGCCGTCGCCTCGCCCGCGCCAGAGCCGGCAGCTGTCGGCGTCGTACTTGGTCGGGATCGTGTAGGCCTTGGTCGAGCCGGTCAGCGTCTCGAACACGTCGTTCTCGATCGACCAGTGCACGTAGCCGCAAAGGAACAGGTCGACCACGCCGTCGCAGTCGTAGTCGAGCCAGGCCGCGCTGGTGGCCCAGGTGGAGTGCTGGCGACCCTGCTTGTCGGTCCAGTTCGGCGTGGTGAACCCGGCGGCATCGGTCACGTCGGTGAACTTGCCGCCGTCGTTGCGCAGCAGCCGGTTCGGACCGAGCGCCGTCACGACCAGGTCGGCGTCGCCATCGCCGTCGTAGTCGGCCGCCGCGGCACCCATGCCGATGAGCGACAGGCCGGCGCCGGTCGCCGCGGTCACGTCCTCGAACTTCATCCCGCCCCGGTTGCGATAGAGGCGGCAGGTCGACGCCGGCGTGGTGGCATGGTCGGGCCACTCGGCGCCCTGGACCAGAAACACGTCCTGCAGCCCGTCGCCGTCGTAGTCGAGCAGCGCGACGCCGGCACCCATGGTCTCCGGCAGGTACTTCTTGCCGCGCGCGCCGCTGACGTGGGTGAAGTCGATGCCCGACTCGGCGGTCACGTCGGTGAAGGTCACGCTCGGCGCGACCTTCGCGGTCGGGTCGACCGGATTGAACGGCTTGGCGTACTTCTCCGGCTCGGCCGGCTTGATCGCCTCGGGCGCCTTCTCCTCGCTGCACGCCGGAAACAGCAGCGCGGCGATCGCGAAGGGGGCCGTTCTGCGGGCGGCGACGGCGAGGCAACGGGGACGCGGGCTCTGGCGGCGCATTTCGGTTTCCGGAGGGGGCGGCCGCGACGAGCCGCGGCCAGGTCAGGCGGATCAGCGATCAGGAGCGGCCGTGCGACCCGCTCAGTGGTCCTCGCCGTGGTGTTCGTGCTCCATCGCGGTGGCGGCGCCACCGTGCAATGGGGCGAGTTCATGGGCGTGGATCGGATTGGTCTCGAGATTGGCGTGCGGGTCCTTGTGGCGGAAGTCATTGGTCAGCGCCTGGGCCGACTCGTCGATCTGGTACTTGGCGTAGGCCTTCCCCGCTTCCGCCGCCTCGGCGGACTTGCCGAGCGCCTGGTAGTTCAGCATCCGGTGGTAGTGCGCCTCGCGGTCCTCGGGGTCGATCGCCAGCACCATCCCGTACGCCTCGAGCGAGGCCGCGAACTGCTGATCGAGATAGAGCGTGCGGCCAAGGCGGCGCCACGTGTCGCGATCCTCGGGGAACTCGTCGAGCACCGTCTTGTACGCCTCGATCGCCTGGCCGTAGCGGCCGTCGTCCTGCAGCGCGTTGCCCCACACCCATGCGGTCTGGCGGTCGCCGGGCGCGATCTCCTCGCACTTCTGCAGCAGTTCGAGCGCTCTCGCGACGTTGCCGTCGGTCAGCGCGTTGCGCGCCAGGTTGCGCCAGCCGTCGACCTTCGCCGGCGCGACGCGCTGCACTTCCGCGAAACCGATCGCGGCGAGCCGGGTGTCGCCCTTCAGCATCATCGCGATGCCGTAGTCGTTCGGCCGGATCCACTGGTCGGGCGAGGCATAGACCGGCGGCGGCGTCGGCCCGACCGCCTCGCCCTTCTTCGCCACCTTCAGCGTCACCTTGGCCGACTCGATCGTCGTGATCGGCAGGTCGATCTTCTTCGCCGTCGTCTTGGCGAAGACGAAGTCGGTGTAGTGCTGCTTGAACTTGCGCCACTTGAGGTGCGCGACGAGGTCGATGGTGCCGCCGGCCGCGCTCTCCGGCACGACGAACTGGTAGCGCACCACGTCCGACGTCGACGGGCCGATGACGTTGGCGTACAGCATCGCGTGGAAGTCCTGCGGGTTGCGCAGCTTCGCCTCGGTGCCGTCATGGGCGACGACGACCGCACCGTAGCGGTGCGCCGCCGGATCGAGGTGCTGGTCAGGGCCGATCCAGCCGCTGTGGAACAGCTTGCCGGCCCCCTCCCGCTCGCCGTCTTGTTCGACGATGAACTCGACGAAGCCCTCGTTGCTGTCGTTGGTGCCGCCGGGGAAGGTGTGGCCGACGCCCTTGTTGCGGACGACGACGTGGACCTCGACCCGCTCGCCCGGCACCAGCATCGGCTGCGTGCGGTCGAGCGCGGTGATGATCTCCTTCTCGGTGTCCTCGGCGCCCAGGCGGCGCAGCGCGAAGACGTCGATCCGCATCTTCTCGTCCTGCAGGAACTCCTCGATCCGGCGGATCGTGTCGGTGTCGCCGCGCAGCGCCGGCAGCGCCGTGTTCACCGCGAGGAAGCGGTGCGACTTCACCTTGCCGCCCTTGGCCGAGACGTCGCCGAGCGGCGCCTCCTCGAGCGGCATGTGGCAGTCCTGGCAGTTCTTCTTCACCGGCGCGCCGGTGATCGGATCACGCGGCCGGTAGAAGGTGCGTGCCGCGTTCTGCGCCACGCCGCTGTCGTGCCAGTTGTCGTATTCGTTCTGACCGCGGAACCAGCGGTACTTGTTCACCGGCACGTCGAGCCCGACCTTGTGGCACGTCGCGCAGTACTCGCTGGTCCGGAAGAACGGTTTCAGCAACCGCTCCTTGTGCACGTTCGGCTTGGCCTTGATGACGATGTCGCCGATCTCGCGCAGAACGCCGCTGCTGGTGTGGTCGAAGAGGTAGGGCGAATCGCGGTCGTCCGGGATGTTGTAGGCGCCGTTGCCGGTCCGGTTGTGCAGCGAGTCCATCGCGTGGCACGACAAGCAGGTGAGCCCGGCCTGCGCATTCGGCCCGTCGGGGTCGAAGTCCTTGCCGATCTCGCCGGCCAGCATCAGCGCCGGCTCGTGGCAGCCGGAGCACCACTGCGACGGCTGCTTGCCGACGCCCGGCTGCTCGCGCATCGCCAGGAATGCCGCCCGGTAGAACGGATTGTTCATCGAACTGAAGCGGTGGGCCGACTTGCTCCACTGCTCGACGATGTCCTGGTGGCAGCGGTTGCAGGTCATCGCGCCGATCTGGATGTTCTGGACGAAGCCGTACTTCGCCACCTCGTCCTTGAGTTGTTGCGGATCGGGCAGTTCGCCGCGGGTGACGACGGCCGACGCCATCCACTCGCCGGTGGCGGTGGTGGCGGGCGACGGGAAGAAGCGGCTCTCCGGCGAGACGTCGGTGAACGACGCGAACGGCAGGAACGGGTCGCGACTCTTGTCCTTGAGCAGCGCGTCGTTCGGGATGGTGGCCATCACCGTGCCGTGGTCGATCGCGATGCCGCGGTCGGAACGCGATGGCAGCGTGATCACGTGGATGCCGAGGCAGAGGATGGCGACGGCGGTCGCGCCGGAGAGCGCCCGGCCGATCGACGCCCAGGTCGGCTTCACCACTGACGTGACGCGGTGGATGATGTAGACGGCCGGCAGCCCGACGCCGAGCCCGATGTGCGTCCAGTATTGCGGGCGGTTGTCGCGGCTGTTGGCCGCGCTCATGATGAAGAAGCCGGTGATCATCAGGCCGAGCATCGCGAGGATGAGTCCCGCGCCGGTGCCGACCGCGACGCCGTGGCGGCGCGTCCACGCGCGGCCGAGGTGCCACATCGCGAAGCCGAGCGCGCACGGCGTCAGTGCCGTCCCGAGCAGCGTGTGGCCCAGCACCATCCACTGGTAGAAGGCGGGCAGCGTGTCGGGCGGCAGCCTGAATTGCTCGGTTGCTTCGGTGACCCGGAACAGCAGCAGGAAGATCGCGTTGGCGAGCATCGCAAGCCCGCCCCAGACAACGACCTGGAGCAACCGGCGCTGCCCGGGGGAGAGAATGCTCTGGCTCATCTGGGAAGTGACTCCGTCGCGCCGCTGAACGCTCGCGTCCGCCTGATCGGCCGCTCTCCGCGGCGGGCCGGAGTGATTATCTGCCGGCCGCGAGGGTGAGGAGGGGGGAGGCGATTCGCTGCAGCGATCGCGTTAGCACGCCGCAGGCCGCATCGTGCCCGCAGCAGCGGGCCGGACCAGCGGCGCAAGAAGCGCTCAAGCTGTTTTCAGTAAAAGACTTAGGAGATCTATCGAAGTCTTGGCGAGAGCGGCCGCAAGGGCGGATCGGGGCACCTCGGCGGCGGCGGGGCGAGTTGGCCCGGGCGGGGCCGCAGCAGGTCCCTTTGTGTCCTAGGTCGGCCGGGGTCGCCAGCCGTCTGCGGGGTCAGTCCGCGCGCTCGCGGCAGCCATCGTCCTGGCGATCGGGCTCATTCCAGCCGTAGCCGCTCGGCAGTGGCAGCGGATCGTGGCACAGCGTGGCAGCCCCGACCTCGAGCATCAGCAGGCGCGCCCGCAGCCCGACGACGCCGATGCCGATCCCCGCCAGCGGACCGAGGTCGATCGACAGCAGTTCACCGTCACGCTCGCCATCGAAGAGACCGATCTCCAGCACGTTGCCGTTCCAGCGCCGCCAGGCATCGGCCGTGGCGTAGAGGACGCCCGGCCCGGCAATCTCGACCCGATCGGGGTTGCTGGCCGCGCCGGCGTGGACGTGGCAGGCGGTCGGCGTGGCGGCGATAGCTAGCAGCGCGAGCGAGAGTCGGCGGCGGCGCATGGACGTCTCCGGGAGCGACAGGATTCCGGCGGGGCCTTTGGCGCTCAGCGCCGTGCGCCATCGGAGGCGGGCTCCGCAATGGCGGTTGCAATCCTCGGCGGGGCGAATTCCTCGGGGCCAGGCGGATCGCAGGCGAGATCGAACGCCAGCCAGAACGCGCGGGCGTGGCGGAAGGCGCCGAGCGCCAGCAGCAGGATCGTGGCGGCGATCACCGGGACCTGGCGCGACAGCGGCGCGTGCCAGATCACCTCCATCCCGAGGTGCAGCGCCAGTCCGGCGACGATCGCGCCGCCGTAGTTGAGGTAGATCGAGCCGAGGAAGTAACCCGCCTCCCGTTCGTAGCGCAGCCCGCAGCCGCTGCAGCGCGGTTCCATCCGGAGCCAGCCACGGAACAGCGGGCCTTCCCCGCACCACGGACAGCGAAGCCGCAGCGCCCGTGAGCGCAGCGGGCGGTCGTCGGTCGCCGGCGCGCTCACGTCCTGATGCGCAGCGCCTTCGCGAGGAAGGCGTAGAGATCGGCCTGCTCCTCGATCTGCTGTTGCGTCGACTTGCCGGCGCCGTGGCCGGCGCGCGTGTCGATCCGGATCAGCGTGGGCGCCGGGCCGCCCTGCGCCGCCTGCAGCGCCGCCGCGAACTTGAACGAATGGCCCGGTACGACGCGGTCGTCGTGGTCGCCGGTCATCACCAGCGTCGCCGGGTAGTGCGCCCCGACCTTCAGGTTGTGGAGCGGCGAGTAGGCATGGAGGAACGGGAACTGCGCCGCGTCGTCGGCGCAGCCGTACTCGCTGGTCCAGGCCCGCCCGATGGTGAACAGGTGGAAGCGGAGCATGTCGAGCACGCCCACCGCCGGGATCGCGGCGCCGAACAGCTCCGGCCGCTGTGCCATGCAGGCGCCGACCAGCAATCCGCCGTTGCTGCCGCCGAAGATGGCCAGCTTCGACGGCGAGGTGTATTTCGCGGTGATCAGCTGCTCGGCGCAGGCGATGAAGTCGTCGAAGACGTTCTGCTTCCGGCCGAACATCCCGGCGGAATGCCACTCCTCGCCGTACTCCGCGCCGCCGCGCAGCATCGCCTGCACGAAGACGCCGCCCATCTCGAGCCAGGCCAGCCGCTGCGTGCTGAACGCCGGCGTGAGCGAGATGTTGAAGCCGCCGTAGCCGTAGAGCAGCGTCGGCTGGCTGCCGTCGAGGACCACGTCCTTGCGGCAGGTCACGTGCATCGGCACCTGCGTGCCGTCCTTGCTGGTGGCGCGGACGAGGCGGGTCTCGTACGGGGAGAGGTCGAACGCGATCTCCGGCCGGAACCAGACGGTGGACTGCATCGTGTCCAGGTCGAGACGGTAGACCGTCGTCGGCGAGGTGAACGAGGTGAACGTCCAGAAGGTCTCGGTGTCGGTCGACTTGCCGCCGAAGCCGCCGGCGGTGCCGATGCCGGGAAGGGCGAAGTCGCTGGCGGCGCCGTCCGCCAGCCGCTGCATGCGGATGCGCGTGCTGCCATCCTGCAGGTAGTTGAGGAACAGCGTGCCGTGCAGCAGCGACACCGCGCCGAGCGAGTCGGCGGCCGTCGCCACCACTTCACGCCACTGGTCGCGTGCGGGACGGTCGAAGTCGATGGCAATGACGCGGCCGCGCGGCGCGTCGAGGTCGGTGCGGAAGTAGAAGGTCCCGCCGATCGAGCCGACCCAGTCGTAGCTGGCATCGAAGTCGTCCAGCAGCTTGATCATCGGCGAGTCGGCGCTGGCGAGATCCTTCACGTAGACGCGGTTGCGCCGGTCGGTGCCGTGGCTGACGTTCAGCACCAGGAAACGGCCATCGTCGGTGACCAGCGGCTGGAAGCCCCACTCCGGCTGGTCGGGCCGCGCGTAGACCAGCGTGTCCTTCTCCTGCGGCTCGCCGAGGCGATGGAACCAGACGGTCTGGTCGAAGTTGGCCTGCTCGAGCACCTCGCCGGCGGCCGGCTCGGGGAAGCGGCAGTAGTAGAAGCCGGAGCCGTCATGCGCCCACGCCGCGCCGGCGAACTTGCTCCAGCGCAGCACGTCGGCGGTGTCCTGCATGGTCGTCAGGTCGCGCACGTGCCAGGTGCGCCAGTCGGAGCCGCCATCCGACGTCGAATACGCCAGCCAGCGCCCGTCATCGCTCGGCTCGAACCCGGAGATCGAGACGGTGCCGTCGCTCGACAGCGTGTTCGGATCGAGGACGATGACCGGTTCGGTGTCGCCCGGGCCCTGCCGCCAGATCACCGACTGCGCCGCGAGGCCGGGATTGCGCGCGAAGAAGAGCGTGCTGCCGACCTTGGCGACGACGTTGCGCCGCTCGTAGGCGAAGAGCTCGGTCAGCCGCTTCGCGAGTCGCGCGCGCTCCGGCACCGTGGCGAGCCAGCTCTCGGTCAGCCGGTTCTGCGCCGCGATCCACTCCTTCGTCTCGGGCGAGTCGGTCGACTCGAGCCAGCGATACGGATCGGCCACCTTGGTGCCGTGATAGTCGTCGACCTGGTCGACGGTGCGCGTGACCGGATAGATCAGTTTCATCGCGCCGGCCGCCGAACGCTCCGCGCCGGTCATGGCGCCCTCCGGCGACGTCGCGGGATTGCTGCAGGCGGCGAGGGTCACGACCATCGCAGCGGCTCCGATGCGGCCGGCCGGCGGGAACGAGGCGTTTGGTTGCGACATCGGACGCTCCGGGACGGAAGGTCAAGCCGGCGCGGTACACCGGCGCGGGCGGCAGAGGATGGCCACGACGGGGGGGAGCGGCAAGCGGTCAGGCGCGGCCGCGTCGGCGGCGCTCAGAGCCCTGCGCGCGCCTCCTCCTCACGCGTGCCGGGCAGCAGTTCGAGCCGCGGCACGGTCGCGCCGACGCCGCGCTCCGGATCGGGGACGTTACGCAGGCGGAACAGCGGTCCGAACAGGTCGTCGCCCTCCTCGAGCGGAGGGAGCGCGCCGTCGAGGACGATCGCGCGCACTTGCTCGGCGAACTCGGCCGAGCTCCAGTCGGCGATGCGCTCGAGCAGCACCTCGGTGTCGGCGTGCTCGCCGTCGCGCGCGGCGGTGACCCGCTCGCGCATGAAGTCGTCGAGCGACCGTTCGCCGTCGCTGGCGGCGCGGATCTCGCGGTCGAGCAGCGCGGCGACGATGGCTCCGCGCAGGTAGGGCAGGTCGCTCACGTCACGGTCCTTCCAGAAGTCGGCGACGATCCGCTCCGCCGGCGCCGCCTTCACCGGACTTCGCGCGAAGCGGGCGAGACACCGGTTCCATTCCGCCAGCCATTGCCGCACGCTCCAGATCCCGCTGCGCACCATCAGCCGGCGCGTGAAGAACTCGGTGAACCCCTCCGAGAACCAGTAGGTGAGCCCCTCGGGATCGTCGCGATTGCGCACCAGCAGGCCGTTCCAGTGGTGGAACAGCTCGTGCGCCAGCAGCGAAGAGACACGCAGCCGCGTGTCGCTGCCCGGCGTCAGCGGGAAGCCGCGCGCGAGGAACAAGGCGAAGCTGCGGGTGAGCCCGGTGCCGCCCAGCGAGCTGCCGGGCGGCTTGGTCGGCTCGGGCAGCGCGGTGATCACGTAGAGCGGATCGCCCGGGTCGTCGAAGAAGGCGCGCTCGCGGCGGACGATCTCGGCCGCGAGGTCGGTCAACTGCTCGTCGGCGAAGTCGTGCGTGCCGGCGATGGCCAGCAGCAGCTCGCGGCCGGCGAGATCGCGCCGATGGAGCCGGATGGCGCCGCCCACGAACACCGCGTGGCAGAAGGTGTCGAGCGTCTCCTCTGCGGTGACGTGAGGGCCGGCGCCGAAGGAGCAGGCGGCCGCCCGGCCGGCGCCGTCGCAGCCGCGGAACTCGAGCGTGAAAGAGTGGCGCGCCTCGCCGGAGAGCGGGTCGAAGCGCAGCAGCCCGGCGTTGCCGAGGAAGTGGAAGCGCTGGTCGTCCACGTACGGCCGGTAGTCGTTGCCGGTGCCGACGGTAGGCGGCTGCGGCTCGCCGAGCCACCAGCGGGCGACGAGCGGCGCGGCCGGCGCGTGCGCGACGTTCCAGCCGACGGTGCCGACGCGGGTCACGGCGAGCGGCTGCCCGGCCGCGTCGAGGAAGCTGACGTCGTGGAGCTGCGCGGCCAGGTCGGTGATGCCGCCCCAGTCGGGTGGCACCGAGAACGAGCTCATGCCGTCGCTTTCACCGATGACGTGCAGCTCCAGCGCGACGCGGCGCTGCTCCGGCTGGAACTCGACGATGCAGTGCGCGGCCGCGCGCGCCTGCTCTGCCCCGTGCGCGCGTGATGGGAGCAGCGATGTCAGCGCCAGTCCGAACGCAGCGGCGCGCACCAGGCGATGAGCGGTCATGGCGATTCCCCTGGCCAGGTGACCCGGCCGCGCCCGTCCAGCGGCACGGCCCGGCGCGGAGGATCTCGAGCGATACCCGGGCACCGGAACGCGGCGACGGGAAATCGCTTCCGGCCGGCGCCCGGCGTCCCGGTTGGTCGCGGGGCGACCCCACGCGACTCTCAAGGGATCCGTACGGCCCGCCGAAGAATTGTTTGCGAGCCCTGAGCAGCATCCGCCACGGCGGGTGCTGAGAACCCGGAGCCGGCGACCTGAACCACCGCCGTCTCCCGAGCGAAGTGGCGCGACGCCGAACCCGTCGCGCCACTGCTTTTTTCCGGTCACTCGGCGGCGGCGCAGTCCTCGGGAGAAGCGGGGCGGCGCCGGCCCAGATGCTCCGCCAGCAGGTCGGCCAGCCATGCGGCGTTGCGCCGCTGCTCCTCGGCATCGGCGAAGTCGTGCGGCCGGTGCCGATCGGGATGGCGCAGCAGTTCGTCGAGCGCCGCCGAGATCGCGGCGACCTCCTGATCACGGGTCCGCTCGCCGGGCGGGAGGCGGCGGATGCCGTGGCGACCGGCGAACCAGTCGACGGTGCGAGCCTGGCGCGGATGGCCCGGCAGCGGCAGCGCGAGCGTCGGCACGCGGAGTCCTGCGCACTCGGAGAGGAGCGAGCGGCCGCCGCAGGCGATCACGACGTCGGCGATCGCGATGCGCTCGCACAGCTCGGCCGGCGCGATCGCGTCGCGAGCGGCGTCGGCGTCCAGCGCGAGCTCCGGTCCGGGGAAGAGGTTCAGCACGAGGTCGCCGCGGGTCGCCGCGAGCTGCGCTGCCGCCTGCAGCGCCGTCTCGAAGCGGCCGGCGGCGAAGGCGCTCCCCGCAGCGATGACCACCAGCTTGCGCGAACCGAGTCCGAGTTCGTCGCGCAGCGTGGCGCAGCGACGGACGCTCACCCGCGCCGCGCCGCTGATGGCGCCCGCATAACGGAAGAAGCGGCGTGACCAGACCCGGAGCTCGGGAGAGGCGAACTGGCTCGGCTCGCCGAAGAGGAAGCGCAGGCGCGTGGAAGCGACGACGGCGCGCCGGATGATGCGCGCCGCGAGCCAGCGCGTGAAGCCGCGCTCCGCCGGCTCCTCGAGCAGGTCGTCGGCGAGCAGCGCGACCTCGAAGCGGCCGCGGCGCAGCACCGGCGCCGCGGCGAGCAGCCCGTCCACCACGACCAGTTCCGCGGAGAGCGCGCGCGCCGCCTTCAGCGCCGCGTGCGCGTGGCGCGGCGCGAGGCGTCTTGCGGTGCGCTCGGCTGCGCGGGCCAGAGCGCCGGGATCGCCGTCGCGCGTCAACAGCGCGGCGTCGGGCACGACCGCGGCGAGGCCGTCCTCGACCGGGAAGCGGCCGGCGGCACGCAGCAACCGCGCGGATGCCGGACCGGCGAGGAAGTGCGGCGCGATCGCCGGGAAGAGCGAGTGGAGCTGCTCGGCCAGCGCGAGGCTGCGCCAGGCGGTGCCGGTGCCGAGCGGGTCGAGGACGAAGAGGACGTTGCGCATCGGCGGAACGCCGTCGCTCAGGCGTCGCGGTCGTCGCGCGCGGCTGCCCGCTCCGCGTCGCCGTGCATCGAATCGACCAGTCCGACGAGGCCGCCGTGGAGCAGGCCGCTGATCCAGAGCGCCCCGGCGCCGGCATGGCTGCCGGGGTCGTCGGCCTTGACGATCAGCGCCGCCAGCAGCGCGGCGGGGAAGAGACCGCACGGGATGCCGATCGCGATCCTTCGGCAGCAACGCAGCCAACCGTTCTCGGCGGCGTCGGGGAAGAGGCGCAGCAGCCAGAGCGCCGGAGCGGTGAGCAGCGCGACGAACGGCGCCGCCACGAATGCCGAAAGCGGCCGGGCACCGCTGCGCGCGGCCTCTTCGGACAGCGACAGCAACACGCCGAGGGATGAGCTGACGAACAGCGCCAGCAGCCACGCGTCGACGTAGGGTCGCAGCCGGCGGCGTCGCGCGCGCGCCGGCGCAGCGCCAGGGCCACGCTCCGGATCGTCCTTCATCGGGCGTCGGAGTGTAGCGCCGGCCACCATGCGGGCAGCTCGTCACCGAGTTCTCGCAGCGGCTCGAGCGCGCGCTCGAGCTTGCGGCGGTTCGGCAGCGCCGACTCGAGGTCGAGCGGCGGCAGCGACGGCAGGCAGCGGCCGACCTGTTCGCCGAGCGAGCGGACGCGGGCGGCGATCTCGGTGGCGAAGTCGGGGCGGGGGGCCGCGACGGTCGGCGTGACCAGCGGCAGCGTCGGCACCAGCAGCGCGATCAGCAGCGCGAATCCGGCGGCTTGCAGGAACAGCGGCACGACCCGCGCGCGGGGCGGCGACCGCA
>Ga0194121_10001955_pt1 | contig 33635 bp, 28 predicted proteins | sample TA2MahCa50mmetaG_FD_148609 | JGI IMG/M metagenome (GOLD analysis project Ga0194121, IMG submission 148609) | Freshwater microbial communities from Lake Tanganyika, Tanzania - TA2015020 Mahale Deep Cast 50m | ecosystem: Environmental > Aquatic > Freshwater > Lake | place: Tanzania: Lake...
AACGCACTGCTCCATCAACCCCTCGATCTGTTCGGGGGTCGAGAGTCCGAGCAAGGCGCGAGCGTGGCCCATGCTGAGCAGACCCTTGCCCACGGCCTGCTGAACCTTCTCGGGAAGCTCCAAGAGGCGCATGTGGTTGGCGACTGTCGCCCGCTTGAGGCCGACCTTGATCGCCACCGCCTCCTGAGTAATGCCCAGCCCTTCCATGAGGGCCTTGAATCCGCGAGCGCGCTCGAGCGGGTCAAGGTCCCGACGCTGGACATTCTCAACCAGAGCGAGTTCGAGCATCTCGTTGTCCGAGACCACCTCGCGCAGCACGGCCGGAATGCGCTCAAGGCCCGCGAGCCGCGCAGCCCGCCAACGCCGCTCCCCTGAGATGATTTGATATCTTCCGTCTAACTTCCTAACAACAATGGGCTGGAGGATGCCGTGGTTGCTGATGCTGTCCCGGAGCTCCTCGAGGCCGGCGGGGTCCATCGTCACTCGCGGCTGAAAGGGGTTCGGATCGATCAGCGCCAGCGCCAGCTCCTGGCTCGTTGCCCCTTCGACCCGTCCTCCAAGTAGGGAGCTGAGTCCCTTGCCCAGTCGTCTTTCCATGGTTCTTCTCGCTCGTTTGTAGGGGGGGTGTTCCACGTGGAACGGTAGGCACAAGATATCGTGTGTAGGCTACATTCCAACACAAAGCGCTTCGCTGCAACGCCGAAGCGACATAGCATCGCCTCAGGTAGAGACTTACGGAAGGCCTCTTGGTCGCGGGGTAAACGTGATTTTTTCGGCGAGATCGATGGGGGGGGCGCTCGCCCTGCTTCCGGCCGTGGGCGCCTGCGGTTACGGCCTTGGTCTGGAGTCAGCGCGGGTCCTTGGGCTCGTCCTCGCGCTTGGAAGCGCCGAGCTGGATCGGCGCTCGACCTGGCGCGCGAGCGAGCTGGGTCGCACGGCGCGAGTCCGAGCGCGAGCATGGGGCTACTTGTTACCGCCACTGGCCTTCATGGTGGGGGCTCAGCTCGGTCGATCGACCTTCGAGCTCCCTGCCGTGGCATCCCTATGGGCGCCAAGCCTCGCCGGATGGGCGCTGGCCCAGCTGGAAGTTGCGGGAGGATCCGCGTTCAACGCATTGATCGTGGGGTGCTGGATCGTGCCCGCGCTCATTCCGATGGCGAGACAGTAGGTTCTGCTTCCGCGCTCGGCTGCAGCTAGCCTGAGCAAGGTGGAATGAAGTACGGAGTCTTGGGCGACATCCATGGAAACCTCTCGGCGCTCGAGGTCGCCGTAGCTCGGCTATTCAAGTTGGGCGCACGCCGCTTCATCAGCGTGGGAGATGTCGTTGGATACGGAGCTGCGCCAATGGAGTGCATCGAACTGCTGCGGCAGGTGGGTGCCCATGTCGTGCAGGGGAACCACGACGCGGCCGTGGCTGGAAGCCTCGGCTTGGCCTACTTCAACGGCTTCGCCAAGGATGCGGTGCGTTGGACCCGCGGCCAGCTCGACATGGAAGCGCTCGATTGGCTGGGCAAGCTGCCTCTCACCGTCGAGCTGGAGTGCTGCGCCGTCGCCCACGGAACGCTCCATCAACCCGAGCGCTTCGACTATGTCCTCGAGGCTCGGGACGCGGAACCGTCGCTTCAGGCGCTGAATCGTCCCGTGTGCTTCGTCGGTCACAGCCACATTCCGATCACCGTGCTCAAGCTGCGTAACGACCCAGATCGAACGGCCTACAGCCACGACGCCTGCTTGGACCTATCCGAGTGCGAGCGCGCAGTGGTCAATGTCGGGAGCGTGGGCCAGCCGCGAGATGAGGATCCACGCACCGCGTTTGCGCTGTTCGACTCCGATGTCGGCACCGTCAGGATCCTGCGAGAGGAGTATGATGTGGAGCGCGAGGCTCAGCGCATCCGACGGGCGGGGCTGCCCGCCATGCTCGCCGACCGTCTATTCCTCGGAATCTAGCGCTCGCGAAGGTACCGCAACGCTGCGGGGAGGTTGCCGAGGCCGTCCTCACCCAGATTGCTCTCGAACAGCAAGCCGATGTCGTTCAGGGGATGAATGTCCCCGCGAAACAGGAAATGGCGAACCTCGGGGTTCGAGCCTACGCCGATCAGGATCTCGAGGATCGAGCCCGCATTGCAGCGATGGGTTCCGATCTCGAGCTCCACCGGCGTTCCGTGGTGGGCCACGATGTTCACGATCAGGGCCGCGGGTCGAGCATGCAGCTTGAGGCTCGGCGGGAGCTCGACGCGAAGTTCGCGCAGCTCGATGTAGCTCGGGAGCAGTTCTTCGGCCGTGACCCGGCCGCGCTGCATGAGAATGTTGGCCCAGCGAAGCAGCTCGTTCAGCATCAGGGCGCGGACCCGATCACCCTGCACGATCGCCGCGATGGCGTGGCTGGTTGGCTCGCTGCGGGCCTCGGACTCATGTCGCTCCACGAAGTGCGCTAGAACGGTGACGGTCTCCAGCAGGTGGAGCGCCGCTGAGAGCAGGCCCCGAAGCCGTGGCAGGCGTTCGTCCTGCGTCTCAACCAGCGTGTTCTTGATGTGGGTGTCGTAGGTCGACTGGAGGTTGTGGACGGTTGCCTCGTAGACGCGCGCTTGCTCCTCCTTGCAGACCGTCCGAATGCGGCGTCGCAGCTCGTTCGCGTCCGCGACAACGCGGAGATCCAGCGACTCCAGCATCGTGCAGGCAGCGAGGAACTTGGAGGCGATCTCGGCGACGCGCTGGCTGTCATCCGCGGGGTCCTCTTGACCGAGGTTCCTCGGGAGGCGGCGGCGGACGGTGCCCAGATCGGCATCGTCGGGAGAGGCTAGGCCGGCGTCCCACACGGCCCCGCGCCGTTCGTACTCGTCTCGCTGCCGATGCAGGACGCGCTCTATCGACGCCCTTAGAAACGAGCGGGCCTGACCCAGCGTCCCGCGGAGTCGTTCCTGTTCCGCGGGCGAAAGCGTCTGGCCGAGGCCGTATGTATCGAACCTCGCATCCAAGTGGGAGAGGCTGAAACCCGCGAGCGAGAGCCATCGGGCGCTGGCGACCAGCTCGCGCGTGAGGGCGAAGCTGCGGTTGAAGCGCGCGCCATGGTCATCTAGGAAAGACTCCAGCCGGTTGGCTTCGTGGGCGAGCCGCTGGAAGAAGCCCTTGGACCAGAGACCTGGGGGGGCGGACCTCAGCGCGTTGGCAAGTCGACAGAAGGCGCCGCTTTCCCGTCCCAGAAGGGGCGCGAACGCGGGCTCAACTACGACTTCCTCCAGGGGGCGGTCAGCGGGCACCGCAAGACCATAGCAGAGGGCCCTCCCCGTTGGAAACGGCTTCCAAGGGGGCCACATAGGAAGTCGCTTTCAGCTGGAGGCAGCTTCGCTCAACTCCCGATTTGGGCTGGTCCCCTGTCCCATTGGGCCACCGCCCAGGAGCCACCCATTAGCTCGGAACGCTGCCTTGAAACCTACCTGATCGAGATCAACGAGACGCCGCTCCTCACGGCCGACCAAGAGAAGGAGCTCGCTCGACGCATCCACAGGGGCGACCCGCAGGCGCGGGAGCACATGGCCCGAGCCAACCTGCGGCTCGTCGTGTCGATCGCCAAGCTCTATGTGGAGCGCGGTCTGTCGCTTCAGGACCTCATCGCCGAAGGCAATGTCGGGCTCCTCAAGGCGGTCGAAAAGTTCGACCCGGATGCCGGATGCCGCTTCTCGACCTGTGCAACGTGGTGGATCAAGCAGTCCATCCGCCGAGCGCTCGTGAACACGGTGAAGTCCGTTCGGGTTCCCAGCTACATGGTCGAGAACATCTCCAAGTGGCGCAGCGTGAGTCAGGAGTTCGTCTTCCGCCGTGGCCGCATGCCGACGGTCGAAGAGGTGGCCCTGGAGCTGGGCATCCCGGTGGAGAGTTGGTCGTTGCTGCGACGGACCATCCAGTCCTCCAGCCTCGCCGCCCAAGTCTCGTTGGATGTCCTCACAGGCCATCAGGACACCGTGCAGGACGAGAGCTCCAAGGCCCCGGACGAGCAGTTCTTCGACGAAGAGCTGTTGAATCGTCTCGAGAGCTTGCTCGGCGCGATCGACGCGCGAGAAGCGACCATCCTGAGGCTGCGCTACGGTCTAGGACGCGAAGATCAAGAGCCCATGACCCTCAAGGAGATCGGTCAAGCCGTGGGCTTGACCCGCGAACGTGTGCGCCAGATCGAGCTAGGAGCACTGCGAAAGCTCTATGATGCCATGGGCGGTGACCGAGGGTGACGGCGAGCGGAGCAGGAAGGCAGTTCGAAGCACCGCCTTCCACGCCGCTCTATGTGCATCTGCCGTTTTGTGCCGCCAAGTGTCACTACTGTGACTTCTTCTCGGTCCCGGCCGAGGGTCAGGATGTGGAAGGCACGCTGGCTGCGGTTGAGCTCGAGATTCGGTTGCGCGCGCCGAGAGCGCCGCGGACATTGTTTCTCGGCGGAGGCACGCCGAGCCTGCTCTCGATCTCGCAGCTACGCCGGTTGTTCGACGCGCTTCAGCAGAGCACGGGGTTCCGCGACAGCGCCGTCGAAGTGACGGTGGAGTGCAACCCGGAGAGCCTCGACGAGGACAAGGCGAGAGCCCTGTTGGATCTCGGCGTTACGCGGCTTTCCATCGGCTTTCAGAGCCTGCGGGGCGAGACATTGGAGCTCTTCGGCCGCGTCCATGGAGTCGACCAGAGCTTCCGAGCCTTCGACGCTGCGCGCCGCGCCGGCATCAAGAGCCTCAACATCGACCTGATCTACGCCAACCCCGGTCAGACACTCGAGCAGTGGCAAGCGGACCTGCGGCGCGTGCTGGCGCTCGAGCCCGAGCACATCTCCGCCTACAACCTCACCTTTGAAGAAGACACATTGTTCCGACGCTGGCTACAACAAGGTCGCCTTCAACCCCAGTCCGACGACGCCGAGCTCGAGTTCTTCTGGTGGACGCGCGAGCACCTCGCATCCACGGCAAGAGTCGCCTATGAGATATCTAATTTCGCTCTAAATGGACATCAATGCGCGCATAACATCAACTACTGGAACAACGGAACCTATGTCGGGGTCGGGCCCTCCGCCGTCAGCAAGCTGGGGTTCGAGCGCAGCGGAAACATCCGACACCTCGGCGAGTACCGGCGCAGGATGGCGCAGAACGAAGATCCGCGCGATTGGGACGAACGGCCTTCGGCCTGGGCCCGGCTGGGCGAGAGCTGGTGGCTGGGACTGCGTCGAACGGAGGGGCTCAGCGCGCTGGAGGCTTGGACGCGAGCCGGGCTCAAGGACTGGCGCCCCGAAGCGGATCCTGCGCTGGAGATCGCACAGCGCTCGTCGGAGCAGGGGTGGCTCGGACAGGTTGGCGAGCGCTGGGCGCTCACGCGGCGCGGCTGGCCGCTCGCGGACGCCGTCGCGAGGGAGTTCCTGCGCCTCGGGCAGCTGAACCAACCCGCGCCCGCAGAGCTGCTGGGCTAGGATCCGCGCACAGGCCGCTGCTCGGCAGGTGATGCAGCCAACTCGCCGCGTCCCGAGCATCGCAACCCCAAAGCAGCCCACACGTGAACTACGCCGACCGCCTCCAGAGTTCCATCGAACGTTGTGGGAATGCCTGTCTGGTTGGCATCGACCCACACCTCGAGCTCCTTCCGCAGGAGTACGCCGATGTGCGCGACCCGTCGCGCTCGCGCGCCGAGCGCGCGCTGCGTGTCGGTGCTTTCTGCCGCGAAGTGATCGATGTCGTCGGGGGCAAGGTTGCCGCGATCAAGCCGCAGTCAGCCTTCTTCGAAGCCCTCGGAGCCGACGGCGCGCTCGCGTGGGAGCGGGTCGTGCGCGACGCGCACGCCGCGGGGCTGATCGTCATCGGCGATGTCAAGCGTGGAGACATCGCCACGACCGCGGCCGCGTACGCAACAGGATTCCTCGAAGGAACCAGCGCCGAGGATGGTCCTTCGCTGTGTGACGCTGTCACGCTGAATCCGTTTCTGGGCTCCGATTCGGTCGAGCCCTTCCTCGATGCCTGCGAGCGCACGCAGAAAGGGCTCTACCTGCTCGTGCGCACCTCGAACAAAGGCAGCGGCGATTTCCAACGCCACGGTTCGCCCGAACTCTCCCATCTCGTGGCCGAGCATGTCGTGCGCTGGGGACGCAGGCTCGTTGGATCGAGCGGTTGGTCGAGCGTCGGCGCCGTCGTGGGCGCCACGCACGGAGCCGAGCTGCGCGACTTCCGCGCCCGCATGCCGCGCACTCCGTTCCTCTTGCCCGGATACGGCGCGCAAGGCGCCAGCGCCCGCGATGTGCTCGGCGCCTTCGAGCTGTCCGCGTGCGGAGCGCCGTGCGGAGCGCTCGTCAATTCCTCGCGCGGCATCACATTCGCGTGGCGCGAAAGAGCGCACGCGGGCAAGCACTGGAAGGACGCCACGCGCGACGCCCTCGACACGATGATCACCGAGATTGGCGCGGCGTTGACCGCCGCGCGCTGATCCCTGCAGCGATGATCTCTTCGACCCCCGTCCCGCTCGAGCTGTTCGCTCTGCCGCCCTTTGCCTCGCGCGCGCTGCATGTGCCGGGCGTCGATGTCCCGCGTGCGCTCGAAGACATCACTCCGCGAGAGGATGTTTGGCTCCCCGAAGAACGCATGGAGCTCGCGCTGGCTCTCGAGCGCGGGATCGCTGCCCACCAGCCGCATGTCGCCGTCCTCGATGGCGTTCGGCAGCTCGCGCAACCTGGCGCGTGCTGCGTCATTACGGGCCAGCAGCCCGGCTTCCTCGGCGGCCCGCTGTATTCCCTGCTCAAGGCGCTGCACGCGATCCGCTTGTCGCGTTCCCTGGCGCAGGCTTGGGAGCGTCCCGTCGTGCCGCTGTTCTGGAATCACGCCGACGACCACGACATCGCCGAGCTGCACCACGCGTGGGTGCTCAACGAGAACCTCGATCTCCAACGCCTCGGGCTCGCGGGACTCTCTTCGGGAAAGCAGCCGGTTTCGCGCATCGTGCTGCGCGAAGACAAGCAACACATGTCCGCCGTGCGCGAGGCGCTGCGCCACCTCTACGGTCGGCAGCCTTTCGGCGAGAGCGCGATCGAGCTCTTCTTGCCACGCGACGGGGAGACATTCGCCACGGCCTTCACGCGCGCGATGACGGAAGTGCTCGGACCCCACGGCCTGGTGATGCTCGAGCCCGACTGGATCCGAGAGCCGCTTTCGCGCTCGCTTGCTCGCATCGTCGCTCGTGAAGAGCTGGCGTCGGCGCTCGCGAGAGGTGAAGCGCACCTGCTGGAACACGGCGCGCCGGTCGCCATCGACTCTGCTACGGCGGCGTTGCTCTATCGCGTCGACGAGCGCGGCAGGCACGCGCTGCGCGGTGGCGGTGATGGTTTTCGCTACGACGGAGAAGATGGTTCGCGCACGGGCGCGGAGCTGGCGGCCGAGATCGTGCAGAACCCGACCGGGTGGTCGGCTGGCGCGCTGCTGAGGCCGCTGCTGCAAGACAGCGTCTTGCCGTCCGTGGCGTATGTCGGCGGCTGGAGCGAGCTGAACTACCTCGCCCAGCTCGGTCCGCTGCGCGATGCGGTCGGCGTCGCGCGCACGGCCGCCGTTCCACGCTGGTCGGCCACCTTGGTGGAAGCGGAAACCGCTGCCGCCGCCGCGCAGCTTGGGGTCGAGCTGTACGAAGTGTTGGCCTCGCGTGGCAAGTCCATCGCCGCAGACGATGGAGCGCCGCCCCCGCCGGTCGTCGCGCAGCTGCGCGAGCTTGGCCTGCGAGCGGCGCGAGAGCTGGTGTCCCACAGGCCCGCGCTGGCGGAGCTCGATCGCGGCCTCGCTGCCAACCTGCCGCGCACCGGCGATCAGATTCGCTCCCTGATCGAGAAGCTGTGCGAGAGGGCCGAGAGAGTGCATGCCAATCGAACCGGTCGCGGCCGTCGACTCGTGCGCCGCGTCACCAACGCACTGTGCCCGCGGGGCGAGCTGCAGGAGCGCGTGCTGCCCGCCCTCCCGTTCCTCGCGCGGCACGGCACGGAGTGGGTGGGTGAGCTGCTCGACACGCTCGCTCCGCTTTCCTCCGGTCACTTGCTCGTGCAGCTGAACCCAACCAAGTCGGAAGCGGAGCCCGCCCCTTGAAGCTCGATCTCGTCGTGATCGCCGCCCACCCCGACGACGCGGAGATCTGCGTCGGAGGCACCCTGCTGCGCCTCGTCGATGCGGGCTGGAAGATCGGAATCATCGACCTGACGCGGGGCGAAATGGGCTCGCGTGGCACGCAGGCCGAGCGCGAGTCCGAGACCGCCGCCGCCAGTCGCTGCCTCGGCCTGACGGTGCGCCACAACCTCGGGCTCCCCGACGGCCGGGTCGTCGCCAGCGTGGACGCGCGGGAGCGGCTCGCGCGCATGCTGCGCGAGCATGCGCCCGACATCGTGCTCGCGCAGCATGTCGAGGACCTGCATCCCGACCACGCCGCCACCGGCCGGCTGGCGCGCGAGGCGTGGTATTTGAGCGGACTCGCCCGCTTGGCCGCACAAGACGGCGGCCCGAGCGCGAGGCGGCCGCGGCGCCTGTACCACTTCATGGGCCATGTTCCGTTCGATCCCACATTGGTGGTCGACATCGGCCCCGTCTGGGAGCGCAAGCTCGAGCTCGTGCGCTGCTACCGCAGCCAGCTCGAGCCAACGCACGCTGAGGACAAGGGCGAGCACTTCCTGTTCGGAGCCGACATCCTCGCCCGCATGGAGACGCGCGCCAGATTCTTCGGCGAGCGCATCGGCGTGCGGGTGGGGGAGCCGCTGCTCTCACTCGGACCGATCCCGATCGCCGACCCGCTGCGACTGCGCTAGCTCGTTCGTACACGCGCGAAAACTGCCGGCGTCCGCGCTGGATGCACCCCCGCCGCGCCGCCGCGCGCTAGACTCTCCGGTCCATGCGCCGCATCGCGTTGATCAACCAAAAGGGTGGGGTGGGAAAGACCACCACGACCGTGAATCTCGGCGCTGCCCTCGCGCGAGCCGGCCGACGCGTGGTCGTGATCGACCTCGACCCGCAGGCCAATCTCTCGCTGCACCTCGACGTGCAGCTCGAGAGTGGAGAGCCGTCCACGTACGCGGTGTTGCTCGGGAACTGCGCCTTCGGCGCTGCGTTGCGCGACTCCAAGACGCCTGGCTTGCGGCTCTTGCCCTCGAACATCGACCTCTCGGGCGCCGAGCTCGAGCTCGCCAACGCCTTCGGCCGCGAGCTGATCCTGCGCGACGCGATCGACACGTGGGAGAAAGAACACCGCGAGCAGCATGGCGAGGCGCCTGCGGACTACGTGCTGCTCGATTGTCCGCCGAGCCTCGGCCTGCTCTCCATCAACGGGCTCGTTGCGGCCTTTGAGACCGTGATCTCCGTGCAGACCGAGTTCTTCGCCCTGCAGGGCATGACCAAGCTCGTGGACATCGTCGGCTTGCTGCGTCGTCGACTGAACCCGCGCCTGGAGATCACGGGCTTCCTGCCGTGCCTCTACGACAACCGCACGAAGCTGGCGCGCGAGGTGATCGCGGAGCTGCGCTCCCACTTCCCCGGCAAAGTCTTCACGCGCGCCATCGCCAAGAACGTGAAGCTCGCGGAGGCGCCGAGCTACGGCAAGACGATCTTCGAGTACGCGAGCGAGTCGACGGGCGCGCAGGACTACGAGCTCGTCGCCGCCGAAGTGATGGCACAGGAAGCCGCGCACGCTGAGCTGCTCGCGCGCTTCCCGGCGCCGCCGACCTCTGCGCCGCCGAGAAGCGCGGCTTCGATCTCCGCATCCTCGCTGTCCACATCCTCGACGCCCCCGTCGCGCGGCGCGCCGGCCCACAAGCCGATGTCGCACACGCCGTCGAACCACAAGCAGTCGACGCGCGCGACGGAATCGGCGGCTGAAGCGGCGACCACGTCGGCGACGACGCTGGAGAGGCCCGCGGTGCTCGCGCAGATCGACCTCGAGCCGCGCTCGAGCGTGAAGTCGCCGCCCGAGCACGCCAACGACGACGAACTGCCCGAGCTGCCTCCGGACGCGGTGCTGCTCGAAGGCGCCGCCGACTAGGGTCGTGAGTCGCAAGCTGCGCATCGGCATTCTCTGCCATCCCACCTACGGTGGCTCCGGTGTGGTGGCGAGCGAGCTCGCGCTCTCGCTGGCCGATGCGGGCCACGATGTGCATGTCTTCAGTCACGAAGTTCCGCCGCGACTCGCGCGTTCACCCGGCTTCGTCCAGATGCATCGCGCACAAGGCGTGCCCTACCCGCTGTTCCACTCGACGCCGCACGACTTGGCGATCACGTCGGCGATTCTGGATGTTCACCGCGCCGCTGGGCTCGACATCCTGCATGCGCACTACGCGCTTCCGCATGCCGTGTCCGCCTACCTCGCTCGCGCCGCTGCACGGAGCGACCGGGGGCGACCCGCGCCGCGCATCGTCACGACGCTGCACGGCACGGACATCACGCTGGTCGGCAACGAATCCTCCTACGCGCCGCTGACTCAGTTCGTGATCCGAGAGAGCGATGCGGTGACCACCGTCTCGCACTGGCTCTCGCGTGAAACGCGCGCACGCTTCTGCGTCGATGGCGGCGCTCCCTGCCACCTCGAGGTGATTCCAAACTTCGTCGACACGGCCGGGTTCTCTCCGAGCGCGCTGCGCGAGCCGAGCGCTTGCCAGCGCGCGGACGGGCCGACCGTCGTGCATGTGAGCAACTTCCGTCCCGTGAAGCGCGTTCCTTGGCTTGTGCGCGCGTTTGCGGCGGCGCTCAAGGGTCGCTCGGCAACCTTGGTGCTCGTCGGCGACGGACCCGACCAGCTCGAGTGCCGCGCGCTGGCGCGTGAGCTGGGCATCGTGGAGCATGTGCTGTTCCTCGGCGAGCGCGACGCGCTGGCCGAACTGCTCGCGCCGGCCGGCGTGTTCGCGCTCTCGAGCTCGTCGGAATCCTTCGGTCTCTCCGCGCTCGAAGCGATGTCGTGCGGCACTCCGGTCGTCGCAACCGATGTGGGCGGTGTGAGCGAAGTCGTCGAGCATGGCGTCACGGGACTGCTGTCGCCGGCCAACGACCGCGAGGCCTTCGGCTCGCATCTCGCGGAGCTGCTCTTCTCGCCCGACGCCGCTCGCAAGATGGGAAGCGCGGCGCGCGAGAGCGCTGTGCGGCGCTTCGAACGGGCGGCCATCGTCCCCCGGTACGAGGCGCTCTATCGGCGAGTGCTAGGCTCGGCGTCGTGAGCGAACCGCTCTACTTCGACTCCAACGCGACGGCACGCCTGCGCCCCGAAGTGCGCGCGAGCTATCTCGAGGCGCTCGAGCGCGTGCGAGGAAACCCCGCGAGCCTCCACGGTCCGGGGCGCAACGCGCGACACATGCTGGACGAAGCGCGTGGGCGCCTCGCTGCTGCGCTCGGCGTGCACGAAGACGAGCTCCTGTTCACTTCCGGTGGGACGGAGTCCAACAACCTCGCCCTCCTCGGCGCGCTGCGCGCGCGCGGCCGCACGGCTGGCCTCGCCGTTTCGTCCATTGAGCACGCCTCGGTGCTCGGGCCTGCACGGGCGCTGGAGCGCGCGGGCCATCCGCTGCTCATCATTGAAGTCGACGAGACGGGCTCGGTGCGCCCCGCGTCGCTTCATGCTGCGCTCGCCGCTCCCGCGACCGCGCTCGTCAGCACCATGGCGGCCAACAACGAGCTCGGCACATGTAGCCCGCTCGCGGAGATCGCGGCCGCGCTGGAGCGCGCCCCCCGTCGCCCGTTCTGGCACGTGGACGCCGTACAGGCGCTCGGTCGCGTGCCGCTCGACCTGCGCGGGCTGGGCATCGACCTCGCGAGCTTCAGCCTCCACAAGGTCGGCGCGCCGGTCGGTGTCGGCCTGCTGTACCGGCGCTCCGGGGTCGCGCTCGAGCCCCTGATGTATGGTGGAGAGCAGGAGCAGAGCCTGCGGCCAGGCACGGAGAATGTCGCTGGCGCTGTGGCGGCGGCCACTGCGGTCGAGCTGGCGTTGGCCGAGCTCGCGCAGAACCGTGAACGGCTGGCCGCGCTCGCTGTGCTGCTTTGGGGACAACTTGTCATCAAGTTGCCCCACCTGAAGCTCCTCGGCCTGCCCATCGACCACCCCCGACGACTGCCCGGAACCCTGAACATCCTGTCGCAGGGGCTCGAGGGGAAGGTGCTGGTGATGCGTCTGGATCTCGCCGGTGTGGCCGCCAGTGCCGGCTCGGCCTGCGCCAGCGGCTCTCTCGAGCCAAGCCATGTCCTGAAGGCCATCGGCTGCTGCGACGACGAGGCGCGCAGCGGCTTGCGGCTGTCCTGCGGCCATGAGACGCGTGCAGAAGACGTCCACAGGCTGGTGGAAAGCCTGTGGAGAACCCTGAGGGGTCGAACGTAAGCTGGCTGCGGACAAGGCGCTTGTGAGCTCTTGGCGGATAGTTTGGCTCGCGCCCGTTGACAGGTTCGCGCCGCGGCCGTCGAATGCCCCTCCGCGTCTGTAGCCGTATCGATCGGCTTCCGCACCTCGAACAGCCCGCTCCACCCCTCTCCCCAGCCTTCGGCCGTCCCCGGCCCCCGCTTCCAAACCCGGCCAAGCGGGCTGAAGGCCTCTGGAGAACTTGGGGGCAATTTGATGGTCGGAAGCGTCCCGGTCGGCGCCTCGATGGCAACCCCCAGCGAGACCGCCGGCGCCCCCGAAAGGGGCGCGCGCCTACCGAGAGCGGCGCATCGATCCGTTTGACTCGCACCCCCCCAAGACCGGCCACCCTCGACCGGCGCCGAGCCCCGCTGCCGGGCAAGGCGTGGCCCGGACGCTGCCCCCATGCATTCCGATCAAGACCCCAGCCTCTCCGGAGGCGCCCTCGCGCTACCCCGCGCGAGCTCCGCCGCCGACGCGGTTCAGGAGCTTCCGAACTCGTCGACCGACGCGCTGCAGGGCCAGCGTGACGAAGCCCCTGCTAGCGCTTGGGGCGAAGTTCTGGAGGAGCTGCGCAAGCTGCTCAACCGCCAGCAGATGGAGACATGGTTCCGGACTGCGCTGCTGCGCTCCGCTGGCCCCGAAGGCGTGGTGGTGGTGGTGCAGAACTCCTTCACTTCGAACTGGCTGCGCTCCGCGCCCTACATCACGGCGCTCGAGGCCGCGGTCCGCAGCGTGTTCGGAGCCCCGTGGCCCGTGCAGATCGTCGTCGATCCCGAACTCGCGCTGCGCGCTCGCTGCGTCGCGCCCTCTGGCATCGCGCCCGCGGGCGCCGTGACCAGCGGCGCTGGGTCCGCGTCCGCGCGTCCTGCGGCGCCCGTCCCGTCGTCGGCGCCGACCGCGGGTCGCGCCGCAACGCGCGACAGCCGCGCCCCGACGGAAGCCGGTCTGCTGTGGAGCTCCGATGTCACACTCAACCCGCACTACCGCTTCGACGGCTTCGTCGTCGGGCCGTGCAACCGCTTCGCCTACGCCGCAGCGGTGGGCGTGTCCGAGTCGCCCGGACGCTCCTACAACCCGCTCTTCCTCCACGGGTCGGTCGGCCTCGGCAAGACGCACCTCTTGCAGTCGCTGTGCTACTCGCTGCTCGAGCGCAGCCCCGAGACGCGGATCCTGTACCTCTCCTGCGAGACTTTCATCAACCACTTCATCAGCGCGCTCGAAAACGGCGACCTGCAGAAGTTCCGCAACAAGTACCGCAATGTCGATGTGCTCGTGGTGGACGACATCCACCTGCTCGCCAACAAAGAGCGCACGCAGGAGGAGTTCTTCCACACGTTCAACACGCTCTACAATGCTTCCAAGCAGATCGTGCTCTCGTCGGACTCGCCCCCCAAGGAGATCCCGACCCTGCAGGATCGCTTGGTTTCGCGCTTCAAGTGGGGCCTCGTCACCGAGATCGAGAAGCCCTGCTACGAGACGCGCATGGCGATCTTGAAGCGCAAGAGCCGCGAGCGTGGCAAGGAACTGCCCGACAGCGTGGCGCAGCTCGTCGCCGAGCATGTGGACTCGAACATCCGAGAGCTCGAGGGCGCGGTCAACCGCCTGCTCGGGTACGCGAGCCTCAATTCCCTCGATGTGACGCCCGATCTCGCGCGCCATGTGCTGCGCGATGTGTTCCTGTCGCCGAAGGGCCAGCCGTCCATGGACGACATCCTTCGTCTCGTCACGTCGCACTTCCAGATCAAGGTCACCGAGCTGCAGTCCCGGCGCCGCACGAAGGCCATCGCGCATCCCCGCCAGATCGCCATGTTCCTCGCGCGCTCGATCACGCGACACTCTCTCGAGGAAATCGGAGGGTTCTTCGGTGGCCGCGATCACACCACCGTGCTCTACGCGGTGGAACAGATCGAGAAGCAGACGAAGGCGGACAATCGCTTCCGAGCGCTGATCCAGGGGCTGCTCGGGCAGCTGCGGCGCTGAAGCGGGAGCGTGTTGACGGGCGTGCGCGGCGCGGGCTCGTCGTGCGCCCGGCCCCCGCGCGCGAGCTCAGCCGGCGTGCGCGCCCTGCGCGCTGCGCTTCCCCGGCCGTCCGCCAGGCCTCGGCCCCGACCCACGGTCCGCGCTCGACGCCGCTGCGCGTTGTCGGGAACCGCGTCAACAAGCTGGGGAATCGTGGCTTGCAAGCTCTGCACCCAGCGGGGATCTGGGGGCACAACCTCGCCCTGGCGGATACCCCCAAGTTCTCCCCGTGGAGGCGTGTGCCAAACCCCGCCGCTCCTCCACGGGTCATGCACCGTTTTCCGCGCGTCGAAGGCTGCTCCGAAATAGACGCAAACTCTTGGCAGGAAAGCACCTGTGACATCGATGCCGAGCGTTCTTCACAGCCTCGGCGCCCGTTATGATGATGAAGAAATCTAGCTAGCTTCGAGGAGCGGAAAAACCGCCGATCCCGCTCGCTCCGCACCCGGTCCAACCCCAAGCCGTCTGGATGTCCCCATGAAGGTCCTGTGCTCTCGCGAGAAGCTCCGTGAAGGTCTTGCCCTCGCCAACAGCGTCATCCCGAACAAGAGTCCCAAGCCGGTGCTCACCAATGTCTGCATGACAGCCGTGCGCGAAGGGCTCGAGCTCGTCGGAACGGACCTCGATGTCTCGCTGCGCTATCGCATCCAGGACTCGGTGAAGGTCCTCGAGCCCGGCACGGTCGTGGTGTCGGCACGCGTGCTGCACGACTTCGTGCGCGACTTCACCGGCGAGACGGTGGAGATCCAGAGCAAGGACGGCAACTGCAATGTGCGCAGCGGCGAAGACACGGCGGAGCTCGTCACGGCCGATGCGGACGAGTACCCGGAAGTCAAGCCGTTCGACGAGCAGGGCGCTTTCGCCATGCAGGCGGGCACCTTCACCGCGCTCGTGAACAAGACCCAGTTCGCTGCCGCGCGCGAGCAGGGTCGCTACGCCATGCACGGCGTGCTCGTCGAGATCGGTGATGGCCTGCTGAAGATGGTGGGCACTGACGGTCGTCGTCTCGCCCTCGCCAGCGCCCCCATGGACACCCTGTCCGCGAACCGCCCGCAGAAGCCGGCGATCGTTCCGACGCGCGGAACGCAACTGATCTCGCGCGTGATGAGCGACCCGCTTGATCAAGTCAAACTTTCCTTCACGGAGAGCCAGATCGGTGTCCGCACCCGCAATGCCGAGGTCTTCGCGCGACTGCTCGACGGCGAGTTCCCGCGCTACTCGGCCGTGATCCCCGCGGAATGCCGCAACTACTGCGAAGCCGACGCAGCGCTCCTCGAGCGTAAGATCCGCCTCGTGGCCAATGTCACGGGCGAGGAGGCTCGCGCCGTGCGCCTCTCTCTCTCCAGCGGGCGCCTCGAACTCTTCGGTCGTAGCGCAGGCCGAGGCGAAGCCCACGCCTACATGCCCGTCGAATACAAGGGTGAAGATGCCGAGATCGCCTTCAACCCCGACTATGTGATCGACGGACTGAAGAACACCGAGAACGGGCTGGTGAAGCTCGAGTTCAGCGAGAAGACCTCGCCGGGCAAGTTCAGCCTCGGTGAGAGCTACCTCTACATCGTGATGCCGATCACGATCGACGCCTAGTGGGCGCGGGAGCGAACGATTCCAAGCGCCGCCGCGGCGGCATCGCGTCCATGCCGGTGGCGCTCGGCCGATTCCTGAAGGACACCGGACTGCGCTCACGGCTGCGCAATGTCGCCATCTTCAAGGCGTGGCGCGACGCCATCGGCATCGTGCTCGCGCAGCGCGCGCGGCCTGTGTCCTTCGACAACGGCGTGCTCGAAGTCAGCGTCCTGTCTTCCGCCCATCTTCAAGAACTCGCCGCCTTCACCGGCGAGCAGTACCGCATCAAGGCCAACCGCAAGCTCGGCTCCGAGAGGATCCGCAAGGTGGTCTTCCGACTCGAACGATCCACATGAGCGAAACGACGACCAACGAATACGGCGCAGCATCGATCACCGTCCTCGAGGGGCTCGAGGCCGTGCGCATGCGCCCGGCGATGTACATCGGCGACACCGATGTGCGTGGTCAGCATCACCTCATCTGGGAGGTCGTCGACAACTCCGTCGACGAGGCGCTCAACGGCCCCTGCCGCCACATCGAGGTCGAGATCCGCGCCGACGGGGCGCTCTCGGTCACCGACGACGGCCGCGGAATCCCCACGGAGATCAAGCAGCCCTACGGCATCTCGTCGGTGGAGCTGGTGCTCACGAAGCTGCATGCCGGCGGCAAGTTCGATCACGGCGCGTACAAGGTTTCGGGCGGCCTCCACGGCGTGGGCGTGTCGTGCGTGAACGCCCTGAGCGAGTGGCTCGAGGTGACCGTCGAGCGCGACGGCAAGAAGCACTGGATGCGCTTCCAGCGCGGGGTCGCACAAGCTCCCCTGGCGGAACGCGGCGCCTCCGCGCGGCGCGGCACGCAGGTCGTGTTCAAGCCCGACCCCAAGATCTTCCGCGCCATCGACTTCGACTACGAGACGATCTCCAATCGCCTGCGCGAGACGGCCTACCTGATGGGCACGCGCGGGCTCTCGATCGCGCTCGTGGACCAGCGCACGGGGCACCGCGAGCACTTCGCGTTCCCCGGCGGCATCCGCGACTTCGTGGCGCACATCAACACGAACAAGGAGCCGCTCCACGCCGATGTCATCCACTTCGACAAGGCGGCCTTCGCCGAGGAGAGCCCCGGCGTCGAGTACCGCGCGGAGATCGCGCTGCAGTACACGGACGCGTATCAGGACAGCGTCTTCACCTTCGTCAACAACATCAAGACGCCCGGCGGCGGCACGCACCTCTCGGGCTTCCGCACGGCGCTCACGCGCACCCTGAACGCGTATGCGAAGCAGGAGAAGCTGATCAAGGATTCCGACAAGATCCAGCTCACCGGCGACGACTTTCGCGAGGGCCTCACGGCGATCGTCTCGACCTTCGTTCCCGATCCGCAGTTCGAGGGACAGACGAAGGACAAGCTCGGCAACCGCGAGGTCGAAGGCGTCATCAACTCGATCGTGGGGGAGGTGTTCGCTCGCTATCTCGAGGAGCATCCCGCCACGGCCAAGACGCTCATCCAGAAGGCGATCAACGCTCAGGCGGCGCGCGAGGCGGCGCGGCGCGCGCGCGACCTCGTGCGGCGCAAGTCGGCGCTCGCGAGCGGCAACCTTCCAGGCAAGCTCGCCGACTGTCAGAGCGACGACAAGTCCGAGAGCGAGCTGTTCTTGGTGGAAGGCGACTCGGCCGGCGGCTCGGCCAAGGAGGGGCGCGACCGGCGCTTCCAGGCCATCCTGCCGCTCAAGGGCAAGATCCTCAACGTCGAGAAGGCGCGACTTGACAAGATGCTCGCGCACTCGGAAATCCAGACCATCATCTCGGCGCTCGGCTGCGGCATCGCGGAGGAATTCGCGATCGACAAGGTGCGCTACGGCAAGACGATCATCATGACGGACGCCGACGTCGATGGGTCGCACATCCGCACGCTGCTGCTGACATTCTTCTTCCGGCACATGCGGCCGCTGATCGAGGCCGGCATGCTCTACATCGCCCAGCCGCCGCTCTACAAGGTCAAGGCCAGAGGCGCGGAGCGCTATCTCGCGAGCGACGCCGAGCTGCGCCGCGCACTGGTCGATCTGGCGGTCGACGCGATGACGATTCGCGACGCCGCCACCGGAAAGGTGTGGAAGGGGGCCGCGCTCTCCGAGCTGCTCGATGCGCTCCGCCAAGTCGAGGAAGCGCTCGAGCGCGCGATCCCGCTGTGGACGCGCATCCCTGCGCACCTGCTCGTCGAGACCTGGGACGGCGGCCGCGTTGCCTCGCACTGGGTTCACGCGCAGGGCCGCGACCACTTCTTCGAGAGCGAGGAGAAGCAGAAGGACTTCCTCGAGCTGCAGAAGACCGGAATGCGCGGCGAGCTGCTCGTCTTCGACGGGCCCGACAGCAAGGTCCCGCGTGATGACGCGCATGTGCTGGCCTCGCGGCTCCCGCACGCGAGCGAAGTCTCGAGCGCGCTCGTGAACCTCGAGTCGCGCGGGTTTGCCGCGAAGGGCTCCACGTGGGACCTCGTTCGCACGAAGTCAGTTGCCGCGTGCGCGAACCTGGTCGAGTTGGCGCGTTCGATTCGCAAGAGCGCGGAAGGCGACATCGATGTGCAGCGCTACAAGGGTCTCGGCGAGATGAACCCGGAGCAGCTCTGGGAGTCGACCATGGATCCCACGCGCCGCCGCCTGTATCGCGTGCGCCTCGAAGATGAGTTCGCGGCCGACGCGATCTTCACCGTGCTGATGTCGAACCATGTGGACGCGCGTCGCGAGTACATCGAGCGGTACGCGCTCGAGGTGACGAATCTCGACGTGTAGGGCGAGCGCGCGGCGGGGGCGGAATTTCTTTCCGGGCGCTCAGGATCCGGGGGTTCGAGGGCCGATAGCTCTCCCCGATCTCCCCCGCCGTGAAGCACAGCTATCGTTTCGACTACCAGAGCTTGGCCGAGATCCTCGGCCAGCGAGGGCTCGTCGAGCCGCAGCGCCTGAATCTGGCGCTGCAAGCGAGCCAGACTGGCCCGACTCCGTTCCCGGAGCTGCTCGTCGCCGGGGGCCTGGTCGCCGACTGGGATCTCTCGCGCGTGGTGTGCGACCTCTTCGGCCTCCCGTTTCTTCCGGTCGACCTGTATGCGCCGGTTCCAGAAGCACGGCACGGCCTCGATCTCGACTTCTTGCGCCAGCATCGCATCGTGCCGCTCACCCGGCACAAGCGCCTGCTCACCATCGCGATGCCCGCGCTCGTGACCGCCGACATCCTCGCGCAGCTCCAGACCATGAGCGACCTTCAGGTCGTGCCCGCGGTCGGCACGGTCAACACGAACAACCGCTGGACCCTCGAGAATCTCCCTGCGCCTCTGCCACAGACTGGCGGCGAAGGGGCGTGGAACAAGATCTTCGACGAGGGCGATGCAGCGGTGCTGCTCAACCTTGATCGGGAACCGGCGTCGGCCGCTCCGTTGCCGCCGGCTCCGTTGCCGGCGCCGGCGCCACCGCAGTCGGTGTTTCCGAAGCTGCCGGCGCCGCCGAAGTCGCGCTAGCAACTCGCTCCACCTCGGCGCGCATCATCGCGGCTTCGCGCTGCACGGACGCCTGTGCTACGCGCTGCGCGTCCTCGAACTCGCGCTTGGCCTTCTGGATCTCGTGATCGATGCCCGTCTCGCGCCGCAGATCCGAGAGCGAGCGACGCACGCGCTGCAGAGTCGCGGCCGTCTCGCCCGCCACCCGTGGCAGCCGTTGACCGAACACCAGGATCGCGACCACGAAGATCACGACGAGTTCGGCAAACGAGAGACCGAAGAGCTCCATGGGGCCGCATTGTAGCGGCACTCGCACGCGACGGCAGCGGAGCTAGCGACGCAGCGCTCGCCAGCGGTCGAGCAACGCGCTGTCGCTGCGGCGCCACGCGAAGTTCGGCGTGATGTTGAAGCGCACGCTGACCCCTTCGCCCGCGACATAGGAGTTCTGGATCTCGAGCACGAAGTCGTGGCCGAAGCGACGCAGGCTCACGGAGTACGCCAGCCGATCCTGCGCGCTGCCGACGCCGAGCGTCTGCCGCCCCTCGAGCTCCCACTTCGACGACAGCGCATAGCGCGCACCCACGGTCAGTGCCTCGAACAGCCGCAGGCCAAGCGTGTCGCGCGCGAAGTGATAGCCCGTCTCGAGCGTGAGCGCCTGATAGGGCTCGAAGCCCGCGATCGTCCGCGAATAGTCCGTCTCTCCGGTCTCCGTGTCATAGCGGCCGTCGTGCAAGACGCCGTAAGGGATGCCGCAAGCGACCGAGAGCCAGTTGACGCGCGCGGCGGTCGGCAGCCAGCCGTCGCGCTGGCCAAGCCCGACATCGTCCGTCCATGTTTGAGACAGCTCGAGATCCAGATCGCTCGTGAGTTCGCGGTTCTCCCAGAGCGAACGCAGGTTGAAGTCGACGAACTGTCCCTGGATGGAACGATCGGCCACGTCGAACTCGACCACCGGGAAGTTGTCCTCAGCGGACACCAGGTCACTGCGCACCTCGACCGACGGAGTCACGACATGTCGCGAGCCATCGGCGAATGTGCGCCAGAAAGACGTCGACGTGGTGACGCCGGCGATCAGCGCGGCTCGCGAAGCGCTCGAGTCGGAGCTTGCATCGTCGCTCCATCCCGTGGCGCGCGCTTCGATAAAGGGAGTCGTTCGCACGCCGCCAAGCTCGAGATCGATCGGCAACTCCAGGCGCTGGCTGGCATCGATGCGGGTGACGGAACGATCGCCGAGACCATCGGCAAACGGTGACTCGTACCGCGGGTCTCCGTCGAAGCGCGCGAGGTTGTCCAGCGCGACGGCCGTGGACGAGACGAGCGGACGGCCCGCGAGCTCCCCGACCTGCGCACGGCCCGAGAGCCACGAGAGCGACGGCTGGTCGATCACGGCGGTGCGGAAATCCTCGATGCGCGCTTCGGCCGTGGCGCTCAAGAAATCGAGGCCGCTCACCTTGCGCCAGTAGGCAAAGTTCTCGCGTTCCTCGTACGCGAGATAGTCGCTTTCCCAGAACTCCGCCTGCACGCCGGGGTCGGTCTGGTAGGTGAGGACCGTGTCGACCCACTCATCCTTGCCGAGCTGGAAACGGCCGCGGCTGTGGAACCAAGAGCGCAAGTCCCCGCGATCGGCGGCGTCGACGCGCACCAAGCCGCGATCGCTGCCCGTGTCCCAGACCGTGTCCAGATTGATGTCGTAGCGGTAGGTGTCTCCAGCGCGCAGCAGCGTCTCCAGGCCGAGAACGATGCCGCGGCTCGTGAGATCGACGCGCGCGCGGTTGCTGCCCTCGGGCTTTTGGAGCTCGAGGTCGTCGGGGGCGATCTGATCGAAGAGCCAGGCGAAACCGTCGCCGATCAGGCCGAGCTCGCCCGAGAAGCTCGCGGAAATGAATGTACCGAGCTTCGAGTCGCTGCCGAAGGACGGCAGGCGGAAGCCGCCGATCGACAGCGCCTCCTGATCGAGCTTGTAGTCGTTCGTCAGCGGGCCAGCGATGCGAGGCAAGGGCAGGCCGAATCCACCGGCCAGCGCGATCTCGTTGCCTTCGAGCTCGATGTCCCAGCCGTCGCGCTCGAGGACTTCCTCGAGAGATCCGCGGCGTGCATCGCGCCGCTCGCTGCGCTTGAAGCGCGGCACGACCGCGAAGTTGCCGATCTTGATCTTGTAGTGGGGGACGTCGTGCAGGCATGTCGTTGCAACCGCGCCAACCGCGTTCATCGAACCATCGGCGGAGGTTCGCAGCCAATCCACCTCGACTTTGAGGAAGTACTCGCGGCTTCCGATCGGCACTTCGATGTCGAGCACGAACTGGTGCACCCAACCGTGGCCGTCCATCAAGTCGAGGTACACGCCGTCCGCGCGCGCCCTGCGCACATCGTTGACGCGGTACTCGACGTCGCCGTCGAGATAGAGCTCTTGCAGCCAGCTCGCGCCCTCGTGCAGCGGAAAGCCGCCGAAGAGCACCTTGGGTACACGGCCACCGCCGCGCGCATCCGGATCGCCGACGAGCTCGGGATCCGGTTTGCGACCGCTCGAGAGAGCGCGCCACTGGCTCTGGTCCACCCACAGGATCGCCCAGTTCGCACGCAACACATTGCCGCCCTCGCGCCATGTCGGCTGCCGGAAGATCAGCGCCGTGCGGTCTTCCAGCACAAGCGGCTCGAGCGCCTCGTAGGAGATCGACCAGCTCTCGAGGTCGTCCGGCGACGAGCGGACGCTGCCGCCTTCCGACTGGAGGAAGCCCGTGGCCAGATCGAAAGTGAACGCAGGCGAGGACCAGCTCACGCCGCCGCGTTCGATACCCGCCTCGCGAGTCGTCGCGGCGGTTGGGTTGCCGAGCAGCCGGATGCGGCGCGTGTCGTGATCGACGGTGAGCACCTCGGCGCGCGCGCGCCCGAGCGGAGCCGCATCGAGTCGCACGGCGCCTTGGGCGACAAGGTCGACGAGCGAGGCGATGGCAGCCTCCTCGTCGGGCTCGCCGTCGATGCGCCGCGCGCGCAGCATGAGCAGGCCCGCATCGAGCGACCACGGCTGGCCGCTCGAATCCGTACCGCCGAGATAGACACCCTCGGAGAGCGTCACCTGCATCGGATCGATCGCCATCAGGCCGCCGATCGCGCGCAGTCTGCCCGCCGAGCCATCGGCGCCGAGACCCGAGACGAGACCTTCGAACTCGGCCTCGAAGTTGCCGGCCACCAGCCGTTCCGGCGAGAAGTCGATGCGCGCGGCCTCGATCTTCACGCGCTCCGCGCGCTCGCCGACCCGCCCCGACAGCGAGACCTTCTCGCTTTCGAGGGCGGGCTCGAGCCTGCCCGTGCGATCGCCCCGCAGCTCGAGCCTGTGGCCGCGGCCTTCGTAGCGCGGCTCGCTGTCGGCCAGCGCGAACTGCACGCTGCCGAGAGCGACGACGAGCGCGGGCTCGAATTCTCCCGGAGCGGTCGTGCGCGCTTCCGCATGGAAGCGCTCGGCGCGCAGCGCCAGCTTCTCGGGACCGCCCGTTCGCTCGACGAAGACCGCTTCGCCGGCGTCGATCAGGAGCTCGGCCGGGTCGCTCGCGTCCTCGGGCCGCGCATCGCGCTGCAGCACGATCCAGCCGGCGCGAACCTCGTAGTCGAAGCCGCCCAGCGACACCTTGCCGCGCGCATCGTCGCGCGCTTCGACCAGTCCGGGCTGCAAGTCGAGGATGCGCGCTTCGAACCAGCCTTCGGATACTTCGACGCGAGCGGGTTCGCTGGCGCTGCCCGACAGCTCGCCGGAGTCCGCGGAGCGCGCCTCGAAGCGCTCGCCGCGACCGGTGCCCTCGGGCAGGTTCACCAGCACATGTCCGGCGGCGACGAACTTCACCCGCTCGACATCGAGGTCGGTGAGGCTGTCCGCGCGGCCGGAGAGCGCGCGCTCGCCGCGGACCGAGAAGGAGACATCGCGCGCGGCCGGCAGGAAGAGCTTGCCGTCGCGCTGTTCCGCGACGAGGCCGCCGGCTGCGAGCACCTCGACCGAGGACTTGTCCTCGAGCTCAACCACGACGCGCGTGTCGGACTCGGTGACGACGCGAACGGCGGGCCTGCGACCCTTGTCGAGGAACGCGCTCGCGCGCAGCAGGGCCGTCGAGAGCTGCGCGCGTCCGTAGGCGAAGCGCACATTGCCCTCGGCGACGAGCCCGCCCGTTTCCCGGCCACGGCCGGAGGCGAGCGGCGCCGTGCCGCGAATGGATGTGTCGCACTCGAGCAGCGCGTCGAGCGCCGGCATGCGCACGCGCGCCGGTCCCGTCAAGACGAAGTCGCGCGAAGTGCCGAGCGAAAGCTCGAGCGGACCGGCGCCGTCGAGCAGCACGACCAGCGCCTCGCCTTCGCGGCGCTGCTCGGCGGGGATGTCGGCCAAGAGTTCCTCGCCGAGCGTTCCTTCGAGCTCGGGCTGGCCATCGAGGGTCGCCTTGGCGGGCTTGCCCAGCGCGTCGAAGTCGAGCAGCAGGCGCTCGCCGCGCGCGACACCGCCATCTTTGCGCGCGATCACGACATGACCTTCGGCCTCGGCGCGCAGTGGCCGCAGGCGTGAGGACGAGCCTTGCTCGATCGAGCCGATCAGGCGAATGCGATCCGCGCGCAGCTCGAGCGGAGCTTCGCCGTCGAAGACGAGGCGTGCGTCGCGCTCGGTGTCGAGCTCGGCCAGCTCCGCGCCGAGGTCGGGGCGCGAGCGCACGACCAGCCGCGCACGCGACGAGAGCGCCGCGCTCGAGCCGTCCTCGAGCACCACACGCGCGCGTGGCTCGTTCTCGATCGTCAGGCTCTCCGACTTGCGCTCGAGCTGCAGGCCGCGACCCGAAACCGAGAGCCCGCGTCCCTCGAGCACCACCACTTCGCTCGATGTCGCGCGCTCGAGAGCGACCACCGTTTCCAGCCGCGGAATGCGCAGGAGCAGCGGTGCGAAGCGCGAGCCGCGCTCGTAGCGCAGCTCGGCATCCTCGAGCGCGATGGGATGCTCCTCATCGAGAGCTGGCGACGGCTCGACGCGAATGCGCGCCTCGGCGCGCGCGGCCTTCGCGCTCGCCTCGCCCTCGCCGCTGGCGGGCTCGAAGAGATCGAGCGAGACGCGTGCGAGCTCGAAGCGACCTTCGCCGAGCGTGCGGCAATCCGAGGCCACGAGGTGCGAGCGCTTGCGCGGCTGCGTCGGATCGCTCGTGTCGTTCGACCAGAGGTCGAGCGCACCCGAGAGCGCCACTTGAGCGCCGGTCCCATGGGCCTCGCCGGCGTCCGTGAGTACGCCGCCGGACTGGCGCGGCGTCGTCGCGGGCCCGCGGGGCTCGCTGGCGCCGGGCTGCGGCTCCTGCAGACGCTGCTGCGAGTCGAACCACCACAGCGCGCCCGCGCCGAGCGCGAGCAGCAGCAGGAAGACGCCGAGCTTCCTCATGCGCCGTAGGAAGCGACGACGGCTGCCCAGCGCCCCTGCGCGCGCAGGATCATCTCAGCGAGCTCGCGCACCGCACCGGCGCCGCCGTGAGCGTGCGTGACGAAATCGGCGCGCGCGAGCACCTCGGGGCGTGCGTTGGCCGGCGCCGCGAGCAAGCCCACGCAGGGGCGCAGCGAGAGGTCCGGCAGGTCGTCGCCCATGGCGGCGGTCTCGCGCGGCGCGATGCCGAGGCGCTCCTGAATCGAGCGCAGCGCGGCGGTCTTGTGCAGCTGGCCGAGGTGGAGCTCGGTCACTTGGAGGTTTTCGGCGCGGGCGACCGTGGCCGGCGAGCTGCGCCCGGTGATCCACGCGACCACGAGGCCCGCGCGCTGGAGCTCCTTGATGCCGAAACCGTCGACGACCGAGAAGCGCAGCTCCTCGCCGCCGCCGCTCACTGTCACGGCGCCATCGGTGAGCGTGCCATCGACATCGAGCGCCACGAGGCGCACCGGTCGAAGCAGCTCTGCGAGCCGCGGTTCCAGCCCATCCCCCTTCATCGCGGGGGCAGAGCTTAGAGACGCGTGTCGAGAATGTCCTGCACGTCGAGCAGGCCGATGGGGCGCTGTTCGGCGTCGAGCACGGGGATCTGGTCGACGCGGAACTCGCGCAGCAGTCGCTCGGCTTCCTCGAGCAGCTGGTCGGGCCGCACCGACTTGGGATGGCGAGTCATGAAGTGCTCGATCGGGTCCTCGCGCCGCAGCTCGCCGCGCTCGGCGACGAGCCGCCGCAGGTCGCCGTCGGTGAAGATGCCCGCGAGGCGGCCATCGGCGGCGACGACGAGCGCCGCGCCCGGCTTGCCCGGCGTGTGACCCATGACGCGCAGCGTGGTGGCGAGGGTGGATCCGGCGGGGACCAGCGGCAGCTCGGCGTTGCGGCGCATGATCTCGACCACGCGCATCAGCTTGCGGCCGAGCGAGCCGGCGGGGTGGTAGAGGGCGTACTCCTCGCGGCTGAAGCGGCGCTCGGCGGAGAGCACCATGGCGACGGCATCGCCTAGGGCCAGCATGGCCGAGGTGCTCGCGGTCGGAGCGAGGCCGAGCGGGCAGGCCTCGTCGACGCGGCCGATGTCGAGCACGACATCGGACAGCTGGGCGAGGCCCGACTGCGGGTTGCCGGTCAGGGTGATGACCTTGGCGCCGATCTTGCGCGCGACGGGCACCACGACCTTGACCTCGGCGGTCTCGCCGGAGTTGGAGAGGGCGAGCAGCACATCGCCGGGGCGGATGCGACCGAGGTCGCCGTGCAGAGCCTCGGCGGGGTGCAGGAAGATCGAGTCCGTGCCCGTGCTCGCCAGCGTGGCCGAGACCTTCTGGGCGATCAGGCCGGCCTTGCCCATCCCCGTGCAGATCACGGTGCCCTTGCAGGCGAGCAGCAGGTCGATGGCGGTGACGAAGCGCTGGTCGAGCAGCGACTCGAGCCGCGCGATGGTGCGCGCCTCGACGCGGATCACCTCTCTCGCGCGCTCGAGCCGGTCGGCGGGACCGCCGCTCGAGTGCAGCGGCGCGGGGTCCTTGGGGGTGGAGCCGGGGTGGGCCATGGGCGTGCGTTCTTCGACGGGGGCTCGGCGTTCGGCGCTCATTGGCAGGCGACAGAGAATAGCCGATCCGCGCGCCGCCCGCCGTCGCGGTGGCCTGTGCTATAAAACGCGCCGCGCAGGCCCCGCCGCGCGGCTCCCAACGTGCTCTCCCGGCTGCGTCCTCACACTCCGACCCTGTGCGCGGCCGCCCTGTGCGCCGCCGCCGCCCCCCAGCTCGGCTCGGGGTCGATCGAGATCCTCCAGATCGCCTTCGTGGTGGTCTTCGTCGTCATCTCGCTGGCCCTGCACGAGGCCGCCCACGCCTGGGTGGCGTGGAAGTGCGGCGACCCGACCGCCAAGGACCTCGGGCGCATCACGCTCAACCCGCTGCCGTCGATCGATCCGTTCATGACGATCATCCTGCCGGGAATGCTGATGCTGATGGGCATGCCGGCCTTCGGCGGGGCCAAGCCGGTGCCGGTGAGCTACCACCGCCTGCGCCACCCGCTGCGCGACATGATGCTCGTCGCCCTCGCCGGCCCCGCGACGAACTTCCTGCTCTCGATCGTGTTTCTGCTCAGCCTCAAGGTCGCCTCCCACCTCGGTGGCTACCGAGGGGGCGACCTCCTGTTCGAGGTGCTGCAGTTATCGCTGTACGCCAACCTCGCGCTGACGACCTTCAACCTGATTCCGGTGCCGCCGCTCGACGGTTCGCGCGTCATGGCCTGGCTCCTGCCGCCCGGCTTGCGCGAGCCCTACCAAGAGCTCGAGCGCTTCGGCCTGTTCCTCGTCGTTGCACTCGTGACGCTCCTGCGCATGGTCCCGGGCCTCAACGGCCTGATCGTGAGCGGCTCGCGCCAGCTGTTCGATTTCGTCGACCTCCTCACGGGTGGAACATGGTGACCCGCGACTACACCGTCTCGCTCGAACAGGTCTTCAGCGGACCGATGGACCTGCTCCTGCACCTCGTGCGCGAGCAGGAGGTCGAGATCCACGACATCGACCTGCACAAGATCATCGATGGCTACCTGCGCTACCTGAAGGACCTGCAGGACATCGACATCGAGCTCGCGGCCGACTTCCTCGTGATGGCGGCGACCTTGATGGCGATCAAGTCGCGCTCGCTGCTGCCGGGCGAGAGCATCGACCTCGCCGAAGAGCTCGACCCGCGCGACGAGCTCATCCAGCGCCTGATCGAATATCGCCACTTCAAGCAGGCCTCGCGCGACTTGCAGGAACGCGCCCAGCTGCGCCACCACCTCCACGAGCGTGGCTTCCTTCCCGCGGAATCCGCCGAGTCGGGACTCGACCTGCAAGACCTGACCAACTGGGACCTGTTCGCTGCCTTCTCGCGCTTGATGCGCGAGACGCTCGCCAACAAGTCGCTGGTGATCGCCACCGAGCACCGCCCGCTGCGCTTCTTCGTCGAGGAGCTCGTGCGCAGCGTCAAGGCGCGTCGCTCGATGTCGCTGCGCGAGCTCGTCGAAGAGACCGTCGCCAAGGGCGGCGCGAGCAAGGGCACGCTGATCGGCGCATTCTGCGCGCTGCTCGAGCTCGTCAAGCTCGGCGCCGTGCGCGCGCGGCAGGAGTCGAGGGACTCCGACATCACGATCTCGCTGCGGGAAGACCTCGGCGATGACCTCGACGGCATCGTGCGCCAGACGGAGTTCGAGGACGAGCGCATCGAGGGCCCCGAGGCCGCCACCGCCGCCGTTTCCGCGCCGCGCGAGCCGCTGCACGATGTCTTCGAGGATGTCGAAGACGACGACTCGCCGCTCCCGCCGCCGCGCGCACTGGCGAGCGCGCCGCCCGCTCTCGACTCCGCCGAAGCGGCGAACGACAGCGACGGCGAGGCCTGATTCCGCGCGGGAGTGGACGCGCGCCGATTCGCGTCCCATAGTTCCGACACACTCAGGGCGCGCCCGCCCTCTCGAAGCCAACTCCCTTCTCCATACCCCCGACATGAGCAAAGCCGCCGACGTCACCGACAGCCTCTGGGACACCACCGTCCTCAAGAGCGACCTCCCCGTTCTCGTCGATTTCTGGGCCGAATGGTGCGGCCCCTGCAAGGCCATGGGCCCGTACGTCGACAAGCTCGCGGACGAGACTGCGGGCAAGCTCAAGGTCCTCAAGCTGAACACGCAGGACAATCCGGACGTTCCGGCGCGCTACGGCATCAACGCGATCCCGACATTCTTGATCATCAAGGACGGCCAGGTCTTGCACCAAATGGTCGGCAGCCAGCCGTACGAGAAGTTCAAGCAGACGGTCCTGTCGAAGATCTGATCGCGCCTTGCGCACGGTCTTCCTCGGTTCGCCTCCCTTCGCGACGCCGGTGTTCGAGCGCCTCGAGCGCTCCCGACACCGGCCGCTCGCTCTGGTGACGCCGCCGGACAAGCCCAAGGGTCGCAGCCGCGAAGTCGAGCCGTCCGCGCTCTCGCTGGCCGCGCGCGCGCACGCCATCCCCGTGTTGCGGCCCGCGGATCCGCACGCGCGGGAGTTCATCGACGCCTTGCGTGCGCTCGCGCCCGATGTGCTCGTGGTCGCGAGCTACGGCGTGATCCTCAAGCCCGCGTTGCTCGAGCTCGCGCCGCACGGCGCGCTCAACGTGCACGGCTCGCTCCTGCCGCGCTGGCGCGGCGCTTCGCCGATTCAGGCCGCGGTGCTCGCGGGCGATGCGGTGACGGGCGTCTCGATCCAGCGCATCGTGCTCGCGCTCGACGAGGGCGATGTGCTGCTCGCGAAAGAGCGCGTGCTCGAAGGCCGCGAGACATCGGGCGAGCTGTTCGACGCGCTCGCGCTGCTCGGCGGCGAAGCGCTCGTCGAAGCGCTCGATCTGCTCGAGCAAGGTCGCGCGGTGTTCACGCCACAAGACAGCTCGCGCGCGACCTACGCGCGCAAGATTCGGAAAGAACGCGGCGCCATCGACTGGACGAAAGCCGCGAGCGAGATCGAGCGCGCAGTGCGCGCGTACAACCCTTGGCCGCTCGCGCGGATGCTCGACCCCAAGGGGCGCGAGCTCAATGTGCACGAAGCGCGCGTCGTCGAAGGCGCCGGAAAGCCCGGCTGCGTGCTCGAATCCGGCGCGCGCTTCGTCGTGGCGTGCGGACGCGGCGCACTCGAGCTCGTCACCGTGCAGGTGGCCGGCAAGCGCGCGCTTCCCTCCGCCGAGTACTTGCGCGGCGCGCGCATCGAGCCGGGCCAGTGCGTCGGCACGCCCTCCACCCGGACCCCATGACTCGCCTCGCCGCCTACACGATCCTGCGCTCCGGATCGGCCACTGCGCTGTGTGATGTCGATCGTCACGCCGACGCGCTCGGCGTCGATGCTCGCGAGCGCGGGCTCCTGCGCCGCATCATCGGCGCCGAGCTGCGTCGCCGCGCCACTCTGCGCGCGATCGTTCACGCGGTCGCGCCCGCGCTCAAGAACATCGAGCTCGTCACGCATCTGCACATCGCGCTCGCGCAGGCGTTGTTCCTCGATCGCATCCCGCCGCACGCGGTGCTCTCCGAGTGTTCCGAGGCCGTGCGCACGACGCTCGGCCCCTCGAAGGTCCGCATCGCGCGCGAGTTCCTCAAAAGCATCTACGAGCGCATCGAGAACGCGCAGTCGGGCGATCCACGCCGCGACCTCGTCGGCCGCAACCTCTCGTTCCGCGAGCCCATTTTCCGCGATCCGGCGGAGCATCCGCTCCTGTGGGCCGAAGAGGCGTTGTCGATGCCGGCGCCGATGCTCAAGCGCTGGATCGCGGGCCATGGTGAACAGCGCGCGCACGCGCTCGCGCGTTTCGCGCTCGACGAGCCGCCGCTTTCGATGTGCGTCGGGCGCGGTGAGCGCGCGGAAGTCGCGAGCGAGCTCGCCCGGCTCGGCGTGAGCGCGCGCGAAGGGCTCCACGGGCACATCCTCCTCGCTCCGTCGTCCTCCGCCGAGCTCGTCACATCGAGCGCACCGTTCACCGAAGGCCGTCTCACGCTCCAGGGCGAGAGTGCGCTGCGCGCCGCGGACGCGTTGCAGGCGCGCTTGGGCGAGGAGCTGCTCCATCTGTGCGCGAGGTCGACGCCCGCGCGGCTGCCGCTCGCGGAAGGGATCGAGACGCATCGAGCGGAGTTCGGCGAGGCGCTCGGCACGCGCGCGTTCGACGGCGTGTTCGTGGATGCGCCGTGCAGCGACACGGGCGTGCTCGCGCAGCATCCCGAGGCGCGCTGGCGCTTCGGTCCCGCTTTCCGGGCGGAACTCGCGCAAGTCCAGACGCGGTGGATCGAGCGCGCCGCAGGGCTCGTGCGCCCCGGAGGGCGCATGGTGTGGTCGACGCGCTCGCTCGAGCCCGAGGAAAACCGGCGCCTGATCGATGCATTCCTCGCGCGCCATGCGCACTGGTCGCTCGCGGAGGACCGCGAGAGCTTGCCCGATGTCGAGCTGACGCAGGAGCGCGGCGTTGGCCCCGTCGACGGCGGCTACTGCGCTCGACTCGTGCGCCGCTGATCGGTCGCGCGCGGCGCTCGCTATCATCGCCCACGCCCAACGAGGAGCTCTCGACGCATGGCACGACCGCAGCAGAAGCAGGAAGAACCCGAGCGCGGTCGCCGCGCTGCACCCAAGAGCGGCATGAGCCCGCTCATCCCGCTGGCCGCCGTCATCGTGATCCTCGGCGGCGGCGTGATGGCGGTGGTCGCGGGCAGCGGCAAGAAGCCCGCGGAGGCTCCGAAGCCGGGCGCTTCGAACAAGCCCAAGCCCTTCGATGACCTTCCGCCGGAGCAGCCGCCCCCGAAGAGGGCGGGCTCGAGCAGCGGACGCACGTTCATCGCCGACGCCCCGGAAGGACTCGAGGCGGACGCGAACTGGCAGAAGGCGATCCTGATCGCGAACGAGGGCGCGAAGCTGTACGACGAGGCCGTCGCGGCGAAGACATCGGGCAACACGGCGCTCCTGAACCAGAAGGGAGCGGCAGCGCGCACGAAACTCAACGACGCCTTCGACATGACCGCCATGTGGGAAGAAGAGCTCTTCACCAAGTACGGCGACGCCAACCCCGAGGTGCGCCGCATCGTGAAGACGCGCACCGAGTGGATGGACAAGGTGCGCTGGCTGCACAAGTCGATCGCGCGCTGAGGCTCGTGAAGCACGAGCACTCGGAAAGGCTGCGATGAGCGCGGGGCGGCAGGGAGCGAGCCTTCGTCGCGCTCTGGTCACGGGAGCGTCGTCGGGAATCGGCGAAGCCACGGCGCGCGCGCTTTCTCGCGCGGGCTATCGCGTCGTACTGCTCGCCCGCCGCGAGGCGGAGCTCGAGCGCGTGCGCGCGTCGCTCGCCGAGCCCGACACGCACCTGTGCGTTCCCTGCGACCTGCGCGACGCAGCCTCGGTGGCGGCCGCGCTCAGCCAAGTGCGCGCGCACTTCGGTGCGCTCGACCTCGTCGTCCAGAATGCCGCGCACGGCTACCTTGCGCGCGTCGAGGAGTACGAGCCGGCGCTGCTGCGTTCGCTCGTCGCCACGAATGTGACCGCCGTGCTCGATGTGGCGCGCGAGTCGCTGCCGCTCTTGCGCGCAGGCGAGCGACCCGTGATGGTGCTCGTGTCCTCGATCGTGGCGCGGCGCGGCATTCCCGGTCAGGTGGCCTACGCCGCGAGCAAGGCGGCGCTCAGCTCGATCGGCGAAGGCCTGCGGATCGAGTGGGCCGGCGATGGCATCGCGGTGTGCCTGCTCGACATCGGCCTGACGCGCACGGCCTTCTTTGCCAACCAGCCCAACCCCGGCCGCCTGCGCGGTCCCGACATCAGCGCCGCAGACTCGCCGGAACGCGTGGCCGGGGAGATCCTCGCCCTCGACCGCCACCCCGAACCCGAGCGCTGGCTCTCGTGGAAGTGGCGCGCGCTGTCGCTGCTCGGCTTGCTCTCGCCGCGGCTCTCGGACCGCTACCTCGTGCGACGCATGGGCGGCGGCTGGAGCACGCCCGGCCGCTAGACTAGGGGTCGCGCACACCGTGTTTCGCCTCGCCTACAACACCAACGGTCTGGCCCACCACCGGCTGCTCGACGCCCTGCGCATGCTGGCCGACCTCGGCTACGAGGGCGTGGCGATCACGCCGGATGTCGGTCAGCTCGATCCGCTGGAGCCCAGCCCGCGGCTGGTGGACGATGTTCGGCGCTGGAGCGAGGAGCTCGGCCTCGCGCTCGCCGTCGAGACGGGCGCGCGCTTCGTGCTCGACCCGCGCCGCAAGCACTGGCCCACCCTGCTCGAGCCGGACGCCGCCGATCGCGCTCGCCGAGTGCGCCTGCTCCAGCGCTGCATCGACCTCGCCGCCGACCTCGACGCGAGCCTGATCTCGATCTGGTCCGGGGCGGCTCCGTGCGGCTCGGTGGGCGATCGCCGCGGTGGTCCTGCGGCGTCCGAGGAGCTGTGGCGGCGCTTGTGCGACGGAGTGCGCGAGGTGCTCGACCACGGGCGCGAGCGCGGGGTCACCGTCTCGTTCGAGCCCGAGCCCGGCATGTTCCTCGAGCGCCCCTCCGGCTACCTCGAGCTCTGCGAGCGCCTCGGAGCGGACGGCGACGACCTAGGGCTGACTCTGGATGTCGGCCATTGTCTCGTCACGGGCGACCATCCGGTGGGGGAGCAGATTCGCGCACTGCGCCCGCGTCTGGCCCATGTGCACCTCGACGACATCGCCGAAGGACGCCACGAGCACCGCCTGTTCGGGGAGGGCGTGCTGAATCTGCCCGACACCCTAAATGCTCTGCTGGAAACATCTTACGAGGGAATGGCAGCCGTCGAGCTATCCCGCGACAGCCACCGAGGGGCATGGGCTGCTCAGGAGTCTCTGCGTCGGATTCAGGCCGCGCTCGGCCGTTCGAACTGACGCGAACTTGCGACCCCGCGGCCGAGGGCGGCACAATGCGCTCACAGCATGAACGACCAGCCGCAGGATGGCCTGGCCCCGTCGCCGAACCAGCGCGTCTGCCCCACTCGGGCCGACGGCTTGGCGGCTCTCATGACGGCGAACATCGACATCTCCACCTGCCAGAAGCACCAGCGTGAGCACTTCCACAAGTGCCCGACCTGCGTGCACTACAACACGCGCGCCATCACCCCGCCGGCTCCCTCGATCCTCCCCAGTCGACAGCACGACGGCTAGCCGCCCGCAGCCGCCCGACGCGTCCCGAGCCCGCTGACCGTGGCCGCGGAGGTCGCGCCGGAAATGTTTTCCCCTGCCGCACATGGTGGCGGGCGTCGATTCTCCGGCCGGACGGTTCGCGGCTCCCTCCCGGGGTAGG